>Ga0302320_10005338_pt1 | contig 28897 bp, 26 predicted proteins | sample Bog_T0_3_FD_202130 | JGI IMG/M metagenome (GOLD analysis project Ga0302320, IMG submission 202130) | Peat permafrost microbial communities from Stordalen Mire near Abisko, Sweden - Bog_T0_3 | ecosystem: Environmental > Terrestrial > Soil > Wetlands > Peat | place: Sweden: Abisko, Stordalen Mire...
CCGGATGGAACATCATTGACTTCGATTTGAGCGTGCTCGAGACGATCGCCCGGCGCGTGGGCCACACGCTGAATCTTGGCCGCGAACCCGGCGCGATGCGCATCCGCAAAGCCGAAGGATATTTCGGCAGCGGCCAGGCCACCTTGCCGGGCCGCCTGGTGCTCGATGGCATCGACCTGCTGCGCGGCGCCTTCGTACGCATGGAGGATTATTCGCTCGATGCCGTCGCCCGCGAGGTGCTCGGCGAAGGCAAGGCGGTTTCAGGCGACGCGCGCGATCGACTGTCCGAAATCATCCACAATTACCGGTACGACCTGCCGGCATTCGCCCGGTACGCGCGCACCGATGCGCGTCTTGCATTTCAGATCGTGGAGAAGCTGCGCTTGATCGAGCTCGCGTTCGCGCGCAGTCAGCTCACCGGCATGACGCCGGACCGGGTGGCCGCGAGCATTGCATCCTTCGATTTCTTGTACCTGTCGGAACTGGAAAGGATCCGCATCGTCGCTCCGAGCGTACGCGGGGGCGATTCTCGCGTGCACATCGCGCAGCAGGGCGGCCACGTGCTCGAGCCCCGGAGCGGTCTGCACGACCGGGTGTGGGTGTTCGATTTCAAGAGCCTCTATCCGAGCCTTATTCGCACGTTCAACATCGACCCGTTGAGCTTCGTGAGCGACCCGCCGCCGCGGTCGGATTTGATTCTCACCCCCGGGGGCGCCGCGTTCCGGCGAGAACCCGCCATTCTTCCGCGCCTCCTCGACTAATTGTTTCCGCGCCGCGAGGCGGCCAAGCGGCGCCACGACGATGTGGCCGCGAATGCGATCAAGATCCTGATGAACTCCTTCTACGGGGTCCTTGGCACATCCGCCTGCCGCTTCTTCAATCCCGCGCTGGCGAACGCCATCACGGGAATGGGAAAATACCTGCTGCTGTGGTCCAAAGGCTGGTTCGAGGCGGCCGGCTACTCGGTGCTGTACGGCGATACCGACAGCTTGTTCGTGAGCTCCGCGCACGGCGACCCGCAGGCCGCGGCCCGGCGCGGCGGCGAACTTGCCGAGGCGCTGAACGGCGAGCTGACCCGGCATATCGAGGCGCGCTGGCGCGTGCAAAGCCGCCTCGAGCTCGAGTTCGAAAAACTATACCTCAAGCTGTTTCTCCCCCGGGCCCGTCACAGCACGCGCGGCGCCAGCAAGCGCTACGCCGGATTGGTGTACGGTGCCGCTTGCGAGACGGTCGAGTTCGTGGGCATGGAGGTGGTGCGCCGCGACTGGACTCAATTGGCGAAGCGTGTGCAGCGCGAGCTCTACCAGCGGCTGTTCTCCGATCGGCCCGTGGATGCTTATCTGTCGGAGATCGTGGCCCGAGTTCGGCGGGGAGAGCTCGACGATGAGCTGGTTTACCACAAAAATCTTCGCAAGAGCACGGGCGACTACACGGCGACCACGCCCCCGCACGTGGCCGCGGCGCGCAAATCGACGCAGCCGCTCGGCAGATCCATCCGCTACGTCGTGACCACGGCGGGCGCCGAGCCGCTCGACAACCTGCGCCACCCGCTCGACCGGGAGCATTATGTCGTCAAGCAGATCAAGCCCGTTGCCGAGCCCGTCCTGGAAACCCTCGGCCTCGACTTCGACAAAGTGATCGGCGACACACGCCAGTTCGACCTCAACTGGTCATGACCGTCCGGGCGCCCTCGCCCGAAGCAGCACCCAGACCCCAATCGCCGCCGTCAGCGCCCATCCGAGCGGGGTCGTGGAGAATTCCGCCGCAGCCAGGGAGTATTCTCCCGCGCCTCGAACCAACACTGCCGCGCCGGGGAGCACGGCGGGAAACGCGGAGGCAACGGCGGCGACGAGGATCACGGCGGCGATCAGCCGGCGGCGCAGCCTCGCGTGGCGGGCACGATCGATCTTTCGCAGCGTCTCGGCGAGAAAGGCGTTTCCGTCAAGAGGCTGTCGGGCACACTCGAAAAAGCCGCCAAGCTCCGTATCGAATTCATCGGGCATGAATATCTCCATAGGCTTCGAGCAACTCACGCAGGCGTTGCGCGCCGCGCGCGATATGCGACTTGACCGTTCCGAGCGGCAGCGCCGCACTCTCGCTGATCTCCGTGTGGCTCATGCCTTCATTGTAGGCAAGCACCACGCACAACCGCACGTCGGGTGCCAATCGCGCAAGCGCTGCATCGAGATCCAGGTGCTCCGCGACCGCGGACACGGTCGGCGCCTCGGGTAGTTCCGCCTCGGCGGTCGCAATCTCGTGCTTATTGGCGCGGACGTGCTGCAGCCAGCAATTGAGCGCGAGCTTTCGCAGCCACGCCGCGAAGGCGCCAGGCGACTTCAGCGTGTGGATGGACTTCCACGCGGTCACGAACGACTGCTGCGACAGATCGTCGGCCAAGGCGGCGTCGCGCGTCAAGCGTCTCAACAACTGTCTGATTGCCGACTGTCTGCGCCGCACGAGCTCTCCAAAAGCCGCATCGTCGCCGTACATCGCCAACACCGCAACCGCCGCCTCGCTTGCCGAGCGAAGGCGGTCGTCCGGCACGCGGGGCTTCACGGCAACTTGCTGGCCGTTCGCTCGCGCGCCTGCGCGTTCGCCACCACCCGCGCGCCGAGCAGCAATCCGATGCCCACGCAGATCGCGAGCACCGCCACTCCCAATGCCGGATTGACCGCCGATGGGTATATCGCGCCAAGCCAGACCGACAGCGGACACAGTCCGATGCCCGCGGCGATGGTGATGATGCCGCCGAGCTTCAGATGCAGCGGGTCGATCTTCTGCGGTTGGTCGTGAGGCGATGAAGTCAATTTTTCGATCAATCCAGGATCCAGCTGCTGGCCCTTTTCGATGGCGGATCGCACCACCTCGATGCCGAGCCTGCGCCGCTTGTAGTCCGCGACGATGCCCGCAATTGCGCAGGCCCCCAAAAACAGCCAAAAGGCCGCCCCCAAAAGATAGGCACCCAAATTGTTCATGGCGATCTCCTCATTCAGCGATGTGCAGGGTTGCCTATTGAGATGCGGCTCCGGCCCGCTTCAGATGCGCCGGATCAGGAATTTTTTTCTGACCCATACCAGGCGAGCCCGGCTTCGGCCGCGATCCACCGGAAGGGCTCGTTGGGAACATAGTCGAGGCTGGCGTTGACGAACGGGTATCGGGACCATGCGGCGGCGCGCCCCGCGTCGAGTTCGGCGATGATCCTGCCGAAAACCGACGTCAGGTTCACCCCATGCCCGCTGTAGCCGATTCCATAAAAGATATTGTTGTGGATGCCGGTCGACCCGACGGCGGGCGAAGCATCCAGCGACCAATCGATCATCCCTTCCCAACCCACCTCGAAGCCGACGCCGCTCAACCCCGGAAAGACGCGTATCAGCTCGCGTTGCAGCGCCTGCCGTCGTGCGCCGGCGATTCCGGGATCCCCGGCACCGTTGTTGTATTCGTAGCGAGGCGCTCCCCCGCCGATGTGAATGCGCCGATCCTTCGTCAAACCGAAATAGAAAACCTCGGTGCGACTGTCGTTGAAGGGCGCCAGCAGCCGCCAGCCAAGGACATCGAGCTCCTCGACGCTCAGCTGCCGTGTCATTGCAACGTATTCGCGCAGCGGCAGAATGGAGTTTCGGAAATGTCCCAGGTTCGGCGTGAAGGCATTGGCGGCCAGGACCAGGCTGTTTGCCCTCACCGTGCGTCCCGCTTCGGTATGCAGGACGTGCACCCTCCCTTCCTCTATATGATCGACCGCCGTGTTCTCGTAGATCAGCACACCCGCGCGCTCCGCCGCCGCCTTGAAAACATGCACGAGCTTCATCGGATGTACGTGCCCTCCACTGGGATCGAAATAGCCGCCGTGGTAAGCGCCGGTGCCGATCGCCGCCTTCAACCGGCCGGAATCCCAGTATTCGACCGGCATGCCCAAATCTCTCGCCTGCCCCACATAGGCCTGCCCGCTCTTGGCATCCTCCGCGGTGTTGAACACCTGCAACGTGCCGGGAGTTTCAAGCTCGCAATCGATCCCCGTAGCGGCGCTCAACGCAGCCAGGGTATGGACGTTTGCTGCGGTGAGCTGGTAAATGTCCTTGTCCATGCGGGGATCGCCGCTGAAATTCATGAATCGATCGGCGGTCATGGTGAGCACCATGGCACCATTCCGGCCCGACGCTCCGTTGCCGCAGCCGCGAGCCTCGAGCAGGGCCACACTTTTCTGCGGCGACAGTTTGCGGATGTAATACGCTGCCGATAGTCCCGTGAGGCCGCCGCCGACCACCGCGACGTCGACCGACGGATCATCGGCCAGGGGAGAGTTCAGGGGCGGCTGACTGCGCGCCCAGAAGCTCGCGTTGGGCTCGATCTCCAATCGGCCGCGCCAGATCCAGGGAGACAGCGTGTTGAGCCCGACCGCTCCCGCCAGCGCGCCCCCCGCGCCGAGCGCGGCCGATTTCAGGAAACGCCGGCGGTTTCGACGTGTTGCACTCAACCCGCGCCATCCTCCACGCGCCGGAACTCGCCGCCGTCGAACCAGAGTACGCGGGGCAGTCCATCGACGAACTCGGCAAACTCCGCCGTCTCGGGACCGGGATTTTGAGTGCCGACGCGAAACAGATGATCGCCGATCGGCGTGAGCGGATTGGTGCCTCCGATCCATAATTGCCGCTGGCGCTGGACCACTCGGGCGATGCCATGCCACGGGTCCTCGGAATAATATTTTCCCGTGTATCCGGCCAGCTCCGGCGCGGGAGTCAATGCGCGGATCTGCTGATTGCTCGGGCTCGCATACCAGTCCGGTCCATAGGCCAGTGCCGTGACCCGCCGGGCGCCTTGCGGCTCCCGTTCGAACGTCAGCGGATACAGGTCGAAGTCCGGATGATCGGCGATGAAGGTGTCCTCGCCGGCCTGTTGCAAGGGAATGCGCTGTGCACCGTGCTCCAGATGAATGCGCTCCGCACCCGCCGCCACCGTGAGCCGGCGCCCGCCGGCGCCGGTGTACGTGCCGGCGAAGTCCCGGGGAAACCGCACGATTTGCGAGGGATCGAAGTCAGGAATGGGGGGCAATCGGCGGCCCTCCTGCGAGGCGCGCAATATCTGCAGCGCGAACTCCGCCACCGGATTCGGCCGGTAGTCGAGCTGCGCATTGATCGAGGCAAATGCCCCCAATCCCGAATCGAGGTCCATGTGTATCGCGGACATGAACGACACCATGCCGCCGGTATGGCGCAACCGCAGGTGGCCGTCGAGCTTGTCGACGGCGATTCCGTAACCGTAAAACGCGCCCGGTCCGAAAATGGGCGCCGCGATATGCGGGGTCGAGAACAACTTGAAACTCTCCTCGGACACGACCCGCGCGCCGCCGGCAGTCCCGCGATTCAGGATCATCCGCATGTACGCAATCATGTCGCCCGGGGTCGACGCGATGGATCCGGCGGCGAGATCGACCGCGAGATTGCCCGCCACCGCCAGCGGTCCATGACGCGGATAGGTTCGCTCGTCGTCGAGCGGCACATAGCTTTGCGCCAGCCGCGGGCGCATGGCCGCGGAGATCGATGCGGCGGTCTGGTTCATGCCCAATCTCTGCAAGATGCGCGAGGAAACCGCGGCGGGCCAGGGCTTCCCATCGATGGATTCGATCAGATAGCCGAGGACGTCGTAGCCCCAATTGCTGTAGTGAAAATTCACACCGGGTATGTAGGCCTGCCGCGGGCGGGTATGAGCGGAGGGGAACACCGGAGCGTCGTCCGGCATGCCGCTGGTGTGGGTCAACAAATGGTGTATGGTGATATCGCCGAAATCCGTCTGCATGGCAAGCCACGGAAGATGGCGCCGGATCGGCGATTGCAGATCGAGTTTGCCCTCCTCGCGCAGCTGCAGGATGACCAGTGCCACGAACGACTTGGTAATGGATCCGATCTCGAACAAATGCGCGGTGGTCACCGGTATCTTCGCCGCGAGATCCACGTATCCATAGCAGGACGCACGAATGGGCGCCGATGCGCCGGCGAGCCCGAGCGTCAACCCCGGCGCGTTCATCGATGAGCAGTATCCTGCAATGAACCGGTCCAGGGACCGGAGTGCCTCCGCGTTCGAATCGGGCGCCCCCGCCCGCGCGGCGGCCGTCCAAAACCCGCCGGGGACCGCGGGAAGGAGTGAAAATGCAAGCAACTTGCGGCGGGTCGGGGACATCGCCCGGTCAAATGCGTGAGGCATGGCTGTTTCAGAGAGTCGGCTGAAATCGGGGCCGTATGATAGCAGCGCGCGCCGCGCAAGCGGTATGCTCGGCTCATGAGCAAGTCCCTGGATTTCGCAGCCGAGCACAGTCATGTCTTTCTCGGCTCGGGCCACGAGAAAAACGAGCGCAAGACTTGGGCCGTTATTGCGTTGTGCTCCGTCATGATGATCGTCGAGATCGGCGGCGGCGCGATTTTTGGCTCCCTCGCGGTCGTTGCGGACGGACTTCACATGTCCACCCACGCGAGCGCCATGCTGATTGCGGCGCTTGCCTATCGATACGCCCGCAAGCATGCACAGGATCGCCGCTTCGTCTTCGGAACCGGCAAACTCGGCGACCTCGCCGGATTCACCAGCGCCGTGATTCTCGCCATGATCGCGTTATTGATCGGATACGAGGCGGTGGCACGCTTTCTGTCGCCGGTACCGATCCGTTTTTCCGAGGCCATCCCCATCGCGGTCGTGGGACTCATGGTCAATGTCGTCAGCGCCTGGCTCTTGAGCGGCGAGGATCATCACGGGCATTCTCATGATCACGGGCATTCCCACGAACATGGGCATGGCCATGATCGCGCGCACAATCATGACCTCATTCATGCGCGCCCGGCGGGCTCCAACAAGATGCTCAATCCCGCGGAGCTGGTGTTCGAGTACGCCGGATCCGCAGACGAACATCCTCACGGGTTGGATTCGAGGGACCATAATTTTCGCGCCGCCTATGTTCACGTGATCGCGGACGCCGCGGTCTCCGTTCTGGCCATCATCGGGCTGTCGCTGGCGAAGACCTTCGGTTGGATGTGGATGGATCCGGCGGCCGGCATCGTCGGCGCGCTGGTGATTGCGAATTGGTCCCATGGGCTGATCCGCGACACCGGCTCGATTCTGCTCGATGTGAATTCGAGCGGAAACATGGATTCGCGCATTCGAGGCGTCGTCGAAGCGTCCGGAGACCGGCTCATCGACCTGCATGTTTGGCGGGTGGGTCCCGGCCACTTCGCCGCGGTTGTCGCCATCGTCAGCGCCTCGCCCGAGCGCGGCACCGCCTACTATCACGGCCTGTTGCGGCGATTCAACGGCCTGTCCCACATCACCGTCGAAGTTCACGCTCAGCCGGAATCGAGTTCGGGGTAGTGCCGGAAGATGCCTTCGGTATTGAACGCTACGCGCCGCGGTGAGGCCAGGTAGGCGGCGATGCGGGGTCGTTCGAGAATGCGCTCGTGCAAGGCGAACAGTCGACGGTATTTGCGGGCGGATTTTGCCATCGCGCGCGGAAATGCGTAGCTCAGTCCTGCGATGATCTGGAACAGAGACAAATCCGCATAGCTCAGTTTCGCGCCGTTCACGTAGCGTCCGCGGCGGCCGGCGCGCGACAATATTCCCTCGAAATAGCCGAGGTACTTCGGCGCGCGGGCCTTGAGGAAATCGGCGGACCGGCGCCGTGCTTCCCGCTTTTGCTGCGCGAAATACAGGTTGCCTGAAATCGGATGGTGGGTATCGTGGATCTCGACCAAAAAGTCCGCGACCGTGAGCTGCAGTTGGTGAATCCACAACCGCCCCGCCTCGGCGCGCGGCGCGAGCCCGTGGCGCGGACCGAGGTAATGCAGGATATTGGCAGTTTGTCCGATGACGAGCCGCCCCGCCTTCAGAACCGGCGGCGCAAACGGCGGGTGATCGACGGGACTGTCGAGGAGGCGCATCAGCGCCGCAACACCGCCGCCGCGCGCGCTCTCGCGGGCAATGTCGCGATAGCCGGCACCGGCTTCCTCGAGAGCCAGCCGGACGAATTCGCCTCGCCCCTGGATCGTGGGCCAATAGTAGAGCTCGTATTTCATCGTGCAGCCTCCGTGAATATTCCGCGAGTCTGTCAGCGGCCCTCGAACAATTCCAATCGGGTTTTTTGTGGGAGAATTCCCACATGAGCTTCTCGTCGCTGTGGGATCTCGATCCTTCGATCGAATACCTGAATCACGGCTCCTTTGGAGCATGTCCCTCGGCCGTGCTCGCGATGCAATCCGCATTGCGGCGCGAGATGGAGCGCGAGCCCGTGGATTTCCTGTCGGGTACGCTGCCCGCCCGCATCGACAGCGCTCGGCGCGCGCTCGCGCAATTCCTGGGTGCCGAACCGAGGATTTGGTCTTCGTGCCGAACGCCACCGCCGGGGTGAACGCGGTGTTGCGGTCGCTGCGATTCGTCGCCGGCGATGAATTGCTGCTCACCAATCATACCTACGCCGCGTGCCGTGCGACCGCAGAGTTTTTGGCAGACCGATGCGGCGTGCAGGTGGTGACCGCAACCTTGCCGTTTCCGTGCGCGGATGAGCGGGCGATCGTTGAAGCGGTGATCAGCCGCGTCTCGCGGCGGACGCGCCTCGCGCTCATCGATCATGTCACGAGCCCGACGGCATTGATTCTGCCGGTCAAACGCCTGATCGATGAGTTGCATCTGTGCGGCGTCGATACGCTGGTCGACGGCGCGCATGCGCCGGGCATGATCCCGTTGTCGCTCACCGCGCTCGGAGCGGCGTACTACACCGGAAACGCCCATAAATGGCTGTGCGCCCCGAAGGGCGCGGCATTTCTGCACGCGCGCCGCGATCGGCAGGCGCACTTGCATCCGACTGTCATCAGCCGCGGCTACTCCACCGGCTTTCACGCGGAGTTCGACTGGGTCGGCACGCTCGATCCGACGCCTTGGCTCTGCATTCCCGGGTCGATCCGATACATGGGCGGCCTGCTGCCGGGCGGATGGCCGGAAGTGATGGCCGCGAATCGCGCGCTCGTGCTGCGTGCCCGCGCGCTCATCCTCGACACGTTGCAGATGCCCCCTCCCTGTCCCGAATCAATGATCGGGTCGATCGCCTCCGTCCCATTGCCCTCCCCGCTGTTCTTCGGCACCACCATGCTGGTGCAGGCGTTCCTGCTCGGCTCCTTCGAGAAATTGGTTCACTACGTCATATTCACGGACAACGTGACCATCGCGGTGGTGGCGTCGACATTGTTCGTCCTGAGGCGGCGCGGGAGCGGCGCAGGGGGCTATTGCATGTGGGGGTATCCCGTGCTGCCGGCGTTGTTCCTGGTTTGCCTGCTCGCGGTGTCCGCACGCGTGTTCATGCTGGAGCCGCTGCTCGCGTTTGCGGGACTCGGGATTTTGTTGACCGGTTGGCCGCTGTTCTTGATGGGCCGTCGATTTTTCGGTGCCTAGGACTTGCGAGGCACTTCAAAGCGCGCGAACAGACTGAATCGGGAGCCGGGATGCACCAGGCGCGCGCTAGACACCACGACGCCCCCCGACCAGGTCCGCCGCCGCACCCTCAAAACCGGCTCGCTCGGGGAGATCTCCAACAATCTGCAAGTTTCGGCATCGGGCGGCAGCGCTTGGATCACGTGCTCGACTTCATCGAGCGGACCCAAGCTCATCAAATACTCGTAGGGCGTGCTTCTGGTGAAATTCCGGCGCAGATAATCTTGCGCGAACGCGGGCAGGACGTACCGATTTTCGATCTGCAGCGGCTGACCATCCTCGAAATGCACGATCACCGAGTGATAGACGAGGGAGCCTGCGGATATTTCGAATTCCGTCGCGGTCGTAAGATCGGCGGGCTCTGCGGCGAGTAGTTGAACCCGGGCCACATGCTCATGACCTCGCTCGCGGATTTCATCGATGATGTTGCGGACTTCCATCATGGTGGCGCGCGGCTTGCGCGCGGCCACATGGGTGCCTGCCCCGGGCCGCCGGATCAACAGGCCCTCGGCGGCAAGCGTGCGCAATGCGCCATGCACGGTCATGCGCGCGGCACCGAAGCCTTTGGCGAGTTCGGTTTCCGAGGGCAGCCGGTGCCCTTCGGGCCACGCGCCCGAATCGATCCTGGCCGCGACGAACTCTCGAATCCTCTCGCCCAGGCGGCGGATGTCATCCTTCGGCAACTGCCATTCGCGCTGCCTGACCCGCTTTCCCGCTGTCGCCATGATCACCCTTGAATTCGCCATTGCCCTAGTGCAATATAACATTACCCTAGGCTATATGATACCAACCGCAGCGCCCGGAGCCCATCATGACTGAGCACGCAATCAGCGCCGAGGATCGATCGGCTTTCGCGCGGGACGGCGCGGTTTGCATCCGCGGCCTTTTCTCGCCCGCCGAGATCGAAATGGCGGCTCGGGGAATCGAGCGCAATCTGGCCGCACCGAGCGAACGCGCCAAAGTCGCGAGTGCTGCCGACGATCCAGGCTTTTTCTTCCAGGACTTCTGCAACTGGCAGCGGATTCCCGAATACCGCGATTTGATTTTCGAGTCGGGAGCCGCCTCCGCCGCTGCGCAATTGATGGACGCCTCGGTCGTGCGGCTGCATCACGATCATCTGCTCGTCAAGGAACCCCGCACCCGGCAGCGCACGCCTTGGCACCAGGACCAGCCTTACTACAACATCGACGGACAAATGAGCGCCAGCATGTGGCTGCCGATCGATCCGGTTCCGCGCGAATCCTCGCTCGAATTCGTGGCCGGCTCGCATCGCGGGCCGTGGCTTATGCCGCGCTCGTTTCTCGACAATCAGGCGCGCTGGTTTCCCGAAGGCGCCCTGACGGAGCTGCCGAACATCGAAGCCGACCGCCGCGCCTTTCCGATCATCACATGGTCGCTCGAACCCGGAGACGCCATTTTTTTCCACATGCTCGCCTTGCACGGCGCTCCCGGCGTCGCGGGTGGACATCGACGCCGTGTGCTGTCGGTGCGCTTCGTAGGCGACGACATCCGTCATTCACCGCGTCGCTGGAAGACCTCGCCCTACTTCGCGGGACTGGAAGATGAATTGCCGCCCGGCGCCGAACTGAACCATCCGCTCTTTCCCATCGTCTGGAGCAAGGCTCCCGCGCGGGCTCCCGAAGCGGCTTAGGGTTGCGCGCGCGAGGATGGCGCCATCAAAAGAGCCGCGCCCCTCCACGATGTCAGGGGCCCGCGAGAAGTTCGCTGATTTCGCGGCGAAACGCCACCTCGGCCCCGGCGGCCGGCACGGCGTCGAATTCCTCGCCGTAGCGGCGGCCCGCATAGGTCGCATGCGCGATGGTCGCCGGCGCCAAGGCGTCCCCGATGACCGTCACATGTTCGATCCGCGCCTCGGCCCACGCCGAACGCCGCTCGTCGAGCGCGGCCTCCATATCGTCCCGCGGCAGCCGTGCCGTGACCAGAATGACGGGCACTCCTTGAAATCAGGCGACACCGCGATACCACCACGGTCATCTCGTGCCGTAAAGCGGCGTTTTCACGCCCTGCTAGAAAGTGGCGCTCACGCCGGCGTAGGCGACCCGGCCGAGTTGCCCGTATTGATAGGCGGTTTCGTAGTGCTTGCCGGTCGCATTCTCGACGCGTGCATAGACTTCGAGCCGCTCCTGCAGCGCGTAGGAGACCCGCAGGTCGAGCAGCACATAGCCGCCGAGCTTGATCTGGTTGGCGGTATCCTCGAAGCTCGGCCCGGCGTAGCGCAACGCGGCGTTCGTGCTCAAGGGAGTGGTCCACCGGTAGGTCGCAGAGACATTGGCGGCATCCTTGGGGCGTCTCGGCAACTCGTTTCCGTACGTCGCCAAGCCGGGCGATTTATCCTCGGTATCGGTCAAGGTGTAATTGGCCGCGAGCGTGAGTTGATCGAGCGGACTCGCGGTGGCTTGCAACTCCACGCCATGCGCGGCCGCGCGAGCGATGTTGGCGTAGTAGCCGCCGAACGCGTTCGGGCAATCGAGCAGCGATGGACAGTCGAAGAATTCGATCAGATCGCGGCTGTAGCGCCGAAAATAGCCAGCCGACAGGATCAGGCGGCCATTCCACGCGTGTTGTTCGACGCCGGCATCCCAGGTCTCGGCCGCCTCCGGACGCAAGGTCGGCGGTTTCCCAGGGTTGAGCTGATAGGGGCTGTAGAGTTGATACAGCGACGGCGCTTTGAACCCCTGACTGAAGCTGGTCCGCAAAATCGTCCGGCCGTCGTTCAGCGTCCACGCGGCCGCCACGGCTCCGGCGGAGTGACCCCCGAATTCGTCGTGCCGGTCATAGCGCTCGCCGGCGGTCAGCGTGAGTCCGGGGACGACTTCCAGGCGCAAATTCGCGTAACCGCTGTCGATGGTCGCATGATTCTCCACCGGCGCCGGACCTGAGTAGTCGAAGGCCGGCGTGTCGGTATCGATGCTCGAGCGCTCGTGCTGCGCTCCAAACACCAATTGGTAGCGCGGACCGATCTCCCAAGTCCCTTGATATTCCACGCGTTGGTTGCGGCCGATGCCGAAAAAAGTCTCGGTGCTCGGACTGGAGTAGCTGACCGGCGCATCGGGGTCGTAGGTGCGGGTGTTGGTGCTGGTGTATTGGTAGGCGATTCGATTGCTGAGCGCGCCGTCAGGAGAGCGCAGCGTGAGTCCGCCGTAACCCAGGAGCTGATTGGTCTCGCCGAATTCGCGGTCGTTTCCCAAGGTGAAATCGGGGGTGTCGTAGCCGTCGAAATCGGTTCGCGCCTTGACATAGTAGCTGCGCAAATCCAGCTCGAGGCCGGGGGTGATGTCGTAGCGCATTTGACCGCTGCCGCCCTCCGCCTTGCTTTCGCACAGCCGTGTTCCGCCGAGCTTCTCGTCGAAGGCCGGGATGCCGCTGGTGCTGTTGAAGTTGCCGGAGATGCGCCACATCAAGTCGCCTTCCTTGCCTCCCGCGTTGCCCGCGGCGTACCCCGTGTTGTGGGAACCGCCCTCGACCTGCAGGCCGCCGCCGGACGGGGCGGTGGGATCCGCGGTGGTGATATTGATGACGCCGCCCATGGCCTGACTGCCGTAAAGCGTCGACTGCGCGCCGCGCAAGATCTCGATTCGCGAGATGTTGCCGGTGAGCAGGTTCTCGAAATCGAATCCGCCGGCCGTTGTCGAAGGGTCGTTGAGCTGTACACCGTCGATCACCACCACCGTCTGGTCGCTGTCGGCGCCGCGGATGAATACCGAGGTGGGCTGCCCCACGCCGCCGGTGCGCGAAACACTGAGGCCGGGTGTCTGTGCGAGCAAATCGGACACCACGGTGAACTGACTCGTTTTGATGTCCGAATCGGTCAGCACGGTGACCGAATTTCCGACCTTCGACAGCGGCTCCGGCGCTCGATTGGCGACCACGACGACCTCATCGATGGGGTTGTCGCCGGACGTGCCGGCGTCCGGGTCGGCACCGGCGATTCCCGAGGAAAAACTGAAGGGTGTACACAACGCGATGATGCACGCGTAACGCAGCGTATGGTTGTTCAAGACGGGCTCCCTTGATGGCGGCGATCCATGACCGCGCCACGCGACGGCATGCCCCGCGTTGCCCGATGGCAAACAAACGCGGCACAGGCCGGCGCATGAGCGCAGTCCTCTCCGTCGCCGCTCGGGATTCTCCGCTCGGTCAGCATATCCCCGGCTGATCGATGGGCGACCGAGACAAGCAGGTCTCCTGGCTTGCGGTTTTGAGTCCCTGCATCACCTTCCCAGATCTCGTCGATCCAGTGGCCTATCGATGCAGGGCGCACCGCCTACAGTTGCGGGGGCAGCCCGGGCGTTGGACCCGAGTTCCCTTTGAATCCCCCTCAAGGGGGAACTTGTCACGAGTTCTTACGTTGCCGCAAAACGCGATTGCGGTCAACCGACGGCCGCGGCGCGCACGGCGTTGACCGTGGATGCGTTCGCGAGCAGACTTATGCCGCGTCCAGGAGTCCGGCGGCCATACGGCCGGCGGGTGAAACGGGAAGCCGGTGACAGCCAAATCTGAGCTCAGTCCGGCGCTGCCCCCGCAACGGTAAGTGAATAAGGCGAGTCTTCGTGCCACTGCGCATCTGCGTGGGAAGGCGACTCGGCAGGGAAATCCCTCTCACGAGCCCGTATACCGACCTGCGACGCGCAACGGCACGTGTTGCGGCGGGCAACATCGGTGCGAGAAGGCACGTTCATGTCAACACCCGCAATGGCCCTTTCGCCGACGATGAGTCGATGCGTCGAGCGGCCGGAATCTTTGCAGCCATGACCAACGTGCCGGCGTTCGCACTCGCCTTGTTCGCTGCCGCCGGTGCGGCCACCGCGCCGGCCGCGGGTGTCTCGGCGCGCGACGACATCGGGCACGACGTGGCATTCAATCAGCCGCCGCACCGCATCGTGAGCCTGCTTCCCTCGCTGACCGAAACGGTGTGCGAACTCGGCGCCTGCGATCGATTGGTGGCCACCGACCGCTTCTCGGACTGGCCGGATCGCGTGAAATCGTTGCCGAAGACGGGCGGCCTCGAAGACGCGCAGATCGAGGAGATCGTGAGGCTGCATCCCGATCTTGTGCTGTTGAGCCGAAGTCAGCGCATCACCGATCGGCTGCATGAATTGGGCGTCGAGTCGTTCGCTCTGGATACCCAGACCTACGCCGCGATCGCCCATGTCGTTACCACCCTTGGGGCCGTCTTGGGGTTGCCCGAACGGGCAGCGGCGCTCAATCAGGAAATCGAGCGCGCGGTTCGCGACATCGGCGCGCAGGCGTCGGCAAAGCGGCAGGGTTCGGGTCCGACGGCGTATCTGGAAGTCGATGGCGCGCCCTATGCGGCGGGACCCGAGTCGTTCATCGGCGAAATCTTGGTTCGTCTGGGAGCACGCAACATCGTGACCGCGGACCTGGGTCCGTTCCCAAAGCTCAATCCCGAATACGTCGTGCGCCACGATCCGGACGTGATCTTTGTGCTGCACACCGACATCCTGCATCTCGCGGACCGCCCGGGATGGGATCAGATTCGAGCCGTGAAGGAAGACCGTCTGTGCACTTTCCCATCGGCAGTGCTGCTCACCATCATACGGCCCGGTCCGCGCGTCGCGGACGGCATGCGCGCCATGGAAGAGTGCCTCGAGCGGGTCTCGCCATGAGCACTCCGAGTCCCGATGTGATGCCCATCGCTACGGTGCTCGAGCGTTCGCGCAATTCGAGCCGGCTCACGGCCTGGCTGCTGTGCTGCATCGCCATCACGGTACTCCTGACGTTTGGCAGTCTGGTCATCGGCACTTCGAGCGTTGAGACCTCGCTCGGGTGGATATTCTCGCCCGATGCACAATCCTCGGTGGTTTTGTGGCAGATCCGTCTGCCGCGGACGGTGGGCGCCTGGTTCGCCGGCGCGCTGCTGGGACTTGCCGGCGGCATCGCTCAGGGCGTGTTCCGCAATCCGCTGGCCGAGCCCTACCTGCTTGGCACCGCCTCGGGCGCCGCTCTCGGCGTCACGGTCAGTTTGATCGCCGCGGACGCATCGGTCGGCGGACTCGCATGGGCCGCCAGGCTCGGCGTGACGGGGGCGGCCTGTGTCGGCGCGGCAGGCGCCACGCTGTTGACCATCAGCCTGTCGCGAGGCGTGGTGCAGACTCGAAGCCTGCTGCTCTCGGGCGTGGTGGTCGCGTTCCTGTTGGGCGCCATCACTCAGCTTCTGCTGCTCACAAAGCCCGAGATCTGGCGCACCATGCAGATCTTTCTATTCGGCAGCACGGGATTCATCAGCTGGTCTTCCGCCGGATTGCTCGGCGCGGTGTTTTTCATTTCCCTCGTGCCCGCCGCGCTGCTTTCCCGGGGACTCGATGCTTTGACGCTGGGTGAGGACACCGCGCAGTCTCTCGGTTTGTCATTGCCGGCGCTGCGCTTGACGCTGCTCGGCGTGGTGTCGCTCGCGACCGCGGCATCCGTGAGTCAAGTGGGCGTCGTTGGATTCGTCGGACTGATCGCGCCGCATCTGGTGCGCGAAACGCTGTCGGTGAATCACCGGCAGCTTTTGGTCGCAGCGCCGCTCTGCGGCGGTGCGCTGCTGCAGGCGGCCGACCTCGTGAGCCGTTGGGTGATCCGGCCCGCCGAGCTGCCGGTGGGGGCCGTGACCGCGTGCGTCGGCGGAACTTACCTGGTGCTTTTACTGTGGCGCCGGAGCCGCAATGGGTGACGCGCAACGACATGCCGGGCCGCCGCCGTGCGAGGGCGGGTCGCTGGCAGCACTGTCATGCGCCGATCTTTCCGTCGGATACGGCTCGCGAATCGTCCTCAGGAACGTGTCTCTCGACATTTTGCCGGGATGCTGGACGACCATCGTCGGCCCCAACGGTTGCGGCAAATCGACGCTGCTGCGGGCGCTCGCAGGCCTCGAGCCGTCGCGATCAGGAACGATCTCGCTGCAGGGTCGCCGGTTGTTCTCGTGGCCGCGCCGTGAACGCGCGCGGCGCCTGGCGTGGTTGTCGCAGACGGCGGCGGCAACCGATCTGACGGCCGCGGAGGTGGTCGCCCTCGGCCGCTTCGCGCACAGCGGATGGCTCGCCCACCGGCAGGCCGAGGACGACGCGGCGATGCATCGCGCCATGAAAGCGACCGGCTCGCTCGCCTGGGCGCAGCGGCGGCTGACCACCTTGTCGGGCGGCGAGCGCCAGCGGGTGCACCTTGCGCGGGTATTGGCGGTCGAGGCACCCGTGCTGCTGCTGGATGAGCCGACCACTCACCTCGATCCCCCGCACCAGGAGGACGTGGCTCGGCTGCTGCGTGAACAGGCGCACCGCTGCGGCGTCGGCGTCGTGAGCGCGATTCATGATCTCTCGCTGGCGCTGACCGCGGACCGCGTCATCGTGCTCGGGCACCGCGGTGTCATCGGCCACGGCAGCATCCGCGAGGCGCTCGCGGGTGACTGGTTGTCATCGGCTTTCGAGACACGTGTGAACGTCGTGGAGCATGAGGGAGTGCATTTGTGGCGCCCTGCACTGGATGCACCGCGAGGTGCCTGAAGCGGCGGCGGCCGGCCGCGCCGTGATGGTGTGTGGAACGACCAGCGGTGCGGGAAAGAGCTTGCTGACGACGGCCCTGGCCCGATGGTATGCGCGGCAGGGATTGAAGGTCGCGCCCTTCAAGGCGCAGAACATGAGCAACAATGCGCGCGTGGCCGCGGGCGGCGAGATGGGCAGCGCACAATACTTCCAGGCCCTGGCGGCCCGCACCGTGCCCGACGTGCGCATGAATCCAATATTGCTCAAGCCGGAAAAGAACACCGAGTCGCAGGTGATTCTGCTCGGTCATCGGCGCGACGATCTGACGCAGATGGAATGGCGTGCCCGCGCGCAGCATCTTTGGCCGACCGTGCGCTCGTGCCTGGATGAGCTCATGGCAGGCAACGACCTCGTCGTCATCGAGGGCGCGGGATCGCCCGCGGAGATCAACCTGCAATCGACCGACATCGTCAACATGCGGGTCGCCGAAGCCTCGAATGCCGCGACGCTTCTGGTCTGCGACATCGATCGCGGAGGGGCTTTTGCGCACTTGTACGGCACGGTCGAGCTCTTGCCGGCGGAACATCGGCGGCTCATCCGCGGCTTCGTGCTCAACAAGTTCCGCGGCGACCCGCGGCTGCTGCCGCCGGGCCCGCAAATGCTCGAGGAATTGACGGGCATTCCCACGCTCGCCGTGCTGCCCTTGTGGCGCGATCATGGCCTGCCCGAGGAGGATGGCGTGTTCGATGCGCCGCCGGCCGCGGGGCCCGGCATCTCGGTCGCCATCGTCGCGTATCCGCACATCAGCAATCTCGACGAGTTTCAGCCGCTCAGTCAGGTGCCGGGACTTTCGCTCAGTTGGGCGCGCCGTCCGCAGACCATTGCGTCGGCCGATGTGCTGGTGCTCCCAGGCTCCAAGCACGTCGCTTCCGACTTGAGTTGGCTGCGCCGGCAAGGACTTGCCGCCGCCATCGCTGCGCACGTCTCGGCCGACAAGCCGACCCTCGCCGTATGCGGCGGTCTGCAGATGCTCGGCGGCGAAATCAGGGATTCTCACGGCGTCGAAGGCGGCGGTTTCGGACTGGCGCTGATGCCGTATTCGACCGAATTTATGGCGTCGAAGCAGTACCGGCACGGAACCTATTCGTTGAGGGCGCTCAGCGGCTTCTGGGAGCGGTTGAGCGGTGTGTCCTTCGAAGGGTATGAAATTCACCACGGGATCACTCGAGCGGGCGCGGGAGACGATCCGCTCATGCGGGTGGCGCTTTCGGGGAATTGCGGCTGGCAACGCGGGCAAACGCTGGCTCTTTATCCACACGGCCTGTTCGAGAGCCCGCGCGTGATGAAATCGCTTTTCGGTCGAGCGACGCGCACGTTGGACGACACGCTGGAGGGCCTGGCGGACTTCATCGACGCGCATTTCGGTGCGGGCGTGCTCATGTCCCTGGCCGGCAGCCGTCGCTAAACAGAATGGCGCGTCAAGACAAGTCGATGACGCAAATTGATCAGCTGGGTGCGGCGACAGTGACCATACTGGCGCGCAAAACCCTTAACTGCCGTTGCGCCCGGCGCCAAAAATGACGGCCCCTTACCCAGCGGGAGCGACGATGGACCAGCAACAAACGCCTACCACCCATGCGCGCCGCCCGAGCGGCCGCGATGCGAAGCGCGCCTCTCGCGCCGCGCGCGCCGCCTCTTCCATCCCCTACATCACCCGAAAGATCCCCTACTACGAGGTGTTGAGCGAGGAAGGCCTTGTTCTGATGGAGCACAATGCCGATACCATCCTCGAGGAGATCGGCATCGACTTCCGCGACGATCCGGAGGCGCTCGAGATCTGGAAAGCGGCCGGCGCCGACGTGAAAGGTGAAAGGGTTCGTTTCGCCCGTGGCATGTGCCGGTCGCTCATACAAAAAACAGCGCCGCGAAGCTTCACGCAGCATGCGCGCAATCCCGCGCGCTCCGTGGTCATCGGTGGGCAAAACACCGTGTTCGCCCCCGCGTATGGCTCGCCCTTCGTGCGAAATCTCGATGAGGGCCGCCGCTACGCACGCATCGAAGACTTCCGCAACTTCGTCAAGCTCGCCTACATGTCGAATTCGCTGCACCACTCGGGCGGCACCATTTGCGAGCCGGTCGATCTGCCGGTCAACAAGCGCCACCTCGACATGGTGTACAGCCACCTGAAGTTCAGCGACAAGGCGTTCATGGGATCGGTCACGGCGCCCGAGCGTGCCGCCGATTCGGTCGCGATGGCCAACATCGTTTTCGGCGCGGAGCCGATCGATCCGGCCACCGGCCGCCCGAAGACGACGATCATCAACCTGATCAACGTCAACTCGCCCATGACCTATGATGCGACCATGCTCGGCGCGGCAAAGGTCTACGCTCGTGCCAATCAAGCGCTCATCATCACGCCGTTCATTCTCGCCGGCGCGATGTCCCCGGTCACGGTCGCGGGCACGGTTGCCCAGACGCTCGCCGAGGCGCTCGCGGGACTCGCGTTCGTGCAATTGGTGAATCCAGGCTCACCGGTGGTCCTCGGCAGCTTCGCCTCGTCGATTTCGATGCAATCGGGCGCACCGACATTCGGTACCCCCGAGCCCGCGCTGGTGCTCTATTCGATGGCGGCGCTCGCAAGGCGCCTCGGCATACCGTTTCGATCGGGCGGCAGCCTCTGCGCATCGAAAATTCCCGACGCCCAGGCGGCGTTCGAGTCCGCGAACACCTTGCTCCCCACCTGCCTCGCGGGCGTCAACTTCGTGCTGCATACCGCAGGATGGCTCGAGGGCGGCCTCGCCATGGGCTATGAGAAATTCGTCATGGACGCGGATCAGGCGGGCATGATGCACACCCTGCTCGCGGGCGTGGATTTGTCGCCGAACGGCCAGGCGCTCGACGCGATGCATGAGGTCGGGCCAGGCAAGCACTTTCTCGGCTGCGCCCACACCCAGGCGAATTTCGAGAACGCCTTCTATCGTTCGCCCCTCGCCGACAACAACAGCTACGAGCAATGGGAGGCCGAGGGCGCGACCAACATGTCGAAGCGCGCCAACGTCATGTGGAAGAAGATGCTGGCCGAGTACGTCGCGCCGCCGATGGATCCGTCGGTCGATGAGGCGCTGCTCGAGTACATGGCGACCCGCAAAGCGGCGTTCCCCGACTCGATGGTGTGAGCCGTGCCCAAGCAGAACCCCGTTTGGAAAAAGAAACCGGAACGCGAGGACTTCGAGGGCGCGCTGAGTTTCCTCGAGCTTCTCTACAGCGATGCGCAGTGCGCGAAACTATTGCGCGCGCTGCATTCCGCGAAGACCGTCGAGCGCGCGGCGAAGGATTTGCTCCGTGCCAGCCGGCTGACGCTGCTCGCGCGGGATGAGCCGCACGTCGATGCGGACCTGCGCAAGATTCACAAGGACAAACCCCTGGCGCCGGTGCTGCTGATCCGCGGGGACGTGGCCAAGGGCATTCCCCTCATCGTCGCCGACGGATATCACCGAATTTGCGCGATCTGCTATCACGACGAGAGCGCTCCGATTCCCTGCAGGATGGTGAGGATCTAGCCGGGCGCCTATTCGGGAGCGCTTCGGTCCGGCGAGGACGGCGACAGCATGTGTTTGAACAGATCGCCATCGGCGGGCTTGTGCCCGGGGCGGCAGAAGAAAAACGGCAACGGAGCGAAGACCAGCACACAGTTGTCATTGAGATTGACCAGCAATCCGCCGCCCGACAGCGGTTGCACCCGGTGAGTCGCGGCGTAGTCCCAGCCGAATTCCGGGCTCTTGGACCGCGCCGGCGGCGGGGGTGGAAATCCGAAATTCTTGAACTTGGGCGAGGAGCCGGCCGCCACCGATTCCCGCGCCTCGCGATCAAGCTCGGCGTTCCAGTCGATGGGTGGATGGATTGCGTTGCTTTCTTCACGCTCGGGCGTGCTCGGCGATTGAGCAGGGACTCGCGCGGCGGCGCCCGTTCTCGGGGGCTGCCGATGCGTCGTCGGCTTCGGGGAAACCGGCGGCGCAGGAAGGACGATGAGTTCGAGGCTGTTCGACATCTGCGGCAGCGCCGAAACCTCGCTTCTCACCACCAGCAGCCAGCACAGCGCGCCATGGAGGACGAGAACCGCTGCGGCGATGAGCAACTCCTGCTTTCGATGTCGGCTCACTCCCATCGGCGGCCGCACGTTCACGTCATCGCAGAGCGGCTCTGGTGCGTTTGTAACGACGCATCGCAATCCACAACGGTGTGAGAGCAGCGCCCGCGACCATCAAGGCCCGGACGCTCTGCGAGAGCAGGGAACCCGTCGATACACCGATCCCCGCGCCGATTTGACCCGGCGACGCACCGCCCGTGAGGGTGAATTCGACATTGATGAGCGATGCGAGCGCGCTCAACAGCAAAATGCCCGCCACCGGCCAGCGCAAGGCAATCCGCCGACGGTGGGCGAGAACCGCGAACACGGCCGCAATCAACGCCGGAAGAAGCCCGAGGAAAATGACCCGTACTGCGAGCGCCATGAACAACGTGACTCCGGACGGAATGTGGGTCTGATGAAGGTGCGCACTCATCAGGCTCACCGTCGCGACGAGAACCGCCATGGCGGCGGCCGAAACCGCAAGATAACTGCCCAACGGTACGAGGGTGAACCACAGCGCGGGCCACCGATTGGGCCACGCCCGCAACTCGGGCCGCGCGGCATAGCGCTCGATGAGCAGCCGGTTCGTGCCCAACGCCTCGAACGCATGCGCCCGCGCGCTCTTCTCATCGAGACCTCGAGCCGAGGCCGCCTCGAGCAGTTGATGGAAGTGGTCCTCGACCTCGAGTACGGCCCGGCGCACGTTTCGGCGCGAAATGCCGGCCTTGAGCAACCCATCCCGCAACTCGCTGAAACGGCCTTCACTCATGATGGGCACTCCCCAGGATCGACTCCACCCCGTCGCTCATGCGCCGCCAGGCGTCGGTCAACCGTGCCAGGCGGGCCCTGCCGCGCGCCGTCAGGCCGTAATAGATCCGCAGCCGCCCGCCGGCCCGCCGCGCCTTGGGCCGCACCAGTCCGCGCGCCTCCATGCCGTGCAGCGCCGGATAGAGCACCCCTTCCCCGATGCTGAGCGCATCCCGTGTGAGCATTTTGACGGCACGGGCAATTTCGTAGCCGTACATGTCGCGCCCCGCCAGCAGTCGCAGCACGACGAGTTCGGGCACACCCGCCATCAGAGAAGAGCCGTTATCGGTCATTGAACCCCTTATACCTCGTATACCGAGGTATGCTATCAGAAGCGCGGAATTGGAAATAGTTCCGCTATTTCCCGTAGTATCGAATGGGGACTTTGGACTTTTCGGCGACCTCGTACACGAGCTCGTTGTCCCCCGCCGGATAGCCGTTCTGCTGCAGTATGAACGCCATGATCTGCACATACTGTTCGTGACTCAGACTGCCCGGCGTGGCGGACGGCATGAGCTTGGCGACGAAGTTGAAGATATCGCTCAGGTGAAAATCGTAGCTCGGGTCGGCGAAGTCAGGACCCTTGAGAGCGGGTCCCGGATATCCAGCGGTCTGGCCGTCGAGCAGCGGCGAATGGCACATGGCGCAGTTCTGGTAGTACGCCAGGGCTCCCTTCGCGGCCTGATCCGTCGTGTAGAGAGCCGGCGGCTTGGAATGCCGGCTTTTGACGCCGCTCGTCGCCTCGGAGACGGTCATCGCCCGCCCCATCTCCGTGTCCCACGCGACCGCCGGCCGCAAAGCCGACGGCGAGCTCAGCCGGGAGGTGGCCGGCATGGCCGTCGCGCGCTGGAACGGCGCGATCAGTTGCTCGAGGCGCCTCTGGGCGGACAGCGCATATAAGCCCCGATTGAAGGCATTGGCGGCCGATCGAGATCGCGGGGCATACAACGCCACGAGATTCCAAACCATGTGCGGCCCCGGCAGAACGGCCATGTCGACCGGCGCATGTCCCGCCCGGCCGCGCGCGAGCAGCACGATGGACGGCTGCCACCCCACCGCCGCCGAGATCCGCCCGGCTTGGAGTGCTCCGAGCATGAGCGAATCCTTCGGATAGACGTGCATCACCAGATTGGGATGCGTCTCGAACAAGAGCCCGGCATAAGTGTCGAGCTGGGCGATGCCCACTTTGCTTCCGTGCGGCATGTCGGCAAGCGGCGTATCGGCGCTGCCGCGCCGGCGCACCATCACGAATCCGGTGGCGGCGTAGGCCGACGTTGCCTCGACGTTCGTCGGCAGGTTCGGATTGCTCACATCCACCGGAAAGCCCATGATGAGATCGCAATCCGATTCAGCCATTTTTGCAAACCGCGACGGCGGCAAGCCCTCGCCACCCCTTCCATAGCCGGCAAACATCGTGATCTCGACCGCGTCGTCCTGCGACTTGCCGGCTTCGCGCGCGACACGCTGATCGGTTGCAGCGGTCGGGCTTGCCTCGTCGACGCAAACCTTCAAGACGGCCGCCTCGGCGCGGTGCACGAGCACCGCGCCGAAAAACGCCGCCGTCAGCGCACCGAGCGCTCTATTGCAAGGCGAATACATAGAGGTGGCCGCCCTTGGGAATCGATTTGACGTCCGGATCGTTCGCCATTTGGCCGCCCCAAATCGGGCCCGCGCCGCCCCAGCCGGCCCACACGGCAACGTATTGTTTGCCGTCAACCATGTAGGTCGTCGGGACGCCGATGATGCCGGAAGTCAGCTGAGTGCTGGTCCACAGCACCTTGCCCGACGCCGCGTCGAACCCCATGAAATGACCGTCGGTGCTGCCGCTGAACATCAAACCGCCGGAGGTGGCCAGGGTCGCGCCCGCCCATGGCAGATGCGTTTCGTGTTGCCAGACCTGCTTGCCGGTATTCAGATCCACTGCCTGCACCGAGCCCCAGTTGTCGGTGGTGGGATCGTGTTTGACCTCGAAGGTTTCATCCAGGAAGGCGAGGCCCGCCTTGTAGGCGACGGGCTGCGCTCCCTTGATATCCATGCACGCGTGCTGCGTCGGAATGTAGGCCATGTGGGTCTGCGGATCGATGGAGATCGGCCACCAGTTCTTTCCTCCGAGAAAACTCGGACAGGTGAACACCTGTTTGTCGATCGTCGGACGCATGGCGGGATCGTCCTGGGCGACACCGTCCTTCATGCCGATGATCGAGGTCGCGTGCACGAACGGTTGCGCATAGATCAGCTTGCCGTCGGCGCGATTGACCGCGTAGAACCATCCATTGCGATCCGCGTGCACCAGCGCCTTATAGGTCGTGCCGGCATACGTCAGATCGGTCATGACCGTTTCATTGGCGCCGTCATAATCCCAGGTGTCGTTCGGCGTCCATTGATAGTGCCACTTGATGGCTCCGGTGTCGGGATTCAGTGCGAGCACCGAATCGGTGTAAAGATTCTTGCCGGGACGCAGCGTAGCCAGCCAGGGCCCGGGATTTCCGACGCCCCAGAACAGGGAATTCGTCGCATGATCGTAGGTGCCCGTGATCCATGGATTGCCGCCGCCGGTCTTGTAGGCGCCCGCCGGCCAGCTGTCGCCGCCCGGGGTTCCGGGAGCGGCGGTCGTGTAGGTTTTCCAGGCGACCTTGCCGGTCTGCGCGTCGAGACCCACCACGAAACCGCGCGAGCCGTATTCACCGCCGCCATCGCCGATGATGACTTTGCCTTTGACCACCAAAGGTGCGCCTGAAATGAAATAACCTACGCCGGGCGGCGCAAGCGCCGTATCCCACTTCACCTGGCCCGTGGCGGCGTCGAGCGCCACGATGTGATTTCCCAGCGTGCCCATGTAGACGAGATTCCCGTACAGCGCCACGCCACGGTTGACCACGTCGCAGCAGACGGTTTTCAGCGCCTTGGGGTCGAGCGGATACTCGTATTTCCACAGCACTTTGCCGTTGGTCGCATCCAGTGCGATCAGATGGTCCATGGGCGTGGTGACGAACATGTACTTGCCGTTCACCACCGGCGCCGCCTCGTGTCCCTGGGACAGATCGCTTGTCATGTCGAACACAATGCCGAGCTTGCTCACGTTGCCGGCGTTGATCTGATCGAAGGGCGCATAACCGGTGCTCTCGTAATTGCGTCGGTACATCAGCCAGCCGTTATCCTGCTGGGCGTTGAGCAGGCGTTCCGTGGTCACCTCGGGGTACGTCGCCATGCCGGCCGCCGCGATCAATGGCGCGACCGCCGCCAAGGCGATGAATCCTTTCCGCGTGCAGTTGGACAAGGTGGGTAAAAAAGCCTTATTTGCTCCCATTCTCGATGCTCCTTCACGTTGTAATTCGATGCCGGGTTTCCCGTGAATTGCAAGCATCGTGCCACTTCCGATCGCACGCAAAGCAACCTCAAACGCCGAGCACCGCCGCCGATCCGCGTGTCATATTCGTGACAACTCTCACGGTGCGCTTGACACACCACGGGCTTCGAGTTACTTGGAACAAACGATTGGGGAGTTGTATGGCATACCGACGAGGGCCGTCACACCGACGGCGGCGCTCATGAAGAACGCGCTGGTGGGGCCGCACGCGGACCGCGTGCTGCGTGTGGCGACACTCGGCTGCACCGCGGTGGCGGAAGCGGCCATCACGCCGACCGTCAATATTTCCTGGCGGCGCTGCTTGAACGATTTCAAGCTCGACCCGGCTCGCGAGTACCAGCCGATCGTGCGCGACCATCATCGCGTTTTGGAACTGCGCGCCCAGCACGACGACCTCGTGCAGGTCGCACGGGCGGAAATGGATTCTCTCTACGAGCAGATCTCGGGCTCCGGCTACGCGTTGTTGCTGGCCGATACCGACGGCATCATCCTTTGCGAAAAAGTCGATCCCGTCCTCAAGAACCTGTTCAGCGTCGCCGGGTTGATCGTCGGCGCGGAGTGGAGTGAGCAGTCACAGGGCACGAACGGCATCGGGACCTGCGCGACCGAGGGAAGGCCGATCACCATCCATGAATCCGATCATTTCCGCTCCCGGCATGCCGTCCTGTCCTGTTCGGCTGCGCCGATCCATGATCCGAGCGGCCGGCTCATCGCCGTCCTCGACGCCTCGAGCGTCAATACCGGCGGCACGCGCGCCTCGAAGCTGCATACGGTGGCGCTCGTCAATTCATCCGCCCGTTCGATCGAGAAGTGCTTGTTCCTGAGGCGTCACAGTGCGGACCTGATTCTGCACTTTCACGACCGGCCCGAACTGGTGGATCTTGCGCACCACGGCGCCATCGCCATCGGCGCGGACGGGATCGTCGTGGCGGCGGACACCAAGGGGTTGGAGCTGCTCGGCGCAAGCCACCGACAGGAAGTCGTCGGGAGCTCGATCGCGGACATCTTCGATACGACTCATGAGCAACTGCTGACTGCGACCGGCGCGGAACCGCAGTTCCTGTACGCCATTGGCGGCGAGCGGCCCGCCCGGCATTATTTTGCCAGCGTGATCGGCGGCGCCAAACACGCCTCAGCGTCATCAGCCGCATCGACGTCCCGACGGGGCGTGCATACGGTGCGCGCCGTTCGCGCCGACTCCAAGGCGCCGGCGGCGCTCGAGGAATTGGCCGGCAACGATCCGCAGATGCTGAGAAACGTGCGCAACGCTTTGCGAATCGCCGACAAGAGCGTGCCGGTCGTGATCTGCGGTCCCACCGGATCCGGCAAAGAAGCGTTCGCCAAGGCATTGCATCTGGCGAGCAGGCGCTCCAAGCAGCCTTTCGTTGCCGTCAATTGCGCCGCGATCCCCGAAACGCTGATCGAGAGCGAATTGTTCGGCTATGTGCCAGGCGCATTCACCGGAGCGCGGCGCGAAGGCATGCGCGGACGCATCGCGCTGGCATCCGGGGGCACGCTGTTCCTGGACGAGATCGGTGACATGCCGTTGCCGCTGCAAACGCGCTTGCTGCGGGTGCTCGAGGAATCCGAGATCACCCCGCTCGGCAGCGAGACGCCGGTGGCCGTGGACATTCGAGTCATGTGCGCATCGCATCGCAACCTGCCCGAGATGATGGCGCGCGGCGAGTTTCGCGAGGACCTGTATTATCGGCTGAACGGCATATGCATCGAGCTGCCGCCGTTGGCGATGCGCAGGGACAAGCAGGCGCTGATTCTGAAATGCATTGCGCGCGAATCCGAAGGCGAAGCCGCATCGATCGAGACCAGCGCGCTCGAGCGCCTGCTGGCCTACTCCTGGCCCGGCAATATCCGCGAGCTGCGCGGCACGGTCCGCACGGCGCTCGCCATCTGCGACGACGGCCTCGTGCGGTTGAGCGACTTGCCCGCGGATATCCGCCGGCCACGGCCACAAGCTGCCGGCGGCCGCAATGAGCCGCGTCCGTCCGATCCCATCTCCCTGGCGGGCGCCGAACGTCAGGCACTCATCCGGGTCATCGAACAGAACAACTGGAACATGACCTTGGTCGCGGCGCATTTTCGCATCAGCCGCAACACGCTATACCGCAAGATCAAGCGGCACGGGATTCGGATCGCCCGACATCCGGACTTGTAGCGCCGGAAGCGAGCTCGGGGCCTAGCTCGACTTCGCCGGCTCGGTCCGCCGCGGCCTGCGGCCGCGGGTCTCGCTCTGGCTCGTGGATTCCTTCGGCGGCGGCAGCTCGACCACCTTGCGCAGGTTCGCGTAGGGCGCGCTCTTGTGCGGAATCGCCATGGCCTCGACAAAATGATGCTGAAAACGCGGCTCTATCGCGGTCTCGACTTTTTCGATGCGCCTCACCAGCGCCTCGATGACGCTGCGCGAAGTGGCATCGAGAAGCGCGATGCGCGCGCCGGTGCCGGCGGCATTGCCGGCGGAACGCACGTGCTGAAGATCGCAGTCAGGTAGCATCCCGAGGATGGTCGCGTACTTCACGTCGATGTGGCTGCCGAAGGCGCCGGCCAGCCGAATTCGATCCACCTGGCCGATGCCGAGCCGCTCCATCAGCAGCGCGACGCCGGCGTAAAGTGCGGCTTTCGCCAGTTGTATCGCCCGAACATCGTTTTGGGTGATTTTCAATTCCACCGTGTTGGTGCCCGCAGTGCCTTGGTGCAGCAAATAGGCGAAGGTTCGGCCGTTCTCCACGATGCGGGGCGATCGCGCCCCCAGCCGGCCGTCGAGAACGCCGTCTTGATTGATGATGCCGGCAAGATACATCTCGGCGATCACTTCGATGATGCCCGACCCGCAGACGCCCGTGATGCCGAGCGCCGCCGCCGCCGATGAAAACTGCGGGTCGTCCGACCACAGATCCGAACCGATGATCTTGAACCGGGGTTCGAGCGTCTCGCGGTCGATGCGAACACGCTCGATCGCCCCCGGCGCCGCGCGTTGTCCGCAACTGATCTGCGCCCCTTCGAAGGCCGGCCCTGTGGGGCTCGAGCACGCCACCAGCCGCTTGTTGTTGCCGAGCACGATCTCCGCATTCGTGCCCACGTCCACCAGCAGCGTCATCTCGGGACCAAGATCGGGCCGCTCGGAAAGCACCATCCCCGCCGCGTCCGCACCGACATGCCCTGCGATGCAGGGCAGCACGTATACCCGGGCGTTGCGATGCAGCTTCAGATCCATCACGTTCGCGCGCAAGGTGAGCGAGGTGTCGGTCGCGAGCGCGAACGGCGCCCCGCCGAGTTCCACCGGATCAATTCCCAGCAGGAGATGGTGCATGATGGGATTGCCCACCAGCGTCGCCTCGAGAATGTCCTCGGTAGTGACCCCGGCGATACTCGCAACGTCCACCGCGAGTCCGTTGAGCGATTCGCGCACCGCCGCGGTCATGAGCACCGCGCCGCCCGGATTCATCATCGAGTAGGAAACGCGGCTCATGAGATCTTCGCCGAAGCGAATCTGCGGATTCATGACGCCGGCGGAGGCGACGACATCGCCGCTCGTCAGATCGCACAGGTGCGCGGCGATCGTCGTCGAACCGACGTCGACCGCGAGCCCGAAAATCCGCTCATGAAGCCCGGGCCACA
>Ga0302320_10005340_pt1 | contig 28895 bp, 27 predicted proteins | sample Bog_T0_3_FD_202130 | JGI IMG/M metagenome (GOLD analysis project Ga0302320, IMG submission 202130) | Peat permafrost microbial communities from Stordalen Mire near Abisko, Sweden - Bog_T0_3 | ecosystem: Environmental > Terrestrial > Soil > Wetlands > Peat | place: Sweden: Abisko, Stordalen Mire...
GATGAGCGGGGTGTCGTAATCAATGTTGACGAAGCGTGCAGCCATACATGACTGACACGGCGTCGCCCTTCCGCGTTCAGATTTTCAGAAAAAATCTTCGCCCTAAGTCCGACAGGCTGCTAGGACTCACCATTTCACTCTAATGGACCGAAATGAAGCTCCGGTAAAACCGTGGTCCAGTGACGGGTGGTTGTAGGTCAATGAAATGAACAAGGTTGTGGGCAAGTGCGTTGGTCGCCAAGGGAGACCAGTTTTGGAGGTCGGAGCTTGACTCGATGACAACGCTGGAACCAATGCGTCCATATAGATCAAAACCAAACTGGCTGCCGGCGAACCCGAATTGTTTATCGCCAGCGACGAGTGCAGGTGGCGGGATGAATTTAATTGTTGTGTGTTGAAAAACCCCGCCCCCATCCGATTCACCGGTTACGTAAATATCGCCCACGACGTCCAAGGCGATGGAGGATGGGATGTCGTTGTAATTGCCGACACCATTGAATCGGTTTGTCCACAGCGGAACACCATCCGTCGAATATGCAACCGTTAGGTAATCGCCGCCTTCGTTGGCTGTTCCCGCCTCGCCGGTTACGTAGACATCGCCGCTGCCATCAACCGCAATCGCATTGGCCATGTTGCCGAACGTCGCCGACCCGGCGACGATGTTTGTCCATAATGGAACTCCCGCATGGGAGTATTTGATGGTTTCATAGTCCCACAGGCCCTCCGAGTCCGTCGTGCTGCCGGTCACATAGCAATTTGACGAAGCATCAACGGCGATGGCGCTGGCCCATCCATCGTATTCGTTAGTCCACAGGGGCGTTCCATCACTGGCGTATGCCACTGTCGCATAAAGTCCAGTGACATAGACATTGTTCCCGCTGTCCACCGCCAAACCGCGGGCGGTTTGTTCAGAATCCTGCGGCCCAGCGTAACAATTGGTCCAGAGTGGTGCGCCGCCACTCGAATAGGCAATAGTGGCAAATTGAAAGTCGGCGTCGGCTTCAGCCGAGGAACCTGTGACATAGACATTGCCGTTTGGAGCGACGGCGATGGAGCAGGCAATATTATTTCCCGTCGCCCCATAGCGGTTCGTCCATAGTGCGGTGCCGTTGTTGGAATAGGCAATGGTAGCATAGTTGCCGTCGTTACCAGTCACATAAATGACCCCGTTCAACCCGACGGCGACACCCACGCCCGAAGCACCGCCTGTCCCAGCGCCTTGGTACCAGTTTGTCCATAAACACGCACCGTTGGCTGAATACGCGAGGGTTGCATACTGGATTTCATTGTTAGTATCCGCCGCTCCGCCCGTCACGTAAACCGTGGCATTAGAGCCCAGAGCAATCCCCTTGGAGGACATGTAAGAATAACCAGGGCCACGAAAGAGGTTCGTCCAGAGCGGCTGCCCATTGCTGGAATATCCTATCGTCACGTAGCCGAGAGAGGTGTCGGCATTTGTCACGTTTCCTGTAATGTAGGCATTACCTCTCTGATCCAGAACCATGAAGGGCCCTGGAATGCCGCCAGGAGCAGGACCGGGGTAAACGTTCGTCCAGGATTGTGCCAGCACCGCGCATTCCATCATGGCAAAGGAGAGAATGAGGTAGATCTTAGTCAAATCATTAGATTTAAATTGGGATTTCCCATTTGGATTCTTGCCCACGAACAGCGTGAGCCTTTTGCATGATGCTCTTACTGCTCCACAGATATGCAAGTCCTTTTGCAGTCCGCTCATGGTTTTTCTCTGGAAAACGGAGCGATGCGTTGGCATTTGGTGTCCTTTCACACGCTTTTCCGCCGCTCGCAAAGAAACCTCCTCGGCAATTTCGGTGTTCCCGTGTGATTGTTGGAAGGTCTTTCGCCCGGTCCGCATAAAGTATAAAGATAACAATGGGTGACGCTTTCCGCTTTCACCCGAAACCGCTGTAAACACGGCGGGAGCGGGGATGTCCACGCAAATGACACATCTACAAGAGTGAATAATGATTGGGGTGCGACCGGGGCGGGTCATCCCTCGAGGATGGCCAGGGCGGTGGCGTGTTTTTGGGTGTGACTTAACGTGATGTGGATGGAACGCGCGCCGCGCCGGGCGAGGAGTTCCAAAGCCTTGCCGTGGAGGATGACGAAGGGTTCGCCGGTTTCTTTGCGGGCAATTTCCATGTCGAGCCAGCCGAGTTGCGCGCCGATGCCGGTGCCGAAGGCTTTGGAGATGGCTTCCTTGGCGGCAAATCGCGCGGCCAGATGCGGGCCGGGGAATTTGTGGGAGAGACAGTAGGAGGCCTCGGCGGGAAGGAGAATGCGGTTGAGGAACCGTTCGCCATACTTCTGGCGGGAGTTTTCAATGCGCTCCACTTCGATGAGGTCTATGCCGATGCCCAGGATCACGGGGGGTCAGGGTTGAGGGGGCGCGGACGAAGCGCCGCCCATGATGAGGAGCATTTCGCGCACGGCTGTGGTCAATCCGACAACCAGGGCGCGGCTAATGATGCTGTGGCCGATGTTCAGTTCCACCAGATGGGGCGTGGCGAGAAGGACGGGGAGGTTCTGGTAGGTGAGGCCGTGGCCGGCGTTGACGCGCAGGCCCAGGGCGTGGGCCTGGTCGGCGGCGGCGGCGAGGGATTCGAGATCGCGGGCGCGCTCGTGCTTGCGATGGAAATTTTCGGCGAAAGCGCCGGTGTTCAGTTCGATGAACTGAACGCCGACGCGGGCGGCGGCTTCCACTTGCGCCGGGAGGGGGGAGATGAAGAGGCTGACTTCGATGCCCGCATCGTTCATTTTCCGGCGGGTGTCGGCGAGGGCGGGCCATTGGGCCGCGACGTCCAGGCCGCCTTCGGTGGTCAATTCGGCGCGGCGTTCGGGGACCAGGCAAACAACGTCGGGCTTGAGGCGCAAAGCGATGTCCACGATTTCCGGGGCGTTGGCCATTTCCAGGTTGAGGCGGACTTTGACAACCTGTCGAAGTTTGAGAATGTCGCGGTCCTGAATGTGCCTGCGGTCTTCGCGCAAGTGGGCGGTGATGCCATGGGCGCCGGCGGCTTGGGCGATCAGGGCCGCTTCGATGGGGTCGGGTTCGCCGCGGTCGCGGCCGCGATAGCGGGCTTCGCGCAAGGTGGCAACGTGATCAATATTGACCCCGAGTTTGAGCATGGGATGAATCAGGGTCTGGGTGGGCTGACTCCCGGCCCGGTGACTTTGGCCGGCGGCGGAAGCAGGCTGAGGTTGACCGGCGGCCGGTCCATGCCGCTGAGCCAATGGGAGAGAAGGATGAATTCCACGGAGGTGAGCACGAAAGGCGATTTGCGCACAATCGTCAATTCGTCAGGCGCGGTGCGGGTGATTTCGGTAATCGTGTTCCCGTTCAGGGTGTTGGTTTTGACGCCGCTGAACCAATCCTCCTCAGTGACCAGCGCCGACCGCATGCGCTGCACCCCGGGGGTATTGTTGGTGGAAACCGGCGACGTGGAAGTCAGGGGCAAAATTGGCAGGATGGCACTGAGCATCTGCCACGGCATCAGGCGCTCGCCGGTTCCTTCCCAATCGTAATAGACCAGGTTGGTCCGGCCGCGGATTTGCTGGAACAGATCGTCCGGCGCGGGCTTGCCATTCGTAATGAGCGGAAAGAAGGAGACCAGGAGATACTGCCCGTTGGTTTCGGGCGCCACTTGCAAAGTGGGAGCCATAATGGCACTGAGGTTTCCCCAGAGGAGCGTGTCGTGTTCGGGCTGCCAGCGCAATTCGCCGGCGGCCAGTTTTTTCAAATCGGGGTTGAAGGCTGCGGGCGCCTCCGTGCCAATGCGACGGAGGGAGTTGGTCGCGTCTGCCACCGGCCACGCGGCATAACTCTGAAGGACCATTTGACCCAGCCCCCAGGTGTAGAATTGTCCGGTCAGCGGGTTATCCGCCAGTTTGGAGAGGGGTTCGGCGGGGTTCATGTAAGCGGCGATGTCCTGGCCGGCGGTAAAGCTGATCAAGGGGTCGCGGATCGTGTTGGTGGGGATGCGCCACGGGTCGAATTTCCACGGAATCGGCTGCGGATAAACCGCCCGCACGTTCATCATGAAGGACTGGTTCGCGGCGGTGAAGGCGATTTCTGTCCGGGCTGCTTTCAAGACGCGCGGGAAGTCCGGCCACCAGCGGGCCAACCGTGTCCAATCCATGTCGGCTTCCAGCCAGCTTTTGTTCAGGGCGGGGCCGGGCCGGCCGCTCTGGCTGATTTGTTGGAGATATTTGGTTTGCACTCCGGCGAGGTCATCGCCGCAGCCGGCGAGAAGCCAGTCTTTGGCGTTCACGATCCAGAACGACCTGCCGTCAGCCAGCTTCCACCGCTGTCCCATGAAATCCTGCGCTCTGAAACTTTGGCCCGCTGCGCCGATGACCTTGGGCAGCGCGGCCTGCCATGCCTGCGTCCGCGCGTTGTCCAGGCGCAGGGCCACAACGAAATTGAGCGGCCCCTGCGGTGTGCCGCCCAGGGCGGACATCGTTTCGGCGGAGAGCAGGTCATCGAGCAACGGTCGCAGCGCGGCGGCGGACTGGTCATTGGTGGCCGAGAAGAGAGATTTGGCCAGCCAGTCGGAAAAGCGTGTCAAGGCCAGATTCTCAAAACTGCGACTCGAGGCCAGGGTCAGTATCTTCTTGACGTTGTCGAAATTGGTGTTGTTGGCCAGTTGGTCGCTGCCGGCGAAATGCCATGTGCCGGCGACGTTGCCGTCCGCGGCCGCCTGGCAGGGCGTGCCGGGAGCAGCCGCCAAAATGAGGACAAAACCCAAGCCAACAAATTTGAGAAATCTCATAAAAAGCATTACACATGCCAGAACCGGCGTCCTTTGGCAAACTGGAAATTTATTTCATTTTGTTTACTTTTGTTGTTGCACTTCCGGTTGGATAATGGCATAGTCGTAACCGAGCAAAAAACCACCACCAAGGATGGCTTTATGAACACAAAGATTACAACTATTGTCTCCATTGCAATCGCCGTGGCGGTCTTGTCGCCGCGCATCGGCGCGCAGACTGTTACATTTACAAGCGCGAACAACGAGCTTCAGGGCTTGTCAACCGCGACTCCCGGCTCGGGCGCCACGGCTACGTTTGTTTCCGGCTCCCCGGGCTATTGGCAGATCAGCAGCCCCGACAACGTCGGAGGCGGCGGCCTGGCCGCGTTCAACGACACGGCGATGATCATTGTCAACAACGGTTACGACGGCGCTACGCTCGGAACTCTCAGTTACCTGCTCGCCCAGGGCGCGGCGGGCAATGTGAGTTTCAATCTTTCCTCCATGATACCGGGCAATCAGTTTGCCTACTGGGATGTCCTGCTGACCGATCCCAACGACCCTCATAACCAGATCCTCATCGCCAACGCTTACAGCGACAACACAACCGGCGCGAATCCCTTCAATCAGGGCGCGCCAGGCAATTCGAGTGTGGACGCCAGTGTTGACGTGCTCAACGGCACGACCTTCTCCACTCTGTGGGCGCCGTGGACCAGCGTTGAGACCATGATCCCCGTCGCTGGCGATCCAACTCTGGCGAATTGGAATGTCAGTCAACTCGGCATCGCTGTCGGTGGGTGGGACACCAGCCGCACTCAGATCGCGGACATCACGTCGGTCACCGTGCCCGGCGATCCCACCGATCCCCCGGCGCCGGATACCGCCTGGACACTGCCCCTGCTGGGCGCTTGTGTTGGCGGGTTGGCCGTTCTGCGGCGCCGCTGCAACCGCGTGTAGCGCATGGTCCGGCGTTTTTTGGCGGTTTAACCGCGCGGAAGATCTGTTGACATATCAACAATCATGGGGTAATAGTGCCCCATGAAGAAGTTATCCGGCGCGCCCGGCCCGCGTTACCCGGCCCTGCTGCAATTGTTGCGCACGGCGGAAAACCTCTGGAACGCCAGCCGCCTTTTCTTTGGCCGCTGGGACCTCAGCCCCAGCCAGTTCAACGTTCTTAACCTCCTCAGCGGCGAGCAAGCCGGCCTGAGCCAGATCGAGATCAGCCGCCAGCTCATCATGCACCGCTCCAACGCCACCGGCCTCATTGACCGCCTGGAGCAGAGGGGCCTCCTCCAACGCCGCGCCACCCCCGGCGACCGCCGCGCCTACCGGGTGGTTTTGACCCCCGCCGCGCGCCGGTTGCTCGAAGAAATTCTCCCCGGCTACCACCGTCTGGCCGAACAGGTGTGGGACAACCTCCCTGTCGCGCGCGTCAAGCGCCTGCTGGCCGACTTGTCCCGCCTCGACTCCAACATCGCCCAGATCAAACCGGAAATAAGAAAGTAGAAAGCAGAAAGCAGAAATGAGAGTGAGATTAAGAGTAGGATTAGGATTAGGATTAAGATTAAGAGCAGTCCCTTGCGCTCCTAATCTTAATCCTAATCTTAATCTCTCCTGAATCATCAACAACCATGACTCCATCAGCACCTGTCAAAGAAATTAAGTTGGGGAAGGCGCTTCTCTGCGCCGCTGGCGCCATCGTTTCGTTTAATCTCGCTTACACGTTTGCCAGTTGCGAGTTCTTGATGGTTGTTTTCTTCCTCTGTCTGTTCCCCCTGGCCCGGCTGCGCACGAGGCGGCTGGCTTATTATTTCGGCTTGGGGATCGGCATGGCGGTTTATGCGCCTCACCTTCGGTTCTTTTGGACGATCTTTGGCGGCGGCGCGATTGCGCTTTGGTATGTGCTTTCTTTTTGGCTTGGCATTTTCGTGATGCTTGCCCGCTCCTGCCAGCACCGGTTCGGACCGGTGGCATGGGCCTGCCTGGCACCCTTTCTGTGGACCGGCCTGGAGTTCTTCCGCAGCGAACTTTATTACCTCCGCTTCTCGTGGCTGAATGCCGGTTATGCCTTTTCCGATTCAAGCGCGCTGCATTACCTCTCCGCGTACGGCGTGTATGGCATTGGCTTCTTGTTCATGGCGGCGGCGGCCGTGGCCCATCAGCGGGGCCGCGCGCGCTGGATCGGATTGGTATTGTTGACGGTAGCGATCCTGTATCCAGCCTGCATCACGGCTCACACCGGTTCGCCGCAAAAGACCCTGCGGGTTGCGGGAGTGCAACTGGAGCAATCCGGTTCCCCCTCCGTCATCTCCGCCTTGAACGAAACGGCCGCAAAATTTCCCGACACCGACTTGTTTGTTCTCAGCGAATACACCTTTACAGAACCCATCCCGAACACTGTCAAAGTCTGGTGCCGCAAGAACCGGAAATTTCTGGTGCTGGGCGCTGAAGATCCGGTGCTGTCTTTGACGAACTATTTCAACACCGCGTTCGTCGTGGATACCAACGGCGACATTGTCTTTCGGCAGGCGAAAAGCGTCCCAGTGCAGTTCTTCAAGGACGGCCTCCCGGCCCGTTCACAACAAATCTGGGAATCGCCGTGGGGCAAGATCGGCGTGGCGATTTGTTACGATGACAGTTACAGCCGCGTCACCGATGAGCTGATCCGGCAGGGCGCGCAGGCCCTGATTATTCCCACCATGGACATGGAGGTTTGGGGCGAGGCCCAGCATCTTCTCCACGGGCGCGTCGCTTCCGTGCGGGCCGCGGAATACGCTGTGCCGCTCTTCCGGGTGTGCAGTTCGGGCTTCTCGGGGATCATTGACGGGACCGGCCGCGTACTGAGTTCGGCTCCATTTCCCGGCGAGAATGCGATGCTCGCCGGCGAAATGACATTGCCGGCCCGCGGGCGGATGCCGCCGGATCGCTGGCTGGCCCGGCTCTCGGTGGCGGTGGTCGCCGCGCTTGTCGTCTGGCTGGCCGGCGAAACTCTTTGGCACAAACTGACAAACCACCATCCCCCCTCGACGCCATGAAGTTCATCCTCCGTTTCATTTTGCGGCTGTTGTTCGGCTACCGCGCGTTTGACACCGCCGCTCTGACCGGCCCGGGGCCGCTCCTGCTTCTGCCCAACCACACCTCGTGGGTGGACTGGCTTTTTATTGGCTCCTGCCTGGACGGCGACTGGCGCTTCGTCGTCTCCGAGCAGGCCGCCAACGTCAGCTTTGTCCACCATTTCATCATGATCAACCGGCTGACATTCCCGGTGGACACCGATTCCCCTTATGCCGTCAAACGCATGGCGGAACACTTGCAGGCCGGCGGCAAACTCGTCCTCTTTCCCGAAGGCCGTCTCTCCCGCACCGGCAGCCTGATGAAGCTGTTTGAAGGCACAGGCTTCTTGCTCCTCAAGACCCCGGCCAAAGTCATCACCTGCTATTTGCGCGGCGCGCACCGGCTCCCCTTCTCACCCAATCCGAACCGGAAAAAATGCTTTGCGCGCGTCACCGCCCATTTCAGCGCCACACTGACGCCGCCGCAAATGGCGGGCATGAGCACCGCGCGCGCCCGCCAAAAGCTCACCCGCTGGCTCTACGACGCCATGGTCCGGCAGCAATTCGACGTCGAGCTGGGCGCCGCGCCCAAAAACGTCCTCGCCGCCATCCTCCGAACCGCGCGGCAATATCCGGGCTTCATGGTGATGGAGGATTTCACGCATCGCAAATTGACTTACCGTCGGCTGCTGGCCGGGGCGGAAGCGCTGGCCGGCCAATGGCGCCGCCAATGGCCGGGCGAAACCCCCGCGCGCGTTGGCGTGATGCTCCCGACTTCCCTGGCCATGCCGGTCACATTGCTCAGCCTGTGGCGGGTGGGAAAAGTTCCGGCCATTCTCAACTTCTCCACTGGCATCCCCACCATGCTCGCCTGCTCCCAGCTCGCCGGCCTCAAGCAGATCATCACCTCCAAACAATTTCTCGAACGGGGCAAATTGAACATCCAACCCATGCGCGACGCCGGAATAGAATTCCTCTATCTCGAAGACGTGCGCGCCAAAATCCCGCGCTGGCAACAATTATCCGCCCTGCTTCGAGTGTCCCTGATGCCGTGGTCCGCGCGCCCCAATCCGCGATCCGCAATGGGAAGTCGAACTTCGACCAATCCGCAATCCGAAGTCGCCCTGGTTCTTTTCACCAGCGGCTCCGAAGGCACGCCCAAGGGAGTCGAGCTGACCCACGCCAACATCATCGCCAACGTCCTCCAATTGCTCGCGGTCTATGATGTGACGGACGCCGACCGCCTCTTCAACTGCCTGCCCCTCTTCCACAGCTTCGGCATCATCGGCACCGTCCTCCCGCTCATTCGCGGCTGTTATGTTTACCTGCATCCATCCCCGCTCCACTACCGCGTCATTCCGACCCTGATCTACAATCTGGATTGCACCATTTCCTTCGGCACCAACACCTTCCTCAACGGTTACGCCCGCAAAGCAAATCCCTTCGATTTCCGCACCTTGCGCCTTCTCATCGCCGCCGCGGAAAAACTGCAGGAAACCACCGCCAACACCTGGGCGCGCCAGTATGGGGTGCGCATCTTGGAGGGCTACGGCGCGACCGAATGCAGCCCGACCATCTCTGTCAATACTCCGATCCATCCGCGCTACGGGTCCGCCGGCCGCTTCCTGCCCGGCATCGAATACCGGTTCGAGCCGGTCGAAGGCGTGGAGCAGGGCGGCCGGTTATGGGTGCGCGGCCCCAACATCATGCGCGGCTATCTCAACCCCGAGGCTAATGCAAAATTTCTCGCCGGCAACGGCTGGTACGACACCGGCGACGTCGCGAGCGTGGACGAAGACGGCTTCCTGCAAATCCTCGGCCGCCTCAAACGCTTCGCCAAAATCAGCGGCGAAATGGTCAGCCTCACCGCCGTCGAAGAGAGCCTGGCAGGCGCTTTCCCGCAGTACGGCTTGCGTTTCCAAGCCGCCGTTCTGGCCCGTCCCGACCCCGACCGCGGCGAGTCCCTGGTCGCCGTCGCCAATGACCCGAAGCTGACCCTGGACGAAGTTCGCGTCGCCATCAAAGCCAAGGGATTGAGCAACCTCTGCGTCCCGCGCGAAATCAAGTTCGTCCACGAAATACCCAAGCTCGGGACCGGCAAGGTGGACCTTCGCGCCCTGGAAAAACTCCTCAACCAAAAATGACAAATAACAAATTCCCTATGACAATTTTTCAATTGCGGCTTGGCTCTTTGGTCGCGGCTTTCCCACTCTGCGCGCTGCTGGCCAAAGCATCGAACCCGCCAGCCGTTTCCGCCGCGCAATCGCCCAGCGCGCCCGCCGTCCTGCGCGATTGCGTGATCTTGATTCACGGACTGGGCCGCACTCCCCTGAGCATGATGCGCCTCGAATGGACGCTGAAGCGCGCCGGTTATGATGTGGTCAACCTCCGCTATCCGTCACGCCGGTTCACAGTCAAACAACTGGCGGATGAATACCTCGACAAGGCGGTCGCCGCCCACGGTCAGGCCGGGCGCATTCACTTTATCACCCATTCACTCGGCGGCATTGTTCTGCGCGACTACTTGGCCCGGCAGGAAATGACGAACCTCGGCCGCGCCGTCATGCTCGCCCCGCCCAATCATGGCAGCGAACTGGCTGACCGCCTCAAGCAAAGCGCCTTGGGCCGCTGGATACTCGGCCCGGCTGGCTGCCAGCTCGGCACCGGCCCGCAAGGATTGTCCGACCAATTGGGACCGGCCCGGTTCCCGCTCGGCGTCATCGCCGCCGACAGTGCGTTCTATCGCCGGTTTTCCCGCCTGTTCCCCGGCCCCAACGACGGCAAAGTCTCCGTCCAAAGCGCGCGATTGGACGGCATGGCTGATTTCCTTGAAGTGCCTGGCGGCCACACCTGGATCATGTGGCGCGGCGATGTGGCCCTCCAGATTCTGGCCTTCCTGGAACAAGGCCATTTCGCCCGCCCGGCCAATTGAGGCGGGACGAGGCCGTAGCGGCGAACTGGCGTTCGCCGCAAAATTTTGCCCACCCCGCCAAATGAGGCGGAACTGGTTTCTTTCAGCCCTTAACGCGCCCGCGCGATGATTCCCGGGGAGCACACGCGCCCTCGCGTGTACCGGTCGGCGCCCTCGCCTACCGCGTCTCATCCACGCTTCTCAAACCCTCCCAGGCAGCCTGGCCAGCAAGAGGCGCGGCGTGAGGATGTGGATTCCAAACGGTTTTTCCAGCGCCAGCAAATCCTGATCGCGCGACACGATGATTTTCGCCTCCGCCGCCAAAGCGCACGCCAAATAAGGATCATCCTTCGCGTCCCGGCTTCGTTGCTTGCCCAGCGGCGACGGGTCAACCAACTTCACCTGGTCGCAATACCAGCTCAAAGTGGTTTCCGGCGGATACATTGCCTTTTGGCCGCGATCTTGAATCAAATTCCGCAGTTCCCGGATGGTTTCCAAAGTGGCGTATGCGATGACTTGCCGGTGCGCCATGGCCTGCAAGCAACGGTGCGCTTCCCCGCGCCAACCGGCGCCGGAGAAAACGACTCCCGCATCAAAGACGACCTTCATTTTCCTTTCTTCCGCCGTTCCTTGATGCTCGCGTAAATCTCCGCCATTTCCTCATCCGACGGATCGCCCAGCGGCGCCCCCTCGATGGCCTTTTCCAGGAGCGCCACATCCTTGTTGATCTGTTCCTGCCGCCGCTGGCGGATCAAGTCCCGCATATATTCGCTCATCGAGGCAAACGCATGTGCCTTCGAATCCGACCGCGCGAAGTCCGCCAATTCCTCGTTCAATGATATGTTAATCGTCACCGCTTTCATCCCCTCAAAATATCCCCCTTGCCAAACAATGTCAATCCTTGCCAGCCGCCCATCTTCGTCGCGCCCCCGAACCGCGTGTTCCCCCTCTCCTCCACACACTTGTGGAGGGGAGGGCTCTCATGGTCGTGGTGCCAAGATGCGCCGGCCAAAACTTTTTTAAGAAAAAGGTTGACGAATTCTATCTTTGGTGTAGGAAAGAGGAGAGTGATAGTGATGTGCTCGCCCTGTTGCGAGTGCCAAAGCCATTTCGGTTCATTATCAATGCGGGAAACATGCAGTTAAGTTTAATTATTTAAACTAACTGATTAAAAGAAAGAAGTAAATAAGTATGATCAGTAAAACCATAGGTATCCTCGTTGACGCAGAAAACGTCACAAATGCATCACTAATCATTCCCATTGTACGCTTGGCACATTGTTCTGGGCATCTGTCCGGTCTAGTTCTGTTTGGGAACTGGGATTCCCCATCTCTCGGTAGCTGGAAACGCGTCGAAATCACACGCCATCTGGAAAAGTGGGGTGCAGTATGGTCCAGTGTACCAAAGACACGTCCAGGAAAAAACGCGTCGGACATCGCCCTGACATTTGAGGCCGTTGTCATGGCGAGGGAGCGCCATGTGACCGAGATATGGCTCGTATCTGGAGATTCAGATTTTACTCCTATGATTACACGACTGCGGTCTGATGGCATTTCCGTTGTCGTTTTTGGGCCGAAAACCAGCACTGAAGGCCTCAAGGCGGCTTGCAGCTCATTCATTCTCTTGGAGGAACTTCAGAATGGGATGGAAACCGCAATCTCCACCGGGAATTCATCAATCTCCGGCGGCTTTGCCGCAAAGCGCGTCACTGCCACCGCACGGGAAATTGCTGCCACGCTCGTGGCGGACAACCGAGGCTGGTTTCATGGATTTGTGGATCGGACAGGGGAGAAATTTGGCTTCATTCGTGTCAGCAATGTAGATCGCCTTTTTTTTGGTGCTCACGAGGTTGATCAACCAATGACCATCCGCGACCTGCGCTCCGGCGATGCAGTTGAATTCCGTCTAGGACGAAACCGGGAAGGACTTGTCGCTTGTCATGTTCGCAAGACGCTGGCTTTCCGCTCCCTCTAATCTCCATCCAAATACACTATATGCCTATACGAATTTACGACATCGCAAAGAAACTCGGGATAGAGTCCAAAGAAGTGGTCGCCAAGGCCAAGGAATTAGGAATTGCCGCTCCGTATCCTTCTAGTGCGCTCGATAAAATCACCGGTGAGTTTCTTGAACTCGAACTCGCCAAAAGCCTGCCGCCACCGCCACCGCCGGTGACCCCACCGAGTCAACGGCTTTTCAAACCAGAGGAGCATCTTCTTCCACCACCGCTTCCGGTTCCGCAGCAAGGCCCGACGCCAGTTCAGGCCAATATACAACCAGCGAAAGGATCCGGAATCGCCATCCGGGTAACAAGCACCGAGATTCAGAGCGTTTTGAAACGCATCCTCTCAGGCGAGATACCTTTCGTTTTCGAAGTTTCACAAGATGAAGGGTCCCACCCTTTACGAGCTAGATTGGTGCCTGAGGCTTCCCCCCCCAGCATCAGCATGCGACCCAAGTTGGAACCGGCCCCGCGTGCAGAACTGGATGAGCACACAAAACGTATCTTCATCGGTGCGTATTACTACGCAAGCAGCGTCTCGAAAGACGGTTGGGTCAATTTGGCGGAATTCGGCAGCACACTAAAGAAACAGGACCCAACCTTTCAGGCGCAGGACTTCGGCGAGAAGACCCTTGGCGGATTGGTGAGGCGCGTTGGGATTTTCGATTTCAAGACCGACGGCAATACCCCTGCCGTGTATTACATCCGCTTAAAGCAACAAGCTCCGGTGATTTTAGCGGATTCTTTGCCGACAGCACCACACGACGCAGCGCAGCCACGGAGTCACGCGACGGGGAAAGTGCATAACGTCAAGCTTGCTTTCGGATTCATCGCCCCGGATGACGGTAGCGAGAACGCCTTCTTTCACGCAACTGAAGTTGTCGGCTGCACCATCTTCGATCTACGACCTGGCGATCCGGTGGAATACGACGCTGGAAAGAATGAACAAGGCCCTTGTGCCTGGAAAGTCAGACGCGTAGGCTCAACACCTTCATAGGCCTGTTTGACTTGAATGGGTCAAGGCTGTTCCATAGAACCATCGTGTTTTTTGACCAAATAGTGCCCCATCCCCAACCTCTCTCCATTCCAGCGCAGTCGCACAGTGACGGGAGTTTGCCCCATCGCTCCCGCCCTGTCAGGCTGGGTTGCGGCAAAATCAGCCTTCAGCCCTCAGCGTTTCAGCGTTTCAGCGTTTCAGCATTTGTCATTTGGCAGCCAAACCGGCCATCAGGCCAAACTATTTTCATTTCTGTACATGTGTAAAATCTGTACTCCCCCCACCTAACTCACGTATTCACAATGGTTTAGCCGGGGTCCGAACCCCGATTTTTGACCAAAAAATCGTCCGTACCGTACGGAGACGTCTTTTCCAATGCCATGCTATGATTGCGCCATGATGAATAGTGACATTGGAATATTAGATGACGGCAGGGTCCCGACTGGTCGGGATCGAGCCGAAACTCGATTTCCGGGAAGAAAGTCACGGATAAAAAGGTGCCGCCCTGCTGTCATGGGCAATCCACAATCAGCAACCTTGCTGCGCCGTCTCGTCGCGCCGACCTGTCCGCCGAAGCCTAGGCGAAGTCGGAAGCCCTGCGAAGGCGGAAGCGAAGCGATATCGGCCCACCTCCTGCAACGTTACAGTTTCACCCAAATACAGCCCAATAAAGGTCAATGAAGGTCAATGAAGGTTAATGAAGGTCAATGAAGGTAAGAAAAGAGTTTTTTATGAAGCCAGTTGGCACACCCCGGAAAACCCATCAGATCGGTGGAGTGGTCAAATTTAGCCACCCAGCCGTCCACCGGGTCCACCATATCCTTCAAGTTCTCACCCAATTCCGGCAGCCCAATCAAGCCCAATCAAGCCTAATCAAGCCTAATCAAGCCTAATCGTGCTATTTTCGCGGCTGCCTTGATGCGCCGAATTGCCAATGAATGAGCTAATCCATATAAAAACAGTAGAGATTACAGGAGCGCACTTCGACGCAGGCGTGCCCCGGTTCCCGCGCAAGCAAACGCTGCCGCCCCTGCGATGCGTTCGCCGTCCCGCCGATCGCCCCCGTCGGGACCGCCGCGCTCCCCAAAACAATCCGCCCACGGGTCTCAGGTTCGTGCTGGACGGCGCGGCGGCCTTCCCTTACGCTTGGAGCATGGCAAAAGCTAAAGGCGCCGATAGCGCCGGTGACGACATTCTGAACTTGCCTTTTGAAGAGGCTCTGAAAAGGCTCGAAGCCATCGCCGAGGCGATGGAGGCGCAGGACCTCCCGCTGGAATCCCTGCTGGCGCGCTATCAGGAGGGAACGACCCTGGCGCAGCTTTGCCAGAAAAAATTGAACGAGGCCGAAGTCAAAATTCAACAGTTGGAGAAGAACGGCAAAGGCGAATTGTCCTTGAAATCCGTTCCCAACCTGGAGGCGCCATGACAAGTCGCTACCTGGACATGGTGGATGATCCTTCCCATGTCAAAAAACTCACCTTCGAGCAGTTGCAGCAGTTGGCGGAGGAAATCCGCCACGAATTGATCACCAAGCTCTCGGTCAACGGCGGCCATGTCGGCCCGAACCTGGGCGTCGTCGAGTTGACCCTCGCCCTCCACACCGTCTTCTCCACCCCGCACGACAAATTCGTCTGGGATGTCAGCCACCAGAGTTATGTCCATAAGCTGCTGACGGGCCGGAAGAACCGCTTCCAGACCATCCGCACCACCGGCGGCCTGAACGGCTTTTCGCTCCGCACCGAAAGCGAACACGATTCCTATGGCGCCGGCCACGCCGGCACCGCCCTCTCCGCCGCTCTGGGCATGTGCGCCGCCCGCGATCAACGCGGCTCCGATGAGAACATCGTCTGCATTTTCGGCGACGCCGCCCTGACCAACGGCATTTCCTTTGAGGCCCTGAACAACATCGCCCACACCACCAAACGCTTCATCGGCATCCTCAACGACAACGAATGGAGCATCGCCAAAAACGTCGGCGCCATTTCCGCCCATCTTAACAAGCTCATCACCAATCCCCGTTACAACCAGCTTCAAAAGGAACTCGAGCGCCTGCTGAAACTCCTCCCAAAAGGCGAGCTGGCCATCAAGCTCGGCCACAAAGCCGAGGAGATGGTCAAAGGCACGCTGGCCGAGGCGGGTTTGCGCCAGAACATCCCCGGCCTGGGCACCGACGGACGCGGCGGGCACGGCAGCAGCCTGATCTTCGAGGAATTCGGCCTTCGCTATTTGGGACCCATTGACGGCCACAACCTCCCCATGCTCTTGAGTTCCCTCGAATTCGCCAAGCATTGCTCCATGCCGGTCGTCCTCCACGTCCTCACCACCAAGGGCAAAGGATACGATGCGGCCATTAAATTCCCCGAGAAATTCCACGGCCTCGGTCCTTATGACCCGCTCACTGGCGCAACCCCCTCCGCCAAACCCGGCGCGGCGCCCGCCTGGAACGAGGTCTTTGGCCAGACCATGGTCAAACTCTGCCAGAAGGACAATTCCATCGTCGGCATCACCGCTGCCATGCCCACCGGCACCGGCCTCAAGGCGCTGGAAAAAGCCATGCCCGAACGCTGCTACGACGTTGGCATCGCCGAGGAACACGCCGTCCTTTTCGCCGCGGGCATGGCCACCATGGGCTTTCACCCTGTCTGCGCCATTTACTCCACCTTCCTCCAACGCGCCTACGACTGCATCATCCACGACGTTGCCTTGCAGGATTTGCCGGTCATCTTCTGCATGGACCGCGCGGGCCTCTCCGCAAACGACGGGCCGACCCACCACGGGCTGTTCGACATCGCCTTCTTGCGGTGCGTCCCCAACATCATCGCCATGGCGCCCAAGGACGAAGACGAACTGGCCGACATGATGTTCACCGCGACGCACCAGAAACATCCCGTTTTCATCCGCTATCCGCGCGGCGAAGCCGAAGGCGTGACGATGAAGGAGCAACCCGCCATTCTGGAAATCGGAAAGGCCGAGGTGACGCGCAACTTCTCCGGCAAGGGCGGCCGCAAAGTCGCGCTCTTCGGTCTTGGCAACCTGCACGGCATGGCGCTCAAGACGGCCGATCTGCTCGCCGCCGAAGGCTGGGACTGCGCCGTGATCAACCCCCGTTTCACCAAGCCGCTCGATGTCGGCGTGACCGAGTTCTTCGGCAGGGCGGCGGAAATTGTGGTGACATTTGAAGACCATGTTTTGACGGGCGGCTACGGCTCCGCCGTGCTGGAACTGTTCCACGAAAAGCGGATTTCCACCCCGGTCGCCCGCATCGGCTGGCCCGACCAGTTCATCGAACACGCCAGTTCCGTGGATTGGCTCCGCGAAAAACACGGCCTCACCGCAGCCGCCGCCGTCGCCCAGGTCAACGAACTGTCAATCACACAGCTACAGGCGGAGCCGCTCGCCGTGCCAATTCAGGCCCGGGGCTAATCCTCGCTCTTCGCCTGCGTGGGAAGCGGCTTTTTCTTGTAAGGGGAATGGAGGTTGAAGTAGATGCCGCACAACGGCCGCTCATTCTCCGTCTGGCTCAGGATGATCGTGAGCTGGCGGTCCAGCGCAATGCCATGACGCAGATGCGGCCCGCGGGTGGCGTAGGTCTTGATGGCCTTTTCCATCAGGGACACCAGGCTCGCGCGGCATTCGTCCGGCGTCTTGTCAATACAAACAATAAACTTGTCGTAGGCCCGCAACGCCTCCGTGATCTCGTCTTCGAATGTCTCTACTGTCAATTCCATTTTTCAATCCACGCCGTTTTCGGCCCCGCGCCGGGCGGCCGGACGCGGCCCAAACAGTGCGGAACCGATGCGTATGATAGTCGCTCCTTCTTCAACCGCCACTTCAAAATCACCGCTCATCCCCATGCTCAATTGCGCCAGCGGCGCGCCCAGAATCTTCTCGCATTCCGCCTTCAATTCGCGCAGCCGACGGAACACGGGACGCGCCTTTTCCGCGTCCGGCGCGAACGGCGCCACGGTCATCAGCCCGTGGATTTCCACCCGCGGCAGCGCGTTGATTTGCGCCAGCACCGCCAGGAGTTGTTCCGGCGAAAGGCCGAACTTGGAGGATTCGCCGGCGATGTTCGCCTCCAGCAAAACCGGCATTGTCTTGGCAAAGTGCGCAGCCCATTTGTTGATTTCCACCGCCAGCGCCAGGCTGTCCACGCTTTGGATCATGTCGAAAAGCGAAACCGCGTCGCGGCACTTGTTGGACTGCAAATGGCCGATCAGATGCCAGCGCAGCGGACCGGGGCACTGGCTGATTTTGGACCTGGCTTCCTGCACCCGGTTTTCCCCGAAAAGTGAAAGACCCGCTTCGGCGGCGGCGCGGATCATCTCGGGCGGCTGGTTCTTGCTGACGGCCAGGAGGGTCACGCTGGACGGGTCGCGGCCGGAGCGGGCGCAGGCGGCTTCGATGCGCCCGCGGACGGTTTCCAGTTGCGCGGCCAATTCCATGCTGCCTCCCCTAAACCAGCCCGGCGGTTTCCGGGAAGCCGCAAAGGATGTTCATGCTTTGCACCGCCTGCCCGCTGGCCCCTTTGGTCAGATTGTCCAGCGCGCTGATCACCAGCAGCCGGCCCGTGCGCGGGTCAAGCCGCCAGGCGATCTCGATCACGTTCGAGCCGGTCACGTTCTTGGTGTCCGGCAGTGATTTGGAATCCAGGAGGCGGACGAACGATTCCTGCGCGTAAGCCGCCCGGTAACAAGCGGCAATTTCGCCCGCCAGCGTCTCCATTCCATCCGGGCCGGCAAACGGCTTTCCCGGCGTCACGTATAATGTCGTCAGGATGCCGCGGTTGACGGGGATCAAATGCGGAGTGAACTGGATGACAACCGTGCTTCCGGCGGCGGCGCTCAATTGCTCCTCGATCTCCGACAAGTGCCGGTGCCGCGTCACGCCGTACGCGCGGACGCTTTCATTGCATTCCACAAAAAGGTAGTCCATCTCCGCCTTGCGCCCCGCGCCGCTGACCCCGCTGAGAGAGGAGGCAATGATGTTGGCGGGATTGGCCAGCCCCGCCCGGAGCAGCGGGATAAGCGGCAGCAATATGCTGGTCGGGTAACACCCCGGCGAGGCGATCAAGGCCGCTTTCCGGATGAGCGCGCGGTTGATTTCGGGCAAACCATAGACCGACTTCTGGAGCAGTTCCGGCGCGGGATGGTTGTGCCCGTAGTATTCCTGGTAAGTCGCCTGGCTCTTGAGCCTGAAATCCGCGCTCAAATCAATCACCTGGCAGCCCAGATCCAGAAGCGGCGCCGCATATTCAGCCGCGACCCCATGAGGCAGGGCGAGGAAAATGATCTGCGCCGTACGCGCCAGAAGTTCCGCCTTCGGTTCGCTGAACCGCAGGGATTGGGCGCCGGGATAATTGGCGAACTTGGGAAAAATCTGGGCGATGGTTTGCCCGGCATATTGCCGCGAGGTGACCGCTGCCAGCTCCACGCCGGGATGCCGCAACAGCAGCCGCACCAACTCCTCGCCCGAATAACCGGACGCCCCCACAATGCCGACTTTCACCGGGTTCATACGCCCGCCAAAGATTAACGCTTGCTGTATTGGAAGCGTTTGCGCGCGCCGGGCTGGCCGTACTTCTTGCGCTCTCTCATGCGCGGATCGCGCGTGAGACAACCGGCTTTCTTAAGGACCGGCCGCAGCGCGGCGTCCACACGCAGCAATGCGCGTGCGATCCCATGCCGGATGGCCCCGGCCTGCCCTGCCGGGCCGCCGCCCTCCACCTTCACGTGAATGTCATACTTGGCCGCGGACTCGGTCAGCGTCAGAGGTTGAGTGGCCGCGGTGCGGAAGGCCTCCACCCCGAAATAACTCTCGAAGGGGCGGCCGTTCACCAGGATTTTGCCCGAGCCGGCGGCGAGCCGGATGCGGGCGACGGCTGTCTTGCGGCGTCCGGTGCCGAGGAATTCTTTGGTCTCTGCCATGATGGGAAGGAGTGGTTAAGATTAAGACTTGGTGCAGGATTAAAACGCTAGTTGGCGGGCGCGAGGGGAGACGGTTGCTGCGCGGCGTGCGGGTGGGTGGCGCCTTTATAGACTTTAAGTTTGGTCATCAGGACCCGCCCAAGCCGGTTCTTCGGGACCATGCCCCGCACGGCGTGGGTAATGAGCTTCTCGGGCTGGCGGGCGCGAACCTGGGCGACCGACGTGTATTTCTCGCCGCCTTTCCAGCCGGAATACGTCATGAATTCCTTCGCCGTTTCCTTCTTGCCCGTGAGGCGGACTTTCTCCGCGTTGATCACGACGACAAAGTCGCCCGCGTCCATGTGGGCGGTATAAACGGGTTTATTCTTCCCGCGCAGGATGTTGGCGACTTGGGCCGCCAGACGGCCCAGAACCGCGCCATTGGCATCAATCACGTGCCACTTGCGCTGATCCAAATTCACTTTCGGCAAATACGTTTTCATCTATAAAACCATCAAAGGAGTGGTGAGATTAACAGACAACCCCGCGAAGTCAACAGCCAATTTCACCCAATTTTCGGCCAATTTTCAGCTTTCCAACCCAGGGCAAGTTGGCAGCCGGTCAAACTCGGCCTTGAATTTTGGTCTGGCATGATCCAGCGTTGCCTCTGGCCAAAGCAACCGCCGCTGCCGCATGAGCGATAATACAGAAAAAGTCACCGGCATCGGTGGTATCTTCTTCAGAGTCCGGGATCCTGCACGGATGTCTGCCTGGTATCGGGACCATCTCGGCATTTGCGCGGAGGATGGCCATGCTGATTTTGCCTGGCGTGAAAATGAACGCCCCGATGAGGTTGGCCGCACTGTATGGTCTCTTTTTCCGGATGACACGGACTACTTTGGGCCAGCCCGGCCGGCATTCATGATCAACTACCGTGTGGCCAATTTGGAGCGAATGTTGATTGCGCTGCGCCAAAGTGGAGTGACGGTCGAAAAGGTTGAGGATTGCGATTATGGACGGTTCGCGTGGATTACTGACCCGGAAGGCAACCGCATCGAATTATGGGAGCCGAAGAGCAAGTGAAGATGAAGCCTGACAAATTCGGCGGACCCAATGCCTTGAACTGGATGTGGCCCCCCACCCGGATACAAACTATCTGGCCTGAATGGTGCTCACATAATGATGCGTAAGTGATTGATGCTCAAGGCCTTACAGAAATCCTTAGAGAATTGCGTTTAGCTGTTGACAAAACTGCCTAAAGTTCTATTATTCCTATGGAATGTGGGCAGTGGCATTAAATTGCGGGAGGCGAGACCCGCTTTTGGACCGGGAACGGTTTGCGCCAAGCAAACCGCCCTGCCGCCTTTCCCCCCCAAGCTGCGCTCTCCCCTCGCATTCGCTGGGGGAGAATTTTGAAACAAGAGAAAACGAAGGCAATCCCGACCCATTGGGATTCTCTCTGTTTGCTCCTGTTCAAATCAGTTTGCGCTTTGAGTTTCTTTGCGGCAAATCCCGGTTTGGTTGCGGTTCAGGGAATCCGCGGTTCAGTCCCCAATCAAGCCTAATCAAGCCTAATCAAGCCATTTTTATGAGTCGGGAGCCTGCAAACAAGCCAACAGGGTCGTGGAACGATGGAGTATCGGCCAGGTTGCTGGTCAAATTTAGCCACCAACACTCCATCACTCTATCACTCCAGCCCCCGACATGTGGATCAAGCCTAATCAAGCCTAATCAAGCCATTTTTATGAATCGCCGCGATTGCCGACTATCGCCGGACGGCCATTTGGCGGAAGTTGCGCGAGAGACGCGACTTCACCCAAACCGCGATCAGGATATATATCAGCAGGGGAATGCCCGATGCGACGATCAGCACGAGCCACTTTTGGAAGTCGATCCGACTCTGCGGGTATGCATTCTGCGGGTATGCAATGGCCACGCTGCCGGGCTGAAACACCAGCGTCTCAAGCATGCCGATAATCACCGTCGTCACGAGCCAGGGCGCGAACATCACCAGGAACAGGGTGCCCAGTATGGCGCGGATGCGGCCTTTGCATTTGAGGCCGAGCCACATGCCAGCCCAGGCCAGCGCGGCCGTTTCGGCCACGAAATGCACCATTTGCAACCAAAAGGTCCGCGTGTCATGCTCCCGCCAGGAGAGAGGGGTGATCCCCATGAACAATTCCCAAGCCAGCACAAGCACGATGGGGCCGGCGAATTGTTTGATCAGCGCCAGCCATTGGCCCTGGACGATTTGGCGCGCGTTCAGCGGCGTGGACAACAGGGCTTCAAACGTGTTATTGCTCCGGTCTTCGGAAAAGCGGCGCGAGGCTTGCGCCACGATCCAAATTTGGAGCGGCATCATAAAGACCCAGGCCGCCATTGTTACCACGCCCTGGTCGGCCATCTCGCTCATTCCCAACTTGATGGCGGCGAACAGCCAAATCGCCAGGACGGCCAGCACAAACAGCCAGACATTCCGCGGGCTGGATTCCTCACCCTGGAGGGCGAGCCAGAGAAAGGGGTTGCGCTCCAGCCAGGCGCGGCCTTTTGGGGATCGGGCCTTCACGCGGAAGCCCAGGCTGAAGCGGGAAGGGCGCCGGCTTTTCTTCGCCACGCTTTCCTCCCAGGAGTGGGGAACGCGGGAGCTGGCCGCCGCGATCAAGGCCGCCGCCAGCAGCCATTGCCACAGGATCGAAAGCCAATAGGAGAAATCAGGAAATTGCGAGGTCGCGGCCATAGTTGTAGTCATTGTCTGGATGACGCCGAAGGCCGGACTGAAAAGGAATGACTTCCACAGTTCGTTTTCGGGAATGGACTGATAGGTTTCGTCAAAAATCTCCGTGATCAGAAACGGCAGGATGGCAATGGCCAGGAGGATAAGCACCGTGAAGAACAGGGCCTTGCGATCACTGCGGCTGCACGTGGAAACGTAGATGCCCACCGAAAGCGAGAGAATCATCGTGCTGAGAAGGCAGATTGCCAGTTTCACAAACTCAACAAACGTGACGCCGCCCAGCATCACGGGCAGGCTCATCACCGGCAGAATCGCCACCAGTCCATACAGGGCGTTGAGCGAGTTGGCCGCCAGCTTTCCGCAGATGACATCGTAGCCTTTGAGATCGGTCAGGAAGAGCAGGCCCAGAGTGCCTTCCCGCTTCTCGGAACTGACGCAATCGGCCGTGGCGATGACGCCGATGAAGAGGGAAAGGACGAAGGCGGGGATCAACAGAACCGACATGGCCTCCATGCCAAAGTACTGGTTTCTGGTCTGGTCTATGCCGGAGGCACACAGAAAGTAGATAAAGACGCCGAGCATGACGAACACCGACCAGAAACGCACCCGGTATGTGGCCCGTCCGCGGGAGGCAACCCGCAATTCCCTTTCCACCACGGGTAGAAAGACCATGTCAGGAGGCCGGCTGCTCGGTTTCGAGAAAGCCGGTCAATTGGCGGATGCGCGTGGGATGGCGCATCTTGCGCAGGGCTTTGGCTTCGATTTGGCGGATGCGCTCGCGGGTGACCTCGAATTGCCGGCCCACTTCCTCCAAGGTGCGCGAATAGCCGTCGCCCAGACCAAAACGCAGCTCCAGGACTTTCCGCTCCCGCTCGTTCAAGCTGGCCAGCACGTCACCGAGTTTGTCCTTGAGCAGGCTGTAGCTCGTCCGCTCCGACGGGTTTTCGGCGGTCTTGTCCTCGATGAAATCGCCGAAGTTGGTGTCTTCCGCTTCGCCCACGGGGGATTGCAGCGAAATGGGCTGCTGCGCCATCCTGAGCACGGCGCGGACGCGGTCCACGGGCATTTGCAGCTCGTCGGCCAGTTCGTCCGGGGACGGCTCGCGTCCGAAGTCCTGTATCAACTGCTTTTGCACGCGCATGAGCTTGTTGATGGTCTCGATCATATGGACGGGGATGCGGATGGTGCGGGCCAGGTCGGAGATGGAGCGGGTGATGGCCTGGCGGATCCACCAGGTGGCGTAGGTGGAGAATTTATAGCCGCGGCGGTATTCAAATTTCTCCACCGCCTTCATCAGGCCCATATTGCCTTCCTGAATGAGGTCCAGGAAGGAGAGGCCGCGGTTGGTGTATTTCTTGGCGATGGAAATGACCAGGCGCAGGTTGGCCTCGACCATTTCGGTTTTGGCCTGGACGGCCTTGAGGGTGAAGTATTGCAGTTGCGCGTACGCCTTGAGGTATTCCTGGCAGGGCATCCGCACAAATTCCTCCAGTTCCTGGACCTTGCGCTGTTCCGACAGGACGATCTGCTGGCGGGCGGGAGAATCCTTCGGCTCGGAAAAATCGGCCATGATGCGAAGGCTTGCCTGGAATTTGTCGTGGATATTGTCCGCCACCAGGGCCATCTCTTCGATGACCTTTTGTTTGAAAAAGAACTTGTTGTAGGCGCGCTGGAGTTTCCCGTTGAGTTCCTTGAACTGGCGGGCCGATTTGAGGTCGTTGGGGCCCGGATGGACCTCGTGTTGCGAGGCGGCGTATTTGTCGCTCACCGTCTGATCCAGCTCACGGACATCCCGGAGCAGTTTGCGCAATTCGTGCAGGTGATGCTCGCGCCCTTCGATCTTGTTGTCCACGATGACGCGGTCGAAGCGCTCCTTGGGCGGCTTGGAGACCAATTTTTCGGCCAGGGCGATGTGCTCCTTGCCTGCGAAGCCGAAACTGTAAACGATGAGCTTGATTTCGTTCTCCGCGTCCTCGATGCGTTTGGAAATCTCCACCTCCTGCTCGCGGGTCAACAGAGGCACCTGGCCCATTTGCTTGAGGTACATCCGAACCGGGTCGTCCAAAATGTCCAGCCGCATTTTTTCCTCGTCTTCGTCCGGGTCCGGCTGCTTGATGCGGTCCACTTCGGCCTGGTCCACGATCTCGACTTCGAGGTTGCGCAATTTGCTGTAAAGCTCATCGAGTTCCTCGGTGGAAACGACGACATCGGGCAGGGCGTCGTTGATGTCGTTGTAGGTCAGATAGCCCTGTTCGCGGGCCAGACGAATGAGTTCCTTGACCTTTTCGGAAAGGTCCACGCGGGCGGGCTGGCCGGAGGCGCGGGCTTGAGCGCCCGCCGGAGAGACCCCGGATTGGGCGGCGGCATGGGATGGACTGTCATTGGCCATGTTGGCGTTGGTTTTGCAGTGGCGGCCGGGCCGGACAACCGGGCTTTCGCAAGCGGCGGTCCCTGCCAAAGGTCCTGCCTGGTTCGCGACCGAGTTCGCCTTTTGGTTTATCCGATTCTTTTTAAAGGCTCGTCTCACCGGTTTGAATTCAGGATGCAATATGCTGAACGGCTGCCCGCTTCGTCAAGGCGGCAGGCAAAAATAAATTTCTCAAAAAAAAAGGACTCCCTCGCAGTTGGCACAAGGTATGCGTGCGATTGAAAGCCTTGAAATCCAAACCCCGGCCAGCTATGTTGCGGCTCTTGTAATATTTGTCACTTTGAATTCATGCAAAAAGATATGAAAGCGGATGCGAAACACACTGCCAAACCGGCGGCTGGAGAAGGGCGCTCCGGCGGAACTGGAGCGCGACCTGGAACGGATGTGAAGGAGGAGACCAAACCGGCGGTGGAAGAGTTGCCCGCGCCGGTGGCGCTGACGGCGGCGCAGATTGAGGAACTCAAGGAACGGGCCGCCAAGGCGGACGAGAACTGGGACCGCTTCCTGCGGCAGGCGGCTGATTTGGACAACTACAAGAAGCGCGCCGCCCGCGAACGCGTCGAGGCCGTCACTTTCGCCAACGAGGCGCTCCTGAAGAAACTGATCCCCACGCTCGACGCCTTTGAAATGGCCCTCGCGGCTGTCAAGCCCGGCCCCGCCAACCAGTCGCTCTGCGACGGCATCCTCATGGTTTCCAAACAGCTCAAGTCCACCATTGCCGAAGCCGGGCTGCAGGAAATTGACGCAACCGGCAACATGTTCGATCCCGCTTTCCACGAAGCCGTCTCCCAGCAGGAAACCGCCGAAGTCCCCGAAGGCCGCGTCGTCCAGCAAATCCGCAAGGGCTATAAGTTTCACAACCGTCTCATCCGCCCCGCCAGCGTCATTGTGGCCCGCAAGCCGGCCGCCTGATTCTCCTTATGGCCAAACGCGATTATTACGAGGTCCTGGGCGTGGACCGCAACGCCGACAGCGATGAGATCAAGAAGGCCTACCGGAAGCTGGCGCTTAAGTACCATCCCGACCGCAATCCTCACGACAAGACCTCCGAGGAACAATTCAAGGAACTGGGCGAGGCCTACGAAGCCCTCAACGACCCCCAGTCCCGCGCCGCCTACGACCGCTTCGGCCATGCCGCTTTCGGCCCGCGCGCCAGACAGCCCGGCGCGGGCGGCTTCCATGACCCCAGCGAGATTTTCCGAGAAGTTTTTGGTGGGGGCAGTATCTTTGAGGACTTGTTCGGGACGGGCGGCTCCGAAACCTCTGGCGGCGGCCAGCACGGGCACGACCTCCGCTATGACATGGAGATTTCCTTTCTGGAAGCCGCGCAGGGGTGCGAAAAGGAAATCTCGCTCAACAAACTGTCCTCCTGCGAGGCTTGCGGCGGCGGCGGCGCGGAGAGAGGCTCCTCCGCCAAGACCTGCCCCGCCTGCAACGGCCGCGGCCAGGTGATCACCTCGCGCGGCATCTTCAGCATCGCGCAGACCTGCCCCCGCTGCGGCGGACGTGGGCGCGTCGTTGACAGGCCGTGCCGCACCTGCGGCGGCAGCGGACGCCGGGAACGCTCCGTCAAGATCACCATCAAAATACCCCCCGGCGTGGACACCGGTGTGCGCCTGCGTTCCGCGGGCAACGGCGAGGCGGGAGTCCAGGGCGGACAGGCCGGTGACCTTCACATAGTCCTGCATGTGCAGCCGCACGAGATTTTTCAGCGGGACGGCGACGACCTGATTTGCGAAGTGCCCATCAGCTTTGCGCAGGCGGCTCTTGGGGCTGAGATCGAAATACCCACGCTGGGCGCGCCCGTGTCGGTCAAGATACCGCCCGGCACCCAGAGCGGCGCGGTGTTTCGCATGAAAGGCCGCGGCGTCAAGAATGTCCAGGGGTACGGTCACGGAGATTTGCTGGCGCGCGTTCAGGTGGAAGTGCCCACGCGTCTGAACGCGGAGCAAAAAACCAGGCTGGAGGAATTCGCCCGCGTGTGCGATGAAAACGTCCACCCGATCAGCAAGGGATTTCTTGACAGGGCCAAACGCCTTTTCCGGTGAGGGACGGGACGTCAAGATGCACCGCTTCCACCTGCCGCCCGCGCAATGCCGCCCGCCGCTTCTCGAATTGACCGGGCGCGAAGCGCATCACGCCCGGGATGTCCTGCGCATGAAGCCGGGCGAACAGGCCACCGTTCTCGATGGCGCCGGGCGGCAATTCGTGTGCGAGGTTCGCGATTGCGACCGGCATCGTGTCACGCTGGCAGTGACGAGCGAAACCGCCGCGCCCGCGCCGTCCGCCCGGATCACCCTGATCCAAGCGGTTCCGAAGGGAAAGATATTTGAGTCAATCATTCAGAAGGCCGCCGAACTCGGCGCGGCCCGCATCGTGCCGCTTCTCACCGAACGGGTTGCCATCCGCCTGGACGGCGCCGGGGTCAAGGACAAGGCGGAGAAATGGCGGCAGGCGGCTGTTGAAGCCATCAAACAATGCGGGCAACCGTGGCTGCCGGAGGTGGAGGAACCGACCACCCTGCCCGCGCTGCTGGAACGGGGCGTCTCCTTCGACCTTGCACTGGTTGGGTCGCTTCAAGGCGATGGACGGCATCCGCGGCTTTGGTTCCAGGAATACGAGGCGCAACACGGGCGGCGTCCGCAAACCGTCGCGGCGTGGATCGGGCCGGAAGGAGACTTCACGCCGGAAGAACTGGACCGCATTCGCGCGACCGGCGCGCGCCCGATTGATTTGGGACCGCTGATATTGCGCAGCGAGACCGCCGCGCTCTGCGCGCTGGCGGTGATCGCCTACGAACTGCATTCCCCCGCTTAGTGGGTCACTTCGGCATCGTCCATTCGGACCTCCAACTGCAATGCGCCGGGGGGAAACCGGCGGCACACCCGTTACACCGTTACATTACCTATGAGAAACGGCGCTGTTCGACCCGTTACATACCCGTTACATGCCGTTACACAGGTGCGGCATAGGGCGGTGGCGGACATGCCAGCAGCTGCTGCCGGCCTGGCGCCGGGGGGAAACCGGCGGCACACCCGTTACACCGTTACATTACCTATGAGAAACAGCGCTTCTCGACCCGTTACATACCCGTTACATGCCGTTACACTTGCTTGCGCCGGGGGGAAACCGGCGTTACACCCGTTACACCGTTACATTACCTATGAGAAACGGCGATTTTCGACCCGTTACGTAACCGTTACATGCCGTTACACCTGCTTGCGCCGGGCAGAAACCGCTGCACACCCGCTACAGGTTCCTCGCTGTTTTCACTGGAATACGGAATGGGGCTTCGAACTTGCTGAAACGATCGGTTCTTCAAACCCAAAGGGATTGTATCATTCAGCCCAGCGTTGGCCCGATTCAGAGAGGGCCCACGCTGGGTTGTCCCAAGAAAGACCACAACCCTGAAAGGGTTGCATTGCAACGACTTATGAAAGAGATGCAACCCTTTCAGGGTTTGGGACTTCTCTGTCTTGCCCCCTGGGTAGCTCGTTCCTCGCAACCCAGGGCTGATAGATTCAATCCCTTTGGGATTGGGCGAAACGCGGGTAATCGCCCCAATTGTGAGCGGCATTCCACCGAAAACAGCGAGGAACCCCGCTACACTGCAACAATCGTTGATTGCCAATGACTTATGGAAGCGATTTGGTTGTAAATGGTTCAAGGAAAGGCATTTATGCAGATTTGCCGCAAAAAGGCGCAAAAGGCTCAAGAAAACGCTGTTGGGGGGCATCGTAATCATTACCATTTTAGTCAGGTTTGCACGGCCCCGCCTTCGCCAAGCTTCAGCCTTCGCAGAGCTACGGCTCGACAAGCCGGCGCGGCAAGTTAGGGAAGAAATTGAACGCAAAGTCGCCAAATCAAAGCATTTGATCAGGAGGTTCAAAGAAAGACCGGAGATGTCGGATAACAAATGCACCAATCTATGGCCCGACCCCTACTTCCGCTGTCACCCATAAATTTGAAGTCGCCGGCCACGAAGGCTATCTCACCGTCGGCCTCTTCGACAACGGCCAGCCCGGTGAACTCTTCATCACCATGGCCAAGGAAGGCTCCACCATCGGCGGCCTCATGGACAGCATTGGCACCCTC
>Ga0302320_10005342_pt1 | contig 28892 bp, 22 predicted proteins | sample Bog_T0_3_FD_202130 | JGI IMG/M metagenome (GOLD analysis project Ga0302320, IMG submission 202130) | Peat permafrost microbial communities from Stordalen Mire near Abisko, Sweden - Bog_T0_3 | ecosystem: Environmental > Terrestrial > Soil > Wetlands > Peat | place: Sweden: Abisko, Stordalen Mire...
AAGCTTACGCCGACCAAATCATCCACCGCACCCGGAAGGCGCAACCAGCGGGCACCCCAAAAACCACAAAAAAGAAGAAACTGACAAAAAACCTTCGGAAATCACAAACTTAAATGCGTCTGCCCTGCAGAGAGAATAATACCAGGGACAGGCGGCAAGATATGTAACCGAACTGTAACAATTGCGTCACACGTCCGTCGCCTGACATTCATAGGATTCGCCGATGCGAAATCTGAAAGTTGCTAAAACATCCTTGCGCCGGATGCCGGACGACCAGCATTCATTGGTCAGGCATGGCTTGGCTGGCTGGCTGGCAATTATGGCCGCCGTTCTGGCCATCAATCCCGCAGGCAGCGCATGGGGTGCGACCGCCACTTCTGATCCGGTGCTCGGCCTGATGTTGGAAAAAGGCATGATCACGGAGGATGATGCGACGCGGGTCCAAGCCCAAGTGGACGCCATGCGCACCAATGACGCGGCACAATATGCGCAGCAGGATTCCAAATGGAAAATCAGCCCCGGCATCAAGAACCTGGAAATTTTTGGCGATTTACGGGTGCGTTTTGAGGATCGTTCGGCGCAAGATCCCACTGGTGGGAAAATTGAATTGCAACGGTACCGTTATGCGGCACGACTGGGATTGAAAGGCGAGCTTTTTGATGATTATTATTACGGTTTGCGGGTGGAGACCTCGTCCAACCCGCGATCATCGTGGGTGACCATGGGCACTTCGTCCAGCGGGGTCCCTTATCAAGGGCCCTTTGGCAAATCAACGGCGGGCATCGATATCGGCCAGATTTATTTGGGCTGGCATCCGGAGTCCTGGTTTGACATCACGGTCGGTAAAATGCCAAATCCGCTCTATACCACGTCCATGGTCTGGAGTCCGAGCATTAATCCGGAAGGATTGGCGGAACACTTCAAATACACGGTGGGGGAGGCGGATTTATTCGCGAATTTCAGCCAGTTTCTTTATCAGGATGTCAATCCGGTGCAGACGACGCCTGGATTTTTCAGCAGCCTGGGCAATTACACCGGTTCGAACCCGCCGTTTCTCCTGGCGTGGCAGGGTGGCGCAGATTATCACATCAACAAGCGGGTGGATTTCAAGCTGGCCCCAGTGCTGTATCAATACATTGGCGCGCCGGCCAACACCACGGACACCTCGGCGCTGCCTGATTTTGGCGGCGTGTATATTGGCCAGGGGGGACCGGCCGGCTATAGCGGGTATTCCTCCGGTTACTACGACGGATATTTCTACAATCAAACCGGCATCAATGACTTGCTGGTGCTGGACATCCCGATGGAAATTAATTTCAAATTGGATAAATTCGATGTCCGGGCCTTCGGTGATTATGCCCAAAACTTGAATGGCGGGTCCCGCGCGGAAGCGGCCTATCTGGCTTCCCAATCATCGACCATCAGCCTGAACAACAATAACGTTCCGTTGACCCCGATTGCCGCCCCGCAAACGCACGATGACACAGCATATCAAATCGGTGTGGCCATCGGCAGCAAAGACAGTCTGGGGCTGGTCAACGGCACCACGGCGAAAAAACATTCGTGGGAGGTGCGCTCCTACTGGCAGCATATTGAACAATATTCGCTGGATCCCAATTTGATCGACACCGACTTTTTCAACGGTCTCGAAAATATGCAGGGCATTTATTGCGCCGTCGCCTATGGATTGACGGATAATTTTATCGGTACCTTCCGCTATGGCCGGGCCAGCCGGATCAATGACAAGTTGGGCACCGGCGGAAGCGGCCAGGACATCCCGCAAATGAATCCGGTCAATCAATATGACCTGTTTCAGGTGGATCTGACTTTGAAATTCTAAGCCGATCGGCACTGACAAATATATTTGGGGGCAGGGAGGAGAGTCGTTCGATCAGGAGCGATAGTTTTGTCGCCGGGCAGCGTCCCCAGATCATGAGACACCCTGCGGCCGGACGGTAAACAGCTGAAGATATTAAATTATGAGTGGTCCTGGAAGCAAACGGATTGGTTGTCTTAGCCGACTGCAAAAGGCCTTGATCGCGGCTCTGGTGGTGCTGATATTGGCCGCGCTGACCGCCGGAGTGTGGTTCGGCGACAAGGCATATAAAAAATCGTCGGAAAGAAAATTGATTCGTGAGGCACAGGGCTATGTCAGCCAGAAGGATTGGGAAAATGCCAGCATATGTTTGCAACGCGCCTTTCAAATCAATCCGAAGAGCATCGAAGGGAGCCGGTTGCTGGCGAACGTTCTCGATGCAAGCGGTTCCCCCAATGCGCTGACCTGGCGCATTCAGGTGGCCGAATTGGAGCCGGACAATGTCACCAATCATTTTTTGTGGGCCAAAACCGCCATCAAGGCCAACGACTTTAAATCGGCGCAAGAGGCGCTGGCCGGCGTAGGGCCGGCCTGGCAGGACACGGCGGAATATCATAAGATCTCCGGAGCGCTGGCCTGGAGCCTGGGCCGGTCGGCGGAGGCGGAACAGCATTATGCCGAGGCGTTGCGATTGGAACCCAATAACCAGACCAACATTCTTAATCTGGAAACCATCCGGGTGTCATCCACGAATCAGGCCGTCGCCCTGGCCGCCAGTGCGATGCTGGAACAAGTGGTGACCAACTTGGATTTGGGACCCATCGCCTTGCAGCATCTGCTGGCCGCCGCCATCGGTCGCAACGACCTGGCCAAGGCGGTGGCTTATGCCAAAGAAACGGTCGCAGAGCCAATTTCCACATTTACAGACAAAATCACTTACCTTGAGTTGCTGCACCTGTCCAAAAGCAATGATTACGAGTCATGGTTGGCCACACTCAAATCAGAAGCCGTCCATTCGCCCATCGCCGTCAATGATTTGGGCGAATGGATGGCCAAGACGGAAACGCCGGCCGTAGCGCTGGCATGGCTGCATGGGCTGCCGATGGAAATGCAGACCAATCTGCCGGTGCCGCTGGTAATCACTGATTGTCAGATCGCCCTTAAAGACTGGGCGGGATTGCAGGCCTTCACGGCGCAGCAAAAATGGGGCGAGGTGGAATATTACCGGCTGGCCATTGCCGCACTCGCGGAACATTCACTCCGCGATTATATCGCAGCGGAGAATGATTGGAGCAAGGCGTTGTTGTTGTCGGAGAACAAGCTGAACCGTCTTTCCAGGCTAGCCGGATTAACTGGCGCCTGGGGTTGGCGCACGGAGAAAACCGATGTGTTGCACCGCATCACGGATGAGTTTCCCAAGGAGAAGTGGGCGGCCAATGAACTCATGGACCAGCTTTACGCGGATGGCAACACCTCGGGACTGGAGGAACTCCTGACCAAACTTCATAACATTGACCCGGACGATGTCCGGATTGAAACCGACCTAGCCACCATTCTTCTATTGCTGCGCAAGGATGACACGGCCGCGTTGTTCACGGACAGGGACTTCACCAATTTGCCGCCGCTGATCAACAAGCTGAAGGTGCCGGATGATGCAGTCACGACCTTTCTGCGGGATAATCTGCCGAAGACGACGCTGGAAGCGCTGACCAATTATCACGCCTCGGCCACCAGCCCGGATCCGATGGCGGTGACGCTGGCGCAGAATTTTAATGAGATCATGGAAGGTCAGCCGATTTATGATACCGGTCGTTTTGCTGGGATCACCTTGCGGCCGCAAACGCGGAAACTGCTCGCCCGCAATCCGCAGGAGGATGAACTCACGGGTTTGAACCGGCGACTGCTGGAGGATGCCTATCCGCAGATTTTGTCACGGGGACGCATCGCAAAGCCGGATCAGGCGGATGTCATGGCGGCGGCGGCGTACCAGGCGCAGCCAAAGGATCCATTCTGTATCTGCGCCCAGGCTTATGCCTTGTGGTTGCAGGCGCAATCGGATGAGGCGCTTAAGGTGCTGGCAGGGCTGAAGCCGGAATATCTTAAGATTCCATCCATCGCGGCTTATTATGGAACCATTGAGGCAGAGACGGGACATATGGACATTGCCAAGGCATATCTGGACCGGGCGGAAAAGGCCCCGCTGCTGCCGGAGGAGAAGGCTATGATTCAGCGGGCCGAGAATGATTTTTAGGAACTTGGAAAGGAGAGTGGAGGGCGGAAAACATGGCTGGAAAGCGTATATTTTATGTCTGTAAAGTGTTTGTTTCCAGATTGTTTCCGAATCGTAACAATTTCGACGGCAATCCGTAATATGTCACCCTCACTTTAGGCGGCGTGTTTCAAGCGGATACCTCCGGGTCGTGTGGCGGCCGGGATTGGTATGACAAGTCATTGTCATTTCATGGTTTTAGGATTGATGGAGCGGTTCTGGGTTTAGCAAAGAGCAGCAACGTGTGCGGCGCGAATTTACAATTATGTCCAAGCTGAAGTATTGGCCGGGTTTAAAGCAGACCCCCCTTTACCAGCGGTCGGGCATGATTTTTGGCCGGCTGGCCTGTTGGGTGCTGATGCTGGCGGCGGTGACGTTGCCGGCGGCGGAACCAGCGCCGGCATTTCCTTCCTATAACATCCAAGGTTATGTGGTGCAGAGCAAGTTGTCGCTGGGGACGAACACGCTGACGCCCTTATTTTCCAAATACACGGGACCTAAAGTCAGCCTGGGCGAGATTGTGCGAGCGGCAGCGGATTTGCAGGCGGAATATCGGCGCGAGGGGCAGACGCGGATGAACATCATCATCGCGCGAAAGCGGATCACCAACGGGCTGGTGACGCTGGATGCGTTCCCGGGGGCGGTGGAACAGATTGTGGTGTCCGGTGTCCGCTACGAGGTGTCGAGCAACGGCGTGGAAGTGGCGGCGAATCCGGCGGGACAAAACACCTCCCAACCAACGAACTCCGTCCCAGTGAAGAGTGTGCCTGCGAAGGCCGCGCCGCATTTCAAGGTGGAAAAATATTTCGTCATGGGCAACACCCTGTTGCCGCCGGAGACCATCGGGCAGATTCTGGCCCACGTGCCCGGGGCGTATGGGACAAATGTCAGCCTGGACGGCATCCGGGCGGCGGTCAAGGGCCTGCAATCGGCCTACTCGGTGCGGGGTTATGTGACGGTGGCGGTGGGACTGCCGCCGCAGAAGATCACCAATGCGACGGTAAAAATCCAGGTGACGGAAGGGCGGCTGGCGTCAATCGAGGTGAAGGGAAACCATTACTTCAGTTCGAACAACGTGATGCGGTCGTTGCCGGGGCTGCACATGAACATGATCTTGAACGGGCTGACGTTCCAGGCGCAGCTCAACCAGGCCAACGCGAACCAGGACCGGCAGATTTACCCGAAGGTCCAGCCGGGGCCGGACCCGGGCACAACGGACCTGCGGCTGGATGTGGTGGACCGGTTCCCGCTGCATGCGAAAGTGGACTTCAACAATGAGAGCTCGCCGGGCACGCCGGATCTACGCGTCAACTCGTCCGTCGTGTATGACAATCTCTGGCAGCAGGACCAGTCGTTGGGGGTGCAATACAGTTTTTCGCCGGAGCTTTACAAGGCGGGGTCGCAGTGGGATTGGTATGACCAGCCGTTGGTCGCCAATTCCAGCACGTTCTACCGGATCCCACTGGGCCGGCCGACTTCGGTTGACGACGAGGTGGAGAGCAATCCCGGCACGTTTGGCTATGATGAGGCGACACGGAAGTTCAACCTGCCACCATCCTCGGGCCGGCCGGAATTGTCGTTCTTTGCAAGCCGGTCGACGATCGACACGGGGCTGACGACCTCGCCGGGCCAGGAGCTCTACAACACGAATGGCAGCGTGCTGACCCTGACTTCCGAGAGCCAGAGCCTGACGGTGAATAATGACATCGGTTTCCGGCTGAGCCTGCCGGAGGTGACACCATCCGGTTTTCATTCGGACTTCTCCGGGGGGCTGGATTATAAAAACTACAGCCTGTTCACCGGCAAGACGAATGTCTACACCCTGCAGACGACGATCATCGACACGCTGGGCGGCTCACCGCAGACGAACATCAACACCTCCACGGACACCTCGCCGGTGGGCGTGACGGAAAACTCGCTGGATTATGTCCCGCTGCAGTTGCGCTATGACGGGACCTGGCACGACGCCCTGGGTCCGGGCAGCATCGGGCTGGGACTGGGCGTGAATCTCTGGTATGACGCGCAGACCTCACAAGGCGTCAACACGAACATAACCGCCCTCCAGGGGCTCAAAGCATTGCGCAACATCGCGGGCTCGACGAACACGCTGGGGCACTGGGTGGTGTTGAACCCCAGTTTTTCGCATCAGTTGGAACTGGTGCCGAACTGGCTGACGACGATCCGGGCGGACGGGCAATGGGCGAGCGAGCCGTTGATCAGCAACGAACAATTTGGGGCGGGCGGCGTGAACAGTGTCCGGGGTTACCAGGAGGGTCAGGTGTTTGGCGACACGGGCTGGCACGTCTCCCTGGAGCAGCAGACGCCGGCGCACATGGTGGGTTATGTGCGAGGTGGGGTGCCGCTGATGATCCGGGGTTCGATCTACACGGACTATGCAGATACGTATTTGCTGGACCCGCAGGGCCGGCCGGACAACACCGCGCTCTGGGGCACGGGTTTTGGCGCGGTCGCCTTGGTCGGCTCGCATTGGGAGGCCCGGTTTTTGTTTTCCGTGCCGATGTTGGGGACGGCCAGCGTGGAGGCCTACCAACCATTTTTTAACTTTGCCCTGACGGCCCAATTTTAACGGATGATTGTCACCAAAACGTCACTTAGCAAAACGGCCCGGGGTGTTAAAATCAGTCCGCACAAACGCTTTATGAAGCAAGCATGGAATGGTCCGCGACGGTACCACATTTTTCGCCCGGTGGCGGCGGTCTTGTCATTGCTGGCGTGGTCGTTGAGGCCGGCGTTGGTGGAGGCGAACCCGGCGGGCGGCACGGTCTCGCAGGGCGCGGCCTCCTTTAATGCCAGCGGCGCGCATCTGACAATCACCACCTCGGCCAGCACGGCCATCAACTGGCAGAGCTTCAACATCGGGGCGGGCGAGACGACGACGTTTATGCAGCCCTCGGCGTCCTCAGTGGTCTGGAACCAGATCAATGATCCGAATCCCTCCCAGATTCTGGGCACGCTGAATGCCAATGGTTTTGTGGTGCTGCAGAACTCGGCGGGGTTTTATGTGGGCGGCGGCGCATCGCTGACCACACACGGGCTGGTGATGACCACGACTCCGACACCGGCGCCGACGCTGGCCGACGGCGGGTCCTGGTCGTTTAACACCCCGCCGCCGACGGCGAAAATCATCAATTACGGGCAGATCAACATCACGGGCGGCGGCCAGGCTTATCTGATCGCCAATGACATTGAAAACAACGGCACGATCTCCGCCCCAGGCGGAACGATCGGGCTGTATGCGGGCAAAACGGTGTTGATGTCCATGAGCCCGGATGGCCGCGGGCTGAGCGCGCAGGTGACGTTGCCGCAGGGTTCGGTGGATAATAACGGTCGGTTGATTGCCGATGGCGGCACGATCGCCGCCCAAGCGCAGACGGTGAACCAAGGCGGGCTGGTCCAGGCGAATTCGGTGCAGGAGGTCAATGGCACCATTGAACTGGTGGCGGGCGACGCGCTGAACCTTTCAGCCAGCTCGATAATTTCAGCCCAAGGCGACAGCACGGGCGTGAGCGACGGCGGTGCTGTGACGCTGAAGTCGGGGAACACCTTTGTGGATCAAGCGGGGTCGATGATCAACGTTTCCGGCGGGGCGCAGGGCGGAAATGGCGGACTAGTGGGGATTTGTGCGGTGCAGATGGGCGACCTCCAATCCACCATTCTGGGCCGGGCAACGGCGGGTTTCACCGGGGGCCGGCTGACAATTGATCCGACGGACATCACGATCGATGACGGTTATGCGGCGACGCTGAACAGTGAAATTTCTGGCGGGCTTTCCTCCATCAGCCTGACGGCGGACAATAACATTGAGATCAGCACGCTTTGGCAACCGGCCGATCTGGCCGCGCCCGGGACCATCAGCCTGTCGGCGGGGAACAACATCACGATCGATGACGGCGCGGGGATTCAGGCGGGGAACAACTGGAGCATCAGCCTGACGGCCGGAACCGGTTTGGGCAATGGTACGCCGGTATCCGGCAGCGATGGGATTTACTTGAACGGCAGCGGTTCCCTGCATACGGAAAACGGGGACATCACGCTCTGGGCGGGCAACGAAGTGCAGGTGGGCTGGTCGGGCAGCAGTGCGGGCACGGGCATCGTCAACGCCGGCACGGGGAGCATCACCACCACTGACGGAGGCAACATCAGCGTGGCGACGGTGGCCGGGGACATCAACACCGGCGGGGACATTCACGGTTATATTTTTGGGTTGGGCATCGCCCCGTATTACCGGGTGAACACGGGCCAACTGGGCGGCATCAGCACGGCGGCGGGCGGCAATGTCACGCTGGCGGCCGGGGGGGATGTGTTGAGCTACCTGCCCACGCAATATGATTATAACAATAACGGAGCCGGTTACGACGGGGGCACGGGCGCGTTCGGCACGGAACCGGGCAATGTGACGGTCACGGCCGGCGGCAACATCTCGGGGAATTATGTGCTGGCCAATGGGGTGGGCTCCATCACGGCCGACGGCATGATCGGCCTGCCGTTGACAGGTCCGTTGAGCGGGCTGAACAGCCAGGGTTTTGCGCTGAGCCTGGTCAAAGGGAACTGGAGCGTTTACGCCCCGAACATCTATTTGGACGACGTGATGAATCCGAACGGGGTCTTCAACGACGCCCAAAACGGAAATGCGGCGGCGGGCGCGCATCTATTTGATTACGACCCCAACGCGTCGGTGCTGCTGGACGGGGCGAACTCGGTGGAGATCACCGGGGGGGGAGTGCCACTGCTGCCGGCCTCGGACGTGTCGAACCTGCCGCTGCCGATTCTGCTGCCGCCGAGCCTGAAGGTGATGGCAGGTGCGGGCGGATTTGTATTGGACACAACCGTGATTACCTTTCCGTCGCCGAACGGCAACATCAACATCACGACCACGGCCGGGGGCAGTTTTATCAGCAGTCAGAATCCGAATGATCCGCAGAATGTGAACACGTACAGCCTGCAAATGTCCGACAGCAGCAAGCAGCAATGGAATTCCAATGATGGGAACAATGAAGGCACGGAAGATTTCGGGTACAGCGATCATGCCGCCACACCGCAGGAGCTGAACAATCCCAACCCGGTGGACATCAACATTTCCGGCAACGTGGAGAATGTGAACATCTACACCACGAAGGAGACGGATTTGACCGTGGGCGGCAACATGTTCAACGTGGGTTTTGTAGGGGAAAATTTGCATGCCGGCGATGTGACCACCATCAATGTGACCGGGAGCATCACCTATTCGCCCATTTATTCGCTGACGACACTGGCGCAGCCGATCGCGGGTGTTAATTCGCTGAACCCATACTGGAATTCGATCTTCACCGTGCTGGCGGACAACACGCCCACGGATAATAATTATATCGGCAATCCCATCCCCAGCCAGGACATCGGTAATCTGGGGGCCTTGAGAGCCCTGGCCCTGAATGACCTGGCTTTTCCGTCATCCAGCCCCGTCCCCGGCAATTTCATTTACAACCTCTCGACGCTGCAACTGGGCTATACCTATCAGATGAGTTCAGCCGTGCTGGCCGCGCTGACCGGCACCCTGGAAATGATCCAGCGGGACGGGTCGGGCAACCCGGAATATCAACTGGGTCAGACGAGCCTGGGACAAGAACCGTCCCAATATTATTTTGTGACGACGCCGGTCAGTTTCGTGCCGCCCGCAGCCATCACGGCTTTGTATAATGAAAGCCAGACCTCCGTGCAAAATGCGCAGTCGCTGTCGACGGGCCTGCAGATCGGCGGCCCCGGCCAGTTCGTGGTGAAGGCCGGCTCGCTGGATTTGGGCGCGAGCGGCGGCATTGTCTCATGGGGTGGCGGCGACGGGGCGCAGTCGGTGGGCGGGGGCATCAATTATGCTGCGTTGGACACGTTGACCGGGGCCAACGGGGCGGATGTGACGGTGGATGTGGCGGGCAATATCGGCATGATCACCTCGACCATCGCGACCATCGGGGGCGGCGATGTGACGGTGAACAGCACCGGCGGGGAGATCGATCTCGGCCTGGCAGACCTGTCGTTTGCCCCGCCGAACAACGGCAACCTGGCCTATGGCATCTACGCCTCGGCCATCGGGAATGTGTCGGTCACGGCCAATAACGACGTCAACATCGATACGGCGCGCATCGCGACATTCAACGGCGGCAATGTTACGGTGGAGTCGCTGAACGGGGATGTGAACGCGGGGAACGGGGTCAATGAAGATTTGAACATCCTGGTGTACTATCCAGATTCGGCGCTGGACACCACGCCGTCAATCCAAAGTCCGCGTCCCTATGGCAGTGGTATTCTGGCGCAGTCGCCCACGGCGGATTATCAAATCCCGGGCACCAGCGGGTTGCCGGGAAACATCATAGTGACCACGCCCAACGGCAACATTGTCTCCACGCTGGGCGGCATCTCGCAGTTTGCCTTGGACGGTAATATTGCCGGCGGACCGACGGTGACGTTGACCGCCGGGACGGTGGGGGTGACGGCCACGCCCAGCCAGGGCAATATTGACTTGGGCAACGGCGGGGTGATTGGCGGGACGGTGAACCTGACGGCGCAGGGGAACATCAACGGCTTGATTGTATCGCGGCAGAACACCACGGTGACGGCGCAGCAAAACGTGGATGTGACGGTGTTGTCCGCCGGCTCGGCGGCGGTGTCCGGCGGCGGCACGGTGAGCGGGGACATTGTGGCGGTGGGCGGGGCATCGGTGTCCGGCGAGAGCGTGACCGCAGGGGTGTTCAGCGACAGCGGGTCGGTGAATGGCGGAGCGGCGCAAAGCACGCTGGGCACAGCGACAGCCTCCACGGCCGCGACCTCGGCGGGGGCGGCGGCGGCGCAGACCACGACGCAGGCGGCGACGACTCCGAGTGGTGATGATTTGAACAAGAAGAGGAAACCGCAGCCGCTGGTGCAGCGCGTGAAGCGGGTGACGGTAATTCTGCCAGGGACGTGAGAGCCGACAGCCAGTCGGTCGGACATTTAAGCCGGTAAAAACAAGCACACCATTGCACGCGGGGGCGGGTTCGTTTAAGGTGGAGGGATGTTGAATTGGAACCGTTTGCTGTGGAGCCTGTGGGCCGCTTTGCTGGGCCTGTCACTGGCCGGCTGTTCCATGTCCGAGGACAGTCCGCAGGAGGATGAAAAGGAGCCGCATTTTGAGCTGGGGAAGAGCCGGTTCAGCGCGATGGATTATGCGGGGGCGGCGGAGGCTTTCAAGGAGGCGCTGGAGGTGAACCCGCATTCGGCCGCGGCGCATTATCAACTGGCCTGCCTGTATGATTCGGACACGAATGCCTCGCCGGGTGAGTTGTCGGATCCGGCGGCGGCGATTTTTCATTATCAGGAGTATCTCCGGCTGGATCCAGGGGCGGAGAACGCGGCGATCATCTGGCAGCGCATCTATAGCTGCAAGATCCGGCTGGCGAATGATGTGACGGCCCTGCCAAGCTCGCCAGCGGCGCAGCAGCAACTGGGCATTCTCATCGAGCAAAATCATCAGATGAAGGATGAGCTGGACAAGTGGCATGCTTATTATGCGGCAGAGATGGCGGGGCGGCTGAATCAGGGTCCGGCCCCAACCAGTGCGGAGCCCGGAAGCGGGATACCTACGGCGGTCAACCCGGCGGGCACGCATCCGCCGGCGGCGGGCGGGTCCGGCGCGCCGGTGGCGCCGATCCATCTGCAAACGCACACAGTGGCCCGGGGCGACACGCTGGCGAGCATCGCGCGGAAGGCGGGCGTGAGCCTGCCCGCATTGCAGGCGGCGAATCCGGGGCTGAACCCGCGGCATTTGCGGACGGGCGAGACGATCAACCTGCCTCCCCCCTGAGCCGGGTATGTTCACCCGCTTGATTTTGCTGGCGCTGGCGCTGCTCTGTCTCACCCTGGACGGATTCATCTGGCGGGCGGAATATGGTTCGCGGGAGCAGGAAACACCGGTGCCGACAAACTTGGTGTGGCGGAAAATCATGATGGCACCGGAGACGTCCTCGCTGAACATTTTCCAGCACGGCCGGCGCTCGGGGTTCTGCGAGCTGGCGACGAGCGTGGGGCAGGAGATGGCGCAACTGGATGACAACCGACTGCCGCCGGAAGGGCTGCTCAACCACACGGCCTTTCAAATTCATCTCAACGGCAATGCAAGCTTGGGTGATTTCACGAACCGGATCAAGTTTGATGGACATGTGCAGTTTGACGTGAACCGGGAGTGGCGAAGTTTGGATTTGAAAATTTTTGCGCACGGGCTGGCGCTGAACTTGGATTCCACGGCCACGAATCAGACGCTGAATTTCAGCCTGGAGAGCGACGGGGTATCGATCCGGCGGACGCTGACGTTTGCGGAGCTGAGCAATCCAAACCAATTGGTGCGGGCGCTGGCGGGGGATATGCCCGGGGGCGGGCTGCTGGCGGGGCTGGAGTTGCCGGTACTGGCGGGAGGCGGCTCGAAGGCGGGGGCGATGCTGCATTGGCATGCGTGGCGCACGCGTATTCTGGTGCACGGGGAACAGGTTCCGGTTTACCGTCTGGAGACGAGCGTGCTGGACCGGCCCATCACGATTTTGGTGAGCACGCTGGGTGAAATTTTGCGGGTGGAGCTGCCGGGTGACGTGGTGGCCACGCTGGACGAATGGGGGGAATCATGATCGAGCTCAAGGGGTTGACGAAAAAATTTGGCGAGCTGGTGGCGGTTGACAATCTCAACCTGACGATCGGCCGGGGGGAATTTTTTGCGGTGCTGGGCCCAAACGCGGCGGGGAAGACGACGACAATCAAAATTTTGGCGGGGCTGATGAAGCCGACGGCGGGCAGCGCGTCGATCGCGGGCCATGATGTGCAACGGCAACCGCTGGAGGCTAAGCGGCGGCTGGCGTATGTGCCGGATTTTCCATTCCTTTATGACAAGCTGACACCGTGGGAATTTTTGCGGTTCACGGGCCAGTTGTTTCACCTGACGGAAGAGCGCATCCAGATGGCGGGCCGGGCGCTAATCGCGCGTTTTCATCTGGCGGATTATGCCCACCGGTCATTGGAGGGGCTGTCGCATGGGACCCGGCAGCGGGTGGCGATTGCCTCCGCGCTGCTGCACGACCCGGAGGTGTTCATCATTGATGAACCGATGGTGGGGCTGGATCCGCAGCATGCACGGATCGTGAAGGATGTGTTGAAGGAGCGGTCGTTGGCAGGGATGACGGTGCTGGTCTCGACGCATCAACTAGAGATCGCAGAGGAGATGGCGGACCGGATTGGGATCATTCACAACGGAAAACTGATCGCGTTGGGGACGCGCGAGGAATTGCGGCGGCAGAGCGGTCGGTCGGGGCAGTTGGAGGAGGTTTTTCTGGCACTGACGAACGGGACGGAGGAAGCGGACGGGGCGGTGGGCAAGGCGGGGTGAACAAAACCTGACCCATCAGAACTGTAATTATTTTATTCTCCAAGTTGTGTCAGCCGGATTATGTAGTAAATTAGTCCGTATACTATGTTTTTTCAGGCAAAGGCAGGCGCAGCCATCAGGCGGTTTTTTTCAGTCCGGGCCGGGGTGTGCCTAGGGGTCTTGATGGGCTGGCTGGTCGGGACAGACGCGATGTGGGGCGCGGATTTGCGGGTGCTGCCGGGGCATGTGCCGAAGGTGGTGGCGGGATTGACGCCGACGGGCCGGCCGGCGGCCACGAAGGTGCTGCGGCTGGCGATCGGACTGCCGCTGCGGGACCCGGCGGGGCTGGCGAATTTTGTGGCACAGGTGGCGGATCCGACAAGCCCGGGCTACCGGCAATACCTGTCGCGGGAAGAGCTGACGGCGCGGTTTGGACCGACGGCGGCGGATTACGAAGGGGTGAAGGAGTTTGCCCGGACAAATGGCCTGACCATTGCGGGGACGACCGCCAACCGGTTGATACTGGATGTGACAGGCCCGGTGGCGGCGGTGGAACGGGCCTTTCACCTGACTTTGCACACGTACCGGCATCCGACGGAGGCGCGGGATTTCTATGCGCCAGACACGGAGCTGACGGTGGCGGCGACGCTGCGGGTGGCAGATGTGCAGGGATTGAGCGATTTCTGGCGGCCGAGGCCGCGGCGGGTGCAGGGTCGGCAGGCACAGGTCCGTCCGCAGACCGGCACGGCGCCGGACGGCAAAGGGAGCTTGTTCGGCAACGATTTTCGGAATGCGTATGTACCGGGCACGACGTTGACGGGGGCGGGCCAGAGCGTGGGGCTGCTGGAATTCGACGGGTATTTTGCGAACGATATTTTTAATTATGCAAAGGGTGCTGGGAACGGGCGGACGAACATCGTAATTCAAACGGTTTTACTGGACGGGTACAATGGGGTGGCGTCAACAGGCGCAAATGGCGGGGAAGCGGAGGTGGAACTGGACATTGAGATGGCGATGGCGATGGCGCCGGGGTTGGCGAAGATCGTGTCGTTTGAGGGCGGGCCCAACGGGGATCAGAATGATATTTTAAACGCGATGCTGGCGAGCAGCAACGTATTGAACCTGAGTTGTTCGTGGGGCTGGGGCGGGCCGAGCGCGACGACGGACGCGATTTTCGAGAGCATGGATGCGGTAGGGCAGACGTTTTTCAATGCGTCCGGGGACAACCAGGCGTTCACAGCCGGCGCCAGTTCGCCGAACGGGGTGGACAACCCGAATTTGGCCAACGCACCGTCGAGCAATCCGTATATCACGCAGGTGGGCGGGACGACGTTGCAAATGAACGGCGCGGGGGTCTCGTGGGCCTCGGAGATCGTGTGGAACTGGGCGACGGAAATGGGCGCTACGCAAGTGGGCAGCAGTGGGGGAATCAGCAGTTATTATCCGATCCCGAGCTGGCAAACGAATGTGAGCCATCTGGCGAACCGGGGTGGTTCAACGAGCTTTCGCAACATCCCAGATGTGGCGGCGGCGGCGGACAATGTGTATGTGATCTATGACAACGGCAACAACCGGGGCAACGTCTACGATGATAACGCGGGAACAAGCTGTGCGGCACCGTTGTGGGCGGGGTTTATGGCGCTGGTCAACCAGCAGTCGGCGGCCGACGGCGGGAAGAGCGCCGGCTTCATCAACCCGGCCCTGTATGCGCTGGCGGTAAGGACGAATTACGCGGCGTATTATCATGATGTGACGGTGGGGAGCAACACGTGGTCGGGCAGTGCGAATTTATTTTATGCAACGAACAATTATGATCTGTGCACGGGGCTGGGCACGATGAACGGCCCGAACCTGATCAACGCCCTCGCGGCCCCGCTGTCGGCACCCAATTTTCTGACGGAGGCGCGGGGGACGGGTGGGTTCACGCTGACGTGGCGGACGGTGACGAGCAATTACTATCAGCTTCAATATACGGCCAACCTTGTGCCCGCGAACTGGACGAACCTAGGCCCGGCCATCATGGCCACAGGCGCGACGGCGGCGAAGTTTGATTCGTTCACGAATACGCGGCGATTTTACCGGGTGGTGGGGACGCCGTAGGGAAAAGTAAAAAGCAAAAATATTTTATGGGTGCATCGGGAGGGCAGTTTGGTTTATCATTACGTCCTACTATGAGCGAATTAGCGAATCAAATTGCCGTGGTCACCGGCGCGGGCCGGGGCATTGGACGGGCGATCGCCCTGAAATTTGCGGCGGCGGGCGCGGATGTGGTGGTGGTGTCGCGCACGACGGCGAACGCGGAGAAGGTGGCGGAGGAGATCCGGGCGCTGGGCCGGCAGGCTTGGTCGTATGCGGTGGATGTGGCGGACGCGGCAGCGGTGAATGCGGCGGCGGAACAGATTTTGGCGGCGACGGGCCGGGTGGATATTTTGGTCAACAACGCAGGAGTGACGCGGGACGGGCTGTTGATGCGGATGGCAGATGCGGACTGGGACACGGTGCTGGACACGAACCTGAAGGGGGCGTTTTTGGTTGCGAAGGCGTTTGTCCGGCCCTTGATCAAGCAGCGCAGCGGACGGATCTTGAACATTTCCTCGGTGATCGGCCTGATCGGGAATGCGGGGCAGTGCAATTATGCGGCGAGCAAGGCGGGGCTGATCGGGTTCACACAGTCGGCGGCACGGGAGTTGGCGTCGCGGGGCATTACGGTGAACGCGATTGCACCGGGATTCATCGAGACGGACATGACAGCGGAGCTGAACGAGGCACTGCGAACGGACCTGCTGAAGCGCATTCCGATGGGGGTTTTGGGGCAGACAGAGGACATCGCGGCAGCGGCATTGTATCTGGCCGGACCGGGCGCCCGCTACGTAACGGGGCAGGTTTTAACGGTGGATGGTGGCATGGTGATGTAAGGGCCCAAAAAATTTCCAGATTCCAGGCTTGACGATTCCCCCCTGGATGGCATAGACACTGGACCATATTTATGTCAGACAAACCTATTGATCAACGCGTAAAAGACATCATCGTGGAACAACTTGGCGTGAAAGCCGACCAAGTAACCCCGGAAGCCAAGTTCATCGAGGACCTCGGCGCCGATTCACTCGACACAGTCGAGTTGATCATGGCGCTGGAAGAGGAGTTTTCGATTGAGGTGCCCGACGACCAAGCGGAGAAGCTGCTGACGGTCGGCGATGTCACCAAATACATCGAAGAGAACCAGAAATAAAGCATTTGGGGCATCTTCGGGGCAGTTTGGCTGGCATCAGCTTAAGCTGCCCCTTTCGATTTTATGGCAAGTCATCAAGAACGCCGGGTGGTCATCACCGGGCTGGGCGCGGTCACGCCGCTCGGCAATGAGTTGGATGTTTTTTGGAACAACCTGCTGGCCGGTCGCTGCGGCGTAAACCTGATCACGGCGTTTGACACCTCGGCCTATGACACGAAGATAGCTGCGGAGGTGCAGAATTTTGACCCAACGCCGGCCTTTCCCACGCCCAAAGATGTGCGGCGGACGGACCGGTACAGCCAGTTCGGCGTGTATGCGGGCTGGCAGGCGCTGCGGGATTCGGGACTGGATCTGGCGGCAGAGAACCGGGACGAGATCGGGGTGTTCATCGGGTCGGGCATCGGCGGGCTGGCGACGACGACGGACCAGCATAAGATTCTGCTGGAACGCGGGCCGGGCCGGATGTCGCCCTTCACAATCCCGATGTTGATCAGCAACATGGCCTCGGGTTTGTTCTCGATGTATCATCAACTGCGCGGGCCGAATTTCGCCACTTGCTCGGCCTGTGCGACGGCGAATCATGCGATCGGCGAGGCCTGGCGCACGATCAAGATGGGTGACGCGGCGGTGATGTTTGCGGGCGGGGCGGAGGCGACGGTCATCCCCATCGGCATCGGCGGGTTTTGCGCGATGCGCGCGATGAGCACGCGGAACGGGGATCCGCAGCATGCTTCCCGGCCGTTTGACAAGGACCGGGACGGATTTGTGATGGGCGAAGGCGCCGGGATCCTGGTGCTGGAGGAACTGGAGCATGCCCAAAAACGGGGCGCAAAAATTTATTGTGAGATTGTCGGTTACGGCAACACAGCGGACGCGCATCACCTGACCTCGCCCTCACCGGATGGCGAAGGTGCCGCGCGGTGCATGAAAATGGCGCTGCGTTCGGGCGGCCTGAATCCGACAGACATCTCCTATATCAATGCCCACGGCACCTCGACGCCGCAGGGGGATGTGTGTGAAACGATGGCGATCAAGACGGTTTTTGGGGAGCACGCCAAGAAGCTCGCGGTGAGTTCCACCAAGGGTGCCACGGGCCATATGCTCGGAGCGGCGGGCGCGGTGGAAATGATTGTCTGCACGCTGGCGATCAAACATGGCGTGGTGCCGCCCACAATTAATTACCAGACGCCGGATCCGGAGTGCGATCTGGATTATGTCCCGAACACGGCGCGCACGATGCCGGTCAACGCGATCGTGAACAACTCGTTCGGCTTTGGCGGGCACAACTCGAGCATTGCGGCGAAGAAATTCGTCGGCTGAGCAACGTCCCGGCGCGGGGGCTATACAAGCGGAAGTTGATCTTCTTCGACAGCAGGCGGGGCACTGGGCGTCACTGCGGCGGGTGCCGCTGCGGGCACCGCTTCCGACGTCACTTCAGTTGCCACTGACGGTATCGCTTCAGGCACGGTTTCAGATGCAGGCGCGTGATTTTCCCGCAGGCGGATGAGGACGGGCCGCACCATTTTCCCCTGATATTTGAAACCGGCGCCAAGGGTTTCCGCAATCTGCGCGGAGGCCGGCGGGACCTGGTTTTCCTTGAGCCCGATGGCCTGATGGCGTTCGGGATTGAAAAGTTCGTCCGGGTCGGCGGCGAAGGGCACGAGGCCAACGCGGCGGGCGGCGTCGCGGCAGGCGATTTGGAACTGGGCGATCTGCTCGGCGAGCCGGGGCTGGCCGGAATGTTCGGCGGCGGCATGCAGGGCGAAGATGTGGTCGAGAATGCGGACAAGCACCTGCAGCCAGTCGGCCTCGGCGCGGCGGAGTTTCTCGACCTCGAGGCGGAGCGCAGATTTTTCCTGGTCGTTCATGCGTTGCATGAAGTCGCCGAACTGGCGGACCTCCTGGTTCATGCGGTCGGCAATTTCGCGGGCGACGGCGGCTGTTTTTTCGGCCTGGGTCTGGGCGTTGGTCCAGTTATTGGTTGCGGCGGTGATCTGGTCGCCCACCTGGTCAAGGTGCTGAATTTTGCCGACGACGGTCTCAAGCCCGTTGATTTCAATCAGGCGGCCAGTGGCGCGGTATTCTAGGATAAAGGGCAGGACGCCTAAGATCGCCCCCAGGGCGACGCAGACGGACACGATGACAATCTCCCATTGTCCGATGGGATGGTGCGCCTGGCTGACAAACCAGCCGGCAAAGATCAACAGCACCGCGTCGCCCGCCAAAAACGGCCACTTGGGGACCACCCAATCGTTTGCATTCTTCATGATGCTCCAGTTTCTGCAAAATGGCCGGGGAACGCAACGCCAACTTGCAGGGGGGTACCTGCCGCTTTCTCCTCGACTAACGCCGTTTGGCCCCCAAAATTCCCGGGAACTTGCAAACCTGTGTCATATTTAATCCGGCAGCCCGGGGCAACAAGGCGCGACATTTTCGGCGGCATCTGGATGAGATCGCCGCGCAGTGCGCGCTGAAGGCCACGTCCGGTCCGGGAGATGCGCGACGGCTGGCGGCGGAGGCCGTGCGGGACGGGTTTGATCTGATCGTGGCGGCAGGAGGCGACGGGACGGTCCATGAAACGCTCAACGGGCTGGGGGATGTGCCGGATGGTTTTGCCCGCGCGCGGCTGGGGGTGCTGCCGCTGGGGACGATCAACGTGTTTGCCCGCGAACTGAACATCCCCCTGAAGGTGGACCGGGCCTGGGCTGTGCTGCAACGGGACCGGGAACTGCGGATGGATCTGCCCTGGGTGGAATTTGTCGCCAACGGTGCGGCGAAAAAACTTTATTTTGCGCAACTGGCGGGCGGCGGGCTGGATGCGCGGGCGGTCGAATTGGTGGGCTGGTCGCTGAAGAAGAAGCTTGGCCCGATGGCGTATCTGCTGGCCGGCCTGCGGGCGTTGCGGGAAGCCAAGCCGCTGATCACGGTGACGGCGGAGGGCGGCACGTTGGCCGGGGAATTGGTCCTTATCGGCAAGGGGCGGCTTTATGGCGGACCGTTCCAGATTTTTCCGAAGGCGCAAATGACGAACCGCCGGCTGGAGGTATGTGTGTTGCCGCAGATGAACTGGGGAACGCTGTGGCGTTGCGCGCCGCATCTGCTGCTTCGACGCAAACTGCCAGAGGGCGCGGTGCAACGGCTATCGGCCGCACGGTTCACGTTGTCCGGCCAGGCGCCGGCGGCCTTTGAACTGGATGGCGAATGGACCGGGCGGCTGCCCGCAACATTTGGGCTGGAGCCGCAACGGCTGCGCGTGGCGGTGCCTTGAATAAGCTAACCATTTGTTCAGCCATCATTCATAATCCTGACATCCATGAAATTATTTTCAGGCTTATTCTTGGCACCGTTGGTCGTTCTGGCCGTCAGCCTTCCCCGACCGGTCCAAGCGGCCATCGTGGGCACGAATTGTCCCGCTACCCCGCTGACGCCGGCGCGGATCGCCATGCTTCCGACTGATCAGCAACCGGCCTGGACCGCTTATCTGAACCGTTCGGAACAGCAACGACGAGCGGATCAAAATTACTTGCGGGCGGAAATGCAGGCCCAAGGCCTGACCACGCCACTCTCCCCGCCCACCGGTCAAAATGCCAAAAGCCTGTCCTTGAAAGAATCCGCCGACTGGTATGGCAGTGCCGAAGCACGGCAGGTGGCGGACAATGTTGTTTCCTATCAAACACCGGCAGGCGGCTGGAGCAAGAATTTGAATTTCACCAAACGATTGCGCGCCCCGGGCGAGGCCTTTGCGACCGTTGACAACGAACCATCGGCCTCGGCGGGCGGTTCGGACCAGCCGACAGACCTGAGCTGGCATTATGTCGGAACCTTTGATAACGACGCCACGATCACGGAACTGCGGTTCTTGGGCCGGGTGGTGACGGCCGCAGGCACGAATGGTACGCCGTATCGCGCCGCCTGTGAGCGGGGATTTGAATATGTGTTCAAGGCGCAATATCCCAATGGCGGCTGGCCGCAGGTCTGGCCGTTGGAAGGCGGTTATCACGATGCCATCACAATCAATGACGACGCCATGTTGCACGTGCTGTCCCTGATGAATGATCTCGCCCAGGGCGGTGATGAGTTTGCCTGGGTGCCGGGCCCGGTCCGGGCGCGGGCCGGCCTGAGTTATCAACGCGGCCTGGACTGCCTGCTGGCCGCGCAGATCCGGGAGCCCAATGGCCGATGCACCGTGTGGTGCCAGCAGCACGACATGCTCACCCTGCAACCGGCTTCCGCCAGAAATTACGAAATGCCGGCGGCCACCAGCGGTGAAAGTGCCACCATCGTGTTGTTTCTCATGGAGCAACCCCGTCCGGATGCCCGCATGGTGGCTGCCATCCGTGCGGCTGCGGCCTGGTTTGACAAAACTAAAATTATGAACCAGGCCTTCAAGAAGATTGGTCCGGCACGGCAGTTGGTGGCGCAACCTGGCGGCGGCCCGTTGTGGTCGCGTTATTATGAGTTGGGCACGGACCGGCCCATTTTTGGCAACCGTGACAAGACAATCCACGATGATGTCAGTGAGATTTCGCTGGAACGCCGGAATGGTTATGCCTGGTATTGCGACACCCCCAAGCGCGTGCTGGAACATTATCAGCGCTGGAGCCAGATCAACGGCGGTTGATTGACGGCCATCGATTAAATCAATTTCCGCCCCGATTTTTTCGATTAACACTTTCCGTAGTGGGAGCTTCATAGTGAACCCGGATGAAACAATCATTCATCCGAATGCATTTTATGAAACTTAAAACCTGGCGGAAATTGAGCGTGGTGGCGGCCCTGGCCGTTCTGGCGGCGGGCTGCGAGTCGTTCACGGGCTCCAGCAGCCATTATGCGAACAGTCTGTTTGCTTACCTTTACCCCAACAAGGCGGGACATGTGGACCAACCGACGATGCCAGTCTTGTCGCTGCCCTTGCGGGTGGGCGTGACGTTTGTCCCGCCCGCCCGGTCTGGCGACCGGCGGTTTCAGTACGATGGGGATGACGAAGCTCTCACCGAAGATGTAAAGATGCAGTTGCTTAAGCAGGTGAGCAGCCAGTTTAAAAGCTGTCCGTTGGTGAGTTCCATCGACCTCATTCCCAGCGCGTATCTTACGCCGGGCGGCGGCTTCGAGAATCTGGACCAGATCCGGGCCCTGTATGGCGTGGATGTCATGGTGCTGCTTTCCTACGATCAGGTGCAGTTCAACGACAAGGGGCTGTTGACGCTGAGCTACTGGACGATTGTGGGCGCGTATGTGGTGCAAGGAGAGAAAAACGACACGCGAACGATGCTGGACGCGGCGGTTTACGATCTGGCCAGCCGGCAACTGCTCTTTCGGGCGCCCGGGTTTGGCAATGTGAAGGGGTCATCCACGCCGGTGAATCTGAGCGAGCAACTGCGCCATGATAGTGAACGGGGCTTTGATCAGGCGGCCACGAACTTGACGGCCAACCTGACGGTGGCATTGACCGATTTCCGGCAGCGGGTTAAGGACTCGCCGAACCAATACAAGATTGTGGATAAGCCAGGTTATACAGGGGCCGGCGCTTTCGGCGGGCTGGAACTGGCCGGGGTGTGCGGTCTGGGAATCTGCTTGTTATGGACACGCCGTCAACGCGCTCATTGACCGGCCGCATGCCGGTTTGCACCTTGCTGATGGTGGGGGGCACCCTGCTGGTGGCGGCTTTCCCCGGCTGGGCCAATGGGTTGAGGTATGACCGTCAGGCCATTCTTGCGGGGCAAGTCTGGCGGTTGTTCACGGGTCATGGAGTGCATTTTTCTCCGTCGCATCTGCTGTTCGACACGCTGGTGCTGGGGTTGGCGGGATGGATGATCGAGGTGCGGCGGGTGGCGGGATTTGGTTGGCTGTGCCTGCTGGCGCCGTGGGTTATCAACCTTGCACTGCTGATTTGCGCGCCGGACCTGCGTTACGGCGGCGGGCTGTCCGGGCTGGCCACGTGCGCGCTGGTCTTTCTGGCCCTGGATGGGCTGGCGGATCCTTCGGCGTGGCGCTGGGCGTGCTGGCTGACGTTGCTGGGGGTGGGCGGGAAGATTTTATGGGAGATGCAGACGGGACATTTGCTGCTGGCGACGATCGACCCGGGCACAGCGGTGGTCTGCACGGCCAGTCATCTGGCGGGGGCGGTGACCGGCCTGATCAGCTACAGCTTATCCACTTCGGTCCGCAGTTCGGCGAGATCGGGGTCGTTGTGCGCGGCCACGCGCCAGAGCTGGGTGTTGGGCCGGGCGAAGGCCTGCTGCAACCATTTCCGGGCGGCGGGCAGATTGCCGAGCCGGCATTCGTAGCAGGCGAGGTTGTAGAGGATGACCACTTCGTTCGGGAACCGGGTGCGGGCGGGTAGCAACTGGTCGCGGGCTTCCGCGGTGCGGTGCAATTCGTGCAGGGTGTAGGAGCGATGAATCCAGCCGGCGGGCAGGCCGGGATGGAGGCTGACCATGCGGGCCGCCAGCTCCAAACAGTAGGCCCATTGTTTGGTATGGGCGAGGATTTGCCAGTTCAACTCCAGGACGGCCGGATGTGCCTGTTGTTCCGGAGCGATACGGGTGAGCTCGGCGATGGCCTCGGCCGGGTTGCCCAGTTCCAGCCAGCCTTCGGCGGCGGACAGATGATGGCTGTCTGGCGGTTCGAGCGGGGCGGTTTGGACGGGGGATGGGTTCATGCCGGGTCCAGTGACGGACAGGGTGCCTAGTTAACGGCGAGCAGCTCGACCTCGAAGATGAGGGTGGAGTTTGGCGGGATGGCGCCGGGATAGCCGGCGCGGCCGTAGGCGAGGTCGGGCGGGATGGTGAGCTTGACCTTGTCGCCCACGACCATGGTGGCGACGCCGGCATCCCAGCCGGGGATGACCTGGCCGAGGCCGAGGACGAAGGTGAAGGGTTCCTTGCGGTCCACGGAGCTGTCGAACTTGCCGCCGTCGGTGAACCAGCCGGTGTAGTGCACGGAGACAGAGTCGCCCTGCTTGGGGCGGGCGCCGGTGCCGGTGACGAGTTTCTCAATCTGTAAAGCGTTGGTTGCCATGCGCCATGGTCGCCTGATTCACGGGCCGGGGTCAAGCGTGGGGCGAAAAAAGGGGCAAAAAATCCGGTAGTGTCCTAATTTGAAATCCTGATTCTCATTTTCATCTTGCAAGCGGGTTATTTCGCGTAGCCGGTTTTGATGTCTTTGACAATTTGAACGCGCACGGCGGTAACGGCAGATTCCACCGGCGGTATTTCCAAGACGGCCACGAAGCGTTCCCCTTCGTCATTTTTTCCCTCGCGGTGACTCCATGCGTAGGCGCGTTTGGCTTTCGGGTGATTGTGCAGATCGAAAACTTCCACGTTGCCCTGCCAGACGGTCTTGCCCTGAAAGATTTCGTGGACAGGCACGGTTTCGCGCCAAGTCGCGCCGCAGTTGTGCAACTGCGAAAGCGCAACTTGAACGCGAGCTATGTAATCCTGTTTATTCACCGCAACGCTCTACCAATTCGGCTACAGTCCACGCGCTGTTTTCCACGCCAGCGGCTTGTGCCGGGGTCATGCGAATCGCGCCGTGAGTCTTGACGAAATTATAGTAGGCAAAATTGAGCGCAACCGCAGCCTGAAAGTTTTCAAACTTTTTGCTGAAAGCGTTCGTTAAACGAGTCAGACGGCGGCAGTGCATACGGAGCGTGTGATTCTGTTTTTCAACGTGAGACGTGGAAATCAGATTCACGTCCGGCATACCGGCCACAATCGTCTTTTTGGTTTTTACCACTTCGGCAGGGCTGTAACGAACCGCCGCCGGTTGCGCTGCATTTCCAAGCGGGGTGAGTGAATAGGTTTTTGAAATCTGGCCGTAATCTACTTCCGTTCCAAATCCGCGTTCAACCGCGTCACCGTAAGCATGGAGAGAATCAGAAGAAAGCTGGATGCGTCCGGCCATGCGCTCCGCCAAGTCCGCGACAAACATCTTTGCGTGGTAAGCATCGCGCTTGCCGGCGACAAAAGACGGAATCAGCTTCGTGTCGGCGTCCAGTGCAATAAACGTCCAGACATCGCCGTATGCGCCAGCGCGATTTGCGTTCTTCCGCTTCGCGCCTATGAATCCCCAGATTTCATCCACTTCCACATTTTTGCAATTCAGGCCGCGCATTTTCTCGTCTTGAATTTTGGCGCAAGCATCGCCGACACGGACACCAAGCCGCATGACGGTATCGCGTTGAACGCCAGTGATGCGTTCAATGGAGCGGATGCTGTTGCCTTCGCAGAGCAAGCTAACCACTTGCGCCTTCGTTTCGGATTTCAGTTCGTTTGCCATACAATTTAATATTGTTGACTTAATGTTTAGCAGAATCTAGGATTGTGTCAACATAATTGCTAAACAAAAATGAAACTAGGAAGACCCAAATTAACCGATAAAGAAAAGAAGGGGAAAATGACTGGCGTTCGCCTGCGCCAAGACGAGCGCGAGCTTATAGAAAAAGCGGCGGCTTCAAAAAAACAGACGTTTTCTGGCTGGATTCGTGCGACTTTAATTACTTCAGCCACGCGCCAAATCAAAGCCTGATTCTTACTTAATTAGCAAACAGAATCATTCATAAACTATTCATAAATAACAACTTGCTACTTAATTATTAAACGTCACGCATGAAGAATTGGACAAGAAATGCGCTCGATTTATTGGCTAAAACCTTAAATCCACCGAAACATGAGCTTAATGATTTGGACTGGAAAGCCGCTTTGTCACCCGACAAAAAGCGCATCGCGGAACATCTTTCCGCTTTCTCAAATAATGCGGGCGGGGGATATTTGGTTTTTGGAATAAGCCCCGATGGAAAGCCCGAAAGCGTAAATGAAAAAACAATTCAAGACACGGTAACGCAACTTTCAAACATTGGCAGACAGGGCGTTGAGCCGGTTATTGCGTTAGATCACTCGGTCGAAGATTACGAAGGTTCAAAATTACTTTTTGTTTTTATCAGAGAAGCCAGCATCAAACCAGTCCATGTGCGCGGAAACATTAAAGACACTTTTATTCGGTCTTGTGGCACGACTAGGAAAGCATCCCATAGCGAGCTTGGTGCATTGATGCTGAATAGCAAAACTCCCAAATGGGAAACATTGAGGGCTTCCAAGTTTATGACGGAATCAGAATTGCCTGCGCACTTGGAAATGCAGGCAATTTTCCGGCTTATTGGACGAAAAGACATCACGACGGCACACGAGCTTATCTCATGGCTGGAAACTGAAAAATTTGTTGAACGCGAACCTTCGGGCGGTGGTTATTTAACAAATTTAGGGGTCATTGCTGCCGCCAAAAAGATTTCCGACTTTGAAGATTTGGGCAGAAAAGCTGTTCGCGTAATCATTTACAAGGGGTTTAACAAGGTGCAAACCAAAGGAGATGAAATCATTGGACAGAAAGGATATGCGGTCGGATTTGAAGGCCTTATAGACTATCTCGAAAAGTGTTTGCCGAAAAGTGAAGTAATTGAAAAAGCATTGCGAAAACAACGCTCGATCTATCCTGTTACTGCGCTGCGTGAAATTGTTGCCAATGCACTCATCCATCAGGATTTTACAATCACTGGCACTGGGCCTTTGATTGAAATTTTTGACGATAGAATAGAAGTTACAAATCCCGGCACTTTGCTTCCAAGCAAACAAGCTGACAGGCTGATCGGGACTCAACCCGAATCCAGAAATCAAGAACTTGGCAGGGCTTTTATGCGATATAATATCTGCGAAGAACGCGGATCTGGCTTGGTAAGGGCTGGACTCGAATGCGAATTTTATGGGTTGCCCCCTATCGAATTTTCGCCGAGCACAAATTATTTCAAAGTAACGCTACATTCACCAAAAACTTTTGCTCAAATGACCATGAAAGAACGCCTGCAAGCCTGTTATCAGCACGCGACATTGAAGCATTGCGGAAAAGATGTAATGACCAATAAATCTTTGAGAGAGCGATTAAAAATGCCAGAAAAGCAACGCTCAATGGTTTCGCTCTTAATTCAGGAAGCGCGTGACAAAGGACTAATTAAATTGGCCGATCCAGAAAGTAAATCAATGAAATACGCTGAATACGTTCCATATTGGGCATAAATTTCAAATTAGGACACTACCAAAAATCCCCCGCCCAGAATATTTTTATGCCGGAATTGCCGGAAATCCCGTACGACGGGCCTCCGGTGAGTGTGTGTTATTATATTTTATATATTAAATTTTGTTGCAAATCAATGAATTCCAACGGTTTAAGTGTTTTTGGATGTAGTTTTATTCTTAAGCTGCTTTGGTTTAATTGTTTAAAGTTTTTTTCGTATAGCGTTTTGAGGGGAAAAGAGGGGTAGTTTTTAAGATGAATATACGAATTAAATTTCGGGGGCAACTAGGGATTCGGATGGGAAAATAGTGGGCGTGGCGCGAACAGGGTTGGTCTGCCGGACCCATGTGCCGGGGGGTGGAAATTCAGTCTTGGTCAGAACAAGGGTACGCATCCTGACACTGCCCCCGGCGAGCAGCAGGAAAACGGGGTGGTATGAGGTGGAGAGATCAGCACCACCTCCCCGTCCTACTCCGCCATTTATTCAAATGGCAGAGAGGGGGTTCCATGGGTTCGTATTCGTGAGGTGTGGGTGGCAGGTCCAGGCGTGGTCGGGGGTAGAGTCGAGATGCGCCCGAACAGGGGGGCATGGCTTGACTTGGGTTCTTTTCCGGGCAAAAATAATGGCTCGTTCACCTTTGATATCTTTTATGCATATGTTGCGCCGTAGTTTTTTTGTCGTGGCCGGGATGGTTCTGTCGTTGTTGGGCGGGGCCGGGCTGGCCGGGTCGGCAGTGGCGCAGACGGTGCCGGCTGATGGGCTGTCCATTGCGGATGCCGGGGCGACGGGCGACGGACAGACGCTGAATACGGTGCGGATTCAGGGGGCAATCGACCAATTGGCGGGCAAGGGCGGCGGGACGTTGGTGGTGCCGCCGGGTGTGTTTCTGACGGGCGCGATTTTCTTGAAGCCGGAGGTGAATCTTTACCTGGCGGAGGGCGGGGTGCTGAAGGGGTCGACGAATGTGCAGGATTATCCGCAGACGATGACGCGGGTGGAGGGGCATTTCACCGAGTGGCTGCCGGCGCTCATCAACGCGGACCGGGCGGATCATCTGCGCATTTACGGGCCGGGGACATTGGATGGGAATGGCGCGCCGTTCTGGAAGAAGTTTTGGGTTCAGCGGAAGGTGGAACCGAAGGTCACGAATCTGGAGGTGCCGCGCCCGCGGCTGGCGTTGATCCAGCATTCGAAGGATGTCCAGATCAGCAGGGTTCATTTCAAGGATTCCAGTTTTTGGAATCTGCATCTGTATGCGTGCCAGGATGTGGTGGTGGACAAGGTGAGCTTCAATGCGCCAAATTTTCAGCCGCCGAACCGGGCGCCGAGTTCCGATGCGATGGATGTGGACAGTTGCCAGCGAGTGACGGTGAGCGGCTGCACATTTTCGGTGGGGGACGATTGTGTTTGCCTCAAGGGGTCGAAGGGGCCGTTCGCGGGGCAGGACACGAACAGCGCGCCGACGGAGCACATCCATGTGATCAACTGCACGTTTGAAAAGGGCCAGGGCGTGGTCACGTTGGGGAGCGAGGCGACGGTGATCCGGGATGTGGTGGTGGAGAACTGCCGGGTCACGGGCACGATCCCGCTGGTGCGGATCAAGATCCGTCCGGATACGCAGCAAGATTACGAGGACATCCATTACCGGAACATCACGCTGGCGGGCGGCGGGTCGATCATGGAGTGCCGGCCGTGGACGCAGTATTTTGATTTGGAGGGGCAGCCGGCGCCAAAATCGATGGTGAAAAATGTGACGGTGTCGGACATCAAGGGTACGTTTGGGTCGTTCGGCGAGATCGACGGCAAACCGGAGACGACGATCAGTGATATCACGCTGGAAAACATCGATGTGCAGCTCAAGCAGCCGGTGCTTAAGGTGGGCACGGTGGATCATTTGACTTATAAAAATGTGGTGGTGAATGGGAAGCCGTACCCGGGAGGGATGTAAACCGCGTAAGACGGGGATATTTTTTACAGAAGGACGCGAAGGGCACATAAGAAAAGGCGGGGATTTTTAATCCCTGGGAAATCCTCCGGCTGGGCCGGAGGACTCCCGAAGTTTGAGCGCTCCTGGAGGCGTTTGTGAGTCTACCGATCGTGAACCGCTCAAAGTTTACGAAAGGAAAAGGCCCTGCA
>Ga0302320_10005344_pt1 | contig 28888 bp, 21 predicted proteins | sample Bog_T0_3_FD_202130 | JGI IMG/M metagenome (GOLD analysis project Ga0302320, IMG submission 202130) | Peat permafrost microbial communities from Stordalen Mire near Abisko, Sweden - Bog_T0_3 | ecosystem: Environmental > Terrestrial > Soil > Wetlands > Peat | place: Sweden: Abisko, Stordalen Mire...
TGCGGTATATCCTGCTGCGGAGGAAAGAAGGCTAACCAATCGCATCGATGAATTCGAAATGCTGACCAAGGAAGCTGGCCATCCTTGGGTCAGAATCGACCTGAAAGGCACCCTGGCCCGGTGGCTCGCCTCGGTCGATGAGGAGGAGCGGGCGGAGTGGTTCAGAAATCCGGACGACATAGATCTGTATGCTAAGACCGAATGGAAAACTGTTCTAACGGAGTTCTTCCAGAAACAGGTCAGCAGTGTCACGGTGCCAGAGCGCACGGTGTTCGCGTTGACCGGCATAATGGACTTATATGACTTTCTTCACGTTTCCGAGTTAATCGAGGGTCTTGAGAAAACCTTCACGGGTTACCTGCTAGTCTTTTTTCCAGGTGAAAAAGAAGGCAACACATACCGTTTTCTTGATGCGCGAACTGGCTGGAACTATCTAGCTGCCCCGATTCTTTCCGAGAAATGAAACAGTAAGGAGCTGGCGAACTAATGCAAACCAAAGAAATATTCCTCAGGGACCCGCTGACTTGGAAACTGGTCAATGAGGGCGTCTCTAGCAACAACATAGAAGATCTTGACACCCTGCGGTTTGAACTCGAATCGTTCGTTTGCGAGGGCGAATACCTCCAGGGCATGCGTCGGATCCTTCAAAGCTATCGGGATAACTTTAAGAGCCCCGAGCAGAAGGCAGCCTGGATTAGCGGCTTTTACGGCAGCGGAAAATCCCACCTCGCGAAGGTTCTGCGCTATCTCTGGACCAACTTTGCTTTTCCAGACGGCACCACGGCCCGCTCCATTGCTCATCTCCCGGAGGAGATTACAGATCTCTTAACTGAGATCTCGACACTGGGCAAACGCCATAATGGCCTGCACATGGCGGGAGGTACGCTCAAGGCTGGGACTGGCAGCGTGCGGCTGCGTGTCATGAGTCTATTTTTCAAATCAGTTGGGTTACCCGAAGGGTATCCATATGCCAAGTTCCTAATTCATCTTAAGAGAGACGGGAAACTCGAAACCTTTACGAAGTCTATCGAAGATCAGGGCAAGAACTTTAACCAAGAACTAGGTCGTCTATACACCTCAGGAGCCGTTGCGAAAGCATACGTCTCATGCTCCAGCCACCTGAAGGATCCCTCACAAGTGGGGGCGTTACTCCGTGCCGACTATCCAAATGTGGCCGATGTCAGCATAAGTGATATGCGCGATACCATTCGCGAAGCAATTTCCGCGAACGGCAAACTGCCCTGCACTCTTTTAGTGCTCGACGAGGTTCAACAGTTTATCGGACTTGACGCGCAGCTCTCGCTGGATGTGCAGGAAGTGACAGAGGCACTTAGCAAAGAGATGGATGGACGGGTGATGATCGTTGGCACGGGTCAGAGCGCCCTGAACGATATGGCGAATCTCCAGCGCCTCATGGGGCGCTTCACGATCAAGATTCATCTCAAAGACAACGATGTTGAGAAAGTGGTGCGCAAGGTTGTTTTGCAGAAGCGTGACGACAAGAAGCCCGCGATCAAGGAGTTAATCGACAAGAACGAAGGCGAAATCACGCGTCAACTTAAGGCCACTAAGCTCGCAACTCAGTCAGATGACCATCTCGCGTACATTCCGGATTTCCCGTTGTTACCTGTACGGCGTCGATTCTGGGAACGCGTCCTTCACTCCGTGGACTCGACCGGCACGGCTGCACAGATGCGCACCCAACTTCGCGTGGTTCACGAGGCGTGCCGCGCCTGCGCCAATGCCGAAGTCGGGGCGATCGTACCGGGCGACTTCCTTTACGATCAGATCGCCAACGATCTCGTAAGCACTGGCGAGATGCAGAAGCGCTTTCAGGAGATTATCGAGCAGCAAAAGACCAAACCCGATGGAGCGTTGCGCAGCCGCATTTGCGCTTTGGTGTTTCTGATCAACAAACTTCCTCGCGAGCATGGGACCGACCTCGGTGTTCGCGCTGAACCAGAACACTTAGCTGACTTGCTCAGTGAAGATCTTGTTACCGGCAGCACCCAGCTTCGGCAGAAACTTCCCACGTTGCTCGACGCCATGGAGCAGGATGGCGTGCTCATGAAGGTTGAGAGCGAGTACCGCCTGCAAACTACGGAAGGCGCGGCTTGGGAGGCGGAGTTTAGAAAACGCCGTGCTGCTGCCCGAAACGATGATCCGCTCATCGCCTCCCGCCGATCGCAACTTCTAAGCAAAGCTCTTGATGGCGCGCTTGGAAACCCCTCGGTTTTACACGGAGACGCGAAGGAACGCCGCAAGATCACGATCCACTACGGCGAAGATAAGCCCGAGCAGAGTGACTCGATCACACTCTGGGTTCGTGATGGTTTCACGGTGCCGGAAGCTTCCGTACTTTCGGACATCCGTAAACTCAGCACCGACGATCCGACTCTTCATCTATTTCTTCCAAAGGTTCACGCCGACGAACTCAAGAGCGCCATTGCCGCTGCCCAAGCCGCTGAAGAAACGCTCCACTACAAAGGCAATCCCACTTCACAAGAGGGCAAGGAATGCCGTCAATCCATGATCACGAAGCAGGGTGCGGAAAACCTGCGCATTGAGGATCTCATTGGTCAGATCTTTGGTGGCGCACGCCTTTTCCTCTCCGGTGGCCAGGAGCATCCTTTTATTGGGTTGAAAGCGGGCGTTGAAGACGCCGCCAAGCAGGTGCTGAATCGGCTCTACCCGAAGTTCAATGACGGCGACTCCGCGAAGTGGCCTCAGGTCCTTAAGAAAGCCAAAGAGGGATCTGCGAACGCGTTAGAGCAAGTAGGGTTCACAGGCGATCCCCAGGCCCACCCCGTCGCCGCGGCAGTGCTCTCATTCATAGGCGCTGGGAAAACCGGGTTGGAAGTTCGCAAGAAATTTAACGGTACCCCGTACGGTTGGCCTCAGGATGCAATCGATGCCGTCTTGACGACCTTGCTCGCCAGCAACCATCTCAGCGCCAAGATTAATGGCAACCCGCTTTCGCTGACCGAAGTGGACCAGAAGAAGCTTGGTCAGGCGGCGTTTCGAATTGAGAGTCCCGTCCTCACCGCGCCCCAAAAGCTCGCCATTCGCAAACTGTTCCAGGAGGCTGGTCTTTCGAAGGCAACTCCTGGGAACGAACCTGCAGACGCAATCCGGTTTATCGAATATGCGAAAACGATTGCGGCGCAGGCGGGCGGGGACGCTCCTGCTCCGCATTCTCCTGCCGCACCGGAGATCATCGCGCTCGAATCGCTAAGCGGAAATGATTTACTGATGGCTCTTTACAATCAACGTGACGCTATCCTCACAAAGATCAAGGCCTGGCAAGCTACTGGCAAAGAAATCGCTAAGCGTCTTCCTGCGTTCGGCGTCTCCGAAAAACTGGTTGCCCAAGCGACTGTCATACCTGGGCAGGCTGAATGGTCGGCCACGCTTATCTCCATTCGGGCCAATCGTTCGCTGCTGGACGACCCCGATCCCGCCTCGCACGTCCTCAAAGCGGTTGGAAATGCACTCCGAGCCAAACTCGCCGAAGCGCACAAGTCCTATGTTGACATGTATGCGTCGCAGAATTCACGAATTGGTAGTCAGGCGGCATGGCAGAAGCTCTCTGAAGAAAAGCGCAAGAGTTTTCTGTCCATTGCGGGAGCACAACAAAGAACGGCTCCTACAACGGGTTCTGATGAACAGCTCCTCGGTGCTCTGCAGTCTTCTTCCTTGGCCACCTGGCAAGCACAAACCGATGCCTTGCCTGCCCAGTTCGACAAGGCGCTGTCCGCCGCCATCGTTGAAGCGGAGCCTAAAGCGCGGCGCATCACTCTTTCCGCCGCTACCATTCACGACCAAGCTGAGCTCGATACTTGGCTGAATAAATCAAAGACTGCCATCGAAGCCGCCCTGAAAGACGGCCCGGTAATTCTGTAAGGACGTTACGCCTCTATGCCAGTGTCACTTTCGAAGGCTCACCGGAAACTCCTTGAGAACACTACCGCCGCCGCACGCGTGCTAGCGGAGTCGGCTTGCCGGGCTGCTTTGGAAAACCTCGCCGTGCATGAAAAGGAATATCGGGGCCACATGAGTGTGGATCAGCGGAAGCTTCGGAATCGGCTGCGTGCGCGTGGCCGCGCCATAGGGGATGTCCGCGATACACGCTCCGGCCTTCAGGACATCCACCATCTCGTTGAGCTCGCCGCCTATGAGCACTGGCACCGCCTCCTGTTCACCCGTTTCCTAACCGAGAACCATCTTCTTATTACGGATGAGGCCAATGGCTCGGTCCCGATCACGCTGGAGGAGTGCGAAGAACTCGCCCCAGAGCTAGGCGCCCGCGATGGATTGGACCTCGCCTGTCGATTTGCGAGCCGCACCCTCCCCGGTGTGTTCCGGCGCGACGACCCGGTTCTTGATTTGCCCCTGGCGCTGAACGATCAAGTGGAGCTAAGGAAGCTTCTGGCTTCTCTTCCGTCTGAATGTTTTCGGGCCGACGACGCCCTGGGCTGGACCTACCAATTCTGGCAAGCCCAGCGCAAGAAAGAGATCAATGATTCCGCTAAAAAGATTGGGGCGGATGAACTGGCACCTGTTACTCAGCTTTTTACCGAGGACTACATGGTGGAGTTTCTCCTCCATAACACCCTCGGGGCTTGGTGGGCAGGCAAGATCGGAGCAATCCACGCTGCTACCGAACAAGAAGCTCGCTTGCAAGCGACATTACCCGCCCGCGATGGTGTGCCCGGAATCTCATGGACGTATTTGCGCTTTGTCCAAGACGAGACTACAAAGACATGGCTTCCCGCAGCCGGTTCTTTTCAGGCTTGGCCACAATCCACAAGTCTGATTCGTGTCCTTGACCCATGCATGGGCAGCGGTCATTTCTTGGTGTTTGCGCTGCCCCTGCTGATACGGCTGCGCATTGAAGAAGAAAACCTGAGTGCGCGAACCGCGGCGATCGCGGTACTGAAAGACAATGTTCATGGTCTAGAGCTGGAAGAACGCTGCACACAGATTGCTGCATTTAATGTAGCGCTGACAACGTGGAAACTAGCAGGGTATCAGACACTTCCTCCGCTTCATCTCGCTTGTTCCGGGCTTGCACCCAGTGGAACTGAAACGGAGTGGATGGCACTCGCGGGCAAGGATGACCGTCTGCGGCGCGGCATGATGCGCCTGCACAGCCTTTTCAAAAACGCCCCTGTCCTCGGCAGCCTGATCAACCCGCGCGCACAGGCCGGGGATTTAATCGAGGCGGAGTTCCACGAACTTGCTCCGCTGCTCGCTGTTGCGCTTGCGCTTAACGAGAGCACAAAAGTCGAGAATGACGCCCTAGAGCTGGCCGTCATCGCCCAAGGCATCGCCAAAGCCGCGGAGCTACTCGCCGGGCAATTCAGCCTCGTGGCGACAAATGTTCCATTTGTCGGCATGAAAAAGCAAGATGACATTCTTAAAGACTACTGTGAACGAGTTCACCCCAAGGCGAAGGCCGACCTAGCCACGTGCTTTGTTGAGCGATGCCTAGCGTTCTGTCAGAAGGAAGGAACAATCACATTAGTGACGCCACAAAACTGGCTCTTCCTTGGCACCTACAGAGAACTACGGCGAGCGCTGTTAACTGATTCTCAGTGGGACTTTATAACGCGTCTCGGTCCTCGAAGCTTTCAAACTCCAATGTACGATTTCAACATCGTTTTACTTTCTATTACAAATCGAGCCCCCAAAGATGACCACGTTCTCATGGCCTTGGACGTTGGTGAAGAGCCTACGCCCACTGAAAAGGCTTCTGGTGCCTGTTCATTCCCCATCGCCACACTTGGTCAAAAGGAACAACTCACGAATCCAGATCAGAGGGTTGCGCTAACCAAGCCATCAACGCTGCCCCTCCTTCAAGATTTTGCGACCTGCCTAACAGGTGCTCTCAATGGAGATTCTCCAAAATTCATGAAGCAATTTTGGGAGTTTCCGGAGCGTCCAAGTGAGTGGGTTTTCGTGCAGAGCACGGTCGATAGAACTATTCCATATGGAGGCAGAGAACTCCTGCTCTACTTTGATGAGAAACACGGCCATCTGCGGGAGGATGCCACAATACGAAGGGAGCGTCTGCATGACTCTGATCAGAGGGGGAATGGGGTATGGGGCAAAACGGGACTCTTGGTCCATCGAATGGGTAATCTCCCAGCTACCTTGTACAGCGGCGACGTTTTTGACCAGAACGGAGCGGTGATTATCCCACAGCAAGCTGACCTCCTGGCAGCGGTGTGGAGTTTCGTGACCTCTACAACCTTCCTCGAAGAAGTTAGAAGGCTAGATAACAAAGTCGGTGTCACTCCTGCAACCCTGGCCAAGGTTCCCTTCAACCTTCCCCATTGGAAACAAATCGCCACCGAAAAATATCCTGATGGCCTGCCCAAGCCGCACAGCGACAACCCGACACAGTGGCTCTTCAGCGGCCATCCTCGGGGGTCAGACCAGCCACTCCACGTCGCCGTCGCCAGGCTGCTCGGCTACCGCTGGCCGCGTCAGACCGGCAGCAGTTTTCCCGATTGTTTAGCGCTCGGGTCGGATGGGTTAGAGAAGTTCGAGTCTGAAGATGGCATCGTTTGTCTTCCTGCCGTCAACCGCGAACAGCCCGCCCCTGCCCGCATGCGCCAGCTCCTCACCGCGGCGCTCGGCACTATCGACGAACGGACGCTTATTGCTAGCGCTGGACTCAAAGGCAGCAAATCCAAAACCCTCGAAGACTGGCTGCGCGATGAATTCTTCGAGCAACACGCCAAGCTCTTTAACGACCGTCCTTTTGTCTGGCACCTGTGGGATGGACGGGCTGATGGATTTCATGCCCTGGTCAACTATCACCGTCTCGACCACGCCAATCTGCAAAAGCTCACATATAGCTATCTAGGCGATTGGATCCAACAGCAAGCGGAGGATACCAAAGCCGACAAACCAGGGGCGGCCGAACGTCTCGGAGCCGCACGGGCACTCCAAGGCAAGTTGGACGCGATACTCAAAGGGGAAGCCCCGCTCGACATCTTCGTGCGCTGGAAGCCGCTCAAAGAGCAGGCACAAGGCTGGCACCCCGACCTCAACGATGGTATTCGCCAGAATATCCGCCCCTTTCTCCTCGCTGGCGATGTCGGCAAAAAGGGGGCCGGCCTCTTACGGAGCATTCCGCTCGGCCTCAAAGACAAAGACCGAGGTACAGAACCCGAACGCCCGAAGAAGGACTACCCGTGGTTCTGGTGCGAAGAAGAGCCGGGCACCGACCAGAAGGGCGGAAAAGACTTTGTCGGCAATCGTTGGAATGATGTTCATTTCACTTTGGAAACAAAACAGAAGGCAAGAGGAGAATGAACATCCTCACTTCCATCATTGAGGCCCTTCGAGATGCGGCCTCTTATAACAGCCACGAGATGGCCGCGCCGACGGTCATCCTATGGCCGGATGAAGAGCAATTGTGGAAGCAGTGCGTCGATCAGTTGCGGGCGGGCTATCCGCTTTTGTGGTCGCTCGGAGAGTATTCCCAGGAGAAGGCAATCGGTCCGGCGGCTTGGTTGCGTTATCAATTGGAGACGCAATCCGGAGGGGATGTGCCGGTGATCTACCTCCCAGGGATCGGACGTTCCGCTTTCCGTAGTGCGGAACAATGTCCTGATCGATTGAAGCATTTGTTCGCGCTGCAATATCAAGGACAATTCTGGACGCAGAAGAATGGAAGAGACTGGACGCCATTTGCATTTCTATCTGGCAGCGGAGGCGGTCTCAAGCTTGACGTTGCTGCGGACCAAGAAACCAAGAAAGCCATCCATGAATGCCTCAAGGCTTTGTTGGAAGTTGATGTCGATGAACTTCGAGGCAAGAAGCTAGAGGCGGGCGACTTCCGGGCAATCGTTGCCAAGGATCCTGAGCGAATGCTTTTGCGGTGGATGGACGACCCCGGCAAGGTCAAAGCAGCGATGGCAAAATCAGGCTTCGAGTGGGCCAATTTCTGCGCGGTTTGTCGTGGCACCTATCAACTCGACCCCGAAAAAGATGGTGCGATTACCGCAGCGGAAAAACTGACTAGTGGCAAGGGAGCATGGGCGCTGGTCTGGGAAGGTTACAAAGATGCTCCGCGCACCTATCCAGGGATAAAAAAACTGCTGGAATCCATGCCGGCATCGAGCCTTTTTGAAGCGCCGAGCGAGTACAGGCCGCACAGCAACCGGAAAGAGGAAGAGCGCTTGGAAAAAGACCTCCTCGCACTCTCGTCCGCGGAGCCTAAGGACGCCCTCCCGAAAATCAAGAGTTTATCTGCCGAGCACGTCCATCGCGCAACCTGGGTCTGGGCAGCCTTGGGCGAATCTCCGCTTGCGCTTGCCGTCGGCCACCTGAGCGAGCTGGCAGAGACGGTTCAATCATCCGGGAACCCAAGCTCTTGGGAAGCGCTGGCAGATTACTACACTTCTACTGGGTGGAAAGCTGACCGCAGTGTCTTGCAAGCTCTAAATGCGGCGAGATCGCATACCGCCACCAAAGCTGTGGCCGCCGCGATACGGGCGGCTTATATCCCGTGGCTCGAAAAGTTATCCGCACTAACCCAGTCACTGGCGAGTACATATCCCACCAGTGGGCCGGCGACGTGTCGAACTCTGCCGGTTGAGGAGGGTACGGTTTATCTCTTTGCCGACGGCCTGCGCATGGATCTGGCCAGAGGTCTGGAAGAGAGGCTCCTAACGTCCGGCCTTTCGGTTCAAGTTGAATTCAGCTTTTGCTGGTCGGCGTTGCCCACCGTTACAGCAACCGCAAAACCAGCCTGGATGCCGTTGGCGGAAAAGCTGGGCGGCCCGCTGGAAGGGACAGGGTTCCAGTCGAAAGAACAGAGCACGGGCAAGGCGCTCGTTCAGGCACGATTCAAGCAACTCTTGGCGGATCTTGGAATCTCCTTTCTAGAATCGACTGAACTTGCCTTGCCAAGCGGGTGCGCATGGACTGAACTCGGATCGGTCGACACCTACGGCCATGAACAAGGAGCAAAGTTAGCGTGGAGAGTGGAGGAGGAACTGACCGGCTTACAGCAACGCATCGCGGAACTCCTGCACTCTGGGTGGGCCAAAGTGAAAGTGGTTACGGACCATGGCTGGCTCATGGCACCCGGCGGACTACCTAAAATTGAGCTGCCGAAGCATCTAACCGCGTCCCGCTGGAGCCGCTGTGCTATCCCAGGGGCTGGCGCACAGCACGGATTCCCCGTGACCTCATGGTTTTGGGATTCCGCCGAAGCCGTCGTCTTGGCTCCCGGCGTATCGTGTTTCGTTGCGGGGATGGAGTACGCTCACGGAGGGCTAACGTTGCAGGAGGCGTTAATTCCTTCCTTAACCGTATCCACTAAGCAAACGGGCGGTGCAGAGTCTATTGCTTTGAAAGAGATAAAATGGTCAGGCATGAGGCTCAACGTAGTGCTGGAAGGTGCGGAAGGCCTCACCGTTGATGTCCGAGGTAAAGTCGCTGATGCTACAACCAGTTTTGCCGCGAGTCCCGTGACTGGGGCTGCCAACGGCCAGAAGATCAGTCTCCTCGTGGAAAATGATGAGGCTCTAGGAAGGCCCGCTTTCCTCGTGGTTGTCGATCAATCCGGCCAAACTATTTTCAAACATCCAGTGGTCGTGGGAGAAAACTAATATGCAACTCGACGCACTGGATCAGATCGCTGCGAAGGCTTTCGAGGGATACCTCGTTCGCAAGGACCTCGTTCGTCAATTCAAAGGACAATATCCGATACCCACGTATGTGGCTGAATTTCTTCTTGGGCGGTATTGTGCCAGCGTTGACGAAACTGAAATCCAAGAGGGCCTTGCCATTGTGCAACGGCAATTATCCAGCCGAACGGTCCGGGCAGGCGAGGAAGAGCTGTTCAAAGCTCGCGCCAAAGAGCAAGGCCGAGTGAAGCTCATTGATCTCGTCAAGGCCCGATTGGATGCCAAGAATGATTGCTTTGTGGCTGAACTGCCAAGCTTGCGGCTCAATGATGTTCGCATTGCAGATGACCTGGTTCACACTCACGACCGAATGCTGACGGGTGGTTTTTACGCTGAAGTGGATCTCACCTACGATCCCAGCATCGCTGAAGAAACAGCCGGTCGCCCTTTCGGCATTGAGTCCCTCCGCGAAATCCAACTGTCAAAGAGCGATGTGCTGGATACTCTGTGCCGAGGGAGATCGCTTTTCACATTCAAAGAATGGAAGGACCTCCTCATTCGCAGTGTGGGGCTGGAACCGTCGATTCTTAATGAGCGAACCTGTGATGTCATGCTTCTTCGCATGGTCCCATTCGTTGAAAACAATTACAACGCGGTGGAGCTTGGTCCGCGCGGAACCGGTAAGAGCCATCTCTATCAACAAGTGTCGCCCTACGCTCATCTGGTCTCAGGCGGCAAGGCCACCGTAGCAAAGATGTTCGTCAATAACGCAAGCGGACAGCGTGGCCTTGTTTGCCAATACGACGTGGTGTGCTTCGACGAGGTCTCGGGCATCTCCTTCGATCAGAAGGACGGTGTGAACATCATGAAGGGCTACATGGAATCCGGGGAGTTCAGCCGCGGCAAAGAAAGTATTCGCGGGTTTGGCAGCCTGGTTATGGTCGGCAACTTCGAGGTCGATGTTGAACATCAGCAGCGCATAGGCCATTTGTTCGGACCGCTACCGCCAGAGATGCGAGATGACACAGCGTTTATGGACCGCATCCATTCCTACATTCCTGGCTGGAACGTGCCAAAGGTAAATCGCGACCAGTTAACGGAGCATTTTGGCTTGGTCAGCGATTTCTTATCATCGTGCTGGAACCATTTGCGCTCGCAAAGTCGAGTCAACAAACTTCAAGGGCGCGTTATTTTCGGGGGAGCCTTGAGTGGACGCGACACGGCCGCTGCGCAGAAAACGATGAGCGGACTTCTGAAGCTGATGTTCCCCGATTCAGAAGCCGACATACCAGATGACGCGATTGAGTGGTCCGCGAAGCTCGCTTTGGAATGCCGCCGAAGAGTCAAAGAGCAACAGAAGCGCATCGGGGCTGCCGAATTCCGAAATACGCATTTCAGCTTCACTCGGTATCCCGATGGGATCGAGCAATTCGTGTCCACGCCTGAACTGCACAATGAGAACAGCGTCGGCAGCGATCCGCTCCCGGCGGGTCAGGTATGGGCATTGTCTCCTGGCGGCACGGATGAAAACCCCGGACTGTTCCGTATTGAGGTAAGCGAAGGGCCGGGAAGCGGACTTAAAATTCTGAACCAAAGCCCTCCGGGACCTCTCAAAGAGAGTGTGCGCTGCGCCGAACAGAATCTTTACGCAAGAGCGAAAGAGCTAGTAGGTGATCGCGATCCGCGGGCGCACGAGTTCACTATCCAGTTTCGCGCCTTTGATGCCAACAAGAACGCTGCGGCTACTGGAATACCCATCCTGCTGGCCATGAGTTCCGCGCTCGTAGAACGCAGCCTTGAGGGCGGACTTGTCATCGTCGGCGGACTCAATCTTGGGGGATCTGTCGAACCCATTTACAACGCCGTCAGCATTATCGAACTGGCTGCCGACAAAGGCGCGCAGAAAGTCCTCATGCCAGTCTCGGCGCGCAAGCAATTGTTCGATCTGCCCGACGACCTGGCGACTAAGGTCGCTGTCGTGTTCTATGCAGATGCAAAAGATGCGCTGCTCAAGGCACTCAGCGAATAGATGTTAAACGGATGTTCAGGAATCGATCGAGGCCATCCTCGTAAGCTCTTTCATGATTTCATAACAACTACGCTCCAAAACCATCAACGATGACCGCGGTCGATCGCCTCGGTTTTCAGGTGCCCGTGAAAACGCAAGAGGGTATACGGGGCGCTCGCATTGCAGTCTTGTGAGAAGTGAGCAACCCGGCAGAAACCAGAAAGGTTCTGGTCGAGATGGTGCAACAAGCGCGCTCGGAAGTGTTATGTCCGTAGGAAAGGGGGGAAAGGCTCTCAAAGTCGCTGCCGGCCGCTTAGGCTGATGCCTACCTGGAGTCTCTCTACGAGTTTGATCAGCGCTAGCGTGTCCTGTCCACAATAATCCAGCAGAGCCTTCCTGACTCGCTGATGCTCGTCTCGATCTAAGCCGCCTCGTATGAGCGACTCCCATGCCAGTCCCGCATCCTGCCCGCCCGCCACGAGCATTCCTTCGTAGGTCATATCGGGCACCAGCGCAGGAAGCACCGCTTTGAGCGAGAACGATCCAGCGAACGCGGGATGGTAAACGCGATTTCGCACGAGTGGGAGCAAATCAAACAGACGGCGCTGGATTTTCTTGACGCGCCCCGAGAACTCAGGCAGCCACGCTGTGAGTTCGGAGAGCCGCTGCGATTCGAATTGTTGGTTGTAGACGACAATGCTTCCACTCTTGCCAAGGGCAGTGCATAGCGAAGTGATGAACTCGTGCCGGGGATCGCTTTTGTCGGTGGCTAAGAATTCGAAGTGCTCGGGTTCTACTTCGGGCTGCCTCTGGACATGCACACTCCACTGAAAAGGCAGTTGATCGTAGGGCCTCATCCCAGCGAGTCGCGGGATCGCCGGGTTGACGGTCTCGAAGTCCATGAAGTACAGCGGGTATTTCAGCCCACACAACTCCTCCTGGAGTTCTGGGCTGAACCACGGTTGTCCTGTTTGCACGCTGGTGCAAGCACGCCGCTGGCGCTCGTTGAGCGGGAAGTCGCTCGGGATGTCGCGAATGGATTCGACGCCCATCTCCTCCAGTTCCTCCACCGCGCTTGCTTGGATTCTTGGCAAGTATCCTATGTGGTCTGTTGGGCGCGGAGGGTTGCACAAGTCGTAGAACTCGCACCTGACGGGATCGGTGCAATGCGGCCCCGAAGGGAGGTCGGGAGCGTTGGGCATCGCAAGGACACGAAATTCAGAACGGAGCAAGAACGTGAGACTGGGCAGCAACCTCTCCACTCGCCGCGTCAGGTTTCTGATGCGGAAGAACCGTCGCACATCGATGGAGCGGCCGTCAAAAACATAGTTTCGATTGATGTGGGCTAAACAGGAGGAAGCCAAGTCCAGCCCAGATCGAGAAACGACGCGGTGCTGAATCGCCACGTCATCCAGATGGTGCTCTTTGAGGTCTGTCGTGGACTTGACCTCGATCAGACGCCAGCGATTGTCCCTCCTGCGATGGAGAATATCCACCCGCACGAGCACGCCGCCGTTCTCGAAAGCTGCCTCGAAGATGGCGGGGACCTCGGGATTTGCGATCAACTCGCGGGTGATGCGGATCGCTTGTTCCAGTCCAGCAGAACCGTCAACCTTCACACCACCGGGAAACAACTGGTAGGCAAGCCGTCCCACCTCCCGACCTTGCTCCATGATTGCGGAGCCTGAGGCGTCGGGCTCTGCCGCCAGTTCTGGCTGGTGTACCTGAAGGTAGAGGCGCTTTAGGCACTGCGCCCCAGCCACGAATTTGGACTTAGAAATCTGAGTGCTCACAGGAGGTTTCACGCAACCACCGTTCGTGGTTCGGCACTGTTCCGATCGATGTCAGCAAGTCTTGACGTGATCTTCTCTGTAGTAGCAGCGTCGCAGAGCGACTGCAAACGAATCCTGTAACTCCCGACCAGGTCACTTGCCGATTCGATTGCTCTTGAGGCTTTCCTCAATTCCTTCTCGATCTCGTCAATGTCTGCAAAAGTACGACGTACCTCCTCTGCGAGAGCCGCGTTCTTTTGCAGAAAGTCAGAGCCTTCGACTCTCATGCGTTCAAACAACGGCTTGAGCACATCAAGGTCTCTTGCAAGCCATTGCCGTGTCGTTCGCAGAATCCAGATACCATCCTTGGGGCTCCAGCGGGTGTCCCTGTCAAGCTGGCGAAGCTGATTCTCGTCTCGGGTGAGCAGTACTGCAACTGGGATTGAACGCTCGTTGGCATCTCGAATCAATTTGTCGATATCGCCTTCCGTGATGATGGATTCCTTGTCCTTGTTGTCCACGAGCATTCGGGGCTCCAGCGGGCTGCCGCTCGGGTCCCTGTAGGCCAGTATGTAATCTCCGTACTTGGACAGCTTCTCGCTGATCCATATCCCGGCCCAAGTCCTCGCCTCATCCGCAAAGTCCATTTCCTCCCGTTTGCCTACCCGAGCCACCTTTGCCATTTCCGCTTCCAGTTCAGTATTTCGCTCACGGAGCTTGGTGATCTCGCCGAAGTAGTCGTCAACGCGTCGAGTCAAGTCCTTGTTTTGGGTTTGCTCCGCGCCGAGCTTTCCTTCCAGTTCCAATCGCACGCGCTCAACCTCGACAGCCTTCTGGCTCTCGGCAACCTTGGCCTGAGCCCCCAATTCTTTGATCCGTCCATCGAGAGCCGCCATCTCGTCTCGGAGTCCTTTCTCGGTCTCCAACCGTTCCGACTCCTTGGCGTTCTTGAGCATCTCCGCTTGATTTTTCTCTAGCTCTTGAAGACGTATCTCTAGCCCACCCTTCTCATTGCGTAGGGTCTGGAGTTGGCTGTTGTACCGCTCGGTTATGGCATTCACCTGCTTCGTGAGTTCCGTTTCGAAACGAACCCACGCATTGCTCTCATCCTGCGTGTGCTTTTGTCGAAGGAGCCGAAAAGCCTCTTCCGCACTGAGTTGAGCCACACGTGCAAAGTCCTTCATGCCAAGCCGCTCCAAGACCTCGGCCCGCTTTAGTTTGCCTTCACCCAGACACAGAGGACACTCCATCGTCTCGCTTTCGGAAACACTGACCTGTGTACCCATCGGTTCCTCCCCGGCAATAGCATTCGTAATGGCGATTGTGAGGCAGCGGTCGGGTTGCTGTCTGTGAAGTGGGTCACCCTCTGGGGGAGGGCTGTCGTGTCTACTTCCTTGACCGAATTAGCAGGCCGGGGTCAGCCGAATTGATTGAGACCAAATTGCCATGGTCGTCGCGGGTAGTGTCGTACCGTTCGCTGGTACGACCCGAGAGTTTGTTGTCCTCGTCGCGGACGACGGCCGACTCGTCGCTGAAGCCGCTGGTGACTGAACCGATGATCTGCCGTTTGCCGTCGCGAACGTACTCCTTCTTGAGTGACATGTGTCCTCCTGCCGTATAGTACCCATCCCGTTCGCAAAATCGATAGGAACTCCAAGAAAAAGTTGCGGGAGTAGCACGCCCGATTGACAGGAGTAGCACGCCCGTAATCTCTTGCAGTGGTTACTCAAAATTTTGTCCTGAATTCCTATCGATTTTGCGATTCAACTGGGTATAACAGCAATGCAGGTGAATGCGTGCGCCACTACCAGTGCGGGGAAGACGAAATCAGCGTGGAGGGCCTCATCGAGGAACAACGGAAGCTCGCTCATTACAAGAATCCCTTTGAGCGGGTGGTCGGCTCACTCTGCATTAGCGCGATTCTGAAGAACCAACTTATGGAGTTGCCCAACTACAGCATTGGCCGACTAATGACCGATCACGTCTGGGGCCAACTGAATCTTCTCGGACCCGAAAGTGTGATAGTCGAAATCGCCAGCGAGCGGCTCCTCGAATCAGCAATTGCGATTGTTCCGAAGGCGTGTCCAGAATGTGGTGCCGAACTCTGGAGGGCGGATGAATAGACCTGACCGAGCAGATGTGCGCCAAGTGGACTTAAAGGTGAACGGGATCACGTTCGAATCGGTTCGATTACGACCGAGTTCTGGCTCGAACGATTTCGACATCTTGATCGACGATCCTCACATCGGACGCTTTTCCCTGACCGTTGCCGTCCCCAGTCTGGAACTGCAAGAAGAAGACTCCGAGTGGCGGCAGGTAACGCTGGACGAATTGAAGAAGATTCTCGCGGATGACGGCGAACTCGCGGAGGTTGCCGAAGAGCCGCAGGCGTCCGAAACCGCTGAGCGCGAATCATTCAACCGGCTCGTTGCGGAAGGCGAACACATAATGAATGCGGAGATTGCCCTTTTCAGGGCTGGCATCCCGTTTCTCCAGCTTCCGTTCCAACAAAACAAGTTCGCCAGCAACCTTTTTATGGTGTTGAACGTGTCGAAAGCAAAAGCTTGCTTGCAGCGAGCAGGATTCCAAGCAAAGTTCGATTCAGAGACGGTTCTATTCGACGGTTGCAACGGGCAAGCCGTCCAACTGATTCAGGGCAAGTACAGGCTGCCGAGAGCAAAGAGTTAGCAAATAGAAAAGGAGCATAGAGCAGAATGAAAAAAGCCGCCGCGATCTACGTCAGAGTCTCAACACCCGACCAGCACGTCGAATCTCAGTTGTACGATCTTCGAGAGTTGGCGGCACAAAGAGGCTTCGAGGTTGTGCACGAATACGAAGATCGTGGTGTTTGCGGCAAGAAGGCACGCCGTCCGGGGCTCGATTTGCTCATGGCTGATGCACGGCGCAAAAAGTTCTCGGTCGTGCTGGTGGCGGCATTCGACCGCATTGCGAGGAGCACTCGGAATTTCCTACAAGTGATCGACGAGTTGGACGGTATGGGAATTGAGTTCATCTCGCGGCGAGAAAACGTCGATACCAGCGGTCCGATGGGGCGTCTTTTCGTGACGATCATCTCCGCGATTGCAGAACTGGAACGGTCGCTCGTGGCGGATCGGGTCAAATCGGGAATGCGAAGGGCAAAACTTGAGGGCCGTCAGATCGGGAGATCGCGGTTGGATGTGAACAGAGAGCAGGTTGTCATTGACCGCCGCGCTGGAATGTCGCTGACGCAGGTCGCCAAGCGCCACAACATTTCGAGAGCCTCAGTGTGCCGCCTGATGAAAGAGGCGAAGAGCGATTGCAATCTCGCCATTGCAATTCCCAGTGGGGAAGTTGGGCTAGAGGCTCGGCTCTAAGGGCAACATGAAAACTGGGAGCTAATGATGCAAATCGGTAAGGCGCTGCGAACCATCGTCGTGGAGCCGCTGGACCTTCCAGTGGAACAGCCTACACGCGAACCTGAGCCCGAGCCTGAGCCGATGCACTCGCCAGAGTCGGAGCCCGAGCAGGTGCCAGTCACGCCGTGAGCATCCCTGATTACATCTCGCCGATTGTCGGCTACCGTGGGTGGACGTGGGACACCATAGGGTTGAAGTCACTCTGCGGGGAGCGATGGCACCCTAACCAGTCGCTGGCGGCGAGATGCAGGGCTTCTGCTGTCGTCGGAACCATCGCTAGTCGCGTCGAAGGGCATGATTCCCACGATGCCCCTCACGTGAATTGCACCTGCGGCATCTATGCCGCCAAGAGCCTTGAGCATCTACGAAGGAACGGATACGACAGATGCGGTATCTACGGGGAAGTATGCTTGTGGGGCACCGTCGTAGAGCACGAGCGGGGATGGCGTGCCCAGCTTGCGTACCCCAAGAATCTGTTCCTGTCGCCGGACGCCCTGCCCTTCACGCTGGCGGAAATTTGGCCTCGGCTCCAAGCTTTGACCCTCTACGCTAGCGACATCTTCATCCTCGATAACGACCAGACTCGTTCTCTATGGGGCAAGCGTTCTGGCTTTGACCCAGCCGGACTCGATTACCTGATCGAGAGGGGCAAAGGGTATTACGACCGACGCCAGCGAGACAGAAACCTAAAGAGGGGCGACCGCGTGGCGATCCTCGGGCGCGGGATCGCGGTGGTCGAGCACGCCGATGACACAGAGGTTCACGCGCTGCTGCGGAACGGGATCATGGTGAGGATGCGGCGCAACGATGTTGCCTGGAATCAGCGGAACCTACGTTGGGAAGCGAAAGCTTAAACTCCTTAAAGGGTGCCAAGCGTTATTTCGCACCCAAGTCCATAACTTCCTGTTAGCCGACTTGGACTAAGCCGCTGGCGCGGCGGACGCTACCGCGTGGTGGGCCCGGACATTTCCGGCACAGCTGACGTAGTTTGGGTCACGGAGAAAGGAGACTCCCGTGACCCATTTACGCAAGATGATGCTGGAGGAACTCCAGCGCCGCAACTATTCTGAGATCACAACCCGCAAGTACCTGCAGTACGTGACTGCGTTCGCTCGCCATTTTGGCAAGTCCCCGGATCAGCTCGGGCCGAATGAGCTGCGAAGCTATCAAGCCTACCTGCTCCAAGAACGGAAGGTAACACCCGGCACTGCGGTGAACTGTGTAGCCGCTTTACGGTTCTTCTTTATTAAGACCCTCAAGCGCCATCAGTTTCGGGAGTTCCTGCCCTATCCCAAAGACCGCCGCCGATTGCCCACGGTGCTCAGTCGAGAAGAGGTCTCAGCTCTGATCAACGCAGCTGGGACGCTGTTTCGACGCACGCTGCTGATGACCCTCTACGGCACCGGCATGCGTCGCTCCGAACTGGCCCATCTCAAGGTCGGCGACATTGATAGCCAACGGATGATCATCCGTGTGGTGGCGGGCAAAGGCGGCAAAGATCGCGATTTGCCTCTCAGCCCAACCCTGCTGGAAGCGCTACGAGAGTACTGGCGCTGGCGGAAGCCGAAGCTCTACCTGTTTCCCACCCGTACTCGTGGCCTGCCAGTGGAGGAGCCGATTTCCGACAAGACCGTCTGGATCGCATGCAGCGAGGCTGCACGTCGAGCCGGCATCAACAAACGCGTCACGCCGCATACGCTGCGCAGTTGGGCCACCCACTTGTTGGAAGCGGGCACCGACCTGCGGACCATCCAAGTTCTGCTTGGTCACGGAGATCTGGAGACCACTGCTCAGTACCTGCATCTGTCGCAACGGCATTTGCAGGCCGTCAGCAATCCGCTGGATGGTTTGACGCTCGCTGGCACCGAGAGCGTCAGTCGTCGCTTTAGACGAACAGACAAAGAATGACTCGGCCCACCCTTGAGGTGGCCGACATTCTGCGTGCGCAAGGCGATTGCTTCCTGGAGCGCTATCGATCGGGCTTTGACTTTCAGCAGCTCAAAGCCTTTCGGGCCATTCAGCGCTGTCGCACAGCTGCCCTCGGCGGGCATCGCGATGCTTGCCAGAGTTGCGGTTATCAGGTCATCTCCTACAACTCGTGTCGAAATCGGCACTGCCCAAAGTGTCAAGCGCAAGCGCGTGAGCGCTGGCTGACAGCACGCGAACGCGAACTCCTCGACACCAGCTACTTCCATGTCGTGTTCACTGTGCCTCACGAACTCAACGTGCTGGCCTTAGAAAACCCGCGTTTGTTTTACGATCTGTTGTTCGCCGCCAGCGCGCAAACTTTGCTGGAGATCGCATCCGATCCGAAACATCTGCGGGCTGAGATCGGCGTGATCGCGATCTTGCACACCTGGGGACAGAACCTGCTCCTTCATCCTCACATTCACTGTGTCATTCCCGCCGGCGGACTCTCGCTGGACCATCGTCGCTGGGTCCGCCCGCGCTATCCTTTCTTCTTACCGGTAAGAGTCCTGAGCCGTGTCTTTCGCGGCAAGTTCCTCGCCGGCCTGAAACAGCTCTATCGCCGCAAGAAGCTACGGGGTGCCGGCCCAGCTGCTGCGCTCGCCGACCACAAGCAGTTTGCAAAACTACTTCGTCGTCTCCATCGTCACGATTGGGTGGTCTATGCCAAGCCTGCCTTCGGCGGGCCCATGCAGGTGTTGCGCTATCTAGGCCGCTACACCCATCGCGTGGCCATTTCCAATCACCGCTTGTTGGCCTTCGACCAAGAACGCGTGACCTTCCGCTGGAAGGATTATGCCCACGGCAGCAAGCAAGGTCAGATGACGTTAGCTGCCACCGAGTTCCTGCGTCGCTTCTTTCTGCACGTGCTGCCCAAAGGTTTTGTGCGTATCCGGCACTTCGGCTTTCTGGCCAATCGCTTTCGCACTTCCCGTCTGGCGTTGGGCCGGCAACTGCTGGCCTCCGGTGGCTCGACAGAGCAGGAAGTGAGAACACGCGACCTCCGCTCCGAGAGATCTTCTCTCTGGCACTGCCCGCGCTGTGGCGCGGCCATGATCGTGATGCAGAGATTTACGGCCGCGGAGTTATCCCTATGTTCCTACTTCGATTCTTCTTAGCCGGGGGCCCACTACTGCTCATCGGATGTGCTCCAGCACACCGACGCATCCGTGTGCTCACTCCTTGCCAACACGCCCTCCCGCCACCGTCCGCGCGCCTTCTTGCAGCCACGCCCGACCTGTCAATCATCGCCCATGCAGCTTTTCTCGTTCGCTGCTGCTCTCCCACCGCTCGACTCGGCGGCCAACTGGCATTCAAATCCCATAGCGCACCGCGTCCGCCGCAAACGCCAGCGGCTTCCTCCTAGTCTGCTTATCGAAAACGCCTTGGATCGAGTTCCACTTCGTTGTCAGAGTTCTTGCCCGAGGCGTTTCCGATCAAGCCTAGCGACGATTCGCCCGCAACGCGCAGTGACATGCATGTAGGTGCATATCGATGATTGGCTCGGCGCCGGTCTGCGAAAAACCTGGAGATGGGACGGTAAGGTACATGCTGGCTAAAATGCATGCGATAGGAAGCAGAATCCACGAAGTGAGGCGTTGCTTCATTTCTCGTTCTCCCTAGCATTTATCGCGAACCCTTTGGTCATCGCGAGAGGTTCAGCAAGCCTCCACGACTTTCTAGCCCGAGTAAAACCAAAGAGCATGGCTCCTTCAAGCGGTTCGAGCAGCACGAATTGGACCGCTGCACGGCGTCACTCGGCGGCGAATGACGAGATGACAAATTCGGATAGCTGTATACCTCCGCAACCCAAACTCTTTCCTTTCGGCAATTTCACGATACACCACACGATCCGAATTGTGTACTCTGTCTGTGCATCGCTAATTCTCCCAACGGTACGGTGCGAAGGATCGATGATCGCAGTTTTTCCGCGATCATCACAATTACTGCAACGGCTCACGCCATTAGAGGTTGCCAATGACTATGACTTCAACTCCAAAACCCAAAGCGATCAGCCATAGGCGTCTGTGGTCTGCGAATACATTCGCATTGATTGGCATCGCTCTGATTGTTGCCACACCGACATCGGCACAGTCTACCGGCAAAAGGAAGATCAACAACGAGGCTGACGTACCGCAATTCTCCTACCCTTTGACGGGCAGCGCGCAAACTCTGCTCGCTTCGGACGCCGCAACATTCGCGGTCTTCGCGAGTCGAATAAGGCGCGATTTGGAATCCGTCTTGCAAGACTACGATATCCAGGATCATGGCGTTCTTTTGCATCTTCTTTCGGACCAGGTGGATTTGGAGATGTTGTTTGGAGATGACGCTCAGGCTTTGAAAACCTGCGAGCAGATGCGTGGGTTGTTCGACAGGCCCGATATGAAGGCCACGGGAATGTTCAATGACCTTTCGTTCCTACGTGCACGCATCGCGACGGGTCAATCCAACGGTGAAGCATTCCAGTTGGAATATGAAAAAGATCTGCGTTCTCTGGTCGAGTCTCTTCCATGGGACGTTGTCGCTGAGCGAATGAGAAAACGCAAGGCTAGATTCGAGAAGCTAAATACTGAATATGTGAAAACTCAGGTGGAAACCGAGATCGAGCCTTTCGTCACGAAGAACCATGCGCTCGATTTCCCCATGGCAACCCGTTTGATCTTTTGGCGCGGAGTTCTGCTTACAGAAGTTCCGCAACGGCAAGTTGTGCTCGACATTCTTTCCGCTTATATAGAAGAACACGGCGCGTCGCAAACGACGGTAGTGCCGATACAAAAACCGCCTGTCGCGCCAGTACGTCCGGTTACCGACGAGTATTTTGGAATGAAAGTCGTTGACAATTATCGCTACATGGAGAATTTGAACGATCCGGAAGTCCAAGCCTGGATGAAAGGACAGGCAGGGTATGCCCGCTCGATATTAGATAGCTTGCCCGGACGCGAAAAACTATTGGCGCGAATTAAGTCGCTGATGAGTTTACAAGCTGCAGTCTTCCCCGATCTGCATATCGTTTCGGGCAAATACTATCTTCTGAGAATTCCTGCGGGAGCTCAGAGCGCCATGCTATTTGTGCGGGATGGGCTGAAGGGTGAGGAAAAGTTGCTGATCGATCCTGACAAATCGTCCGGTTCCACAGGGCAACACGCGTCTATTTCCTTTTACGCACCCTCGCCTGATAACTCGTACGTTGTCTATGGTCTATCGCCAGGCGGTTCGGAGAATGCCGTGCTCCACATCTTTGACGTGGGCACCGGACAAGATACCGGCGAGAAGATTGATCGCGCGCGATATGCTTCCCCGCACTGGCGAGATTCCCGTTCCTTTTATTACACCCGCTTGCAAGAACCTGTTCCAAATGCTTCTCCCAGCACGGCGTATGAGAAATCGCGGGTATACCTCCACATCATAGGTCGCGATCCGGAAGTGGACGCCCCGGTCTTCGGCTTCGGACTAAATAAAGATATTCATCTTCAGCCAAACGACATTTCATCCATATGGACCACACCCGGCTTCAACTATGCGGTCGCGGTGGTGAGACCAGGCGTTGACAGACGCAGACGGATTTATGTCGCGCCGCTTCAGGACGCAACGGACCGCAATGTTGAGTGGCGATCCATTGCATCAAATTATGAGGATGGAATAGTTGTGTGGGAGTCCGGAATTGCGGGCGATTTGCCCGCCTACGGGAACTCTCTATACCTGATCTCTCGGAAGCACGGACCGAACGGTGAAATTATCATGGTAGACCTCTCCCTTGCAGGCGATGTTCGGTGGCAAACTGTCGTTCCTGCAGGCATTCTCCCAATTTCGGCTCTTCAAACGGGTCGGGACGGTCTTTATATTCGACGTATGAATGGCGCAACGGAAACCATCGAAACCGTAGCATATGGAAAAGCCGCGCTACGACCTGTGACATTGCCATTTCTGGCTAATGTTACTTCTATGGTCGCGGATTTGCAGTCAGGTGAAGCCTTGCTGCTCGTTCTCCCATATTCGCGACCCCCACTTTATCTTCGATTACAGGGGAGTATCTCGATATCCGATGCTGAACTTGTACCGTCGGATCCGCCTGATAAAGACCGTGAAGTTGAAGTCCGCGAGGTTATGGCAAAAAGCTGGGACGAAACTGAGATACCGCTCTCAATCGTGTACAAGGAAGGCTTGGTACTCGACGGAAGCCATCCCGCACTTCTGATTGGATACGGTGCCTATGGGACTTCCACCGTGCCGATTTATAACGCGATGTGGCGCACGGCCTACGAATACGGTGTTGTTGTGGCCTTCGCGCATGTGCGAGGGGGCGGAGAGTACGGAGAGTCCTGGCATCTTGCAGGGTACAAACTGACCAAACCAAATACTTGGCGCGATTTTATCGCCTGCGCTGAATACTTGATTGAAAACAAATATACACAGGCCGGGAAACTGACAGGCATGGGAACCAGTGCGGGCGGGATCCTGATTGGTCGGGCCATCACCGAGCGACCTGATTTGTTCGGAGCTGCGATAGCAAACGTGGGAGAGGAAGATACACTTCGCCTTGAAACGACAGCCAACGGTCCGGGAAATACATCCGAGTTCGGAAGTATAAAAACACAGGAAGGATTCGAAGACCTCTACACCATGAGTTCCTACGCGCACGTGCGCGATGAGGTGAAATATCCTGCAGTACTTGTGACTGCCGGCATCAACGACCGTCGAGTTGACGCCTGGGAACCTGCTAAATTCGCAGCGCGATTACAGGCGGCAACCGCTAGTGAAAAACCAGTTCTGTTTCGAGTTGATTATGACGCAGGGCATGGGAGTTTTGGTGCAACTGCAGACCAGCTGGCGGCCTTGTCTGCTGACCTGCTTTCATTTGTTCTGTGGCAGACGGGAGATCCCCAATTTCAATCCAAGCAAACGAATCACTAAAAAGGGCTCCACAACCAACGGAGGTGTTCGGGGATGGAGAGGAGATATGGCGACCGGGTCCCGGAGGTTTCACACTGCTCGAAGAAGGGCGTAATCGCATGCCGTACGGAGAACGGTTTCTCCTTGCCTTGGCGTGGTGGGACAAATGAACCAACAGTTTTCATGGAATGCTATGCAATGGTTCCGGCTCAGCGGCATGTAATGTCGAATCCACCAAGAGTATTTTGAAATGGGATGGAAGCAGTTAGTGATCGATAACGACGGTGGTGAATGTCTCCGAAACTCACGTCAGCTACAACGGTGGAACGGGTGGGGTCGAAGCGCGTCCTACATCGCAGCAAGAGTCCTACGCAAACGAGCACCATGTCGGCCCTGTGGCCGCGCAAACGCAGCACGTTCAGGAAACCCGCAGTAATCCCGAACTGCGTGCCTCCGCCAACCAGGGCAAACCGCCCATCGCGGCTACTGCCAGACCCGGTGATTTCAAAACTGGCGTTTCGTGAGTCGGTAAACAACGCGTCGTGATTCGGGCGTTCGGTATGGTGGAGCAGGTCATGCCGCTCCTCGCGCTGCCACTTTGCTGCTCCTGAATAACGGGCAACCCTTACCTAACCCCGATAGGGGAAGGGTTGCCGACAAACCGCCCAGAATCGATCACATCCTGTGACAACTTGCTCCGCAAGGCTATAATTGCGCGCACAAATGGGCCTTACGTCAGGCACCAAACTCGGGCGGTATGAGATCGTTTCCGCACTGGGCGCCGGCGGGATGGGCGAAGTCTATCGAGCGCGCGATACACGCCTGGACCGCACCGTCGCCATCAAGATGTTGAACTCGTCGCTCGCCGCCTCACCCAAGCTTAAGGCCCGTTTGCAAGCCGCAACGTCGAGCGGGAAGCCGGTGCTGCTTCGCGTGAACTATGGGGGCGGCCACGGTCTTATCGGCGCGACACTACAGCAGGTGCAGGAATCGCGGGCCGACTCGCGGAGTTTCCTGCTCTGGCAATTGGGCGACCCGGAATTTCAGCCGAAGGGACGAAAGCAATGAGAATCAGAACTTCATGCTTCTTCACAGCGGTCTTTGCGCTGGCCATGTTTAGCGCGTCAATTTGTTACACGCAAACTCCGAGTGGAGCGCCGGACAGACCGCTGGTCGCGCCCACCCGCCCCGTCACCGACGACTATTACGGGACGAAGATTGTTGACAACTACCGCTACATGGAGAACCTGAACGATCCGGGAGTACAGGAATGGTTCAAGAATCAAGATGCCTACACCCGAGCGACGCTGGCCAGCATTCCGGGCCGCGACAAATTGCTCGCCCGCATCAGGGAACTCGACACGTCCGCGCCGGTAAGGGTCACCGACGTCCAACGGCTTCCCGGCGACCTCTACTTCTATCAGAAGCTTCTCCCCGGCGAGAGCGTACCCAAGCTCTACATGCGCAAAGGATTGGGCGGCGAGGAACGACTGCTCGTGGATCCCGAGAAAGTCGAAGTCGCACTCGCGAACGGGAGCAAGGGACGGAACGCTCTAGCGTTCGTCGACATGTCTCAGGATGGCAAGTACGTGGCCGTGGGGATCACGCCGGGCGGGTCGGAGAACGATACCGAGATCCATGTCGTCGACGTTGCGACCGGTCATGAAACTGGCGACGTCATCTTCCGTGCGGTCCATGGCGACCCTCAATGGCTGCCCGATAACCGATCGTTTGTGTACGGACGTTTACAGGATCTTCCTCCGGATGCGCCGAAGACGGAACTCCGGCAAAAGTACCGCGCCTACCTGCATGTCCTAGGAAGGGACGCTAAGAAAGACCCTGCCGTGTTCGGCTACGGCGTCGTGCCGGCAATCGACGTTGACCCAAAACACTGGGCCAGTGTCTCGGCATCGCCTGGCTCCAAGTATGCGATCGGTTGTATCAATCCCGGAAATTCTCCAAATTCCCGTTATTATATCGAGCCGGTCGACGCGGTCGGCACGTCCAACTCCGCTTGGCGCAAACTTGCCGACTTATCGGACAGGGTCAAAGACGTCGCTGTGCACGGCGAAGATCTGTATCTGCTGACGTTCAGGAACGCGTCGCGCTACAAGATCCTTCGCACCGACGCGCGACATCTCGATCTGTCATCCGCGGAAGTCGTGGTTCCTCCGACGGACGCCGTCGTTGAGACCATGAGCGCCGCCCAGGACGCGCTCTACGTGCAAGTGCTCGACGGGGGGAGCGATCGGATTCTGCGCGTGCCCTACAGCCCCAACCCGAAAGCGGAAAACGTGGTTCTTCCCTTGCAGGGGACAGCGATTCCACAAGGTTCGGATCCGCGCGTGCCCGGCATCCTTCTTCGCCTGGAGTCGTGGACGGATGCGGGCAATTTGTACTCCTATGATCCTCGGACGAGACAGACCACCAACACCCAACTTGACCAGTCTGGCCCGAATTCTCGCGATGACAACAGCGAGGCGGTGAACGTCAAAGTCAGGAGTTATGACGGGACGTTGGTTCCTCTATCTATTCGTTATCCGAAGGGAATCAAACTGGATGGATCACACCCGACGCTTCTAGTTGGATACGGTGCATACGGCATCGTGAATGTTCAGCCGGCATTTGCTCCGGACACGGTTGCCTGGTTGGAAAGGGGCGGGATCCTAGCGAATTGCGGTGCGCGTGGCGGTGGGGAATACGGCGAGGATTGGCACTTGGCCGGAAAAGGGCCCACTAAGCCGAACACGTGGCGTGATTTCATCGCCTGCGCTGAATATCTGGTGGACAAGAAATACACGTCGCCGGCCCACCTGGCCGGCTTCGGCCCCAGCGCGGGCGGTATCCTGATTGGCCGGGCCATCACCGAGCGACCAGACCTTTTCGGTGCGGCGATTATTGTGTCGGGCGTGCTGGATACGTTGCGGTCCGAGACGACCCCTCATGGCGTGGGCGATATCCAGGAGTTCGGTAGCACCAAGACGGAAGACGGCTTCAAGGCACTCTATGCCATGAGCGCCTATCACCACGTGAAGGATCGTACGGCCTACCCGGCAGTGCTGATTACCGCCGGCATCAACGATCCACGTGTGGATCCGTGGGAATCGGCCAAGATAACGGCCCGTTTGCAAGCCGCAACGTCGAGCGGGAAGCCGGTGCTGCTTCGCGTGAACTATGGGGGCGGCCACGGTCTTATCGGCGCGACACTACAGCAGGTGCAGGAATCGCGGGCCGACTCGCGGAGTTTCCTGCTCTGGCAATTGGGCGACCCGGAATTTCAGCCGAATGCGAAGACGGGAGAGCAGTGATGAGGCGCTTATTTTACGATCGCGCCGCACGCCTCGGCGACCTTTCTGTATCGCGTCCTCATCCTCGAAGGCGGCGCGTCGCCCGATCGGATGGAGAAGGAATTCACCAACTTCTCGAAGGTGCGGCCGGGGCCGTCCCGCCGCCAGAATTACTCGTCGGTAGTCTTCTCCGTGAATTGTTCGATGAGCCCCAAGATGCTGCCGCAGGTGGAATTGACCGCTATTCGAGCCGACGTAACATTCTCGCAACCCGCGGGGGGACGCGAATGCTTCGTCCGGCTCAAACGCCGCTGAATTGGGTAGTTATCTACCTACGTTGAATGTGTGTCGTCTCCTTCGCAGGTAATCAGGGCCGCTTCTCAGCTTCTCATGGGTCGCTCCTGAATCACGGGCAAACAGGAAGTTATCCCTGGCGGCGTTTAGAGTTTTCCGCCGTTCCACAGCTATCCCCGCCAAATAAGGCCAGGCGAGCGGGGCGAACCCAAGCGGAAATCGGCTCTTAGCCCAGTGGTCAAAAAGGGTGTTTCCGCAGCAGCCGCAACTGCATGAATCGAATGCCCAAGAAATTCGCGAATGTGCTGGTCAGTCGGGTATACCTTTTGACGCGCGTCCCAGGCTTGGGCTTGACTGCGAGGCCATAGAGCAGGTTTGTCGTCGAGATGGTGAGATTCACGCTTTACATCAATAGAAAACCGACGCAGGCCAGGAGTTAAATGAAGTCTTGCATCTTTGACGTCTATATTCACTTAGGCTCATCAGGCAGAGCGGAGAGACCGTACACAATTATAGATTTCATCTCAGGATCTAATTTCGCGCTGTAAGAACGATCTGAAATGAGCACACCCTCCCATATGTGTGTTGCGTGCTTAACTCTAGTTGGCTTGCCAAAGCTAGAGAGGTTGGTTTTCGCAAGAGCATCTTCCGCTGACAAAGGTTGCGTCTTGAAACGATAAACCACCCTGATGACACCAACCTTTCTATTGTCAACGAGACTGTAGCCGAGATAACCCCACTCATAGCTAACAGAAACATGCTTGATCGCGGCTATATTATCTGGAAGAATCGTTTTGTCCTTTCCTTCCCCTACTACTTGAACCAGATCCGACTCACTAGAGGCTGTTAGCACCTTGAGCAAATTGATTTCATATTTGTGACCAGAGTCCGACATCTTTGGCGCAAGTTGACCCGAAGAGCTTGTGCCAAGCACGCTCCACACGAGGATAAGAGCGATTAACTGATTCGCGTCAAGCCAGGTCGTCACCACAACTTCCTCCTCTGACACTGGGGCCCATCATCCAAGACAAAGTGCATATCAAGAGCTCAAGGTCAATTAGAAAACCATCCCCTGAAGAATATTCTAGCTGAACATTATTCTCTCCTTGGCTCGCGGCGAGTCATCCACGAAAAACCGCTTCCACCAGTCGTCGGTCTCGTCGAGAGGGGCCCCGGGGCCCTTCTCAACCGTATTTTCTTCGTCAACATTTTCAACAGCTAAATTGGCGGAGACCCGCATGACACGACTGCGAAACTCGTAATGTTGAAAGAGGCGCATGAACTCCGTTAGATAGATATCTGCAACGCGAGGCTCACCGCGGATCAGAAGCATGTTCTCGTCATTCTTGGTAGTCGATGCATCACTAAAATTGGCAGAGCCTGTGATCACGAGGGGATCTGATCCCAACGGGTCCACGAGCATAAACTTGGTGTGGAAATACTTAACCCATTTGTTTAGTCCACTCAACTGTTCTGCCACCCACTTCCCGAGCACATCCTTCGTAAGGTACGCACCCACTGCAAAGCGATCATTGGGGTCTCTCTTCATTAAAATCACGATGTCTTTGTCCTTGATTCGCTGCCGCCCTTTTTGAACATATATGCTTTCCAGGAGTACGTA
>Ga0302320_10005346_pt1 | contig 28887 bp, 22 predicted proteins | sample Bog_T0_3_FD_202130 | JGI IMG/M metagenome (GOLD analysis project Ga0302320, IMG submission 202130) | Peat permafrost microbial communities from Stordalen Mire near Abisko, Sweden - Bog_T0_3 | ecosystem: Environmental > Terrestrial > Soil > Wetlands > Peat | place: Sweden: Abisko, Stordalen Mire...
CCGCCGGGGGTGATGTGCCGGATGGTCAGGCGCCAGTCCTCCGGGGTGGGGTCGCTGGTCAGGTAGTCGGCCAGCTTGCCGTAAAGGATGCCGCCATGCACCACCGCCCCGGGCTCACCCGGCCAGAAACGCTTGCTCATCACGGCGTAGACGTCGCCCAGGGTGCTCAGGCCGCCCGTGTTCGAGCTGACGCCCACGGTCGAGGCGTTGCCGGAGCCGAAGCTGATCAAGGCGGAGGTGTAAAGGCCCGCCGCCAAGCCCGGCACCAGGCCCCGGTCGTCCAGCAGCGCCACCTTGAAGTCGGTGGTGATGGTGCCGATCTGCAGGGGCTGGAAAAGGCCCACCTCCTGCTTGCCGGTCAAGGGGCTGGCATAGGTCTCGTAAAGCGAGCCCACGTAGAAGTCAAAGAGCACGGCCAGGTTCACACCCCGGTCGTGCAGGGGGTCGTTGGTGTAGGCCGTGGGCATCAGCACCACCTGAGACTTGTTCAGCAGATGCACGGTCGGCGAGACCGCCACGAAGGCCCAAGGGCCGGTGTTCCCTTCCGCGTCCACCGCGGCCACCCTGTACAGGTACTCCTGCCCGCCATCCAGGCCCTCGCTGTAGCTCAGGGTGCTGGGCGACACGGGGATGACCTTGCGCCAGCGGTCCCCGTCCACGCCCTGGCGGCGCTGCACCAGGAACGAGCTCACCGGCGCCGTGCCCACCTGCGGGGGCATCCAATTCAGCAGGGCCTTCTCCACCTTGCCGGTGCCGGTCACGCCCTTCATGAGGGGCGGCAGCATGCCCGTGGCGCGCCCGCTGACGGTCAGGCTCAGGGCCGACAGGCGGCCGTCCTGGTCCTCGGCCTGGACCGCGAACCACCAATCCTGGGCCAGGGCGGTGGGGCTCAAGTCCAGGGCCGTTCCGGTCATGGTCAGCGGCTCCGCCATGGAGAGCGCGTCGGGCGTCAGCGCGCGGAACACCCGGTAGTCCGACAGCGGCGCCAGCCAGGGCGATAGCGCCTGCCAGCGCACGGCCACGATGTCGCGCTTGGAGGTGGCCGTGACGCCCTGGGGGGCTGGCGGGGCCAGCTGGGAATCGGGCAGGTGGCTCAGGTCCATCACCCCCAGGCCCGAGTCCGCGCCCGGGCGGCCCATGATATCCAGCGCCTGGATCTTGTACTCGAAGCGCTTGCCGACCTCGACCAAGTCCTCCCAAGCCAGGGCATCCAGGTCCTCGGCCCCGCGGCGGATCTCCCAATTGGCGCTGTCGTCGCTGCGGCGGCTGACCCGATAGCCGCGGATGATGTGGGTGCCGGGCTCGGCCGCCTCCCAATGCAGGCGTACCAGGGGCTTGGGCGCGGCCGAGCTGGTGACCAGGGCGAAGGTCCCCACGGGCGTCCCGGGGGGCTGGGGCAGGTCTTCGGGCGGGGCCCAGGGCGGCTGGGTGGCGGTGGCGGTGGGGCTGCAAATGGGCGTCACGGTGACCGTGGCGCTGACGGTGGGGGTGGGGGTCTGGGTGGGCGTGGTCGACAGGGCCAGCGCCGCCAGCGGCAGGTTGCCCGCCAGCGGGGCGAAGGCGCCGGGCGTGGGCGCGGCCGGCGTGGACGTGGCGAAGGGCGCCAGGCCATCGGCGGCCAGGCCCAGCGGGGCCAGCCCCAGCCCCAAGAGCAGGCCCAGGCGGCTCAGCGCGCGCAAAGGAAGTTCCTCAGGATTCGGTCGCCACAGGGGGTCAGGATGGACTCCGGATGGAATTGAACGCCTTCAGCCCCGCTGACATGGCGCAGGCCCAGGATGGTGCCGTCGTCGTCCCAGGCCGTGACCTGCAGCCCGGGCGGGAGGCTGGCGGGGTCCACGGCCAAGGAATGGTAGCGCCCGGCCAGGAAGCCGCCCGGCAGGCCGCGGAACACGCCCTGGCCCCGGTGGCGCACGGCGGTGGCGCGGCCGTGCAAGGGCCGGGGCGCGCGGCCCACCTTGGCGCCGAACGCGTGGGCCAGCGCCTGGTGGCCCAGGCAGACGCCCAGCACCGGCACCTTGCCCGCCCAGGCCCGCAGGGCCCACAGGCTGAGTCGGGCATCGCGGGGATGCCCCGGCCCCGGCGAGATCAGCACATGGCTGGGCCGGTGCCGGCGCAGGGCCGCCCGGTCGGCGCGGTCACAGCGCTCCACCCGCAGGTCCGCCCCCTGGGCCTGCAAGGCCTGCACCAGGTTGAACGTGAAGGAGTCCTGGTTGTCCAATACCAGGACGCGGGGGCGGCCAGCGTTGTTTCCCACCCTACTTCTTATAGACCTTGGCCGGGTCGAAGACCATCTCGCCGCTGTCCTTCAGCCCCTCGGGCGTGATCTCGGTGTAGAAGCAGCTGCGGTGCCCGGTGTGGCAGGCGGCTTTGCCGACCTGCTCCACCTTGAACAGCAGCACGTCGTTGTCGCAGTCGAAGTAGCCGCTCTTCACCAGCTGGACGTTGCCGCTCTCCTCGCCCTTCATCCAATATTTCTGGCGCGAACGGCTCCAAAAATGGGTCTTGCCGGTCTTCAGGGTGTCCAGCAGCGAGGCCTTGTTCATCCATGCCACCATCAGGACCTGGCCGTCGGCGTGGTCCTGGATGATGGCGGGGATCAGGCCGTTGCTGTCGTACTTCAGGGTCTCGACCCAAGCTGTTTCCATGCTGGCTCCTGATGCTGTTGAAGGGCGTGGGTGGGGCGTCCAGCCGGCTGGGGGCCGCCGTCAGACCACGCGCACGGGGATGCCCCGGCGCCGCAGGAAGCGCTTTGCCTGGGGGATGGTGAAGGTTCCAAAGTGGAAGATGGAGGCGGCCAGCACGGCGTCGGCGCCGCCCACCGTCAGCCCGTCGGCCAGGTGGGCCAGCGTGCCCACCCCGCCCGAGGCGATCACCGGCACGGTGACCGCGCGGCTGACCTTGCGCGTCAGCTCCAGGTCGTAGCCCTGCTTCATGCCGTCGGAGTCCATGCTGGTCAGCAGGATCTCGCCGGCGCCCAGCTCCACGCCGCGGCGGGCCCACTGCACCGCGTCCAGGCCGGTGGCCGTGCGCCCGCCGTGCAGGAAGACCTCCCAATGGCCGGCCCGCACGCGCTTGGCGTCGATGGCCAGCACGATGGTGCTGCTGCCGAAGGCCCGCGCCGCCTGGCGGATCAGGGCCGGCCGCTGGACCGCGGCCGTGTTGACGCTGACCTTGTCGGCGCCCGCCAGCAGCAGCGTGCGGACGTCCTCCACGGTGCGCACGCCCCCGCCCACGGTCAGCGGCATGAAGCACTGGTCGGCGGTGCGGTTGACCACGTCCAGCAGGGTGCCGCGGCGCTCGTGGCTGGCGGTGATGTCCAGGAACACCAGCTCGTCGGCGCCGGCACGGTCGTAGGCGCGCGCGGCCTGCACCGGGTCGCCGGCGTCCTGCAGGCCCACGAACTGGACCCCCTTGACCACCCGGCCGCCCTTCACGTCCAGGCAGGGGATGACGCGCTTCAGCAGCATGTCAGCGCTTGCCCTTCTTGCGGGGCGCGGCCGGCTTGCGCGGGGCGGGCGCCTTCACGGCATTGCGGGTGCTGGCGGCCTTGCGGCGGGCCTTCTTGCCGGGCCGCGCCGTCACCTTGGGGGCGGGCCCCTTGGCGGCGATGATGGCGGCCTTCAGCTCCAGCGCGCCCGAGTAGATGGCCTTGCCCACGATGGCCCCGACCACGCCCTTGGACTCCATCTTGCGCAGGCGCTCGATGTCCTTCAGCGTGGAGACGCCGCCCGAGGCGATCACCGGGATCTTCAGGGCCTTGGCCATGGCCTCGGTGGCCTCCAGGTTGGGGCCCTGCAGCATGCCGTCCTTGGCGATGTCGGTGTAGATGATGGTCTGCACGCCCAGGTCCTGCATCTTGCGGGCGAAATCCACCGCCTTCAGCTTGCTCTTCTCCACCCAGCCCTTCAGGGCCACGTAGCCGTCCTTGGCGTCCACGCCCACCACGACCCGGTCGCCGTACTTGTCCACGGCCTTCTTCAGGAACTTCTCGTCCTGCGCCGCCGCGGTGCCCAGGATGCAGCGCCGCACGCCCTTGTCCAGGAGCTTCTTCAGCGTCTCCATGTCGCGGATGCCGCCGCCCACCTGCACCGGTATCTTGACCGCCTTCACGATGGCGAAGACCAGCTCGTGGTTGCGCGGCTGCCCTTCAATGGCGCCGTCCAGGTCCACCACGTGCAGCCACTGCGCCCCCCGGCCGGCCCAATGCTTGGCCACGTCCACCGGGTTCTCGCTGTAAACCGTCTCGTCGCGCACGTCGCCGCGGATCAGGCGCACGCATCGCCCCTTCCTCAGGTCGATGGCCGGGAAGATGATCATGCTGCCCCCTTTTTGGCGTGGGCCTGGCATAGCTGCCAGAAATTGCGGTAGAGCCTCAAGCCATCGGCCTGGCTCTTCTCCGGGTGGAACTGGGTGGCGAAGACATTGCCCCGCCACAGCGCGGCGGCGAAGCGGTCGCGCCCGTAGACGGCCTCGGCCGCCAAGCCGGCGCCCTTGTGCTTGGCGCGGTACGAATGCAGGAAATAGAAGGGCGCGCCCTGGGGCACGCCCTTGAACAGCGGGCAGGCCACGTCGTAGCTCACCGGGTTCCAGCCCATGTGCGGCACCTTCAGGCCGGCCTTGAAGCGCCTCACCGGCGCCGGGAACAGGCCCAGGCCCTTGCGCAGGCCGAACTCGTCGGAGTCGGCGCAGAAGAGCTGCAGCCCCAGGCACACGCCCAGCAGCGGCGTGCCCGCGGCCGCCTGCGCCTTGATCCACGCGGTGAAGCCGGCCTTGCGCAAGGCCGCCATGGCGTCGCCGAACGCGCCCACGCCCGGCAGCAGGATGCCTGCGGCGCCCTTCAGCGCGGCGGGGGACTGGCCCACCTTGACCTTGGCGCCCACGTGCTCCAAGGCCTTGGCCACGCTGCGCAGGTTCCCGCGGCCGTAGTCGATGATGCCGATGAAAACGGGGGGCTTGCTCACTTCGCCAGGGTCCCCTTGGTGGAGGCCACCTGGCCCTTGCGGCGGGGGTCGGGCTCGCAGGCCTGGCGCAGGGCCAGTCCCAGGGCCTTGAAGCCGGCTTCGGCCACGTGGTGGTCGTTCTTCCCCGCCGCCTGCTCCAGGTGCAGCGTCACGCGGCCCCGGTCGGCGAAGGCGCGGGCGAACTCCTCCAGCAGCTGCAGGTCGAAATCCTTGACGCGCTTCTGCTTGAACTGAAGGCCCCAGGCCAGGTAGGGCCGCCCGCTCAGGTCCAGGCTGGCGCGCACCAGGGCCTCGTCCAGCGGCGCGGCGGACCAGCCGTAACGGCGCAGCCCGGCCTTGTCGCCCAGGGCCTTGGCCAGCGCGTCGCCCAGGGCTATCCCCAGGTCCTCGACCAGGTGGTGGTCATCCACCTGGGTGTCGCCCTTGGCGCTGATCTCCAGGTCGAACAGGGCCTGGCGGCAGCACACGTCCAGCATGTGCTCGAAGAAAGGCACGCCGGTCCTGAGCTGGGTGACCCCGGTGCCATCCAGGTCCAGGCTCAGCTTGATGTCCGTCTCGCGGGTCTTGCGGACGACGCTGGCTTTGCGGGCGCTCATGCTCTCAGGGCTCCTTGGGCGAATTCCATCAGGGCTTGCTCCAGGCGGCGCGTCTGGGCCTCGTCGCCGGCGTTGATGCGAAGGCAATCCTGCAGCCGGCCGCCCTCGAAGCGCCGGGTCCGCAGCCCCGCCGCCAGCAGGGCCGCATGCAGGGCCTGGGCCTGGGGGTGGCGCACCAGGCAGAAATGGGTGTCGCTGGGCCAGACCTGGGCCCCCGGCAAGGCGCGCAGGGCCGCCTCCAGGCGCCGGCGCAGCTGCAGCAGGCGCGGCACGCGGGCCATGAACGCCGGGGCCAGGTCCAGGGCCTCGGCGGCCAAGGCCTGGGTCAGGCCATCGATGTTGTAGGGCAGGCGGACTTTTTCCAGCTCCTGCACCAGCGCCGGCTGGGCGCAGAGCCAGCCCAGGCGCAGGCCCGCCAGCCCCCAGGCCTTGCTGAAGGTGCGCAGCACCACCAGGCCGGGCTCGGCGGGGGCCGCCGCCAGCAGGCTGCGGCCGCCGAACTCGGCATAGGCCTCGTCATGCACCAGGGTCGTGCCCTCGAGGCCCCGCAACTGGTCCACCAAGGCCGGGTCAAAGGCGTTGGCGGTGGGGCTGTTGGGGCTGGGCAGGAAGATCAGCCGCGGCTTGAGCCGCCGGGCCGCATCCACGAAGGCGGGCGTCAGCCCCCAGTCCGGCCCCAGGTCCTCCTCGTGCACGCGCCAGCCCTGGGTCAGGGCGCAGAGCCTGTACATGGAGAAGGTCGGGCGCGGCACCAGGCACCGCGCATCCCCGCCGCCGAAGGCCGTCAGCAGCAGGCTGATCAGCTCGTCCGACCCGTTGCCGAAGAGCAGGCTGCCCTCGGGCACCCCGTGCAGGGCGGCCAGGCGGGCCCGCAGGCCCTGGGCGGCCGGGTCCGGGTACCGGTTCAGCGGCGTGCGCCCCAGCGCGGCCTGCGCCGCCGCCAGGAACTCCGGCGGCGGCCCCAGGGCGTTCTCGTTGGCGTCCAGCGCCGCGTCGCCCACGGGCGGCTCGGCCTGGTAGGCTCCCAGCGCCTTCAGCTCGTCGCGCAGGGGCGCGGCCATCAGGCCCGGCGCTCCAGGCGGATGGACGCGCTGCGCACATGGGCCTGCAGGCCCTCGGCGCCGCCGATCTGGTCCAAGTCGTCCATGGCCGCCGCCAGGGCGCTGCGGCTGTAGCCGATGATGCTGCTCTTGGTGACGAAGTCCTCCACGCTCAGCCCGTTGCTGTAGCGGGCCGTGCCGCCCGTGGGCAGCACATGGCTGGGGCCGGCCAGGAAATCGCCCAGGGCCACAGGGGTGAAGGGCCCCACGAAGATGGCGCCGGCGGCCTTCAGGCGCGGCAGGACCGCCTCGGCGTCGCGCACCATCAGCTGCAGGTGCTCGGGCGCCACGGCGTCGGCCACGGCGATGGCCAGGTCCAGGCCCTCGGTCACCACCACCAGCCCATGCTTGTCCAGGCTGCTTTGGGCCGCGGCGCGGCGCGGCAGGGCCTTCAACTGGGCCTCCAAGGCCTTCATCACGTCCTTGGCCAGGGCGGCGCTGGGGGTCACCAGCACGGCCGTCTCATCCCCGGCGTGCTCGGCCTGGCTCAGCAGGTCGGCGGCCACCCACTCGGGCGGCGCGCTCTCGTCGGCCAGCACCAGGGCCTCGGACGGGCCGGCCACCATGTCGATGCCGCAGACGCCGAAGACCTGCTTCTTGGCCAGGGCCACCCAGCGGTTGCCCGGGCCCACGATCTTGTCCACGCGCGGCAGGGTCTTGGTGCCATAGGCCAGGGCGGCCACCGCCTGGGCCCCTCCCACGCGCAGGATCTGCTTCACCCCGGCGCGGTCGGCCGCCACGATGATGCGCGGGTCCACGCCTTTGCCGAAGCGGTCCGGGCTGGCCAGCACCATCTCGGCCACGCCGGCCACCTGGGCGGGCACGGCGGTCATGATCACCGTGGACACCAGCGGGGCCTCGCCGCCGGGCACATACAGGCCCACCCGGCGCAGCGGGCGCACCAGCTGGCCCAGCAGCACGCCCGGCCGCAGGTGGCCGCGCCACGGCTTGGGCTTCAAGCGCTCCTGGTAACTGCGCACGTTGCCGATGGCCGCGTCCACCGCGCGGATGAAGGCCTTGTCCACGCCGGCGTAAGCCGCCCGGATGGCGCCCGGGCCCAGCAGCAGGTCCTTGGCGCCGCCCTTGAAGCCGTCGAACTTGCGGGCATAGGCCAGCAGGGCGGCGTCGCCGCGCTTGGCCACGTCTGCCAGGATGGCCGCGACTTTGCGCTCCTCGGCCGGGTCGGGCGCGGCGTCGGCGCGCAGGCGCGCGGTCAGGCGTTCAAGGTCCTTGCGGCTGCGGACTCGCAGGGTCTGCATGGTCGTCGTCTCCGGCGCCGGCGCCTTGGCGGCGCCGGATGTAATGGGGTTGGCCCTCGCTGGGGTCGGGCAATGACTTCAACTGATCGTCCAGGCGCAGCCCCTCGGGCAGGTCGGCGCTGGCCTGGGCCCAGCGCAGCTCGAAGCGCTCACGGTTCAGCGCGGCCAGGGCGCCGTCGCCGGGGGCCCTAGCCCCGCTGGCGGGGTCCCAGGCCAAGGCCAGCGCCCCGTCCGACAAGAGCCACCGCAAGGGCCGGCCCGCGCCCTTGCGCCAGCGGATCTCCACCGTGGGGCTCAGGGCCGACAGGGCCGAGCCTTCCTGGCGGGTGGGGCGCTGGCGCGGGTCCAGCACCAGTCGCAACCGCCGTCCCTGGCGCGCCGCGCTCTCCAGGGCCTGGGTCAGAGGGCCGCCGTCCAGCTGGGCCAGCTCCGCGTCCAAGCTGGCGGTGGAGCGCGACACCGCCAGGGCGGCGCTCTCCACGGGCCCCGGCCCGGGCAGGGTCTGCGCCGGGGCGGGCGACGCCGCCAGCAGCGCCAGGCCGGCCACCAGCGCCTTCATCCTTCGACGCGCCGTATGCGGGCGCCGAGGGCGCTCAGCTTGTCCTCCAGGCGGTCGTAGCCGCGGTCCAGGTGGTAGATGCGGCTGATCTCGGTGGTCCCCTTGGCGGCCAGGCCGGCCACCACCAGGGCGGCCGAGGCGCGCAGGTCGGACGCCATCACCGGCGCGCCCATCAGGCTCTTCACCCCGGTCACCACCGCGCTGTTGCCCTGGATCTTGATGTTGGCGCCCATGCGCTCCAGCTCGGAGACGTGCATGAAGCGGTTCTCCCAGATGGTCTCCGACACCACCGCCGTGCCCGGGGTCAGCGCCATCAGCGCCATCCATTGGGCCTGCATGTCCGTGGGGAAGCCCGGATGGGGCTGGGTGGTGATGTGCACCGGCTTGGCCTTGCGGGCCATGCTGGCCTTCAGCCCGCGCCCGGTCTCCACCAGGTCCAGGCCATGCTCGCGCAGCTTCTCGGCCACGATGCCCAGGTCGGCCAGGCGGCCGTGGCGCAGGCTGACCGAGCCGCCGGTGATGGCCGCCGCCGCCAGCAGGGTCGCCGCCTCGATGCGGTCGGGGATCACCTCGTAGTCGCAGCCCTCCAGGCTGGGCACGCCGATGATCTCGATGCAGTCGGTGCCCTCGCCGTGGATGCGCGCGCCCATGCGCTTCAGGAAGCCCGCCAGGTCCACGATCTCGGGCTCCTGGGCGGGGTTGTGCAGGCTGGTGGTGCCGCTGGCCAGGGCCGCCGCCATCATCACGTTGCAGGTGGCCCCCACGCTGGGCTTGTCGAAGATGACGCGGGCGCCCTTCAGCTTCTTGGCGGTGGCCTCGATGTAGCCGTGCTTCAGCTCCACCTTGGCGCCGAGGGCCTCGAAGCCCTTCAGGTGCAGGTCCACCGGCCGCTGGCCGATGGCGCAGCCGCCGGGCATGGACACGCGGGCCTTGCCCAGCTTGGCCAGCAGGGGGCCCATGACGTAGATGCTGGCGCGCATGGTGCTCACCAGCTCGTAGGGGGCCTCGAACCGCTTCAGGCCCTTGGGATCGATGTGCAGGTCGCTGCCGGCCTGGCTGGCCTTGACGCCCAGCGTCTCCAGCACCTTGACCATGGTGTCGATGTCCCGCAGGCGCGGGACCCCCCGCACCACGCTGGGGCCGCGGCCCAGCAGGGCCGCCACCATGATGGGCAGGGTGGCGTTCTTCGAGCCCCCGACCTCGGCTTCGCCTTTGAGGCGCCGGCCGCCTTCCAGAATCATCTTGTCCATAGGACGCGTATTTTAACAGGCTCGATGGCGGGTAGAAAGCGGCCAAAAAAAAAGAAGCCCGGCGCCGCGGGCCTGACCCGCAGCGCCGGGCTTCATGCTTGACGGGCTAGAAAGTGACCCCTAGGCCGAAGCGCTGGGTCGCGCCCAGCGACTGGTCGCTGAGGCCGAATTCATAGGTGTAGTCCAATTCCCACATGTCCGCCTTGGCGGTGGCGCCCACGTCGACCCGGCCCCCGTCGTTGTTGTCCAGCAGCTGGTAAAAGCCTCCGCGAAGGCCGAAATTGCGTATGGCGTTCCACAGCAGCGACTTGCCGTCCAGGATCCAGCTCTCCGCGCCCAGGTGCCAGCTGCTGGCGGTGAAGCCGCTGCCGCCCTGCTGGCCGCGGAACTCGGCGGACACGGTGCTGGAGCTGGTCAGCTTGTAAGCCAACCCGGCGCGCCCGGTGGTGGGGATGATCTCCAGCGTGCCGGTGGCCCAGCTCAGCGAGCTGTAAAGGTCCTGGGCCATGATGCCCAGGCTCAGCGACGGGCGCAGCTTGATCATGACCCCCAGGCTCAGGCCGTAGCCCGTGGCGGTGCCGTTGCCCACGGTGCTGCCGTCGGTGGCGTCCGACAGGCTGGAATCCACCCGCAGGTACTTGGCCTGCCAGCCCAGGGCCAGCTTGGGGTAGCGATCCTCGCCCAGGCTAAGCATCTTGGCGCCGGCGTAGATGAACTCGTCCTCGCTGTACTGCTCCGGGTCCAGGTTGGCGCTCAGGCGGTTCCAGGCCAAACCGAAGGCTCCGAATCCGTTGTCGGCCTGGGCATAGCTCACGAAGTCCCGGCTCAGGCCGCCCAGGCCGAACAGGTTGCTGTGGGTGAAGGTGGCGAAGCGGCCATTCTTGTCGAAGAAGGCCATGCCGGCCGGGTTCTCCACCGGCGCGTTGGCGTCGTCGGCGATGGCCACGAAGGCCCCGCCCATGCCCATGGGGCGGGTGCCCATGTCCACGTCCTGGAAGGGGCCGCCCAGCGCGGAGGAGCCGGCCGCCTGCAGGGGCGCCGCGGCCAGGGCCAAGAACACGAACGCAAGGGATCGCCTCATTTGATCAGCGCCACGAGCTTGGTCTGGGTGTCCGTGCTCCCGTCCGTCCGGTTCAACTGCCAGCGCACCAGGTACACCCCGTTGCGCACAAGGTTGCCGTTGTCGTTGGTCCCATCCCAGGTGAAGTAGTACAGCCCGCTGGTGGCATCCACCTGCGGCACCAGCCCGCTGGACATGGACTGGCTTCGGATCAGGCGCCCCTGGGTGTCGAAGACCCTGACGTCCAGCGTGCGCAGCGCCACGGTCCCCGTGTAGAAGCGCGCCACCCGGGCCAGCGGGTTCGAGGCGTTGGGGTTGAAGGAGCGGGAGGTCCGCACCGCCTGCGCCAGCGTCGACGACGTGCTCGTCACCGAGGCCGGGTAGAAGATGCCATAGACCGCGTCCGCCGAGCTGCCATTGGGCAGCGTGATCACGAAGGTGTTGCGGGTCACGTTGTTGAAGGTCGGCGAGTACTCGGCCGGCGACAGCTGGCGCCACCCGATGCCGTTGAAGCCGAACAAGGACAGGTTGGTGGCCGACACGCCGCTGGGCAGGTCCACGTCGTTGTAGTACAGCGTGGCCCGCAGCACCGAGCTGGACGAGTAGCTGAAGATCGGGGCCGTGGTCAAGGGCACCCCGCCCAGCACCCACTGCAGCCCGGCATCCGCGTCCGAGGGGTTCAAGGGCGTGTAGCCGGAATTGGCCGGCAGCAGCAGGTAGCCCGGCGCGCGGGCGGCGGGGACGCCATTGCTCACCGTCGTAACGGCGCTCCCGACGGTCATGGTCACCGGCAGCAGGCCCGTCACCGCCAGGTAGCCGGAGGGATAGGTGATGTTCAAGGCCAGCGGATTGGCCTGGGTGATGAACTGCGGCGCCAGGAAGTTGGCCGGCCCCGAATAGCTGTTGCCCGACCCATCCTTGGCGTAGGTGGTCACCACCACCTGGTACTTGCCCGCCCCGGTGATGGGCGTGTTGAGGCTGTAGGTCAGCGTCAGGCTGCGGCTGCCGGCGGGCGTCTGGCCCAGCAGGGGGCTGATGCGCGTCAGCGGGATGTCCACCGGCGAGCCGCTCCCGTTGATGCTCTGCAGGGCCACCACGCTGTTGTCGCCGTCGATGGTGTTGGTGCTGCTGTTGGCCATGGACAGGCCCACCGACAGCTGGGTGATGGTGTCAAAGGGCCCGGCCGGCACGCTTTGCGGCACGCCTGGCTGATAGATGGAGATGGTGCCGGTCTGGTTGGCCGAGGTCAGGTTCACCGAGTAGACATCCGGCGAGGCCGTGTCCTTGATGGTGAAGCTGATGTCCTGCGACAGGCACAGGCTGGCCCCATTGCAGGCGGTCACGCGCAGGATGTAGGTGCCGCCCTGCGCCAGGGATTTATTGGGCGTGAAGTAGAGCACCGACGAATTGCCCGAGCCGCCGCTGTTGGACGCCACGCCGCCCACCTGCGCCCCGGTGGGGTCCAGCAGCTCCAGCTTGCTGGTGGCTGCGTTGATGCCGCTCTCTGGGTCGGACACGTTGACGGTCAGCACCTTGCCCGCGCCGCCGCCATAGACATTGGGCAGGTAGATCATCCCAGCCTGCGGGTCGCTGCTGCTCACCAGCGGCGGGGTCGAGTCCAGCAGCAGCGGGGCTTCTGTCTGGGCCGAGATCACCACGCTGGAGTCGACCGCCCGCAGCTTCGTCCTGACGCTTTCGAAGTGGATCTTGCCAGCTTCGAACACATCGGTCGTGGCCGAGGGAGTGCAAGGATCCGGGAAGTTGGGGGCCGTCGTCGGCGGATCCGTCTGCTCAACGGCTTCCAAGGTCGCCAGGTTCTCCTGCAATTGGATGCGCATGCTCAGCGGACCCGTCGAGGTGATATTGGTCCCAAAGCCCTTGTTGGTGCTCATGCTGGTGGGGTTTACAGCCGCGTACGGCTGATAGAAGTAGGTGGGCGGTCCATTGACCACGCCGATGCCCATGTAACCGTCTTCATCGTTGGTCAGCACCCCATCTGCCACCCAAACCGGATTCGATACGTTCGCGGTACCGCCAGTCATACCCAGATAGCATTCAGGGTATGGCCACATCGGCGTCGTCGCGTTGAACCAATGGAAGAGGTCCGCATCGGTGTCACTGGTCGGATAAATATCCCCGGTGAAGCCGCTGAATAGTAAGCCTCCGGTGGCGCCGAGGAAATTGACCGTCGATTGTGAACCCACTGTGGACGGGAGATAGAGGGGGTTGGAAAAGGATGGCGGCGGAGGCCCCGAGGGCCCTGCCACAAAGCCCAAAAGGGCCAAATCTTGGGCGATGGAGCTGCCGGCGTCATTCTTCAACGTGATGCGATAGCTGGTTTGGACAGACTGGTTGGCTTGGTTGGTGGCCGGATCCAGGACGATCACCGAGGGCGACACGTTGATGTTGTCGATGACCATGCGCATGGACACCACGGTGATCCGCGCCGACAAGGTGGTCAGCGCGGGCACACCATAGCTGTCGAAGGCGAACAGCGTGGCATTGTACTGGCCGTCCTGCACGAAAACCGGGTCGGGGGACGAGCCATCGGTGCCGTCCCACACGCGGAAGCCCGTGGGCGAGACCGCGCCGGAGGGGATGACGATGGGGGGCAGGACCTTGGGGGTGGGGGTGTCGATGGTGATCTGGACGTTCACACCGGTCTTGTTAGTGGTCACATCGAAGCGCCCAAAACCGTTGGTGGGCTGCGGCGCCGTGGTCCCCTGGCACAGGGACGACAAGTACAGCATGTCCGAGTAATTGGGGTCGTTGGTGGACCATTGGAAATGGTCGATGGAAGGCCGGACGCCGTCCAGGCTGAAGGTGGCGCCGCTCTGGAACGGGGCGTTGGAGGCCAGCACGTTGTTGACGCTGACGTTGCCAAAAAGGTGGCCACTCGACACCGCGAAGCCCAGCGCCCTGACAAAGTAGGTGCCCGACCAAAGCCCGTCGCCAAAAGCGGCGTCGCCGTTGCCACCCTGGTCGTTGAGCACGATGCTGTCGAAACTGCCCAGGTCCACGTATTCCGACTGGGAGATGCCAGGATTATAGGTGATCAGCGTCCCGGTGTAGGCCCTGAAGCTGTAGTTGACCAAGGTGGTGTAATCGGCGACCTGGATGGCCGGCGTGGCGACCCCGCCGACCATTTGGACGTTGCCGACGCTAACGGTCCCCCCGCTGACGATGTTCTGCCAAGTGTGGGTCCCATCGGTCAAGAAAACCTCGGTCCCCGGGGCCAAAGCCGCCAGGTCCGCGCCCGCCACGGTGATCTGGCCGGTGGTGGCGCCGGTCACCGACACGGCCAGCGTGGCGGTGGCCTGGATGGCGCTCATATAAACCGTCATGGCGCTGCCGATATGCAGCACCGGGTCGGAGCTGGCATAGGAGACCGCCAACACCAAGGGATTGGCCCTCAGCTGGGCTCCCGCCATCAAAAGAAGTGCAATCAGCCAGCGTTTCATCATCGCCAAGAGAAGGTCACGGGAATGATGCCCTATTTTTCCACAACTTGTCAACAATATCTGACACGGGCTTGTGGATGCCTTGTCGGTCAGGTATTAGGGCACCTATCCAGGCCATGGATCCCGCTTTCTTAGACCCGTCAGGCATCCTTTCCGTGACACTGCTTGTACTTTTTCCCGCTTCCGCAAGGGCAGGGCTCGTTGCGGCCCACCTTGGGGAACTTGCGGCGCACCGGCTGCACCATGGGCACCGCCGCCGGAGCCGCGGCGGCGGCTCCCAGCGGGGCCTCCCCCATCTCGGCGGCCGGCGCGCCCAGGTCGAACTCGGGGCGGGTCTCCTTGTACTGGCGCCGGCGCATGTCCTCGCGCGGGGCCGGGGCCTCCTCCTGGTGCACGGCTTCCATGCGCAGCAGCAGCGGCACCACGCTCTCCTTGATGCCCGACATCATGCGGGCGAACATCTCGAAGCCGTCGCGCTTGTACTCGATCAGCGGGTCCTTTTGACCGTAGGCGCGCAGGCCCACGCCCTCCTTCAGGTGGTCCATGGCGAAGAGCTGGTCCTTCCACGCCGTGTCCACCACGTCCAGCACGATGTGCCGCTCCAGCGTGCGGATGGCCTCGGCGCCCAGCTTGCCCTCCTGGGCGTTGTAGGCGGCTTCGGCCTCGCGCAGGTAGGCGCGCAGCAGCTCGTCGCGGCCCGGCAGCTTGCCGTCGAAGCCCGGCGCGGCGCGGCGGTAGGTCTCCTCGAACCAGGCCTTCAGCACCGCCAGGTCCCAGGTCTCGGCCTCGGTCTCGGGCGGGCAATGCAGGTCCACGTGGCTCTCGGCCAGGTCCAGCACCATGGCCACCACGTCCTCGCGGATGTCCTCGCCCTCCAGCAGGGCCTGGCGGCGGCTGTACACCACCTCGCGCTGGCGGTTCATCACGTCGTCATACTCCAGCAGGCGCTTGCGTATGTCGAAATGGTGGCCTTCCACGCTCTTCTGCGCCCGCTCGATGCTCTTGTTGATCAGGCTGTGCTCGATGGCCTCGTCGTCCGTCATGCCCAGGCGGCCCATGACGTTCTGCAGCTTGTCGCTGCCGAAGATGCGCATCAGGTCGTCTTCCAGGCTGATGTAGAAGCGGCTGGAGCCGGGGTCGCCTTGGCGGCCTGAGCGGCCGCGCAGCTGGTTGTCCACGCGGCGGGACTCGTTGCGCTCGGTGCCCAGCACGTGCAGCCCGCCCAGCGCCGCCACCCCGGGGCCCAGCACGATGTCGGTGCCGCGGCCGGCCATGTTGGTGGCGATGGTGACGCTGCCCTGCTGCCCGGCGCCGGCGATGATCTCGGCCTCGCGCTCGTGGTTCTTGGCGTTGAGCACCTGGTGGGGGATGCCGCGGCGCTTCAGCAGCTCGCTGAGCATCTCGTTCTTCTCGATGCTCACGGTGCCCACCAGCACGGGCTGGCCCGCCTTGTGCTTCTCGGCGATCTCGTCGGCCACGGCCTTGAACTTGCCCTGCAGGTTCTTGTAGATCAGGTCCGGGTTGTCGATGCGCACCATGGGCCGGTGGGTGGGGATGGTCACCACGTCCAGCTGGTAGATCTCGTGGAATTCCTGGGCCTCGGTGCTGGCGGTGCCGGTCATGCCCGACAGCGTCTCGTACATGCGGAAGTAGTTCTGCAGCGTGATGGTGGCCAGGGTCTGGTTCTCCCGCTCGATGGGGACCCCCTCCTTGGCTTCCACGGCCTGGTGCAGGCCGTCTCCCCAGCGCCGGCCCGGCATCAGGCGGCCGGTGAACTCGTCGACGATGGTCACCTTGCCGTCGCGCACCACGTAGTCGGTGTCGCGCTTGTACATGACGTGGGCCCGCAGGGCCTGCTGCACGTGGTGCACCCACACGGTGTTGCGGTCGTCGTAAAGGTTCTCCAGGCCCAGGAACTTCTCGGTGGCGGTCACGCCCTCGTCGGTCAGCGCCGCGGTGCGGGCCTTCTCGTCGATGGTGTAATGGGCCTCCTTCTTCAGCTGCGGGATCAGCACATCCACGCGGCCGTACTTGTCGGTGCTCTCCTCGGCCGGGCCGGAGATGATCAGCGGCGTGCGGGCCTCGTCCACCAGGATGCTGTCGACCTCGTCCACCAGCGCGAAATTAAGGCGCCGCTGCACCCGGTGCTCGCGGTAGTTGGCCATGTTGTCGCGCAGGTAGTCGAAGCCGAACTCGTTGTTGGTGCCATAGGTGATGTCGCACAGGTAGGACTCGCGGCGCTCGTCGGTGGCCTGGTCGTGCTTGATGCAGCCCACCGTGAGACCCAGGAAGCGGTAGATCTCGCCCATGCCCTTGAACTGGCCCTTGCCCAGCGAATCGCGCTCGGCCAGGTAGTCGTTCACGGTGATCACGTGCACGCCCTTGCCCGACAGCGCGTGCAGGTAGACCGGCAGGCTGGCCACCAGGGTCTTGCCCTCGCCGGTGCGCATCTCGGCGATCTTGCCGGAATGCAGCACCATGCCGCCGATCATCTGCACGTCGTAATGGCGCATGCCCAGCGTCCGGCGGGCCGCCTCGCGCACCACCGCGAAGGCCTCCTCCAGGAGGTCTTCCAGCGTCTGGCCTTGGGCCAGGCGGGCCTTGAATTCCGGCGTCTTGGCCTGCAGCTGCCCGTCGCTGAGGGCGGCCATGGCCGGCTCCAGGGCCAGGATGGCCTCCACGCGGGGCTGCAAACGCCTTAGCTCACGCTCGTTCTTGCTGGGGAAGATCTTGGCTAAAAGGGACAGGACCACGTCAAACGCCTCCGGTGCATCTCAGAAAAACCGTAGCAAGCCGAAGATATTAGCACAGGAAATGCCGTCAGATAACAAAAACGCCCCCCGCGGGCGGGGGGCCGGGCTCAACGCTCGCCGCAGTGGTTGCGGCGGCTGCAAAGCGCGCAAGCCTCGGCCGCGGCGGGCGCCTGGTAGGCCTTCGCCACCGCGTAATCGCAGGACCAACTGGCCCCCAAACCGGCGCGCTCATCCTCTTGGGGCGGCTGCAAGTCGCTGTTCACCCCCTCGAATTCGCCGTCCTCCGGCCCGCCCTCCACCTGAACCCAGCCCCGCTCCCCCAGGTTCATGTAGGACCCGGACGCGGTGTCCAGCAGGCCCGCCGCTTGGCCGTTCCAGACGCAGGTCAGGGCCGGGGCGGGGCGGTCATCGCGGTTGAACAGAAGGTGCCAAGTCTGCCCGGGGATGGCCATCTCCAATCCGTCGTCGACCGGGCGCAGGTTCAGCGCATCCGCGCGCCCATCAAGGCGGCATTCCACCCCCCAGGCATCCTCCTGCCATGCCAGGTGGTACAGCGGCGCGCCCAGGCGGGCTTCACCGCGCTTGTCGCGGCCCAGGATGAAGGCGGCGGTCGGCGCCAGCGCCGTGATCAGGGTGTAGCCGCAGGCTTCTTCCGCCATCAATGACGGGTACACAGGCGGGAAATGGCCCATGGGGATGCGGGCGCCCCAGGGGTTGATCAAGGCGCAGCAGGTCCAGCGCCCCGGCAGGGTCTTGGGCAGCGGCGTGCGGCGGAAAAAGGCCGGCAACGACCAGGCCAGCAGCGCCAGCGGCAGCGCCAGGCCCAGCACCCATGCCCGCCGTTGGGCCAGGTCGCGCCAGGGCGTGGGCCGCTCCACGGGTCCCCACAGCCAGGTCGAGGGATCGGGGCGCGACGGCGCCAGCGGCGGGGGTTCGGCCCCCTGGGGCGGCCGCCCCAGGGCCTGGCTGCAGCGTTGCAAGGCCACGCGCCAGCGGGCGTCCCAGGGCTCCACCAAGGCCAACTCATTCCAGCGCGCCAGGGCCGCGGCCCGATCCCCGGCCTGCTCGGCCAATTCGGCCCGCCAACGCCGGGTCATGACCGTGGGCGGCAGCGCCTCCAGGCCCTCCAGGGCCTCGCCCGCCGGGCGGCCCTCGTCGTCCGGGCCCTGGGCCAGGTCCCACGCCAAGGACACGGGGTGGTCGGGCGCCAAGCTCCGCAGGCGCTCCGCCGCCTGCCGCAGGGCCCGCGCGTCAAGCAGGCGCCACTCCAGCAGTTGGGCCCAGGCTTGCGGGTCATCGGGCGCCAATTCGCAGGCCCGCTGCAGGCAGGCCGAGCCCAGGCCCAAGGCTTCGGCGTCAGGCTGGGTCGAACCGTGGCATTCAAGGGTCAGCGTCGCTCGGCCCAGCAGGGACCACAGCCGGGGTTCGCGGTCGAAGCCCGCCAGCCAGCCCAGGGCATCGGTGCGGGCCTGGACCAGGGGCTTCCAGCCGTCGCGATAGGGATGCAGCGCCGCCTCCAGGCGGTCCAGCGACGCTTCCAAGCGCTGGCGCGCCTGCGGTGCCGCCCGCTCGGCCAGGGCCGCCGGCCAGGGCCCGCCCGACCGGCGCCAGCCCTTCAGGCGGCCCGCCAAATAGGCCCAGCGGTGGCGGGCGCCGCCTGGGCGCAACAACAGCAGCCAGGCGCAGGCCAGGCCCACCAGGCCCGTATTCACGCAGAAGATCCCCAGCCGGATCGACTGGGCCAAGGGAACGCGCCAGAACTGCAGGAAATTCCCCTGGCAGCCGGCGGCCTGCTGGGCCCGCCCCACCCAGCCCGCCAGGGGCCAATGCAGCCGCTGGTAGCAGGTCGCCAGCTCGACCATCAGGGGGACCGGCCCGAAGGCCGGCTTAGAGGTCAGCTCCAGGCCGACAGAAAGGATAAGGAACACGGCCACGTCCGCCAGGACGGCAGCCAGAGCCCACCGGGCGGCTCTCAACAGGGGCTTCACATCAGGCTCCGGCGACGCCGGAGGCTTACTTGGTCGGCATGACGCCGTCTTCCAGCCAGGCGTAGCGCCCGGCCACCACGGCCTGCGCCAGCCTGTACTGGGTGCGGTCGTCGTTGCACCACAGGCCCTTGAAGCTGGCCTTGACCCGGGCCCGCGCGATCTTGGCATAGGCGTCGGCCAGCTCGATGGCCTCGGGCTTGCCCTCCTTCTCGGCCAGATGCTTGGCCCGGCTGCAGGATGCCGCCACCGCGAACAGCTCCACGCCGATGTCCACCACCCGGCCCAGCAGGGCTTGGCGCCGCTCCAGCTTGGGGCCGTTGAGGATCATCAAATGGAACAGGTTGCGGGCCAGCTTGTTGGCGCTGCGCTCCACCCAGGCCATGTGGCCGCCCAGGCGGCCGAAATCGCCGTAGCTGAAGGGCAGGCCGCGGGGGATCCAGCGGGCCGGGTACCAGGCGGCGTAGAACAGGCCGGCCTTGGCCGCGGTGCCGATCAGGTCGCCCAGGCCCTTGGCGGCCTTGGGGTTCACCAGCACCCCGGCGGTGCGCAGGTGCGGGTCCAGGGCCTCGCGGGCGATGAACAGGCGCATGATCTCGCTGGCGCCCTCGATGATCAGGTTGATGCGGTTGTCACGCAGCATCCGCTCCACCGGGTAATCGTCCTCGCCGCGGTCCCGCAGGCTGCCTTCGGTCTCGTAGCCGCGCCCGCCGCGGATCTGCAGGGTCTCGTCCACGATCTTCCAGGCCCACTCGCTGCAGAACAGCTTGGCCATGGCGGCTTCCAGGCGTATGTCGGCGCCGCCGCGGTCGGCTAGGGCGCTGGCGTACCAGGTGACGCTCTCCATGGCGAAGGTGGCGGCCGCCATGGTGGCGATCTTTTGGGCGATGGCGTCATGCTCGGCGATGGGCGCGCCCCATTGCACGCGCTTGGCGGCCCAGCGCCGCGACATGGCCACGCAACGCTTGGCGCTGCCGCCGCTGGCCGCGGGCAGGGTCAGGCGGCCGGTGTTCAGGGTCACCAGGGCCAGCTTCAGGCCCTTGCCCAGGCCCATCAGGATGTTCTCCTTGGGCACGCGCAGGTCCTCGAAGCGGATCACGCCGTTCTGGATGGCGCGGATGCCCAAGAAGCGGCAGCGGTGCTCCACCTTGAAGCCGGGGGTCTTGGTGTCGATCACGAAGGCCGTGATCTGCTTCTTCATCTTGCCCCTCACCTCGATGTCCGGGGTGCGGGCCATGACCACGATGTAATCGGCCACCAGGCCGTTGGTGCACCAAAGCTTGACGCCATTGAGCAGGTAGGCGCTGCCGTCCTCGGTGGGCGTGGCGGTGGTGCTCATCTTGGCCGGGTCCGAGCCGGCATCGGGTTCGGTCAGCGCGAAGGCGGAGATGGCGCCCTTGGCGAACTTGGGCAGCCACTCGTGCTTCTGCTCGGGGGTGCCGAACAGCTTCAGCGGCTGGGGCACGCCGATGCTCTGGTGGGCCGACAGCCACACGGCGGTGCTGCCGCAATGGCTGGCCACCAGGGCGATGGCGCGGTTGTAATTCACCTGGCTCAAGCCCAGCCCGCCGTACTCCTTGGGTATCTTCATGCCGAAGAGGCCCAGCTCGGCCAGGCCCTTGATCACGTGGGCCGGGATCTCCTGGTCGCGGTCGATGGCCTCGGCGTCCACCTCCTTGGCCAGGAACGCCTGCAGGCGGGCCAGCAGGTCGTCACCCACGCGGCGGTCGTCATCGCCTTGCACGGGATAGGGGCTGACCAGCTCATCGCGGAAGCGGCCCATGAACAGCTCGCCGGCGAAGCTGGGGTGCTCCCAAGTCGTCTGGCGGCTCTCCTCGGCCACTTCCATGGCGTCAGCCTTGCCCTTGCTCATCTTGGACGTGTCTAGTGCGCTCATGGCTTCTCCCCCCTCCATTGGGGCATCATTCGCCGTACAAGGGTTTGCGGGCCGCGGCCAAGTCGGCGGCGGCCTGGGCGTTCGCCTTCAGGCTGGCCTCCATATCCTTGTAGTCGGCAGCCAGGCCGTAGGACTTGACCAGCCAATCGTACTCGGCCAAGGCCTTGTCCTGGAAGGCCTTCTGCCGCGAGGCGTCGCCCTGGTCCACCAGGTACTCGACCACCACGAAATGCTGCATGTGGGCCTGCCGCAGGCCGGGCTGGTCCTTCAACAGGGCATCCAGGAGGGCCTCCGCCTTGACCGTGTCCTTGGCCGCCAGGGCGTCGGCGCTGGCCTTCATGGGGTCGCCCCCGCAGGCCGTCAGCGTCAAGCTTGCGGCCAAGCCCAGGGCCATCATCGCGCGTTTCATGCGTTCCCTCCCGTGTTCGCCGCGGGCGCCGTGGGCGCCTCAAGCGCCTCCTGCCCCTGCTCGTGGTCCATCACCCGCACGAAGAGCTCCACCATGTTCGGGTCGAACTGGGTCCCGGCGCCGTCCAAGAGGCGCCCAAAGGCCACCGCCTCGGGCAGGGCCGTGCGATAGGGCCGATCCGACGTCATGGCGTCCCACGCGTCCGCCACCGCCGCGATGCGGGCGTGCAGGCTGATCTCCTCACCCTTCAAGCCGTCCGGGTAGCCGCGGCCATCCCAGCGCTCATGGTGGTGCCGGATGATCGACAGGCAGGGCCTCGCGAAAGCCAGCGGCCGGCAGATCTGCTCGCCGATGGCAGGATGCTTGCGCATCATCGCGAACTCCTCCTCGTCCAGGGCGCCGGGCTTGCGCAGCACCGCGTCAGGCACGTGGATCTTGCCCACGTCGTGCAACAGGCAGCCCAGGCGCACGGTCTCCAGCTCTTCGCGGTTCAGGCCCAGGGCGCGGGCCAGGCGGACCGCCACATCCGACACCCGGCTGCTGTGGCCCTGGGTGTAATGGTCGCGGGCCTCCAATGCCTGGGCCAGCGTGCGGATGACGTCCTGGCTCTTGAGCACTTCCTCGTTCTTCAGCCGCAGGCGCTCGTTGGCCAGCAGCAGGTCCTGCTGGCTGACCAGCAGGCTGAACTGCTGGTCGCTCAGGGCCTCGTTGAGCCCGCGCAGGCGCTGGTTGGCGCTGCGCAGCTCATCCTCCCGCAGGCTGGTCTCGTGGCTGTAGCGGAACACCGCCCAGCCCTGCAAGCCCAGCACCATCAGGATGCTCAAGTCCACCGCCCAGGCCAGCGGGCCGCCCGCCAAGGCCGGGAAGGGCCCGCCCGCCGGCGGCGCCAAAGGGCCCAAATGCGGCGAGGCCAGCAGCAGGGCCAGGGCGCCCAGGCAGGCCCCCAGGACCCAGCGCAAGCCGGACTGGGGCAGGTAGAGGCCGGCCAGGGCCAGGATCAGCACCAGGTTCAAGCCCCCCAGCCATTCCGAGCCGCCCAACGCCCACACCATGACGCTGGCATAGGCCACATCCAGCCCGAACGCGATCACCATGGCGCGCAGCAGGCGCCCTCGCCGGTCCATGCGCCGCTGGAACGGCCCCAGCGCCACGCTCACGGCCAGCCAGGCCAACGTCACGCCCAAGGCCAGCCCCAAGGGCGCGCCGCCCAGGCGCCGCCAAAGGAAGGCGAACGTCAGGCTCAAGAGCAGGGAGAAGGACAGGCGGGTCCGGCGGCTATGCCGGGAGGCCACCTGCAGGCGCGCTTGTTTGGCGCCCTCGTAAAGCAAAGTCATGGCAATTATTCTGTCAAGTCATACCGGCCACAAAAAACCCCGCGGGAACCGCGGGGTCTGTGGCAGGGCCTATTGGCTGACGGCGACCAGCTTGCCTTGCTCGTCAAAAAGGAAATCGCAGCGATTGCCGCCCACGCGCAGGACGTTGTAGCTGACCGCCCCCTGCTTGAAGTTGGCGCCCCACTTTTGACGGGGACGCTCCTCCACCGCCACTTGGGACTCTTCGAAGATGCGCTTGAACTGCTCGTAATGGCTCACGCTGTCCACGACCCCTCCTTGTCCGAAATCAATGTAAGTATAAGCCTTTTCCACCGTTAGGGCAAGGGCACGGCCCAGGGCGCCCGGCCCTGCTTTTTCCAGCCGACCACCTCGAAGACCTCGATGGAGGCCTCCTTGCCCTTCACATGGATGGGATCGTGCCTCACCACGTCGACCAGGTCCTCGCAGCCCTCGTAGGTGCTGCCGGTGATCAGCACATGGCTCTTCATCTCCTTGTTGGCCGATTCCATGCGCGCCGCCAGGTTCACGTCATCGCCGATGACCGTGTAATCCATCTTGAAGCCCTCATGGCCCATGTTGCCGGCCACCACGTGGCCCGTATTGACGCCCACGCCGATGTCGATGTGCGGCTTGCCCTCGGCCTTCCACTTGGCCTGCAGCTCCTGCAGCACTTCCATCATCTGCACGGCCGTGCGCACGGCGTTCTGCTTGTGGTGGGGGTCGGGCAGCGGCGAGCCCCACACCGCCATGATGGCGTCGCCCACGTACTTGTCCAAGGTGCCGTTGTTGGCTATCACCACGTCCACCATGGCCGTCAGGTACTCGTTGAGCACCTCCACCACCTCGGGCGCGCTCAGCTTCTCGCTCATGGCGGTGAAGCCGCGCACGTCGCTGAAAAGGATGGTGGCCTCCTTCAGCTCGCCGCCCAGCTTCACGGCGTCAGGATTCTTCATGATCTCTTCCACGATCTGCTTGCTGACGTAGCGGCTGAACATGCGCTTGGTGTTGCGGGCCTCCTTCTCCTCGCGATAGGCGCGGTAGGTGGCCAGGGCGATGTAAGGCAGCACCACCGCCATGAGCGGCGCCACCTGGGGCAGGATCCAGCCCTTGTACACGAAGGCCCCCAGGCAGGCCGCCAAATAGGCCAGGCCCACCGCCGCGCTGACGAAGAAGCCGCGCAGGGCGTTGATGCGGTAGGTGGCCGCAGTGGTCACGGCGCCCAGCAGCAGGACCAGCAGCAGCTCCACCCAGAACGGCGGGCTCCACAGGTACAGGCCGCTCAGCAGCGTGTCCAGGAAGTGGGCATGCGCCTCCACCCCGGGCATGTCGCCCCCCGGCGCGAACGGCACGGCGTGGTTGTCATGCAGGATGTCCGACGTCGAGCCGATGTAGACCACCCGGCCCTTGAACACGCTCATGTCGGCGGTCTTGTAGTAGACGTCGTGGAAGGGGATGGTGGGCACGGTCTGGGGCGGCCCGGCGTAGTCGATCGTCACCGCATCGCGGGCGTTCAAGGGGATCACTTGGTCGCCCAGGATCACCGCATGCCGGGCGGCGTCGTAGCGGGCCGGCTGCTGGACGCCCTTGATGTGGCGCAGCACCTCCAGGTCCAGGCTGGGCTTCTGCGCATCCAGCTCGCTGTTGGAGTCGTAGTACAGCGGCATGAAGTCCCGCAGGAAGCCGTCGCGGGTGTGCTCGACCACGATGTGACCCTTGCCCAGGGCCGCCGCCGCCAGCACCGGGATCAGGGTCTCGGTCTTGATCTGGGACTGATGCTCGCCGATGTACTTCTTCACGTAACGCTCGGCGAAGACCACGTTGCCGGCGGCCTTGGCGGCGTCCGCGAACGCCTGATCCTGGTGGGGGTCGCGCTTGGAGCTCTCGCTGAAGACCACGTCAAAGACCACGACCTTGGCGCCCGCCTCCTTCAGGTTGCGGATGGCCACGGCCCAGAAGTCGCGCGGCCAGATCCAGCGCTCGGGCAGGTAGGCGTTCTTGCCGTTGGAATCCACCCAACCGTTCATGCTCTCGTCGTCGATGGCCACCACCGCGGCCTGGACGGTCATGGGGCGCGGGCCGCGCATGGCGAAGCGCCAATCCACGCTGCGGAACTCCAACAGGTCGAAGACCCCGGCGATGTGGAACAGCGCCACCAGCAGGGCCACCGCCATGCCGATGGTGAAGGTGGTGCGGGTCACCCCCCGCCGCGCGGGCAGCCGGTCGCGGGTCACGGTCCCTTTCAAGGCGCTCATCGCCTCCCCCCCTTCGCGGCCGCCGGGATGCGGTCGCCCTCGCGGCGGGTCAGGGCGCGGTAGTCCTGCATCATCCGGCGGGTCACCGGCCCAGGCTCGCCGTCGGCGATGCTGCGGCCGTCCAGCGCCGTGACCGGCACGATCTCGGCCGCGGTGCCCGTCATGAAGGCCTCCTGCGCGGTGTAGACGTCGTAGCGGGTGATGGGCTCCTCGGCCACGGGCAGCTTGCGCGCCTGGGCCAGCTCGATCACCGCCTGGCGGGTCACGCCCTCCAGGGCGCCCTGCCAGGCCGGCGGCGTCAGCAGCCGCCCCTTGCGCAGGATGAACAGGTTGTCGGCGGTGCATTCCGCCACGTAGCCGTCGTGGGTCAGCAGGATCGCCTCCAGCGCGCCGCGCTGGCAGGCCTCCACCTTGGCCAGGATGTTGTTGAGGTAGTTCAGGCTCTTGATCTTGGGGCTCAAGGCCTCCGCCACATTGCGCCGCGTGGGCACGGTGATCAGGGCCAGGCCGTCCTTGTAGGTGGCCTCCGGGTACAGGCGGATGCGGTCGGCGATGATGAAATAGGTCTGCTTGGGGCAGTTGAACGGGCTCAGCCCCAGGTCGCCGGCGCCGCGGGTGAACACGGGGCGGATGTAGGCGTCCTTCAAGCCGTTGGCGGCCAGGGTGCGCAGGATCTCCTTGCGCATGGCCTCCTTGGGCAGGGGCGGCGCCAGCAGGATGGCCTTGGCGCTGTCATAGAGGCGCTCCAGGTGCTGGGTCAGCCGGAAGACGCGGCCATGGTAGGCGCGGATGCCCTCGAAGACGCCGTCGCCATAGAGCAGGCCATGGTCAAAGACCGACACCACGGCCTTTTCCTTGGGCACCAGCTGCCCGTTCAGGTTCACCAGCATCGCGTCCCCGCCTTCAAAGAATGGCCCCATCTTCCATGCGCACCGTGCGCCCGGCCTTGGCGGCCAGCTCGGGATTGTGCGTCACCATCACCACCGCCTGGCCGCCCTTGCGGGCCGCCTGCTGAAGCAGCGCGAAGACCGCCTCGGAATTGGCCTTGTCCAGGTTGCCGGTGGGCTCGTCCGCCAGCACCACGGCGGGGTCCAGCACCAGCGCCCGGGCCACCGCCACCCGCTGCTGCTCGCCGCCCGACAGCTCGCCAGGCTTGTGGTCCAGGCGATGGCTCAGGCCCATCCCCTGCAGCATGGCGCGCGCCTGCTGGCGGGCCTCGCGGCGGGATGCGCCGGCCACCCGCAGCGGCAGGCCCACGTTGTCGCAGGCGTCCAGGTCGGGCAACAGGTGATGGTACTGGAACACGAAGCCCAGCTTGCGGTTGCGCAGGCCGGAGAGCTGGTCGTCGGGCAGGCTGAACAGCGGTTGGCCATCCAGCCAGACCTCGCCCTCGGTGGGGCGGGCCAGCCCGGCCAGCAGGTAGAGCAGCGTGGTCTTGCCGGCCCCGCTGGGCCCCACCACCGCCGTCAGCTCGCCCCGCTGCACGTTCAGATCCACCCCCCGCAGGACGCGGGTCTCGTCGCCGTTGCCGCCGTAGGTCTTGACCAAGCCGCGGGCTTGCAGCGCAGGCAGGCTACTCATAGCGTATGGCCTCCACCGGGTCCAGGCTGGCAGCCTGGCGGGCCGGGTAGGCCGCCGCCAGCAGGCAGGTGAAGAAGGCCACCGCGGCGATCAAGCCCAGGTCATCGCCCTGCACCTGCACCGGCAGGGTGTCGATGTAGTACACCGACCCGCCGCCGGGGATGCTGATGGGGAACTTGTCGATGATGGCGCAGACGCCCAGCCCCGCCGCGAAGCCCAGGGCCGCCCCGGCGCTGCCGATGTAGACGCCCTGCAGCAGGAACGTGCGCATCACCGCGCCCTTGGTGAAGCCCAGGCTGCGCAGCACGCCGATCTCCTTCTGCTTCTCCATCACCACCATCACCAGGGTGGAGACGATGTTCACGGCCGAGACCAGCACCATGCAGCCCAGGATGACGAACATGATCAGCTTCTCCATCTGCAGGGCCTTGAACAGGTTCTGGTTCATGCGCTGCCAGTCGGCCACCCAGAAGCTGACCCCGTCATCCAGCTGGGCGATGCGGTCGCGCACCCGCGAGGCGTCCTCCAGGCTGGCCACCTTCACCGCCACCTGGTTCACGATGCCGGGGGCGTCGAACAGCTGCTGGGCGTCCTGCAGGCGCAGGTAGACCAACGAGCTGTCGTACTCGTAGTAACCGGTCTGAAAGACCCCCGCCACCCGCCCCTTGCCCATGCGGGGCAGCAGGCCCACGGCCGTGCTGCGGAAAACGGGCGTGAACAGCGTCAGCTCGTCTCCCTCGCCGACGTCCAACTGGCCGCGCAGCTCGCTGCCCAGCAGCATGGGGAACGCCACGGCCCCCGCTTCGGCCGCCGCCGCAGGGCTCACCGGGTCGGGGGCCAGGGACTGCAGGCTGCCCTCTCGCAGGTTCTGGGCCAGCTTGCCCACCGCCGCGTGGCTGGCGGGCAGGATGCCCTGCACCATCACGCCCGTCACCCCGCTGGGGGATTTCAGCATCACCTGGCCCTGATAGTAGGGCGATACGCCCACCACGCCCGGGATGGCCTGGATCTTGGGCAGCAGGGCCTGCCAATCGCGGATGCCCTGCTTGCCGTAGGCGTTGACCAGCACATGCGCGTTGGTGCCGATGATGCGGTCGCGGATGTCCCGGCGGAATCCGTTCATGACCGAGATGACGATGATGACCCCGGCCACGCTGATGGCGACGCCCAGCACGGCGATCACACCGATCAGGTTGATGAAGCCGCGCCGCTTGGCCCGCAGATGCTGCAGGGCCAGGGATGCCTCCAACCCCAGGCTCAAGCCGAGGGCCTCATGTGGGGGAACAGGATGACGTCCCGGATGCTGGCGGCGTCCGTCAGCAGCATGATCAGGCGGTCCACGCCCAGGCCCATGCCGCCGGCCGGCGGCATGCCATGCATCAGCGCCGTGACGAAGTCCTCATCCATGCGGTGGGCCTCCTCGTCGCCACCCTCGCGGGCCTGCAACTGCTGGCAGAAGCGCTGGTACTGGTCCAGCGGGTCGTTCAGCTCGGAGAAGCCGTTGGCCAGCTCGCGGCCGACGATGAACAGCTCGAAGCGGTCGGCCAGGCCGGCGTGGCCCGGCTTGCGCTTGGCCAAAGGCGAGATCTCCACCGGATAGTCCGTGATGAAGACCGGCTCCCACAGCTTGGGCTCCACATGCTCGCCAAAGAGCGCCTCCAGGCGCTGGCCGGGGTTGAGGGCCTTGCGCTGGGCCGGGCTGATGTCCGGCAGCAGGCGGGCCAGCCCGGCCTCGTCCAAGCCCTCAGGGTCGGCGATGCCGCCCAGCTCCACCACGGCCTGGCGCATGGGGATGCGCTTGAAGGGCGGCGTCAGGTCCAGGTCCCGGCCCTGGTATTGGATGCGCGTGGACCCGCAGGCCGACAAGGCCATCTCGCCCACCAACTGCTCGGTCAGCTGGATCATGGCTTCCCCGTCGCCATAGGCCTCGTAGACCTCCAGCATGGTGAATTCGGGGTTGTGGCGGGGGCTCAGGCCCTCGTTGCGGAAGTTGCGGTTCAGCTCGAAGACCTTCTCGAAGCCGCCCACCAGCAGGCGCTTCAGGTACAGCTCCGGCGCGATGCGCAGGAACATGTCCATGCCCAGGGCGTTGTGGTGGGTGATGAAGGGGCGGGCGGCCGCGCCCCCGGCCTGCACCTGCAGCATGGGCGTCTCGACTTCCAGGAACTGGCGCTCCTTCAGCACTTCGCGCAGCCGGCCCACGGCCTGGCTGCGCTTGAGGAAGGCCGCGCGGGTCTCCGGGTTGGCCATCAGGTCCAGGTAGCGCTGGCGGTAGCGGATCTCGGTGTCCTGCAGCCCGCTCCACTTGTCGGGCGGCGGCAGCAGCGCCTTGGCCAGCAGCGTCACGGCTCGAACCTCCACCGTGACCTCGTTGGTCCGGGTCCGGAACACCGGGCCCTCGACGCCGATGATGTCCCCCAGGTCCAGGCG
>Ga0302320_10005347_pt1 | contig 28887 bp, 30 predicted proteins | sample Bog_T0_3_FD_202130 | JGI IMG/M metagenome (GOLD analysis project Ga0302320, IMG submission 202130) | Peat permafrost microbial communities from Stordalen Mire near Abisko, Sweden - Bog_T0_3 | ecosystem: Environmental > Terrestrial > Soil > Wetlands > Peat | place: Sweden: Abisko, Stordalen Mire...
GCAGATGGAAGCGATTAGCGCCATCGCGCAGCAGACGACCGCGGTTCTGGATATCGAGCACCTGCTGTCTAAATCCTGCATGCTGGTGCAGCAGGCGTTTCAGGTGTCGCAGGTTGCCATTCTACTGAAGGAAGAGGAAGAACTAGTTCTGCGATCACACCATGGATCGCTGACCGCGCGGGTTCCGGAGGGCGGAAAATTTGCGGTGTCGGAGGGGAAGTTTGGCGAGGCCCTCACCTCAGGCAAGACAATCGTCGACAACGATCTAGTCCCCCACACTATGGACTTTCGGCTTTATGAGGAAACGCGCTCGCGCGTAATCATTCCGTTAGTTTCGTTCGGCCAGTCTCTGGGCTTGTTGCTGCTGGCGTGTGGAGAAAGCGGGTGCTTCAATCCTCACGATCTGGCGCCCCTGGAATCGGTCGCGGATATCTGTGCCACTGCAATTCAAAATGCCTATTACGTGGAACGCGTGAGGCAACTGGCGTATCGCGACGGCCTGACCGGGATTTTCAATCGGCGATTCTTCGAAATGCGGATGACGGTAGAAATCGATCGGGCGCAACGTTTCGGATCTGGTCTGGCGGTCATCATGATCGATATCGATCAGTTCAAATCTTTGAATGACGACTTCGGCCATCTCCTGGGAGATGAGGTGCTGCGGCAGGTTTCCTCAATGTTGCACCAGCAGGTGCGAAAAATCGATGTGGTTTGCCGTTACGGCGGCGAAGAATTTGCAATTTTGCTGGCGCAGGCCAATGCCAAAGATGCATTCGATGTCGCCGATAAGCTGCGAGCATCAGTCGAAGCGTGGGCTTTCCCCGGTGTGCCCCGTCCCGTCACCATCAGCGCAGGAGTGGCAGGATATCCCGATCACGGAGTAACTCGTGACGACCTCATGAAGGCTGCCGACGAGGGCCTATATGCAGCCAAGCAAGGCGGAAGGAACCGGGTCTTTATGGCTCCGGCAAACAAAAGGGCGCATCAGCATCACGCTGGCAAACTTTAGAGTCTTAGATGTCGGCTCGGCCGCTCAGCTCACGCCGAAGCTGATCCTTCATCTCGTTACCTTGATCCTGTAACTGCTGCTGTAATTCGCGCATTTGCTTTTTGATCTCGTCTGTGACCACTCCATTCGCTTGTTTTCTTGCATCCTCCAGTTGTGCCTGCAGACGCTGCAACTCTTCCGACTTGAGTCGTTCGGCCTGCGCCTTGGCCAGCGCGATTTCCGGCTGCCATTTCGCCGCCTCGGACGCGGCTTGACTGATGGCGAGACTCATCTTGGCGTCGATCTGAGGCAGATCGAAACTCTGATTAAGATACTCACCCGTCTGGCGCGAAGCGGGAAGCGTCAGCGTGATGGTCTGTTCTTTCTTGTCCCGCAGGATGGTAATGGTTGTGTTGCTTTCTTTCTGCGAACGCAGCGCACGGGAGAAGTCGCCGGCGTCGCATATGCCCTTGCCGTTCACTTTCGTGATGATGTCGCCGGCCCGAAATCCAGCTTTTTCAGCGCGGCTGCCTTTTTCTACAGAGCGTACCAGCACGGCCTGGCCGTCTTTCGCCCCGAAGAATTCGCCCAGTTGGGGTGTGAGATTTTCGACCATCAATCCACTACGCATGGAGGAATGAACGACCACGACGGAAACGGGCATGTCGTTCATAGGCGGAAGTTCTGGCATCGGTGGAATCGTTGGCGTCTCAAAGTGGTAGCTGTAATTGCCCGGGTTGAAACTGGCGGAGGCACTCCTCCGGTCGGCAAGCTGGACTTTCACCGTGAGGGGCTGCCCGTCGCGACTGAGACCAAGAGCGACGACGCGTCCGGCAGGAACTTCGTGAATCATCCGGCGCAACTGCTCAACGCTTTCAACCGCCGTGCCGTTCATCGTCAGAATGACGTCGCGCTCTTTGATGCCGGCTTTTCCTGCAGGCGCGTCCTGGTCGACCATGGTGACTTCGACGCCGTGCTCTTCCTTAAGCTTGAGGTCGGCTAGCAGGTCGGGAGTCACGTCGCGAGTATCGACGCCGAGGTAAGAACCTTCCCCGAAGAAGTCCTCGCTGGAGTATCCAGCCCATGTCCCCGGTGGGGTGGAGGCAAATGTCATCGCCGACGTCAACAAGATAATCGCTCCTGCGAGCGTTTTCCGATTTACTTTTCTTTGTATCATCGCTCTCTCCTGCCTTGGTTCATCATTGCTGCCCCACGAGCGCGGACGTTCGCACCTACACTTACGGTGTTCGACGGATATAAATGTCTCCGGTCGTGGTTTGAATTCGCAACACCGGCCCGCCGCCATTGATCGCGCCCTCGGCGGAGATTGTGCTCGGCCCCCAATCGCCGCCTTCGCTGTTGATCTTTAATTCGGGAAAATCGGTGTGAATACGATGTCCGTTGGCGACCTCTATTTCGGCCTGCACGTTGACCTTCAAGGAGACGGGAACATAGACCGTGATATCGCCTGCGGACGTTTCCAGTGTCGAGCCCGCGTTGTCCACCGGAGCCATCATATGGGCAATGATGCCGCCGCCGCTGGTCTCCGCTCGAACCGAGGTCACGCCATTGAGCATAATGCTTCCCCCACCTGTTGTGGCGCGAACTGGCCCCTTGGCAGACGCCAGCGTGATATTTCCGCCGCCCGTGTCCATCTCGGCAGAGCCGCCGATGTCGCCAAGGTCGATGCTTCCGCCCCCTGTGCTGGCATGAACCCGGCCGCCGCAATGATCGACGCGAATGCTGCCGCCGCCGGTTTCCAGAACGGCATCCTGTTCCCCTGAAATCAGCGTCACGCTGCCGCCGCCGCTCTGTGCGTTGACCCGTCCCTTCGCCGAAGCGATGTGGATGCTTCCACCGCCGGTTTCGAGATTCACTTCCGCTCCCGCATTCTGCAAGTCGATGCTGCCCCCGCCGGTGTGCGCATCGATCGTGCCACCAATATCCGATAAGCGAAGGCTGCCGCCTGCGCTCTCTGCCTCAAGCCGCGCGCCGACATTGCGTACCCCAATATCTCCGCCGGAGGTTTCAATTTTGATGTGGCTGAGATCGCGGGGAACCATGATACGGAAGTCGCCAGAGAATCGATGCGGCTGTCGGCCATCCCATTGGGCGTTAATAACGGCCGTATCTCCGCGAAGCTTCGCATCGATTTGGTAGCCTTCAAACATCTTACGGGCACTACTTTCGGACGAAGCGTCCAACCGGTTGTGAATCTCGTACGTAACGTTCGACTGTGAGCTGCCCTGGATCTCAACCGATCCCGACTCGATGTCGATGCGCAGAACCCGGGCATTCCCCAAATCGCCTTTAATCTCCTGCACCCAGCGTCCACCCTCGGTGAATACGCGGCCCTGCTGCGCAAGTGCAAGCGACGAGAGGATCGCTATCGTCGACGCGAATTGGGTAATTCTTCTCAGCATGACTAATTCATCTCCGGCATCTGCGCGACCATAGCTTTGGCCTGCGAGCGGATGTATACATTCTTGTCGGACTGCGCCAGCTTCTGCAAAACGATACGCACGCTGCTGTCCGCTTCCACCGAATTCAAAAGCTTCAGCGCATCGATGCGGACGCCCTGATTGGAATCGTCCATGAGCGCTTCCAGCACGGCATCGCGCACCCGAACATCATCCTTCACGTAGTTGCTCAGGCCATCCAGCGCCTTCAATCGCACACCAGGATTTGAGTCGTAGCGCAGGGCATAAACAAGAGTTTCGCGCACGTGGTCGTTGGCAGGCTGCTGCGTGAGCAGGCTGACTGAATCCATGCGTACGCCGGAGTTGTAATTGTTACGGGCCGCAAACAACAGCAATTGCTGAATACGCTGATCGTTCAGCGAGCCTTGCGCTTCTTTCGGAGACAGCGAATCGTACTGAATAGTGACGTTGTTGCTGCCAGGCTGCTGCGAGATCGACCGAATTCCTGCAACGGAAGACTCGTCCATTCCACTGGGAGAAGTTATCGCAGCGGTTGTGCCTGTGAAATGATCGGCCCGCAGAAATCGATAGGTCATGCCGACGCCGCCAGCAAATCCTACGATGAAAATGACCGCGGTCAGCGCGGGCGCGAAACTGATTTGGCGAAACCATACAAATGGATCGAACGTGAGGCGCTGCCACAATCCGCCCTGCTCGGCGGTTTCGAGCGATTCCTGCAACCTCATGCGCGAAGCAGCCAGCAGGTTCGGCGTAGGTTCTTGCACCGGTAGCTGCTCAAACACGGCATGGAATACGCCCAACGAACGCAACTCCGTCGCGCATTCAGGACAGCGCGCCAGATGCTGTTCCGTTTCGAACCGCGCGTCATCCGCCAGTTCGTTGTACGCGTATAGCACTAGATTTTCTCGAAGCCATTCGCATTTCATAAATTCATCCCGCATTTCATCGAATATCCGCCAACGCTCCGCGTAGTTTTTGGGTCGCGCGGAATAAAGTATTCTTCGCCGTTTCTTCCGTCGTATTGAGGACTTCGCCCACCGTTCTCAGCTTTAGGCCCTGATAGTGCTTGAGTTCAAAAACCATGCGTTCGCGTGGGGTGAGCTTTTCGAGCGCCGCTCCGATGCGCGTTCCCATCTCGCGCCGCATCAACTCACGCTCTGGATTCGCGCCCGAACGTCCGTCCGGTACTTGATCCAGCAGGTCGTACTGTTCGCCGTGCTCATCCGTCGCCACGGGCGCGTCTTCTTTGCGAACCTGACGCTTGCGCAAGTGATCAAGGCACAAATTCGTCACGATGCGATAAATCCAAGTGTAGAAAGAACACTCAAAACGAAAGTTGCCGATGCTCTTGTACGCCTTCAGGAACGCTTCCTGATAAACGTCCTGCGCCTCGTGCTCCGACCCGGTGAGGTGCAGCGCCAGGCGCAGCACCGCCTGATCGTAGTTGCGCACCAGCGACTCGAAGGCAGCACGGTTCCCGCGCTGCGCTTCGCGCACCAGCGTGGCGTCTTCCATTCGACTTACGCTTTGCCCGGCCATATCTCCCAAAACTGGGGGGTTGGGAGTCTCCAGTATCCGAGTTTTGCTGTCGCTCTGTTGCCCGTGCCTGCGATTGGCGAACCCGCCAATCTTAAAAGGAACTGCAATGGTTCCGGCCGGCATAACGTCTCCTCGTCCGTAAGCTCGCGGGGCGCCTTTGCCGTTCTCTCCGCTGGCACTCCAATAGACGAGGCAAACCGCGATACGTAAGCAGGAAAGCCGGTTTGGCCGGAAGATTGCTTCTGCACGATGGTAATCGCGAACTAAAGGATTTTAACTCGCAGGAAAATGAAAGGCTATTCGGGGATGCTGGGGTGGGTGTAAGGCTGCTTAGTTCCTCTGTGAAATCTCCGTGCCCTCTGTGGTTAAGATTTTGGTTTGCACCGAAAACCTAACCGCAGAGGGCACGGAGGGATCACAGAGGTCCCAGAGTAAACCTCGGAGCGATTATTCTGCCGCTTCGGCTTCGACGACGACTTTGATGTGAGCAGTAACGTCTTTATGCAATTTGACTGGGATGGTAAATTCTCCCAGCGACTTCAGGGGATCGTGCAATTGAATCTTGCGGCGATCCAGATCGAAACCCTTCTTGGCCAGCGCGTCGGCGATGTCGCCCGAGGTGACGGATCCAAAGAGCTGTTCGTTATCGCCGGAGCGACGCTGGAAGCGCAATTCGAGTGGCTCGAACTGCTTCGCGAGCTCTTCCGCTTGACCCTTCTCTTTCGCAGACCGGCGCACGGACGCGGCCTTCATCTGCTCAATCACGCTCTTGTTGCCGGCTGAGGCTTCGATGGCCAGCTTGCGCGGCAACAGAAAATTTCGGCCATAGCCCTCCGCGACTTTGACCACGTCGCCGCGAGAGCCGAGCTTTACTACGTCTTCTTTCAGTATGACTTCCATGGATTGCTCCTAAATGTTGAGGCCGCCAAGCGGCAAATTGTTTATGCCGCGCGTCCTGAAAACGGCAGCAACGCGATGTTGCGGGCCTGTTTGATGGCCAGTGACAAACGGCGCTGATGCGGCGTGCAGACTCCGGTCAGTCGGCGGGGCGTGATTTTGCCGCTTTCGGCCACGAAGCCGGCGAGCAGGCGCACGTCTTTGTAGTTGATGGCATCGATTTTCTCGGTGCAGAATTTGCAGACTTTCTTGCGGCGGAAAAACTTGCGTCCGCCAGGTCCGCTCTCACGGCCGCCAGGGCCGCCTTGCCCCATGGGGCGTGCTGGACGGCGCTCGCGATCGGGGCGATCTCCGCCGTCGCTCGAAGATGATGTTGGTCTAGTCTCGTCAGCCATAATTCTCCTTCAATCTCTCGTAAGAATTTGTTTATGCAGTCGCAGCGGGCGCTTCGGCGGCGACAGTCTCTGTAGCCGGGGGCGCAGGCTTGCGACGCAAATCGCGGTGCGCCTTGATCTTGTCCAGCCGCTTCTGTTCTTCGTCGGTGCGCACGGTGAGAAACTTGATCACCGGCTCGGAGACCCGCAACCGGCGCTCCAGTTCGTGAATCAAGTCGCCACCGCCTTCCACCTTCAGCAGGATGTAAATGCCATCGTGAAAACGGCGCACAGGATAGGCCAGCCGCCGCTTGCCCCATTTTTCCACGCCCTTGCTGATCGCGTTCGACGTCGTGATGGCGCTTTCCAGCGTGGCAATGAGCTTATCCTGATCTTCTTCCGTCATGTCAGGACGGACAATAAACATCAATTCATAAGAACGATTCATCAGCTTCTCCAATTTCTTTGCGTAACTCTCTACTGCTCAAGCTCGGCTTTGCGGTTGTAAAAATTCATCGCCGCAGCCGCGCCTTTGCTCAAAATATCTCTGATTGCCTCTGCTGCCGTCTCCAGCATCTGGTCGACGACAACCAAGTCCGCTTTGCGGAAGGGCGACAGCAGATAACTCTGTCCATCGCGCACTTTTCGCTCCGGCATCACGCCCATGCGAATGCGCAAAAAATCTTTCGTGCCCAGCGCTTCGATGATGGAAATAATTCCGTTATGTCCGGCTGCGTTCTTCTTGGTGTGAATGCGCACCGTGCCTAATGAAAAATCCAACTCATCCTGAATCACGATCAGATCCGTCTCCGGACTGACCTCGTTCTTGTCCACCAACTCCCGTACCGAAAGACCGCTCAAGTTCATGAACGTCTCCGGCTTGGCCAGCAACACTTCCTGCTCGCCAATTGTCGTTCTGGCAGTCAATGCCCGGCTTTGGCGGTTACGAACTTCCACGCCGCACAGCCCGGCCAGCTTGTCCACGGCCAAAAAGCCGATGTTGTGGGGCGTGAACTGATACTCAATGCCCGGGTTGCCTAAACCGACAATCAGTTTCACGCCGAATCAACAAGGCTCCGCGGCTTGCAAAGCTAACCGCGAAACCAATCTCACTTCTTGTCTTTCTTAGCCGCACCCGCGGCGGGCTCTTCCTCAGCCGTTTCCTGCTTGCCCTTCTTGATGACTTCAGGCTCAGCCGCCACTGCCGTCGCGTCCGCAGCCGCATCGGGCGTCGGCGCAACTTCTTCTTTGATCGAGGTCACGTGCGCCACCGGCTGTCCGGCATCGGTCAGAAACGTGAGCTTAGGATCATGAGGCAAATCGGAAACGCGCAGCACCGTGCCGAACGTCAACTGGCTGATGTCAAGTTCCACAGCCGAAGGAATATCCGCGGGCAGGCACTCGATTTCAACTTCACGCAGCATCTGCTCGAGTACGCCGCCTTCGAGCTTCACGCCAACGGCTTCGCCCGTTAGGACAATCGGAATACTGACGGTCAGCTTGCGATCCATGGCGATGCGCTTGAGATCGATGTGCAGCAACGAGCCTTTGATCGGCTCATACTGCCAATCAACGATCATCGCCTTGGTGTTCTCTCCGCCTTCGAGGTTGAGATCGAAAATCGTGTTGTGGCCGGTGCGGGAGTGCAGGATACGCGAAACCTGGCGCGGATCGACGCTCACGGAAATCGCGTTCTTCCCCGCGCCATAAAGGACGGCGGGAACTTTGCCGCTCACGCGCACGCGGCGCGCTGCATTCTTGTTGCCTGCGGGACGCTCTTGCGCGAGCAGGGCGTTGCTTTCAGTTGCGGTTGCCATAATTTGAATCCTTAATCTATAAGAACAATTTGCTTACCGATGTTTCTTCGTGAATCGACTGAATCGCGCGTCCAATCAAGCCTGCGATGGACAGCACTTTGATCTTCGGCTCCAACTTTGCCGCTTCACCCAACGGAACCGTGTTGGTCACGACTACTTCCTTAATGCAGGATAGCGAAATATTTTGCACCGCCGGCCCGGACAACACTGGATGCGAGCAGCATGTATACACCGCGCTCGCTCCGCTATCCATCAGCGCGCTGGCGGTCTTGACCAGCGTGCCTGCGGTGTCAATCAAATCGTCGATCACCAAGCAAGTGCGTCCGCGGACGTCGCCGATCACGTTCATGACTTCGGCGACATTCACCTCCACGCGCCGCTTGTCGACGATGGCCAATGCCGCATCCATCTTCTTGGCAAAAAATCTGGCGCGCTCCACGCCGCCCGCGTCCGGCGAAACCACCGTCAAGTTCGGCAGATTCAGTCGCTTAAAATGATCCACCAAAACCGGCGACGCAAACAAATGATCCACCGGGATGTTAAAAAATCCCTGCAACTGCGGCGCATGCAAATCTACGATCAGCGCCCGGTTCGCACCTGCGGTAGTCAGTAAATCGGCCACCAGCTTCGCCGAAATCGGCGCTCGCGGCTTGTCTTTCCTATCTTGCCGCGCATATCCAAAGTATGGAATCACCGCCGTGATGCGTCGCGCCGAAGCGCGCTTGAGCGCATCCATGATCAGCAACAGCTCCATCAAGTGCTCGTCCACGCTGGTGATCTTGCCGCTGTCCAGAATCCTGCGGCAGGTCGACTGCATGACGAAAACGTCCGCTCCGCGCACGTTCTCTTGCAGCTGAACGTAAGCTTCGCCGTCACTGAATCGGCTGATCACCGCCTGCCCGCGCGCCAGTCCGAGGAAAGCACAAACCTCGTCGGCAAGCGGCTCATTGGCCGTGCCAGAAAAAACCTTAAACTTATCGTCCGCACGGCTGCGCTGTGGTCTGCGGTCAGCCGCTTTGTCTTTTTCTTTGTCTCTGTCTCTGTCTTCGGGGCTCGTCAACTGCTTTTTTTCAGTCGTCGTGGCAAGCGTGGCCATAGAGTTCGCCCTTCCCAACCAGTTTCAAATTTTGGCTGGGCCGCTAGGATTCGAACCTAGACAAAGTGCGTCAAAGGCACTTGACCTACCATTAGTCGACGGCCCAGTAATCCCTGCTTTTGTTTACGGGAGCTACCAGTGTAAGCCATAAAAGCCGCCGCCGGAAACTACAAACTTGCAAGCGCCTTCCAGTACTGCCGCCGGGTCAAAGTGCTCGTCGCCACCGCGGCTATGCCACTCTTGCGGAACTTGGCCGCAGATTCTTGCGCCGCAAACCGGGTTGCAAATAGCCCATAAATCGCAGACCCAGAGCCCGACAAGGACGCATAATAAGCCCCTGATCGCTCCAATTTTCGCTTCAAATCTCGCAGTAAGGGATATTGCGGAAAGACGACCTGCTCAAAGTCGTTTTCTATCCCGGTACGGACGAGGTCGAGAAGCGGGGTCTCGGCCCGGCCCCTGACATGTTTCCCAGGGACACCGGAGTTACCGTTCAGCCAGGCTGACAACGTTTGACCGAACTGTTTAAGTGTATCCGAGGACGCGGCCTGCGTCAATGCGAGCTTATCCCAATCCGCGAACGCCTTGGGAGTTGATACGCCAATGTCGGGCGTCACAATCACGCACGGCGTCGCAGGCAGATCAGGCAGCGGATAAACTTCTTCACCGTGTCCTACGCCGAGAATGGTTCCGCCAACAAGAAAGAGAGGCAGGTCGGAACCGACTTCTGCCGCGATGCGCAACTTCTCGCCGCCGGATAATTTCTTGCGCGACGCAATCTCCAGCGCGATCAAAGTCGCCACAGCATTACCGGACGCTCCACCCAATCCGCCCTGAATCGGCAGCCGCTTTTCGATGGAGATAACGATCCGTCCACGCAGCTTCAGCGCGGACGCCGCGCGCTCAGCAATCTTCCAACAAGTATTGGATGAATCCCTGGGCACTCGCGGATCGTCACACCAAATCTCAATCCCCGATCCGCGAACTACCTCAACCCGCAGGACATCATGCAGCGCAATGGTCTGATACACCGTGCGCAGCGCATGAAAGCCATCGGCCCGCAGCGGGCCGATGGCTAGACCGAGGTTGATTTTCGCGAAAGGATGAACTGCTACTTGCATGGCAGTCAGAATTGTAACTGGTGCAGAACAGCCGGCGACCAATCACCGGTCGAGCTATTAGGGCAGTAAAATAGCTCCGTGACGTAGGAAATTGCCGATGGACAGAAAGCTTTGCGAAGGTTGTCTTAGGAAAACCAGTCGCCACAAGTTACTCAACAAGGAAACGATGATCGTCCGCTGCGGTTTTTGTCGGAAAGAGGTGAGTTTCTTAGTGACGAGCAAGCGCACCTCGCCGCCGACTACGCACTACATCAGTAAGACTAACCCGTCTCTCACGAAGACGAAGCCAGGCAGGGAGGCACGCCGCTCAACGAGATCCCGCCGGTAATACTTCACCATAAGGGTGACGACCGAATGAGCTCCGTTTAGGGACGGTAGGCTCGCCAAGTCGTTCCCGCGTGACGAGCCCAGTGCCGGAAACCGTGAGCACATCATCGTACAGAGGTACGATATGTTTGATTGCCAGCGTTATCTGATCCGATTGGCTCATTGCCTTGCTGTGCTTCAGAAAAATCAAGCCCCAAAAATACCGCCCGTCTTTGCCCTTTCTCCACTCGTGGTTTTTATATTCGGGGACAAAATCCTTATTCGCCGTGACAATGACACACTTCCTTTCGACAGCCTCCTCGACGATGATTCTGTCTTCTTTCCCCTTCAGCCCGAGGCCGCCAACCGTATAGACCATGACTTTTCGCGCGAATGCTGATTTTGCCTGGACATCGACGTCCTCGTCCAAGAGCACTCTTAGCTTGCCCATAGTCCCACCCACAATTTCCGGCGATGAGAGCTGGCCGTCACCGAGCCCATAGAGTCTCCCTTACCTCCGCGAATTTCGCATCTTTTCCCCGGAGTTGGTCGGCTTGCACCACTATCCCCTTCTGTCCGCAATCGATTGTAAGTATGTCGCTTTCAGACTTAGGGGCGGCCTCCTTGCGGGTAGCGATCCCGCAATGGGTAAAACCTTCGTTATGCAATTGGTCGATCAACAGTGAGACGGTGTGGGCAAGGTCATAGGCCGAGTCTTCTATCGTCCAGAACTTTGAAGCGCCGACTAAGACACCGCTCACGAATCCGAGTTGACCAACGACGAATTGACCACCGCTCTTCTGGGAAATTGCCCACGAGTCCTCTATGTCCCCGCCTTTCCACGGGCTAACGTCGAAGTCCTCACTAAGCTCGGCTATCACTCGGTTCTTAGGCATGCCGAGGCTGATACGAACCGGCGTGAACTCCAAGTCGCCTGCCGGGGATGTAGTCTTCTTCTGGGCGGCAGCGCAGATGGCCTGCGCTGCGATCACGGCTGCAACGGCCAAGAGTCGCAAAAGAGATTTCATGGAACTCTCCTATCCCTCCGATTCTAGCTTCTACGGGGCAAAACGTCGCACTCTTGATCAGCAGACCTGCAACACCGGCGCACTCCGGCCGCGATGCGGCTTGATGACGATCTGCACGTCCTGATCGAGGGCAACTAAGAATCTCAGCAGGCGCTCGACGGAAAACTGGCGGAAATCTCCGCGCAGCATTTTCGAGACATCGGGCTGGCGGACTCCGAATAGTTCGGCGGCCTCGACCTGCTTCAGGCCCCGATCTTTCACAATCGCGTCAATCTTGAATACGAGCTGCGCCTTAACCAAATGCTCTTCCGCATTGGGCAGACCGACGTCTTTAAACACATTGCCGCTTCCTATTTCGTGCCCATTTTTATTGCTCATGGATTCATCGCTTTGGCGATCTGCTCGGATTCACGCAGTCTTTGCTTGACTAATTCGATCTCGCGACGCGGCGTTTTCCGGCCCGTTTTAGATTTCTTTTGAAACGCATGAAGCACAAACACCGTCGCCGCATATCTCACGGTATAGACAGCCCGGAATGTGTCGCCGCGATGGTCCGTGACGACTTCCAGCACGCCCGCGCCACCAAATCCACCCAAGGCCTTTGCATCACGATGTTTGCCGCCTCGCTGCGCGACATAGAGGGCATAGCCCATTTGATCTTGGACGGGTTCTGGAAACTCCCGCAGATCTCTGAGGCTCGATCCGACCCAGACAACAGGTTTCAGGGACGGCTCGTCGTGCATGGCAACTCTAATATAGTGATTTCACTATATTATGTCAAGTAACAGAACTTTGCCTCAGTGGCTGAACTCAAACACTTCCGCGTAGCCGAAGAGTTTCGAGGTGTAGATGAAACCGAACACGTCGCCGTTGCGGATGAGCAGTCCGCCGATCGGACCGCCATCGTCGGATGCGGGGAAGCTGTAATACGCCGCTTCGTTCCACACGCCGGATTGGTTCTTGGTCAACGCATAGACGGTGCCGACCTCGCAAGCGCCTTCATCGACGGATCAGTGCGAAAACTCGAAGATTTCGCCGTAGCCGAAATTCTTCGATGTGGCAGTGAACCCAAACAGCTGCGCGGATTTCGTAAGCAGCAGCCCGCCGAGCGGTCCGCCCTCGCTTTGAACATAAGGGAAGCTATAGCTGCCGGCTTCACTCCATTGGCCGGAGCCATTCTGCGTCAATTCGTAAACCGTTCCGCCGTTGGACTTGCCGCCCTCTTCGGTGGTTCCAAAGATGTGACCTGCGTCGTCGGGATTAACTGCGCCGTAAGGAAACGCTCCATCTGGCGTACCCTTAAAGTTGTAGATCACCGAGAAGTTTCCTTTGGCGTCGATCTCGTAAACCACGCCGCTGTCGCTCGACCCGCCGACGAAGGTTGAGCCATACAGATTGCCATTCGCGTCGAAGTTTATGTTGCCATAGGGGGACTGGCCGTCTGTTCCGTTGAAGGAGTGCAGGACGGTTTCGGTCCATTTGCCATTGGTCTGCTTGAGCTGGTAAACCGTACCCTGGCCAAATTGCCCGCCTCCGTTGGTTGTCCCGTAGAGACTGCCGGCCGCGTCAGCCTTCAGGCCCCCTTCCGGGTACTGTCCGTCAGCACAGTTGGAGAGCGAACAGAATTCGTAGAGTTGAACGTAGTTATAGCCATTCGCAGTCTTTTGCAGTTCGTAAGCGACGGTTTGATTGGTGATCCCGTTTCCATTACCAAGGGTCGTTCCATAGATGTTGCCCTTGGCATCCAGCAGTAAATCGCCATTGGGGCCGCCTGGCTGATTGATTCCTGGGAACGAATAAATAGAGCTCTCGCTGAATGTGCCATCACCGTTGGGCGAGAGCTTGAATACTTCACCTTCGCCATCGTTGCCGCCGAGCGTATCTCCGCCATACAAGTTTCCCTCAGCGTCGATCGCGACGCCCTGGTTGGGAAAGTCGAGCATGTCGTAAATGGTGGTGACCTGCCACTTCCCATTTCCTAGCGGACTTACTTCATACACGCCGCCCGCCCCGAGGTCACCGAGGTTGTTGGCGCCATACAGATTGCCTTTGGCATCTTCGACCAGCGTTCCGCCACCGGGAAATCCGCCGGTGGAACCGAGAACCTGGAACTTGACTTGCGTCTTCTGGGCGAACGCAGAAAGAGTGAGGATAAACGCGGTGAGAGCGGCGATACAGAGTTTGCTGCGCATGGTGTGACCCCCGGGGGAATTTTTCAGTTGGATGGGACTGCGCTTGGCTAGCTGGCCCAAAAGGCGCTCCGGTCAACTGGTCTAAGCTGAAGTTACCGCGCCCGCATTACTGGGAGATGACAGAAGAGAATATTCTTCCGACAGGCACTGCCGAAGTCAGCTTTTATGCAGAACTATGCACAATCAGGCGCGCCGTTTGTAGTACACCGCGAACTCGAAGCCGGGATTGGGCGGGAAGAGTTCGGCAACTTTTCTAATTCGCTCAGCCAACTGCGCCGGGGCGAGCAGCGGATAATCGCGCTCTCGCAGATCGTAGTAGTCCACGTCGATAAATAATGACAGGAGATAGATCGAGATCGAGTCGGCGAAGGCTGCGGCGAAGAATTCGTTCTTGTGGCGCTCCGCGTCAGCGCCACCTTCGAGAGCGAACTTGCGCGATTCCCAGGCGTCGAGCGAAGTCTCGCCGCGCGCTCCCGCTTCGACTTGCTTCCATACCAAATCCGCGAAATCCCTTGATACGCCTGCCTTTTCGACGACCGCGTGTCCCACATTGATATAGAACTCGAAGGCCACGGAAAACTTATCATCCATCAATCGGGTCGAGATGAACACACATTGCGAACCGTTCAGATCGAGATTGCGATGGCACACGGCGTTGTCACTCAAGGCGACATCGTAGCGATCGGCGATCACCGTTTCGTCGCCCTGATTCACCGTCAGCGGAACAAAGTAATAAGCCTTGCGGGTAAGCGCGTACGCCGCGGCTTCGGGAACGGCGGCAACCATGCGTTCGAGATCGGACGCGGAGACGGTGACCTCACCCGAGATGGCGTAACAGACTCCGTTAGGAGCTTGCGAAACAGCACTTTGGCGAACCACTTCCGCCGGGGCGCGCGTAATGGCGGACGCACTTTGCGACATCACTCGATTCTAGCAGGGATTGGAGTGTGAGTTGGGACGGCACCGGCGTTACAATCTAGGAGGATACTTTCATAGGCTGCTTGATGAAAACCGTTCGCAAACCCCGTTGGTACTTCATCCCGGTTCGAGTATTGCTGGTCACTTTCGTGATCACGCTACTGTCATTCGCGATATGCCTGCTGCTGGGAATTTCGGGCATAGCCGTGGTAGCGCTGCTGAAAGGCGTGCATCCTGACATGAGGCTTGCGTATCGCGAGGTCGCCGCACCTGGCGCGGTAATTATCGCCGCCTGCGTTTTCACGACCATGCTGGTAATCGAGATAAAACGCTTTCGCCAATCCCGCACCCTGGATGGAATCGCACGAGCCAGTCGATGACGAAGCCTGGCCCCAGCGAAAGCGCCCCGCGCATCGCGATTCCGATTCCGCACTCCGGACTTCCTGAGTACGTGCAACGATCACTGCCACAATATGAAAACGCAGTGCGCTTAGCTGGCGGAGAGCCCGTGCGCATTCCTCTGGATCAAACTCCTTCGGAAATTATGAAACGGATTGAGCGCTGCGATGCGGTGCTACTTCCCGGCAGCAGCGCCGATGTCGATCCGGCGAAATATGACGCGCCCCGCCACGAAAAAACCGCTGCCGCAGATGTGAAGCGCGACACGGTCGACGAACTGCTCCTGCAAGATGCCTACAACATGCGCAAGCCAATTCTTGGCATCTGCTATGGCATGCAAACGCTAAATGTCTATCGCAGCGGATCGCTGATCCAGGATATCGAATCGCCGATCGATCATACGGCGGGCAGAATGGTTCCGATCGCGCACGAAGTCGAGATCGATCCGGGATCGAAGCTGGCGGAGATTCTTAGTCTGAACAACATATCCACGAAATCGCTCACTCTACCGGTGAATTCGAGCCATCATCAATCCGCCTCCGTGATCGGCGATGGTCTCCGCGCAGTCGCGCGCTCTCCGAAAGACGGCATCATCGAAGCGGTCGAGGGCACGTCGCCCGATCACTTTGTGTTAGCCGTGCAATGGCATCCCGAACGCGGCTTTGAGCAGGATCCTCCATCGCAGGCGATTTTCAAGACGTTCATCGAAGCGGCCCGCACCAAACATGAAGAGTTAACCGGCGAGTTCGAGACGATCTAGTGCGTCTCGTCGTACGCCGGCGCGCTATCCGGCGTGTCAACATGCGCGGCGTTCTTCGCTGGTAAATCCGGCGGAATGAAACTACCGGGGTCTTTGCCTTCCAGCGCCGACTTCATGAAGTCGATCCAGATGGGCAGCGCCGCGTGGGCGCCGCTTTCTTTCGCGCCGAGCGTTTTCTTTTCGTCGTAGCCGATCCAAACGCCGGTCGTCAGCGACGGTGAGAATCCGACGAACCAGGCGTCGGTGAAATCATTGGTGGTGCCGGTCTTTCCGCCCAGCGGATACTTCAAGCTGGCAGCGCTGACCGCCGTGCCGTGCATCACGACCTCGTGCAGCATGGACGTCATAATCCGCGCTGTGCGCGCGCTCACCACATCGCGCACCTCGGGATAGTCCTCTTCCATCACGCGGCCTTCATAATCGGTCACTTTGGTGATGTAGCGGGGCGTGACCCGCACTCCGTCGTTGGGAAAAACGCTGAATGCCGAAGTCTGATCGAACAGTGTCGCCTCGGCCGCGCCCAGGGCGACCGGCAGATACGGCGGCAAATTGGAGGTCACGCCGAAGCGGTGCGCGTAATCGATGACCGTCTTGATGCCCACGCTATCAGCCAGTTTCAGTGCGGGAATGTTACGCGATTGCGCCAGTGCGCGTCGCAAGGTTATCGTGCCTTCAAACTTGTTGTCGTAATTGTGTGGCGTGTAGGGTCCGGACGCAGTTTGAAACGTGATGGGTGCGTCCACAATTGTGTCGTCGGGACTCCCGCCCTGATCGATCACGGCGGCATAGACATAGGGCTTGAACGACGAGCCGACCTGGCGCAGCGCTTGCGTGCTGCGATTGAATTTCGATTCGTTGGCGTCGCGCCCGCCGACCATCGCTCGGATGCCTCCGGTCGCGTTGTCGATGGCGAGCAAAGCGCCTTGTGTGCCAGAGTCCTGTTCAAGAGAAACGCGCGCGTGGCCCGCGTTACCCTCGGCCAGCGAAATCACTTTCACATAAATGATGTCGCCTGGAGAAAGAATGTCGGCGAGTTTGCGCTGCGTCCAAGCTGCATCCGATGGCGTGAGGTCGGCGGTGTAGCGGCCAAATTTTATGGTCGCGACGCCTTGACCGAGTTCCGTCACGAGTGCATGGATGTATCCATTCACCTCAGGCTCATCGTCCCAATCGGGATGTCGATAGGTCTGCAACTCCTTGCCATCGCCGACATTTTGCAGATGATCCCTCCAGCCGTGGCGGCGTTCGTAGACCGCTAGACCGTCTAGCACAGCGTGATTGGCCGCCCGCTGCATATCCATGTCGAGGGTGGTGTAGACGCGCAATCCACCTTCGTGCACTTGATCGGTGCCGTATTTGTTTTCCAGATAGCGGCGGATCTCTTCGACGAAATACGGCGCCAGCGAGCCGGGATCGCGGTGGAGATGCAACTCAATGGGCTGATCGCGCGCTTCGTTGGCTTGCTGCGCCGTGATCTTACCGTCTTCGAGCATGTTATTGATGACCAGATTGCGGCGCTTGAGACAGCGATCTGGATGGTTGATCGGCGAATAATAAAAAGGACTCTTGGGAAGGCCCGCCAGCAATGCCGCTTCGTCCAGCGTCAACTGCTTAGCGGTCTTGCTGAAATAGAACTCCGACGCCGCCTCGAACCCATAGACGCCGTGTCCTAAATAGATTTGATTCGCATACAGAGTGAAAATCTGCGACTTGGTGAAGCGGCGCTCGATTTGAATGGCCAGCAGCGCTTCCTGAATCTTGCGATGAAATGATCGATCGGGCGAGAGAAATAAATTGCGCGCCAGTTGCATGGTGAGCGTAGACGCCCCCTGCACTTTGCCGCCAGAGCTGATGTCGCGATAGGCCGCGCCAGCGATGCGCCAGAAATTGATGCCCCAATGGCGGTCGAATTCTTTGTCTTCCGTGGAAATCAGCGCCGTGCGCAGGATAGGAGGGAAATCGTCGTAGTTGGCGACGACGCGCCGTTGCAACGCAAACGATCCAATGACGCGATTCTGGTCGTCGTAAAGTTCCGTGACTGAGCTGGGACGGTAGCGCTCAAGTTCTTCGACTTGAGGCAGATCGGTGGAGTAAACCAGCAGAAGGCCTGTGCCGACACCCACTGCCGCGGCTAGAACGATCAGCGCCGCGAAGACGAGCCGGCCAAACACTTTTCCCGGGATCGTCTCCGCCGGAGGCGCGTCTTCATAGATAGAGTGCATGAGAGAACGCACTCAGAATAACAGGAGGCCGCGTATTCGCTCGTGGTGAACTTCTACGCGGGCGACACTGGTCGATTCTTCAACACTTCGATCGCCTTCTTCAACTGGTCGTCCACTGGCGGAGTCGTAGGCTTCTTGGTCGTGTCTTCGGCTGGCTCTGCATTCTCGTCCTCGTCGGGGACTGCCGCGTCGTCATCCGCGTCCGCCACCAGGATGTTCGGGGTGACGGCCGTATCCTGAATCGCCTTGCCTTGCGGCGAGTAATACTTCGCGACAGAGAGAATCAGCGCCGAGCCGTCCGGCACTTCAATGAGTTTCTGCACGGAGCCGTCACCAAAGGTCTTGTCACCCACAACATCGCCGCGAGCATTCTCAAGAATCGCGGCCGCCACTATTTCGGCCGCCCCAGCGGTGCCTTTGTTCACCAGAATCACGACCGGCAGCGTGGTGATCGCCTTTGCGGGATCCGCATTGAACGCTTCGCGCGGATACTTCTGCCCTTGCACGTAAGCAATCGTTCCATGATTCAGGAACAAGTTCGCGGTTGCGACACCTTCCGATTCGTCGCCTTCGGCGCAGTTCCGCAAATCGAGAATCAGCTTCTTGATGCCAGCCTTTTGCAGCGACTTGATCTTGGCGGCAATCTCTTGCGCTTTCCCTTTGGTAAATGCGTCGACTTGAATATCGCCAATGTCGCCATCCACGACTTTGTCAGTCACGGGCGGTATGGTCACAATCTCGCGGGTGATAACGGTTTTCTGCGGCTCGGCCTTGCGCGCACGAACGAGCGAAACAGTTACTGTCGATCCGGGCTCGCCGCCCAGCATGTCATCCACTTCGGCGACGGACATCTCGCGGGTGCTTTTGCCTTCGATGGCTTCAAAGATGTCGGAGGCTTCGACGCCCGCCTTATCGGCTGGACTTCCGGGGATCACAGAAACCACCGACGCGTAGCCGAAACGCTTGGAGATCACCGCTCCGATTTCGCCCTTGGCCTCGGTCTTGTGCGCCTTGTAATACTGATATTGCGTGGGGTTCAGATAGCTGGAGTTTGCGTCCAATGCTTCCAGCAGTCCGTGCAGCGCGCCATCGGTGACCAGCGGAATGTTGGGCTCCTCGACGTACTCCTGGCGCACACGCGACAATACTTCGCTGTAAACCTGCATCTGGCGGTAGGCGCCGTCATTACTGTTAGCGGCCCGCACTCCATCCATTCCACCGACTACGACGAATAACAGCACAGCGGCAGACGCAACGAAAACAGCAGCTTTAATTTTGTTGGACATGAATTTCTGGAATCCCCCGAATCGCCTTGCGTATCGTCAAGCGATGGCTTATCTGGCGATTATAAGCGTTTGGATGCGAGAAAGCAGCGAATTGATACACACCACAGTGCGATGGCGAGAGAGTCGCTCGCCCCATGTCATCGTATTTGCGACTTCGGTCTCCAAGGATGGGATCGAGCAATCTTACGGGGGCACTGTTAGACGTCCAGACTACGGACGGCTAAAGTTGACCGTCACCAACGTCTTCGCTTCCATGACTTCGCCGTTCACGGAGTAAGGCCGGTAGCGCCATTTCTTCACCGTGTTATACGCAGCCTGGCCTAACATCATGGGGCCACGGATCAACTTCAGATCGCGAATCGAACCATCGCGGGCAATCCAAGCCTGAAAGACGACGGGGCCTTCCACGCCAGAATCCAATGCCTGCTGCGGATAGGCTGGCGGATCTTTCTCCACTAACATCTCGTCAGCCTGGGTTTCCGGCAAGTTGACCGGCTCGACTCCGCCTGCTTGTTTTCCAGCGCCTTGCCCATTGCGCGCTGACGAGGCCTCTGGGGCGGGTGCACGCAGACTGTCCGGCACTACGTCTCGGCTGGCTGCGCCGGGAACGAGCATCGGCCTCTTGACCGTGTCATCGTTGAGTGCATCCTCGGTAAAAGCAGGGCGGGAACTCGTGTCGGCATCTGGCACGGCGACCGGCTCAACTTTAATTTCGCCACTGACATGCAGAGGCGCGGGTTTCACATACGGCACCGGAGCGGATTCCGACAGCGGTGGCTCATCCTTGGGGTGCTCCGGCAAGTAATGCACAACGGTGCGAGCGGCTTGATCGTAAACCGAGCTGATCGCCTGATGTGAACTGAGTGCAATCGCAAGATCGGTCTTTTGCCGCTCTAGTATTCGCCGTTCGCGATAACTGAATCCGGCTCCAGCCACCAGCATCGCGGCGATGGCTGACCATGCAATGACCCGACGCAAGTTGCTTAAGGCTTGGGGGTTGGTTGCATTGCTAGATCGACTTCGTTCGGTGGCTACTTCAGCCCGCTGAAGCATGCGTGTCTCAGAAATTACCACGGGAATTCGAATCTCAGGGGTAGCAGGTTGCACGGAGTCCGCGATGGGGAGAACCGGTACATCGTTCAACGCTCGCGCGGGCTGCTCCCGCTTCTCCACGGTCCAGACGGGGCGCGAGGGCACGGCGGTTTTACTCTCCTCGACTGCAGCCTCCTGCTCTTGCCAGCCATTCATACGTTGCAGGAAAGCGTCGCAACCAAGAAGTGCGTATTTGATGTCGTCCCGCTGCGCCTGTTGATGAATGACCAATGAAGCTCCCGAAGCGATCGCTTCGGGCTCTTTCCCCGCCGGCACAATCGCAACTGAGAATGGCAACTCTGCTGGCCGCAGCTCAAAAGCAGACTTCAACAAGAATCCAGCTTCAGGGTCTTGGTCCCAGTCGACCACGATGACCTCGAAAGCAAATTGCGTGACTTGTTCGAGGGCGCCGAAGATGTCGCGCGAGTGCACTGCGTCGAGACCCAGGTCGGAAAGGGCTACGCGGAAATTGCTCGCAGTCTCCCCGTCGGGGGAAAATAGTAAAGCTCGGTGAGACATAACAACTCAAGCGTAGGGCCGGTTTCCTCAACCGACAAGTTACAAACTGCCACTACTAATAACCGATAAAGGACAGTAATTCCGCAGGGATGTTACCTGTACGGTTGGAGCAATGGGATGGCCCTCGGCACTGGCCGAAGGTAACTCTTGGCCGGACAACCCTGGTCATGGCGTCAGGCTTTCACTGACGATGGAACTCGTCGCCTTTTTGCCAATCTACCAGCTTCGCTTGATCGGCGGCGGCCCAGCCCAGAGCAAAGCCAAAACGCGCCATCACTGCATCGGCGGTGAAGTCCATCTCAGGACGATACTCATCGCTGGGTTGATGATAGCGGTGCTCGGTATAGTCTTCCGCCTGCTGCAGGCCCCACGCGAGATCGTGTCCCTTGTACTTCATGCCTTCGCTGACCGAGAACGCCGGCACACCCACGCGCGCCAGACTGAAGTGATCGGAGCGGTAATAGTGCCCGGCCTCAGGCCGTGAGTCGGGGCGAATCGCCAGCCGGAAATCTTTCGCCAAAGCCTGCACCGTGGGATAGAAGTCGGTCCGCTCAGCGCCGGAGACTTCGACTTCTTCGGGCAATCCGAGCGGCGGCAGGTCATCGAAATTCAGGTCGAGTGCAATTTGGTTCGCCGGAATCGGAGGATGCTTGCCCAGATATTCCGAGCCCAGCAGTCCTTGCTCTTCGGCGGTGACCGACACAAAAATGATCGACCGTCGCGGCCTTTCCGCTGCTTCACTGAACACGTGCGCCAGTTCCAAAATGATTCCGCAACCTGTGGCATTGTCGTCGGCGCCGTTGTAAATGTTGTCGCCCGGCATGTCGGGACGAATGCCGAGGTGATCGTAATGCGCCGTGTACAGCACGGCTTCCCCTTTCAATTTCGGGTCGCGCCCCGGCAGAATGCCGATGACGTTGTTCGACGAAAAAGGACGAATCACACTGACCATGTGAGCCTTGAGCCGGACCGGTAAAGCCACCGGATGAAAATCTCGCGAGCGCGCATCCGACATCATCTTGTCGAGATTCATTCCCGATGCATCGGCGATTTTTTTCGCCACATCCAACTGCACCCACGACGCCACCTGCAATTTCGGAGACCCGTCCAGTTGCAAGAATGACTTTTCCCCCGAGTTCGAGTTGCGCACTACTTCCCACGGATAACTCGCCATCTCGGTCTGGTGAATCAGGATGACGCCCGCCGCGCCTTTGCGGGCCGCCTCTTCATATTTGTAGGTCCAGCGTCCGTAATAGGTGAGAGCTTTGCCCTTGAAGAACTTTTCGTCTGTGGAGGGCGGCTCGTTCACCAGCATCAACAAGACTTTGCCCTTCACATCAACACCTTTATAGTCGTCCCATTGGTATTCGGGCGCTTCGATGCCGTAGCCGACATAGACCAGCGGCGCGTCCACTTCGGATTGCGGCTGCTGCGTCTGATCGTAAGCCACATAGTCGTCGAGCGGCTTCAAATCGAGCGCTCCGTTAGGAGTCACCAGCGAAAAAGTTGTGGCTGCGCCGGGAGTGATTCCAACCATGGGCACGCGTTGCATGTAAGAACCGTGCTCGCCTCCGGGGGTGAGCCCGGAAAGCGCGAACTCTGTGGCGATGTATTCCCCCGCGATATCGCCACCGCGCTGCCCTGTGCCTCGGCCTTCCAGCAAATCATGGGAAAGAAAGCGTACGTGGGCGCGTATGTGTTCCGGATCGATTTTCTGCATCGCTGCAAATGCCGCGCTCGGCAAGTGGCCGGACGAGGCGTGCGCCTCCGATTTATGCTGCGCCAAAGCCATCGACGGCATCAGAAAAACAAGCACCCATGAAGAAACTCGCACGCAAACTCCTTCGCAAGAAAATGCACCGCTGAAGCACACATTGTACCCTGCGGGGTGAAAGAGTAAGAGAAATCGCTCAAGCCGCGGCGCTACATTGAATGGCTTCAACGTTCCGGCTTGCCCTTCCTGCGCTAACCTCCTAATATCGCTACAACGTTTTCAAGAAAGGCGTTGCCGCTTGGCCTTAAGTCCGTTTCAGCGCCGATTGCTGTGGAGACGACGGCCTCCCTCCACCCCGAGCGAGATTCGCAGAACCGAGCGCTGGCTCGCCAGCGCCCGCGTGTTCCTAGCCATCTCCGCACTAGTCGCCATCTGGATGGATCCTGGTGAGGTCGGCCACTCCTTCTGGGCTTTCTGGATGCTCGCCGTGTACATCGTCCACGGCGTAGTCATCATGCTCCTACTGCGGGTGCGGCAGCAATCGACGCCGGCGTTTCGGCTACTCGTTCATGCCGCGGATGTGCTTTGGCCCGCTTTGATTTCTGTTTTCGCCACGGGCCCGGGGAATCCTTTCTTTTTGTTTTTTGTTTTCGTTCTCACCGCTGCAGCGTATCGCTGGGGTTTGTGGGAAACCGTCGGCACCTCGGGCGCGGCGGTCGCACTCTTGTGGTTGGAGAGTCTCGCGCTCAACCACTCCACGGTAGCGCAGAGTCTAGATCGACTTCTTATTCACTTCGGTCTGCCATCGTTTCACGTTGACATCTCCGAGTTCGAGCCCAAGCGGCTCTTCATGCGCTCCATCTACTTGCTAGTCATGGGATTCCTGCTGGGCTACCTGGCGGAGCAGCAAAAGCAATTGCGCGCGGAAAAGACGGTCATCACCCGCATTCTCGGACGCGCACGAGTGGAAGCGGGATTGACGGGCACACTGCAAGGGATACTCTCCGACATCGCATCCATGTATGGCTCGACGTTGGCGATCATAGCGTCGCAGGAGGCCAACAGCCATCACGTATTCGCCGCCGAGGTTCGCCTCGATGACGGGGAGCACTCGGTGTTTACCTGGTTCGAGCACGCAGCCTCTGATCGGCAGGCGTATCTGTTCGAATCCGAGGCGGATGTGTTGTACTTGCGCCGGAGCGCGGATGGACTGGATGAGTCCATGGTGGCGCTGGATAGCGCGGGTGACCGAATTCGCAATTCTGGGGGCGTTCCGGTGGAGACCCCCGAGGTGTTTCGCGCCAAGCACGGCTTCCGTGAACTCATCATGGTCTCTTTTCTTTTCGGACGCGAATGGTCGGGACGCATTTTCATACTGGATCCTGCTGGTCTCGCCGACCCTGAAGAAGAGCTGCGCTTTCTTCAGGAAGTCATCAAGCAAGTCGGGCCCGCGGTCTACAACGTGTATTTGTTGCGGCGTCTGCGACTGCGCGCCGGAGCGGCCGAACGCGCCCGTTTTGCCCGGGAGTTGCATGACGGCGCCGTGCAGTCTTTAATCGCGGTCGAAATGCAGGTCGATGTGCTGCGAAGGCAATCGTCGTCGCGCCCCGAGTTGCTCACCGACGAATTGCAGCGCATTCAATTGCTGCTTCGCGAGGAGGTCTTGAAGCTTCGGGAACTGATGCAGCAGATGAAATCCGTAGACCTCGACTCGCGCCGCATGGTTCCTTTCCTCAGCGACACGGTGGAACGCTTCCAGCGGGAAACCGGAATTGCCGCGCAGTTTGCCTCCGAAACCGAATACCTCGATATACCCCAGCCCATTTGCCGCGAGATTGCCAGAATCGTCCAGGAAGCGTTGGTGAATGTGCGCAAGCACAGCCAGGCCACGCAGGTGAGAGTGCGGATGGGGGTCAAGAACGGCGCATGGATTCTGGAAATTGCGGACAACGGCCGCGGCTTCCCGTTCACAGGCAGGTTGTCTTTGGCCGAGATGGATAGTCTCAGCAAGGGGCCGTTGGTAATCAAGGAACGCGTCCGTTTGATCGAGGCGGAACTCACGATAGAATCAAATCCGGGTCAAGGCGCGCGATTAGAAATCACCGCTCCCTTGAAGAGAGAAGCTCTCTATGGATAGCAAGAAACCGATTCGCATCGTTATCGCCGACGACCATCCCATTTTTCGCGACGGGCTGCGGCGTTTACTGGAGTCCGAATCAGACTTGAAAGTAATCGGCGAAGCCTGCGACGGCGAAGAAGCCGTAAAAATGGCTCGTCAACTCAAGCCGGATCTCCTGCTACTCGATCTGGCCATGCCCCGGCACACCGGCCTCGAGGCATTGCGCGACATGACCACCGAGTCCAACTCGCATGCCGTCAGAGTCATTCTCCTCACTGCGGCGGCTGAGAAAAAACAGATCGTCGAAGCCCTTCAGCTGGGTGCCCGCGGGGTGGTGCTAAAGGACTCCGCGACGCAACTCCTGCTCAAGAGCATTCATACCGTGATGTCAGGCGAGTACTGGGTGGGACGCGAAAGCGTTTCCAATCTCGTGCTCTATCTGCGCACCCTGATCCAGACTTCGGGCGAAGAAGCGCGGCAGAAGAAGTTTGGACTGACCCCGCGCGAGATCGAAATCGTCTCCGCCGTTGTGGCCGGATATTCCAACAAGGAAATCGCCGAGTACTTCAAGATCAGCGAAGACACCGTAAAGCATCATCTCAGCAATATCTTCGATAAATTGGGTGTTTCCACCCGCCTGGAACTGGCCTTGTTTGCCGTTAACCAGTCTCTGCCGCTTAAGCCCATCGCCTAAGTTATGGCACTTTAGTGCCACTAGGTGGTCACTACGGTGCTATTGCTCGATTGTCAAGCTTTTATTACGCTCAGTTGAATCAGCGCGGTCAAAAGCCCGTTCCGTCGTTCTCGGGACGACGCTAGATGTTGTGGCTGTACTCGGAGTGCAGCGGAGCCAATCCAATGAAGCGTTTTTTACAGCAAGTGTGGAAAGACGAACAAGGTCAAGACGTGGCAGAATATGCCGTCATGCTGGCGGTCATTCTGGTAATCGTAATCGGCACCGTCAGGCTGATCGGAACCAGTTCCAACACCGTCTTCTCCGAAGTCGGCAGCACCATTCAATAGCCTCGCTGCGGCATGCGGGGTTCCCTGTAACGCCCATACCACTTTCTCTTAGCGAAGCTGCCTAGCCAAACCCTGGTTATCCCTAGCAGCGCACGATTTTCGGGCTCGTGATGTTCTTGGTGGCGTTGCGAGTATCCACAACAAGTTGCGAATCCCTGACAATCCGCTCATAGTCGTAGTCGGAGTGGTCCGTTACAATCACGGCGCAATCATATTGCCCCAGATTGTCCAGCGGCGCGCACTTCATCTGTAGATCGTACTTACGGCCCTTGCCGACGGTCGGGAAATAGGGATCGTTGTAACTCACCACTGCCCCTTCCTTCTGCAACAACTCGATGATGGTTAGCGAGGGCGATTCGCGCAGGTCGTCGATATCTTTCTTATAGGCTAAGCCGAGAACCAACACCTTCGATCCATTGAGCGCCTTCTTATGCTGGTTCAATCCGCCGGCTATGGATGCCAGCACGTGATAGGGCATGGAGATATTGATCTCACCCGCCAGTTCGATGAAACGAGTTCGGAAATCCCATTCCTTCGCCTTCCAGGACAGATAAAACGGATCGACGGGAATGCAGTGCCCACCCAACCCTGGGCCGGGGTAGAAGGGATGAAATCCAAAAGGCTTGGTCGACGCCGCTTCGATCACTTCCCAAATATTGATGCCCATGCGTAACGACAACAGCTTCAACTCGTTGACCAGGGCAATGTTGACGCAGCGGTAAATGTTTTCAAGCAACTTGGTCATCTCGGCCGCGGCCGGGGAAGACACGGGGACGGTGCGGTTAAAAATCGATCCGTAGAATGCGCAAGCCAGTTCGCTGGCCGTAGCGTCAAGTCCACCGACAACTTTCGGGATATCACGTCGCGCTACGGTCACGTTTCCTGGATCCTCCCGTTCCGGCGAGAACGCGACATAAAATTTGCCTTGCGAGGACGCTTCGCCGCGCGAGGCTTTCAGCCCCTTTTTGTTCCCCTTTTCGAGAATCGGCACCAACACTTCTTCCGTGGTTCCGGGATAAGTCGTGCTCTCCAGAACGACCAACTGCCCCTCGCGAAGGTAGGGCGCGATGGCGTCGGCAGTGTTAGTGATGTAGCTGAGGTCCGGCTCGTGATACTCGTTCAGTGGGGTGGGCACGCAAATAATAATCGCGTCCATCGCCGTGATTTTTGAAAAATCGGAGGTCGCGGTAAAGCCGCTGACTTTGGCAGCTTGGATCTCTGTTGCGGGAATGCGATAAATATAAGACGTACCCTGCGCAATTGCCGAAACCTTGCGCTCGTCGATATCGAAACCGGTGATGCGGAAGCGCTGCTCGCTGAAAAGCAGGGTCAATGGAAGCCCCACATAACCCAGGCCAATGATGCCGATCTGCGCGGTACGTTCGCTAATTTGCTTCTTAATATCTTCAGTTGAGTTCGTTAACGTAGGAGTCATAGGTCGCTTGTGGTTTTACCTTCGGAAAGTAGGATGTTAACATGCGGGACGCCCGTCGCTTGCAGCCCGAACCAATAGTTTTGCAGAGTCGAAACCATTGCGAGGCTTAAATCCAAAGATTAATCAGCACTTTAGTCACGCCGGCTCCGTTTTCATGAAAATCCAGTTAAAAATCGCGGGGCCCGCGGGATGATAAGGCGGTCTCAATTACCTCTCGCCGCGGTGATCGGTGTCCTGGTCATACTCGCCGCTCTTTCGGGACGCTACCTCGTAGTCGACAATCCTCAACCGTCCGATGCGATTGTGGTGCTCGCCGGCGAATCTGAAGTCCGTCCTGCCCGAGGGGCTGATTTGCTAAGCCGTGGCTACGCCCCGATCATGATTCTCAACGTCCCCGATGTAGAGAAGGTCTACGGCTGGAGCCAGCCCGAACTGGCGAGCAGATTCATTCAGCATCTCCCGCACGCGGAACGGATCAGAATCTGCCCAATTCTTGGGCGATCGACGAAGACGGAATCTTCCGATGTGCGGTCGTGCCTGCAAGGTGTTCCAGGTAAGCGAATCTTGCTGGTGACCTCGGACTTTCACACTCGGCGCGCCTTAAGCATCTTTAGCAAACAAGACCCGAACCACAGCTACACCATCGCAGCCGCTTTCGATCCGCGCGAATTCGGCGTCGATTGGTGGCAGCGCCGGCAGTGGGCGAAGACAAATTTCTATGAATGGATTCGGCTCTTGTGGTGGGAAGCGGTTGACCGATGGCGCCACTGAGTCCGCATAAGTCTCATGCAGTCAATAGGTTACTTTGGTACCTCATTCCGGTGTTGACCGATTAGGGGCGTCCCGAATAGCCTTATCTGGAAGCGTTGCATCGTACCTTGGCGTGTGCTTAAATGCGAAAAGTCCTGGCGTGGATCATCATCGCGGTTTGGCCGATTTCCGGGATCGCTTCCGATGCGGCCAACGCCGGAATGCTATCCGCCCAAGGCAAAGTGACTCTGAACGGAAACCCGGTCAGCGGATCGATTGCCATCTTCCCCGGTAGCGTAGTTGAGACCAACCCCGAATCACTCGCCAACATAACCATATCGGGATCCACCGCCATCTTGCAGCCGGGCTCGCTAGCCCGCTTCGACGGCAACGAAATATACCTCGATCATGGCGGCGTGACCGTTGGTTCATCGAGTGGCCTGCGCGTACACGTGAAATGCGTCACAGCGACACCAGCGTCCAACGCTTGGACGCAGTTCGACGTGCTCGACGTCAGCGGAACCGTGCAAGTTGTGGATCGAAAGAGTCCGGTCAATATAAGCTCCGGTGCCCCGTTTGACCTCCTGAAAGCGTCTACAGCCACAACCACGGGACAAACCAAACCCAAGACCGGCTTGACGGAAGGCCAGCAATACAACGGATATGAATCCGAGGGCTGCCCCAACAGCGGTAAAAAGGGAGCTCCTCCCGCAGCCGTAAGTAGCATTTTCGACGCACCCTACGCCCCCTATATTGGCGCCGGTGTGATCGCCGGAGTGACCACGTGGGTGCTGCTCCAACACCCCGACCCCATCAGCGGCCAAGACCCCTAGGCCGATCCTCAGTCAGAC
>Ga0302320_10005348_pt1 | contig 28879 bp, 22 predicted proteins | sample Bog_T0_3_FD_202130 | JGI IMG/M metagenome (GOLD analysis project Ga0302320, IMG submission 202130) | Peat permafrost microbial communities from Stordalen Mire near Abisko, Sweden - Bog_T0_3 | ecosystem: Environmental > Terrestrial > Soil > Wetlands > Peat | place: Sweden: Abisko, Stordalen Mire...
ATTCGCACCACTCCTCATGCAAATCTGAAATCGCAATGAGACTCTACGACCCAACCCCAGGCACGCAAGGCCCCGTCAAGCCCAGACCTAATGCCATCGCACCGAAAAACAATCCGCGCCACGCGATGCTCGCAGAACCCCTCCTCCTCCCGGGTGAATCGCTCGAAACCTTCGGCGATTTTATCCAGTCCCTCGAAGCGGTCCTGCAGCCCGTCGGGTTCACCGAAAACGCCCGCGTCGAAGCCATGGCCATCAGTCGATGGAGGCAGGTGCGCTTCATGGCCATGCAGGCGGCCCGCCTCGAGATCGAAATCTCCGGACAATCTGAACCCGACCCGGCCGCCCGCGCCTGCCTCGCCGTCATCGCCATGGCCGGCCAGAAATACGTCCGCCTGATGGCTCGCTATGAATTGCGCTGCGAACGCGAGTACACTCGCACCCTCGCCGACCTCTTCGATGCCCGGAAAAGGCGCCATGACAATTGATTTTTGCGAGTACGAACCCGAGAATCCCAATTTCGGACACCGTCCGCGTCGGCCCGTCCATGCGTACAATAAGCCCATGATGAAAGGCAGCCAATGACCGGCCGTCTCCAGGGTGACGACCTCATCGGGGAAGTCCTGCGCAACATGCAGGAGGGACTCTTCCATATTCGCCGCAAGGCGATGGTCCCCTCCATTTACCGCATCTATCTGAACACCGGCGACTACGAACCCTTTCGCGACGTTGTGCCGTTTATCGCGGGCGAGATCCGCGCCGCGCTGGACGAACAACTGGCGCGATTGAATGGATCGAAGCGGCATCGGGCTAAAGGCCTGCTGGAGAAAATCGGCGTGGGCGAAGCCGCGGGCGAAGCTCTGGGAGCGACTGAGTATGTCCGCGCCAGCGACGCCTGGACCGTCGAAATCTATCCCGATCTCGACGGCAAACTGCAAGCCGGCGAGATTGAGGTTTATTCAGATTTGGGGGCTCCGCAGAAGGCCGAATATGGTGCGGGATCGCTCACGCGGCGAATATTCCCCAAGGGGGTCGAACCGCCTATAGAACCACCTTCGCCGCCCGTTGAGCCTGTCCCCGAGCCCGAGCCTCTCCATAGCGCCCCAACCGTCGCAGCCGATAGCGCCCCGACCGTCGCAACGCCCCGCCCACCGGCAACGTCCGATGCAAAAGAAGGCGTCGCTGAAAAAGACGAAGAAGACGGCACAAAAGGCCGTGCCTTTGCGTATATCCGTTATGTGGACCAGCAGGGCCCGAAGACTTTCGAGGTGACGAAGAGCCAGATGGTGATCGGACGCGGCGGCAGATCGTACTGGGTGGATCTCAAGCTCGAGACCCTGCCCGACGTGTCGCGCGAGCACTGCCGCATCCGGCGCGATCCGGAAACGGGCCGCTTCACCATTGAAGATGTAAGCCAGTTCGGCACCGCGGTCAACGGTAAGCCTGTCGGTCGGAACGCAACCGCCGAATTGCCGCGCCGCGCCACCATCAGCCTGGCCGGGGTTCTCGATTTGCAGTGGGAAGCGGTGTAAAGCGCACATGCTGAACGCAAACATGAATGACCTGCTGCTGGGAAGAACCGTGGTGCTCGCCGCAATGCTGGTGGTAATCGCGCTGCTGGCCATCCTGACGGCGGTTCGAGAAAGGCGCTGATGGCCGTGCGGGCTCGCCTGCGATCGGCGGTCGGGAGTGATACCGGCCGGCGGCGCACCAACAACGAAGATCGCTATTACGTGGATGCCGATCGCGGTATCTTCGCCGTCATCGATGGCGTGGGTGGACATGCCGCTGGTGAACATGCCGCCGAAGCCGCCGTCGAAGTTCTGCGCGAGCGCCTGGAGCGGCAGACGGGAACGCCCGAGGAGCGGCTGCGCGAAGCCATCGCCCTGGCCAACAATTTCATTTACCGGCAGGCGCGCTCGCGGCCTGAGTGGAACGGCATGGCGTGCGTCCTCACGATCGCTCTGATTGAGGACGACATCGTCACGGTGGGCCATGTGGGCGATTCGCGCCTCTATCTGTTGCGGCCCGGCGAGATTCATAAAATCACCCACGATCATTCGCCCGTGGGTGAGCGCGAAGATCGTGGCGAGATTACCGAAGTCGAGGCCATGAAGCATGCGCGTCGCAATGAAATCTATCGCGACGTGGGCTCCTCCGAACGCTCGCCCGACGACCCGGCATTTATCGAAATCACCAGCTTTCCCATGCCCGCCGACAGCGCTATCCTGCTCTGCTCGGACGGCTTGACGGACCTGATCAGCGCTCCCGAAATCCGCGCGTGTATGGAACGTTATGCGCCCGATTACGATACGGCGATACGCGCTCTGATCGATGCCGCCAACCACGCGGGCGGCAAGGACAACATCACTGTGTTGGTGGTCGCGGCGCCCGAATACAAGATCCCCGCGGAGAAACCGGCCGCCTCGCACACGTCCTCCAAGTCGCGTGCGGGATTGTGGCCGGTGGTTATAGCCAGCGCCTGCGGACTGCTGCTTGGCCTTGCGCTGGGACTGCTATATCCTTACGCGCGCGCGCAATTTTCCGCGCCCGGCCCGCGCACCCTGGTGGCTGGCCCGGCCGGCATTAACGCCGCGCTCAGCCAGGCGCATCCCGGCGATACGGTATTGATTCCGCAGGGAAAATATACCGAACGCATTCAGCTTCGCGAGGGCGTGACGCTGCGCGCGCAGCAGCCTGCCAACGTTACGCTGGCTTCTCCCGATGGCGGACCGGCCGTAGTCGCGCACAAGATTGAAACCGGCTCGATCGAAGGCGTCTGGATCCAGGGCGATCTGCAGGCGCCCGCGAGCGCCGGGATTCAGATAGAAGACGCCAGCCCCGCTATCTCGAACGTGAGGGTTAGCGGCATGCAGACGGGTATCGAGGTGCGCGGCGCATCCGCCCCTCACATCACGTCGAGTCAGATCGAGAACAACCTCGGAGCCGGCATCGATGTCGCAGGGAAAGCCAAACCGAATATCGAAAACAACCTGATCGCGGCCAATGGCAACGGCAAGCCGGGCGTAGCCAAACCGGGCGTGGAAGTCGGCGAATCGGCGCGTCCAGTCCTCAAGGACAATGGCATCGTCAATAATGCCGCCGAGCCGATCTGGGTCCACGGGCACGGCTATGCACCCGCCGATTTCGAAGAAAATTTCTTCGGAGAATTGTCACCGAAACGCGCCGTTCGCTTGATCGACGAGCCCCTGGTCGTCGAGAAGTCCGGCGCCGAAAAGAAGGGGAAGGCTCACCCGCCGGTGAAGCCGTAAACTCATGGACCCCAAACTTTTCGGCCGCTATCAGATCATTCGTAAGCTCGCTGGCGGGGGCATGGGCCGCGTGTTCCTCGCCTACGATCCCGTGCTGAACCGGCAGGTCGGCCTGAAGCTGATCGATGCCGGCGGCGATCGCGACAGCCTGGACGTCATCGCCGCCGAGCGCCGGGGCGCGGTGCTCCAGGACCAGTTGGCCAAGCGCGAGGCCAGCGGCCGCGTGGCGCAGATCTTCGATGTGGGCGAGCGCGAAGGCTACTTCTACATCGCTATGGAATACATCGAGGGCGAGGATCTCAGCGAACTGGTTTCGCGCGGCCCGCTGCCGCCCGATCGCGCGGTTTCGATCGCCCTCGATATCCTCGACGTGCTGGTGAAGGCGCACAGCTTTCAGACCGTCATCGAAGAGCGCGCGCACCGCGGCATCATTCACGGCGATATCAAGCCGCGCAATATTCGCGTCACTCCGGCGGGTCAGATTAAGGTGCTCGATTTCGGTATCGCCAAGGCCGTATCGATGACGCGCAGCATCACTTTCAATCAGTTCGGCAGCGTGCCCTATTCGTCTCCCGAGCGTTTGCAGACCGGCGATATGGACGCCCGGTCCGACGTCTGGTCCGTCGCGATTGTTCTCTTCGAAATGCTGACCGGGAAGCCTTATTTCGAAGCCGAGGCATCGTCGAAGCTGGAATGGATCATTCGCAATTACCGAACCCTGCAGCCGTCGATCGCGGGGCTGACTCCGGGCCTGCGTGAAATTCTTTCGCGCGCGCTCGATCCCGATCTGAGCCGCCGCTTCTCCAGCGCCGCGGCCTTTCAGGCGGCCCTGCACGAATGGCAGCAATACGCGCTGGCCGGACCCGCGCAGTCGCCGGAAGCGGCTCTCGATCCCGACGCCACGAGGCGCACGGTGTATTCGAATCCGGAAGAAAACACGCGGCGTACCAGCGTCCCGCCGCCCAAAGCTGCGTCTCGAAATCCGGCGCCGAGGAATTTTGCCGGGATCATTCTCAAGGCAGCCGTAGCCACCGTGCTGGTGCTTTTTCTCGCCACCGTTTTCTCCATTGTTTACGCCATCCGCATGTATAACAACGCCGAGCCGTTGCGCCGAGCGATCGATTCCGGGCAGATGAGTATTAAAGACGGCGCCGCGGCTTATCGCAAGATGGCGAATCGGAGCCTGTTTTCATTCCCGTTGCATTGGGTGCGTAACAGTCTGCGCGAACGCTATGTGGCGGAGGCCGATCGCGTACTGGCGGACTATCGTGAGGCCAGTGAGAGCACGCCCGTCTATTCGAGCGATTGGAAGCGCGCGCAGTCGGCCCTCGCGTCAGCCGTGGAGATCGCCCCCGAGGACAAGTCCATTCGGGGAAAGGCGCGCCTCGTGGATGGTTTCCTGCGGCTTCGCGCCGGCGAATTGAAAGCCGCGCGCTCCGATTTCGAGGAAGGCCGCAGTCTGCTGCCACATTCGCCCGATCCCCATCTGGGGCTGGCCAACATTTACATGGCCGATGGCGATCTGGATAAGGCGGAGGATGAGTTGAGCGAGGCCCAGCGCAGCGGTTTCCGCCCCGGCCGCCGCGAGCAGAAGGCATTAGCCGATGGCTATAAGAAGCGCGGCGACCGCTGGATCGCGGAGGCGAAGCGTGCCCATGACATCGGCCGGATGGAAGACGCGCTGCAACACGCGGACGGGGATCTTAAGAAGGCCCAGGGCCTGTATAACTCGGTCGCCCCATTCCTCAATGGCGTCGAACTGGCTGAGAAAGTATCGGTGGAGCGCGACCAGGCGGCTAAGAGCCTCGCTGCCGCGCAGCAGGCGCAGCAAGCCCCGCAGCCCACCAGCGATCAAAAGGAGACGCCGTGACACCGCAACCACGTGGGGCAGACTGGCAGTCTGCGGCGGATTGGCAATCCGCCTTGCCAGAGCTCGTTTTGCGCACAGAAAGAGGCCGATTGCCAATCGGCCGCAGCTTACCAAGCTACCCCACCCGATTATGGCCGTAACGCGAAGCACAGTCGAAGCCCGCGCCTCGCAGAGGCATCACGTGGCGCAGTCGACCCGCGTCAGCCGGGCTCCGGAGTTAGTCTGGCTGATCGTCGCCGCGCTCATCGTCTCGGGCGCATGGTGGCTCGTCTACTCGGCGAAGGTGCGCCGCGTGGCATCGCCCACCGCGCCAATCAATCTTTCGCAACTGGACCGGCCCGAACAACTCTCCCCAGCTCTCGCCGTGTTTCAAAACCCCGCCGATCGGGCCTACGTCGCCAAAAGCATTCTCGACACGCTGGCAGACCATGAGGGCTCGATCGCCAATACCGGCGCACTGGCGCGCATCCGTATCCCACGCGCCGACCTGATCGCCGATAAGAACCTCGACGAATTGCGCAATCGCGCCCAAGAGGCCAGGAGCGAGACGATTCCACTGCTCACGCCCGCCGAGTTCGCCCAGATCAAACCGCAGATCTCGGTACGCGGCATGGATGCGTTTCGGCGCGCGTTTCTGATCTGGACCGGCGCCATCCTCGCGGCCTTTCTGCTGACGCATATCGTGTGGACGGCGCGCGCCTTCAACGGTCCCTGGGCCTACCTGCCGCTCTTGCTGATCCTTACCGGCATCGGTTTTGCATTGATGGTAGCGCTGCGCGATCCTCTGCGCGACACGCTGATCTTCGTTCCCTTCGCGCAGGGCGTGGCGGGTGGATGCATCGTCATGCTCATCGCCAGCCTGGTCAACTGGGAATCGGCCACGGCGGGTTACAGCTTCGTGCCCCTGCTGGGCGCCATCGTACTTTCTATCGCCCTGATCTTCTTTGGCAGCGGCCCCGGCGGCAGCGATGCGCGTGTGAACCTGGGACCTTTCCAGCCCGTCGAAGCCATCAAAATCCTGCTGATATTTTTCCTCGCGGGATACTTCGCGAAGCGCTGGCCCATGCTCCGGCAATTGCGTGAAAAACGCCTGGTCATTCCTGGCGTAGAGCTTCCCCCACTCGAATACGCCGCCCCTGTTTTGATCGGCGTGGGCGTCGCCGTTTTGTTCTTCTATCTGCAGAAAGACCTGGGACCCGCCCTGGTTTTCGCCAGCGTGTTCCTGACCATGTACGCCATCGCGCGCAACCGCGTGCCGCTTGCCATCACAGGCATGGCGACCTTGCTCGGCGGCTTCCTGGTGGGCTATTTCCTCGGCACGCCCAAGACGGTTCACGATCGCGTGGCCATGTGGCTTTCGCCTTGGAGCAATTCCGTTCACGGCGGCGATCAGGTGGTGCATTCGCTCTGGGCGATGGCTTCCGGAGGCCCCATGGGCACGGGTCCGGGGCTCGGCGAAGCGGACGTGATCCCCGCAGGCTATACCGATCTGATTGTCTCGGTGCTGGGCGAAGAGTGGGGATTCCTCGGCATCCTCGCGGTCTACGGCATCTTCGCGCTGCTGATCTGGATCGCCCTGCGCGTCGCCCGCCGCGCCAGGACGGACTATGCATTTTTCCTCGCGCTCGGATTGGCGCTGCTGGTGAGCGCGGAACTGCTGCTCATCTCCGGCGGCATTCTGGATCTCTTCCCGCTCTCCGGCGTGGCCACTCCGTTCCTCAGTTACGGCCGCACCGCAATGCTGGCGAATTTTCTGATCGCCGGAATTCTGCTGGCGCTGGGGCGCGAACACGGACCTACCGACCGCACCGAGCCTTTCCATACCGGACTGCGCTGGGTGCAGATTGTGCTCTGTGCGCTGGTGCTTTCGGTAGTCGGTAAAGCGGCGTACGTGCAGATCGTGCAGGACGATATGATTGCGGGTCAGGGCACGCTCGTCCTGCAGGCGGATGGCGGCCGGCGCTACATCTACAATCCGCGCCTCATCTCCGCCGCGCGCACGCTGCAGCGCGGGACCATCTACGACCGCATTGGCCTCCCGCTGGCCACCAGCAGTTGGGCCGAACTCGAACAGCATCGCGCGCAATACAAGGCGCTGGGCATCGATATCGATCAGGCGTGCAATCGCGCCGACGCGCGTTTTTATCCCTTCGGCGCGCTGACGTTCCATTTGCTCGGCGATGTGCGGACTCGCGCCAACTGGAGTTCGCAGAACAGTTCTTTAGTCGAGCGCGATAATGCCATGCGGCTGCAGGGGTACGACGATCGCGCGCGCATTGTGGCCGTGAAGGATGCCGCCGGCAAGCAGTTTTATTCCGTTCGCTATGACTATCGCGAGTTGTTGCCCTTGCTGCGCCATCGCTGGGAGCCGGATAATCTGGCCGTCAAGCGCATTCGCGACCGCGAGCGCAACGTGCATCTTTCCATTCATGCCGGCTTGCAGGTGCGCGCCGGGCAGATTCTGCAAACGCGTTTAACGGAACAGCACCTCACGCGCGGCTCAGTAGTTGTAATGGATCCCGCCACCGGCGATCTGCTCGCTTCCGTCAATCTGCCGGCGCCCGATCTGCAGCAGGAGAGACTGGCGCTCGGCGAAGCTGCCGGTTCGCTGCTCGATCGCGCGCGCTATGGCCTGTACCCGCCGGGCTCGACTTTCAAGATCGTGACCGCCATTGCCGCGCTGCGCCTCGACCCCGCGCTCGCCCATCAGCAGTATCAATGCATCCGGCTGCCCGATGGGCGCACCGGGAATTATGTGGGCAATTCCAAGCGTCCCATTCGCGACGATGTGGAAGATAAGAACCCCCACGGCACGCTGGATATGAATCAGGCGATTGTGGTCTCGTGCAACGCTTACTTCGCACAGCTCGGAACCTATAAGGTGGGGCCCGAGCAGTTGCTCGCCACCGCGAAGATGATCGGCATTTCGGTGGCTGACCCGCCCACGGTGGAGAATCTGCGACGGCAGATGCCGCAGCTTTCCTACGGTCAGGGACAGGTGGTGGTTTCGCCGTTCCAGATGGCGCGCGTGGCGGCGGCGATCGCGGCCAACGGCAATCTCCCGCAGGGTCGCTGGATCGTGGACGACAGCAACACCCGCACCGCCGCGCCGCAACCGCTGCTCTCCTCCGATGTGGCAACAGTTCTCGCGAAGGATATGCGCGGCGTTGTGACCGGCGGCACGGGCCGCAGCCTCGCGCAGATTAAACCGGCGATTGCGGGTAAGACCGGCACGGCGGAGTTGGCAACCGCGCCCTCCCACGCCTGGTTCATCGGCTTCGCGCCTTATGCGGAAGGTCCACAGCCCGACAAGCGCATCGCCTTCTCAATCCTTGCCGAGAACGGCCATTACGGAGGCACCGCCGCCGCTCCCATCGCGGGCGATCTGGTGACCGCGGCCCAACAGTTAGGCTTAATTAAATGAGTCTTCTGCGACGCATCGAAAAATCGCTGGATCAGCGGCTGCGCGTGATCTTCGGCGGGTCGCACAAGGAACCTGGCGCCCGCGAGGCGATTGAACTTTACCGCGATGCGCTGGATCAGATCGCGGCGCGGGCCACGGTCGGCAAGCGCGGCGACCGTGTGTTCCCCTTCGACCTCATCAGCATTGAATTGATGGCGGCCGATCCGGAGCGCAAAGCAGTCCTCGAAACGCTGTTCGACCCCGGCCAGTTGGGGGACGACGTTCGCTCCACGCTGGCGGAAGAGCGCATCGCCGCACCCGCCAATCTCACGGTCGCGGTGCATTATCCGGAAGACGCGGCCACCGAGATGCGCATCGTTTGCGAGAAGACGGAGCAGGTTGCGTCGCCGGCAGCCACAGCCGCGCCGGAAGTCCAGGCGATTCCGCAGGTGCCCTTGACGCGAGTGATTCTGGTGACGCTCGCCGGCGTTCCGTCATCGCAGCACTTCATCGCCGACCGTTCGCACATCAACATCGGCCGGGAGGACGAAGTGGTGGATTCGCAGGGGCGCGCCATTCGCCGCAACGACCTTTTCTTTCCCGAAGCGGCGCATGAAGCGAATGCCAGCGTGTCGCGATCCCATGCGCACATGCGCTTCGATTTCGCAACCGGCGAGTGGCGAATCTACGATGACGGCAGTTCGCTCGGCACCGGAATTTTTCGCGAAGGCCGCCGCATCGAAGTGCCGTCGCATGCGGCGCGGGGCGTGCTGCTAAAGCCGGGCGATGAGATTTGTCTGGGACAGGTCCGCGTGCGCTTCAACGTTTAAATTGCGACAGGCTCTACGCTGCCAAATCAATTCAGGTTTCCAGATTATGGTTCGAATCCAGACCGCGGAGCCAAAAAAATCGTCGTCTTCTGATTTTCCTCTTCTGTTTCTTTGACCTGCCGGTTCGAACCTCTACTGAGGCCCCAGAGTGGGCCCGAAATCATCCGAATGTTCCGTGGAAGCCATAGAAGCGGCCATTACACGTAGCGCACTTCGCCGGGCGCGCGACAGCGTGCCAACGGGCAAGAGGAAACAGATAGAATGGAGAGGAAGCTGAGTATGGATTGGTCGAAATTCGATCTCGCAATGGCGGACCCCCGCTATTTGCACGGCGCGCCGGTTTTTAAAGAGGAGCCGCGTATGCCGGTTCAGGCGGTGCTGGACAATCTCGACGATGGAATGTCGCCGAACGATGTGGCGAAGGCCTATCAGATTGAACTACGCCTGGTCATAGGCGTAAAACAGTTCGCCGAGAGCCAGCGATTTGCGCATTCTGTTTGATAAGAACGTCCCGTACCCACTCCTGCGTTATCTCCAGAAACACGACGTCCGCACAGCTGAGGAACTCGGATGGTCTCGGCTGGTCAACGGTGATCTTCTGCGCGCAGCAGAAGACGCCGGGTTTGGAGTCGTGGTCACGGCGGATCAAAGTCTCGAATATCAACAGAATCTGAAAGGCCGCAAACTGGCTCTCGTCGTGCTCAGTACGAACCACATCGGCGTGCTCGAAAAGCATCCTGAAAGACTCCTGACGGCGGTCGACGCGGCACGGGAAGGCGGCTACGAGTTCGTCAAGTTCGAATTGCCGCCAAAACGCAAGCCAGGCGGGCCTGCGCCATCAACCTAGCCAACGCCCGTTCGAGGATTTGCATTTGAGAGTGTGAAGATGGCATAAGAGGCGAGCCGAAAAATGTTTCCATACAGAGGGCAAAGGCCGGAGATCGGGTGGAGCGTACATATGAGCGGGAGTTGGCAAACCCAACTTGACTGCGTACGGCGTTGGCACCGCCGGGCGTCCAACGCCACAGATTCCACGGACCGGTGTGACTACTTGTACGCCTTTGAGAGCGCCCTCCATCTTCGAGACTGGCTCAAGGATACCCGCGCCGTGCCTGAGGCGGAATTCCAAACCTTTTTTGAGACGAACGAAGACATGCGTTTGTGCCGCGACCTTGCGAATTCCCACAAGCACTACTCGCTGAGTCGTCCCAGCCAATCTAATCCGCCGTCGGAAGTTCGGGAATACTTGCCATCAACGGAAATCTGGCACGGATGTCTCCCTGGCGATCCTGAGCGACGGCCAGAAGCACGACGCATTTGACCTTGCCGCGCGCATCCTGCGGCTCTGGGAGGGGTTCGTGCCACCGACCTGATGTGCAGAGTTTGGCGCTTCGATCTCCGCTCCCGAATTCTTCCTCCCGGGCCCCCCGCACGGGCCGGGTGTTAGGCCGCAAAAGTTCGAAACGTATCCAGACTGGGGAGCCAAAATTCGACAAGGGAAACGGGGCGGTTTCCACCCTCATGACAATTCATCCAGATCCAGCAGATCCTTCTTCCGGCCGGATGCCAGCTTGTTGCGTTTCAAATCTTCGAGCGATATGGCGGGGATAAGCAGATCGTCGTCGTCGATGGTGACGCGCCGCAGCCAGCAGTCCTCGAATTCCACGCCCGAGATCCTCCTGAGCACTTCTATGCGCAGCGGCGGAACCCCCATGCGCACCATCGCATCCGGCTCGTGGAGCAGATCGTCCGAGGCGTCAGGGAACCCGAAATCGCGAATGGCATCCACGACCCTTCGCAGGTTGTCCGCATCGGAGGCGATCCAGACATCCATATCCACGGTGTTTCTGACGTAGCCGAAGGCGTTAACGGCATACCCGCCGATCAGCATGAAGCGCGCGCTATGGGCATCGAGCGACTTCAAGAACTCTTTGAAGTCGCGTGGTATCCGGGTCGTAGGCATTCATAATCTGCCGGGTTAGTTCGAGCGCTGCCAGCCGCTCTTCCATCGTCCGGGTCTTCCAGTATTCCCTTGCGTCGGAAGGCGTTTCGGTGGTGACCACGGAGATTACCGAGCGATCCATCCGGACCGTGTCTGCCAACGCCATGGCCTGATTTTAGCAGATAGAAGGGCCGCCGGCGTTGGCCCTGGAGGCGGTAAACTGGCGGAGTGAACGATGCCGAAAGCACCTACTGCGATCCGGTGGTGGAAGCCTATAAGGAAGCCTATAAGAAGGACATCGACCGAACCCTCCTTCGGGCCAATTTGAGACTCACCGTGCGGGAGCGCTTCGAGCGCGCGATGGCGCACGCCAGGTTCGCGGATGAGTTGCGCCGGGCCGGCCGGGAATTGCGTTCGCAGCATAAATGACCGATTTCGAATCGCTTCTCGCTGCGCTCGACCGGAATCGCGTGGAATACATCGTGGTCGGCGGAGCGGCGGCCCTCGCCCGTGGTTCGGCGCGTTTCACGCAGGACCTCGATGTCGTTTATAGCCGCTCGCCCGAGAACCTGGATCGGATTGTGTCGGCTCTCGCGGACCTGAAGCCATATCTGAGAGGGGTTCTTCTGGCCTTCCCTTCGTGTGGGATCCGGTAACTCTGTCGCATGGATTGAACTTCACGCTCGAAACGTCGCTGGGGCCGATCGATTGCTGGGTGAGATTCCGGGGGGCGGAACCTACGCAGATCTGGTCTTTGCCGGCGATCTGGAGGCGCTGGCCGAACTCGAAGTACTCCGTGAAGAAGTGTCAAACCGGAATCCATGAAAGGTCCGCTCCGCCGCTGGCATCAATCTTTTTCGTCCTCCCAAGGCTTGCCAGGGCGTCCCATAATTTGCTCAAGGCTCGCCGGTTTCGGTCTCCACTTCTCTCCGAAGTGTTTGTCGACGTCCTCCCGATAGCTCATGTGCGGCCCGGGGTAACCCACCATCTGCCAGCCGATCAGGCCCGCATTGCCCCCATGCATGGGATCGCAGAACATCCCCTCGATAGTGTGCGTCCTCAGCATCTGGAAGAAGCGCGTGGTCTCGATCGACTTCAGTTTGGCGATCTGCTCGTCGGTTGAAAGGGCGGTGAAATCCCCTAGAACCCTAAGGCCCTGGCGGTAGGTTTGCTGCGGATTCTCCGGTCCCTGATAGCCATGCTCCGGAATGGACTGAACCCAGGGGCCTTTCGTGTAGCGATATTTATCGCGGCCATAGGGACCGGCGAGTTGCCTGTCGATATAAACCACCACGCCCGCTTCGGTGGCGCCCGGCCCGCTCGCGTCGTTGGGAAAAATTCGTTCGCAGGCAGCGGTAATCACGCGCGCCTCACCGGCCGTGAAGAAGCGCAGCGGGACGCGCACCACTCCATCCTGCGCCTTCAATCGGATCGGTTCGCCGGCCAGCGTATAGATCAAAGTACCGCCGATTGCGGCCGCCGGCAAGGTCAGGAATTCACGTCTTTTCATATCAGTTTCTCCGGGTGCTTCAGATAGCGTCCGATCATGGCGTCGGCCGACCAATGGACCAGCGCCATCGCCGTGAGTGTGGGGTTGGGCGCGGCGTTATGCGGGAAGGCGGAGCCGCCGATTACCCACAAATTCGGCACGTCCCAATGCTGCAGATAGCGATTCACCACACCGCGCTCCGGTGACGGTCCCATGATCGCGCCACCCTGTATATGCGTCCCCTGGTAATTCACGATGTCGTAAGGCGCGCGGCGCGGCGGCGTGGGGTCGAATCGCGCTCCCATCTCACGCGCTACCTGTGCATGAATCTTCGCCCCGAATTCTCTCTGTTTGTGCTCGTGGTCCGTCCAGTCCATGGTGAAGCGCAGCAACGGATCGCCGAACTTGTCGGTGTATCTGGGGTCCAGATCCATAAAATTGTGCCAATAAGAAAGATGCTCGGCAAACATGCTGATGCCTCCCACGCGATCCCGCCAATCGAGCGCGGCGCGTTTCCATTCGGACCCCCAGGTGTCTTTGGTGACGCCCGGCGGCATGACGCCGAAAGAACGGATCGGACCCTCTCCCGTGCTCCCGACCGAAAATATCCCGCCGCGCAGCAATCCGTCTTCCTGACCGGTGAACCCCAGGTCGCCATCGAAATCGGAAAACTTGATACCCAGCGCGCCCGCGCCCATAAACGCATTGAGCGGTTTATCGAAGAATAATCGCGTGCTGAGTTGCACCTGCTGTGTGAGATGGCTTCCCAGTGTGCCCCTGCGCGTAACTGGATCGTAGGGCGTACCAATTTTCGACAGGCTGAGCAGCCTTACATTATTGAGCGTGAAGGAAGCCAGCACCACGATCGAGGCCGGTTGAAAAAATTCCTGGCCGTCGTTATTCATGAAGCGGATGCCGGTGGCGCGCCCATCCTTATGATCCACGCGGCGAACCCAGCTTCCCGTGTGCAACTGGAACTTGCTGCGTTTGGCCAGCACCGGCATCAGGGTATTGCTGGGCTGTGCCTTGGCCCCAATCATGCATCCGAAGCGCTGGCAATGGCCGCAATACTCGCAGCCAGGCCGCGTGACGCCGTCGGGATTGCGGTACGTCTGGCTGATGGTGGCGCCCGGCGAGGGATGCGGATGATAGCCCAGGCGCTTAGCCGCGTCCTCGAACATCTTGCTGATGTATGAGTACTTGAGCGGCGGCGTAGGATACTCGTGCTGGCGCGGGGCTTCGAAGATATTTCCGCCTTCGATTTTTTGGCCGCGCAGATTTCCCGCCTTGCCGCTGACGCCCATCAACTGTTCCGATTTCCAGTAGAGCGGCTCCAGATCGTCGTAGGTGACACCCCAGTCCTGCACGGCGAGGTCGGGTGGCAACTTCGCCGCTCCGTGCCTTTCGGTCAGATGGGTACGCAGGGTGAAGATGTCCGGCAGGTAGCGAAACGAGAGCCCACCCCAATGCTCGCCCGAGCCGCCGACGCCGGTGCCGGGCAGATACGACCCGTACTGGCGCATGGGCACAGACGGATTACCCGGCGCGTGCCGATGGGTGATGGTCTCATCGGCGATGCTCTGCATCAGGCGCAGGCGGATAAAGTAATCCACCTCATCCATGGTGAGCGCGTAGCCGGCAATCGAGTGGGGGCCGCCGCGCTCAAACACGGCAACCGACAGGGCAGTCTTCTCCGTGATCTCTTTGGCCATCAGGAGGCCGGTCCAGCCGCCGCCGATGATCGCAACATCTACAGGCTTCAGATTCGTCATGCGGATTTTTGCACCCTCTATGATGTCAAATATGCAGCGCGATGACATCTGGGTAATTTGCGGCGCCTCGGTCTTCATCCTGATCGGGGCCGCGATTATGCTGCCCGGAATCCGCAACCTGTACCGCGCCCTGGCAAGCGCTGGCTGGCCCAGAACGGCGGCCACAGTCATCACCTCGGATCGCAGCGCCGAGGCCGAGCACGACCGCGACGGATCGAGCACCATGTATCTCGCCAATATTCAATTCCGTTATGAGGTGGCCGGGCACGAGTACACGACCGATGTCCTGCACTTCGGCCAGACGGGGGGATCGGGCGATTCCTCCGAAGTGGAGTTGCGCAGGTTTCGTTATCCGCTGGGTGCGGAGGTAACGGTCGTTTACAATCCCCACGCACCTGCTATCGCCGCCGCCGAACCAGGCTTCACCGCGGAGGCCCTGCTGCTGCCGGGAGCGGGCCTGGCGTTCCTTGTACCGGCGATCATGTGCATCGTGCTCTACCTTGGGATGTCGCGGGGCAGCGCCCTGTTCGGCGTCGGTCTGGCCATGTTCGCCGGCATCTTCGCCATCCTCGGATGCGCCTTTCTGACCATGGGCCTGGTGAATCTGGCGCGCGCCTGGGAAAGCCAGCATTGGCCGCAAGCGCCCGGCGTTATCAGGTATGGACAAATCGACTCCAGCACGCATATCGATCAAAGCGCGGACAGCGGCCCCGCCTCCTCGACCAGCGCCGGCGACCACATCGTCTTCGGATACGAAGTGAACGGGAAGCAGCACTACAGCAACGTGCGCCTGTTCGGACAGGTGGCGGAGCAGTCCAGTCTCTCGGCCCATGATGTTGCCCTTCAGTATCCGGTCGGGAAAGTTGTTTCGGTTCACTACGCGCCAGGAAATCCCGATCTGGGCGTTCTCGAACCGGGGATTCAGCGCGAGGCGTACTGGCTGCCCGGGGCGGGGGCCGCGTTCCTGCTCTTCGGGCTCGCCATATTCATCTGGGGGATTCCAGCGCTCACGCGGTAGCCCACTCCATGCCGGCGGCGTTAGCGGCGCGCAGAGCCTTGACCACCATCGCCGAGCTCACCTCGAACGGCTCATTATGGATGGTTTCGCCGGGCGCTGTACTGCGCCGGGCAATCTGTTCCAGCAGTTCTTTCGACGGGTCCGCGCCCAGCCCCACTCCTTCGAAGGTGATCGGCAAGCCTATGCTGGACGAGAAGCCGAGCACCTGCTCCACGACCGCACGCGGCTGCGCTTCCATCATCAACTGCACCAGCACGCCGAACGCAACCTTTTCCCCGTGCATGAAATCATGCGTGCCCTCGGCGGTGGTCAAACCGTTATGGACAGCATGTGCGGCAGCGAGCCCCGACGATTCGAAACCCAGACCTGAGAGCAGCGTATTAGCTTCGACCAGCCGTTCCAGAGAGGGCGTCACCTCACGCGTCCGGAGAGCATCGAGAGCGCCGACGCCATCGGCCAGCAGCGTCTTGTAGCAAAGTTCGGCCAGCGCCAAAGCGCTCTGCGTGGAGGCTCCGCCGCGCATGTTCTTCACGTGACCGTCGGCGCAGACCTTCGCCTCAAACCACGTGGCTAAGGCATCGCCCATGCCGGCCACCAGCGTTCTGGCAGGGCTCCTCGCAATCACGTCCGTGTCAACCAGAACCAAATCCGGATTGCGACGGTAAATGCGGTATTCCTGAACCAGCCCCTCCTCGGTGTAGACAACCGATAGGGCGCTGCACGGGGCGTCGCTCGAGGCGATGGTGGGACAGTTGACCACGGGCAGCATCAGGTCCGCGGCGACCGCCCGTGCCGTATCGAGCACCTTGCCGCCACCCGCGCCGACGATCACCCCGGCCCCGACCTGGCGGGCCACTTGTTTGGCCCGTTCGATCTCGGCCGAGGTGCATTCGCCTGCAAAATGCATCACGGAATACGCGATCCCGGCGCCGTCGAGGCTCGCCTTCCAAACCTCGGACAGGAGTGCGATGGCGCTTCTCCCCGCCAGAATCAGCGCTGGCCCCTGAAGTCCCAGACCGGCTATTTCACGTCCCAGGGATGCTGTCGCGTTCCGCCCCTGGGTGTAGCGGCTGGGAGCGCAGAAAATTGAGAGCATCTGGATACTGTATCGCTGTTAATCCCCGCGCGAGGTATCATCATCTATGTACAATCCGTTAACGTAAGCAGCGTATTCACCCTTGAGGCCGTGAGCACACAAACCGCCGCACCCGCCCTTCCGTTCGAACCCCTGCCGTCGCTCCATGGCAGTCTCATGGCGAACGACGCCGAAATGGCGCGCTGCGAGGGGAAGCGAATCGGCATCCTGATCGTCGCATTTAACGCTGTCACAACCCTGTCGAAGGTTCTGCAGCGGATTACTCCCAGCGTCTGGCAAAACGTGGAAGAAGTGGCGGTGTTCGACGACGCCAGCCAGGACTCGACCTATGAGCTGGCGGTCGGCATGAAGGCCATGCGCGATCTGCCCAAGCTGCACGTGCTTCATCACAAGAAGAATCTGGGCTACGGGGGTAATCAGAAGGCCGGCTACCAGTACTTCATGGATAAAGGCTTCGATATTGTCGTGCTGCTGCACGGCGATGGCCAGTACGCGCCCGAAATACTGTCGCATTTATACAGCCCGATTGTGCGTGGCGAAGCCAGTGCCGTATTCGGTTCGCGCATGATGATGACTTACGGCGGTCCCTTAAAAGGGGGCATGCCCCTGTATAAATATGTGGGCAATCGCATTCTCACGATACTGGAGAATCGCGCTCTGGGGTTGAACCTTACCGAATTCCATAGTGGGTACCGGGCTTACGATCTGCATGCTCTGCGGCGTCTGAACCTGACCAATATGACTAACGATTTCCATTTCGATACGGAGATCATCATCAAGCTTCATCATGAGAGATTCCTGATTAAAGAGGTGCCGATTCCCACCTATTACGGCAACGAAATTTGCTACGTAAACGGACTGAAGTACGCCCAGGACGTCGCCAGGGCGGTTTATCGTTACAAACAAACCTGCCGCAGCGTGCGGTGCTTTCCGGAATTCGAAGAGTTTTTCATTCACTATCCGCTGAAACAGAGTGAAGGATCGAGCCACCTCAACGCGATCAGGCTGGTGGGCGCGAGACAGCAGGTACTCGACATCGCGTGCGGCGAAGGCTTTCTGGCTCGCGAACTGAGGAAATCGGATAATCGGATTACCGGAATCGATGTTTTACCGCAGGCCGCGGAGACTTCGCAGCTGGATGCGTACTACAGCGCCGATCTGGAACAGGGAATCGCTCCTGTAGTCCGCCAGCTGAACGGCGAGCGTTTCAGCCGCGTTCTTCTGCTCGATGTGCTGGAGCATCTGCGACAGCCCGAAAGAATACTCGACGAGTGTCACGACGTGCTGCGGAAGGATGGTCTGTTGATTGTTTCCGTGCCCAACGTCGCCAATATAACGGTGCGCGCTGCATTGGCTTTCGGGCAATTCAATTACCGGGAAAGGGGGATTCTCGATAAGACCCACTTCCGTTTCTTCACCCGTAAAACGATCCGCCGGATGGTGGAGTCGCACGGCTACCGGATCGTCGAGGAAAAGCTCACCGTGATTCCCCTGGAACTGGTGTTAGGGATCTCTCCTCACGGCATAATCATGCGCGGCTTGAACCTGCTGTTGCGGGTGCTTACCCGCCTCGCCCCTGGTCTGTTGGGATATCAGATCCTGCTGGTGGCCAAGTCAATCATGCCGGAAAAAGATCGAAGCCTGCCGGTTTAGGCGGCTAAGGCATTTCCTGGTTCTCAACACTTCGGGCAGGTGGCGATTCCAAAAATGGAATAGCCTCGGCCGTCTCTCCCAAAACCCCCTTTGTTTTCAACGTGAAAGATTACAGTACGATGAAAAATGCTGGCATGGTAACTGCACGTACACTGGAACGGTAGAGTTGTGTTTGGGTAATTCCCCCAGAACACGGGGGCAACGTCGCTCCAGGCAAAGATGCTTCAGGAATTAAAGTTTCAGCTGTCGACCGCGCTGCTGACGGTGCTTACCCTCGCTGCGGCAATCGGCGCTGCCCTGAATTATCAGCAACTCCATCGCTTCCCTCTCCCCGATGACGGCGTGGTGTGGCGCGATCGCGGGGGGCAGGTGGTAGCCACGCGGGTGGTCCCGGGCGGTCCTGCGGATCGGGCTGGCATCCGCGCCAACGACGTTCTGCGCACCATCCAGGGCGTACCCATCCGCACTACCCTCGATGTGCCGAAGCGCCTCGCGTCTTACGGCGCCTGGGCCAACGTCCTGTACGTCGTGAAGCGCGCGGGTATAGACGACGTCAAAGCCCCGCTCATCATCAAGGAAGCCGACCGCGGCGTGGCCTACACATATCAGTTCATGGTGGGGATCAGTTATCTCGCTATCGGACTTTTCATTTATTTCCGCCGCGGCAGCGCCAGTAAAGCCCGACACTTCTATATCTTCTGCCTGGTTTCCTTCATCTTTTGCTGCTTCCATTACACCGGCAAGCTGAACGCCTTCGACCAGGTAATGTACTGGGGTAATCTCTTGGCGGGATGGCTCGCGCCCTGCCTGTTTCTTCACTTCACTCTTACCTTTCCGGAGCCGCGCCCCTGGTACCGCCGATGGATGGGGTGGGCCGTGTATGCACCAGGGATCCTTTTCACCTTGATCGCCGCGGGTTTCGAAACCGGCGTACTGATCTCCCCGGCTTACTCGCTGCTCGACGTCCGTTATGCCCTCGACCGCGTGTGGATGGGCCTGCTCACTGCCGCCTATGTCTCAAGCGGCGCCGTCCTGCAATTCGGCTACCGGCGCGCCGAAGACCCGATCATCCGGCAGCAGCTCAAGTGGCTGCGCAACGGCATGCTGTTCGGCTTTGGGCCGTTCGGAATTCTCTACGCGATCCCGTTCGTATTCGACTCGCTGCCCAGCCCGTACCTGAGTTACGCGGTGATCACTCTGCCGTTTATTCCGCTGACCATCGCCTACTCGATCGTGCGCTACCGCCTGATGGATGTGGATGTCATCTTCCGCCGTGGTTACGCTTACACCATCGCCGCCGTGGTGGTGATGGCGGCTTTCTACACCACTGTCATCACGGTCGGCAGTCTGGTCCGCAAGAACTTTAAAGATCTCGACAACGTTTACATCGTGATCATCATGCTGATCGCGACGTTCCTGTTCCAGCCGATCCGCAACTGGATTCAGGAGAGGCTCGACCGGTATTTCTATCGCGACCGCTATAACTATCGCCAGACGCTGGTCGAATTTGCCCGTGAACTGAACTCCGAGACCGATCTCGACCATATGCTGCAATCGGTGGCCGACCGGCTGATGCAGACGCTGTCGATCCGTCACGTGGCGTTCTTCGTTTCGGAAACGGATACAGCGCGCTGGGTGCTGCGCAAATCGATGGGATCGAGCGCCCGGCCGCTCGAATCCGCGGGCGCACTGGATCTGAGTTTTCTCGATTGGCCGCATGAAAATCCGTATCTGTTTTTCGAGCGCACCCGCTATCATCTGGACGCTGTTGCCCGAGCGTGGCCTGCGCCTGTCCGGCAGACCATCGCCGACCTCGATCTGAACTACTATCTGCCCTGCACAGTGCGTGGACGAACCATCGCTTTCCTCGGCGTAAGCCGCACTGAAACCGGCGAATTTCTGTCGAGCGACGACGTGGAACTGCTGCTTACCCTCGCCAACTATGTCGGCATCGCGGTTGAGAACGCCAATCTGTACCAGTCGCTGCGGGAGAAGGCGGGCGAGTACGAACGTCTCAAAGAGTTCAGCGAGAACATCGTCGAGTCGATCAACGTGGGCATTCTCGCAGCTGGGCTTGACGACCGGGTCGAGAGCTGGAATACGCAGATGGAGCGGCTCAGCGGGATTGGCCGGGAAGACGCCGTGGGACGCACATTATCTGAACTCTTCCCACCCGCCCTCGTCGAGCAACTGGAACGTACGCGCGGCGAAATGCGTATCCATCATCTGGATAAATTTGCGCTCGACGGCGCTTCGAGCAACGCGGCGCGCGGCGAAGCCACTTACAACATCGCCATCGCGCCGCTGGTTTCCCGCGACAACGAACAGATTGGGCGTCTGGTGATCTTCGACGACGTCACCGACCGCACAGAGCTCGAGCGGCGGCTGATGCAGGCCGACAAACTATCGAGCATCGGGCTGCTGGCGGCGGGCGTGGCGCATGAAGTGAATACACCGTTGGCAGTGATTTCCACCTACGCGCAGATGCTGGCGAAGCAGGTCGCCGAAGATGAGCAAAAGTCGCGCATTCTGGATAAGATCGCCAAACAGACATTCCGCGCCAGCGAAATTGTGAACTCGCTGCTCAATTTCTCACGCACATCCACTTCGGAATTGAGCGAAGTGCAACTGAACAAGGTGATCCAGGAGACGCTCTCACTGCTGGAGCATCAACTGAGGAAGTCCAACATTGAAGTGCGGGTTACGCTCGAGCCCGCACTCGACCCGGTGAAAGGCAATCCCGGCAAGCTGCAGCAGGTATTTCTGAATCTTTTCCTGAACGCGCGCGACGCGATGGAGCGCTCTCCGGGCGGCGTGGGGCAGCGCGGAGTTCTCGAAGTCATCACGCGCCGCGGGGAAAACGGCGTGGAAGTGGATGTCATCGATACCGGGCACGGCATTGCACCCGAGCATCTGAGCCGCATTTACGATCCGTTTTTTACCACCAAGGGAGCGAAGAAAGGCACCGGTCTGGGGCTCTCCGTCACCTACGGAATTATTCAGGAGCACGGCGGCGCTATTGAAGCGCTCTCGAAGCCCGGCGAAGGCACATGTTTCCATCTGGAATTTCCGGCCATACGCAAGGCGGTACACGCGTGATGGCGCCGGCGCACGAACGCGCCATGGACGGCGCCCGCGGCCGCATTCTCGTTATCGACGACGAGGCGGAGATTCGCGAGAGTCTGGAAACGCTGCTGCAGTTCGAGGGCTACGAAGTCGACCAGGCGCAAAACGCGGCGGAAGGCGAGCGCAAACTGGAGCAGCGCGCCTACGATCTGGTGTTGCTCGATCTGATGATGCCGGACAAATCCGGCATGGAAGTGCTGCGCGACGTGCGCGAGCGCGACCGCCATACGCCGATCTTCATGATCACGGCCTACGGAACACTTGAGGCTGCCGTGCAGGCGGTAAAGCTCGGCGCCAACGATTATCTGGCCAAGCCGTGGGACAACGATAAGCTGCTGATTGAGATCGACCGCATCATCGCGGGTCAGCGTCTGGTCGATGAAAACACGCAGCTCAAGCGCGCCCTCAAGCAGCGCTATAGCTTCCCCAATATCGTCGGCAAGAGCGAACGCATGCTGCGCGTGCTGGATCTGGTGACGCAGGTTGCCGGCAGCCGCTCCACCATCCTGATCACCGGCGACACGGGTACCGGTAAAGAATTAATCGCCAAGGCGATTCACGCGAATTCGCCGCGCGTCGATTACGCGTTTGTGGCGGTGAACAGCGGTTCGCTGCCCACCGATCTGCTGGAATCGACACTCTTCGGCCACGTCAGAGGCGCTTTCACGAGCGCGATTCATAACAAGAAAGGCGCATTCGAAATAGCAAACAAGGGCACGATTTTTTTTGACGAAGTTGGCACTATCGGCGCGGAGACGCAGGCCAAATTGCTGCGTGTCATCCAGGAAAAGGAGTTCACGCCGCTGGGGTCGAACGAGGTCGTGAAGGTCGATGTCCGGATTCTTGCCGCCACGAATGCGGATTTGCGCAAGATGGTAGAGGAAAAAAAGTTCCGCGAAGACCTTTACTACCGGTTGAACGTCATCAATATCAACCTGCCTCCGCTGCGCGACCGGCGCGAGGATATTCCACTGCTCATACAGCACTTCCTCGAAAAGTTCAGCAGGGAAAACGAGAAGTTCCTCGACGCCGGCGGGCGCACCATTCTGCGCTTCGATCCGGAGGCGCTGCAATTGATGCTCGATCATACCTGGCCGGGCAACGTCCGCGAACTGGAAAACGTGGTGGAGCGCGCCGTGGTCCTTGCGTCTACACAGGTGATCCCGGTCGACGTGCTGCCCGATTATCTGCTGCACGCCGGCGGTATTCGCATCCGCCGCGCCGAGAACGGGGCGCTGCCTGCCGATGCCTCGCTGTTTGAGATCGTGGCGGATTTCGAGCGTCGCACCATAATCGAACATCTGGAGCGCTTCAACTGGAGCCAGACCGACGCCTCCGAAGCCCTGCGCGTGCCGCTCTCCACGCTGAACCAGAAGATCAAACGGCTTAATATCGACGTGAAACGGCGCGGGGAAAAGCCCTGAGCGGTTCCCCGCGGGAGTTCAGCCCGCTCTTCTGGGCCCTCGTCGGCGCCACATTTCTCGGTTTCCTCGGCATGGGCACAGTACTCCCCGGCCTGGCGCCGCATATCCGCAGCGATCTCGGAGGCTCCGACCGCACCGTGGGCTTCGTGATCGGCATCTTCTCGTTCGTTGCTCTGGGCGCCCGTTTCTTCTCCGGACCGCTGGCCGATAACCGGGGACGCAAAATCGCCTTTCTGACGGGGCTGATGAGTTGCGCGCTGGCCGGAGGCGCGTATCTGCTGCCGCTGGGCATCGCGGGCGCTTATCTCGGCCGCATTCTGCAGGGCTTCGGCGAGGCGTGCCTCTACACCGGCGCGGCGGCCTGGGCGGTGGAACTGGGCGGAGTTCATCGCAGCGGGCAGGCGCTCGGCTATGTCAGCAGCGGAATCTGGGGCGGGATCTCCGCCGGTCCCGTGGTCGGTCACTGGCTGGGCACATTTCACCGCGCGGCCTTCATGCAGATGGTGTCCGCCGGCATCGCTTTTGCCATCTTGACGCGCGTCCCGGAAGCCTATACGCCGAACGCGCATCCCTCAACCCGGCACTGGCTGCCGCGCTCGCTGATCAAACCCGGGGTCGCGGTCGGATTTGTGAACGTGCACTATCCCGTAGTGGCCGGCTTCCTGATCCTGCACCTCGCGCGCCATGGCGGTTCCGGCCCGATGGCATTCTCCGCCTACGCCGGATTGATTCTGGTCTCGCGCTTCTTCCTCGGCGGTTTGCCGGACCGGATGCATCCGCGCATTACATTTTATTTCGGGATCACGGCCATGGCGATCGGGCTGGTCGTCATCGCCATGGGCCCACCGCCGGTCTTCGCCGTCGCCGCCGCCGCGCTGCTTGGGTTTGGTTTTTCATTTCCGTGGTCGTCCATCGCCTCGGCGGTGCTGAAGCAGACGCCGGTCCGCGAACACGGTACGGCGGTGGGCGTACTGAGTGCGTTTTACGATCTTTTTGTAGGAACGAGCTCGTTCGCAGCCGGAGCCGTTTCCGCTCGCTTTGGATATCCCGCGGCGTTCCTGATGGCGGCGGCTTCGCTGGTGATCGCCGCCGTTATTGGAATATTCGTATTTCCAAAACAGCAGGCCGAAACGTTCCCGGTTGAGGATGTCTATCTCGATCCGGTCGAACCTTAGGCCCGACCAGAAGGCCGCGATCAAGACGCTTCAGGGACGCCGTATTCAGGAAGACGAAGCGGTCAGCGTCCGTACCTTCGAGCCCGTCACCGTCTCGCACCAGCGGAGACTGAAGATAGCGAACGAACTGCGGATTTTGCTGAAGTGGGCGCCGCCCGCACGCCATTTCGGAGGAGGCAGCCGAAGACATCGTCACTGAGGCCATGAGAAGCGTGCGCCCGGCTATCATCCCTGTCAGTGAGAAACGTCCTCGACACGGCTGTCCTCGTTCGAGGACATGGGAGCTCTAAAGGCCTTGCGCGCGATCTCCTGATCAGTATCGTCGAGTCGGATCATATTTTGCTGCTGTCCAACGAGATGCTCTACGAGTTGGCGAGGGTTCTGCGCCGCGAATCCCTTGTTGGTTACATACACCGATTCGCGATGTGAACGACACTGTCGTTATGCAGACGTCGATTATCGGTGAAGCCGATGTGCGTTGCTCCAGGGACCGGGATTTCTTCGAGCCTCCGGCGGAAGAGTTCCTGAGAAAAGCCATGATAGCCGTTTTGGACGACATCTCGGTGACGCACCGGTTACGCTCCTGACGTCACCATGAGTTCATCCCGTCCCGATGACCGTAGATCCGGAGACGTCCCCGATTGTCCGCGCGCGTGCAAGGTTTCTCACCATCAGCCACGCCACCAGCGGAGGCAGTGCCACCAGCCAGCAGACCGGCGTAAATCCGAAGCGATCCACCAGACTTCCCACCACCGGTGAAATTCCCGTTTGCAGCAATCCATAGGTGAAAACCAGCGCCGAGATTGCCGATCCCGCTCGTTCGCCTCCCCAGATGTCGAGCGGAATCGTGTATAGGTTAACGCTGCCCGCGGTGGTCCAGAAGTAACTCGCCGCGACCACCAGCGTGGCCCAGAACGGCGAGGGGCAGAACGGAGCCAACAAGACTACCAGGCATCCGATGGCGCTCACCAGCATGCCGAACACCCGAGCCCGTACATGCGCACTGCCGTTCGAAATTGCGCGGCGCGAAATCCATCCACCGGTGAATGCGCCCAGCGTCGAAGCCACCGGCGGGAACCATGCGTACGAATTCGCCTGCGCCTGGGTCAGCCGGAACGTTTCCGTCAGATAGAGAGTCGTCCAGTTGGACCACAAGGCATAGCCAACCATCCAGAGCATGTTGGCCACAGCGAGAACAATCAGGCGCCGGTCGCGCAGCAGTGCGAATCCCCCGCCATGCTTTTGCGGCGGGACAGCCTCGTATGGAGCTATGCTGCGCCGCACCAGCGTCCAGAGAGGGATCCACAACAGGCCGAAGATCGCGCAAACGAAAAACGCCGTGCGCCATCCCGCGAATGCCGCAACCAGCAGCGGCGCGCCGACCCCGCCGATAGTGAGCCCAACCTGCGTCATGGCCGCGCCCAGAGCGCGGTCCTTCGGCTCCAGATAAATGGCGTTCAGCTTACCGGCCGCCGGGACTCCCGCCGATTCCCACACGCCCAGGAACACGCGCGCGCTCAACAGTTGATTAAAGCTGCGGGTCAGGCCGCACAACGCCGCCGACACCGACCACAACGCCACCGAGCAGAGAATACCCGCTTCGAGGCCAATCCAGTCGAGGAACCAGCCGACGGCAGGCGATGCCAGCATGTAGGCCAATCCAAATGCCGATAACAGCAGCGAGAACTCCGTATTGTTGAGATGGAATTCGGCGCGGATGCGCGGCGCGGCGGCGGAGAGCACCAAACGGTCCAGATAATTCCACGTCGACGACAGCGCGAAGATCGCCACGGCGAACCATCTTGCGCGGCCCTGGGACACGAGATGCGATACGATTTGAGCACCATCATGGCCACGGCCGCCCCGATCTCCCGCAGCGCGCACATTCCGCTCACCAGGACTCAGTGGATCTTCCTCTCTCTGCTGGTTATCTCCATTTGCATCAATTATGTCGACCGCGGCAGTCTCTCCGTGGCCGACCGGTATCTGCAGACCGATTTCTCGCTCAATCCGGAACGCCGCGGCCTCATCTACTCGGCTTTTTTCTGGACCTACGCCGGATTTCAGATCGTCGCCGGCTGGCTGGTGGACCGTTTCCATGTTAATCGCGTGCTGGCGGCGGGCTTCCTCATCTGGTCGACCGCGATGATTTTCACCGGCGCCGCATCCGGATTCCTGATGCTGTTTATGCTCCGCCTGACGCTGGGCGTCGGCGAATCCGTCGCTTATCCGTCGTACTCAAAGATCCTGGCCGGCAACTTTAAGGAACAGCAGCGCGGCCTCGCGAACTCGGCAATCGACGCCGGATCCAAACTCGGTCCGGCCATCGGTATCCTCGCGGGCGGACTACTGATGGGCCGTTTCGGCTGGCGCGTGTTTTTCTTCATCACCGGAGGCATCAGTTTGCTCTGGCTGGTTCCGTGGTTCATCTGGGCGCCGAAGGATCAGGCGTTGCTGCGCGAGCAAACCGGCAGGGTGCCGGGCATCGGGGAGATCTGCTCGAAGCGGGCAGCCTGGGGGAGTTTCGTCGGCTTGTTCTGCGGCAACTATGCCTGGTATTTCATCGTGACCTGGATGCCTTCCTATTTTCGCGATGAACTGCATTACACGCAGAATCAGATGGCGATTTTTGGGTCGATTCCGCTTTGGGTGGTGGCGGCATCCACGCTTTTTTTTGGGTATCTCTCCGATCGCTGGATCTCGCGGGGCGCCAGTCCCAACCAGGTGCGAAAGACCTTCGGCGGCGCCGGCCTGATGCTTTCGACCGTCATGCTGCTCGCCGTGATAGCACGCGATCCGGTGACTTCGCTGCTGCTACTGTGCACGGCGGGCTTCGCCTTCGGAATCTATTCGTCCAACATTTGGGCCATTGCGCAAACGCTTTCGGGACCCTGGGCGGCGGGCCGATGGACCGGCCTGCAAAACTTCATCGGCAATCTGTCGGGCATTCTGGCTCCCTGGCTTACCGGCTGGATCGTACAGCATACCGGCCAGTTCTATTGGGCCTTTGTGGTCACTACCGCATTTCTCCTCATCGGAACCGGCTGCCTCACGCTGGTGATTCCGCGCGTCGCGCCGCTGGACTGGAAAGAGTAGCGCCACGTCCGAGCATGACGAAATAGACGGAAGTATACGTGCTACCTGTTCTCTCAAGAGGCTATGAGGCCCTTGGCTGGGTGACAAGTAATTCGATTGGACGTTCTTAACATCACGAAAACGACGGCGCCAGCCAATAATCAAGTGGGGAACCGTGCGAATGAATCCGATGTATAAACCTGAGAATTACGAATTTCTCTATGAAAAGTCTTCCCGGAACCGCATCCTGGTGACCGCGAAGACCCTATTCGCCTCTCTGGGCTACGACAACACCAGCACCGCTGTGATCGCGCGGAACGCCGGCACCAGCGAATCGCAGCTGATGAAACACTTCGGCGGCAAGGCGGGCCTGCTTGAGACGATTTTCACGGAAGGCTGGGACCGCATCAACGCGCAACTGCAGGCATGCTTCGAATCGGCCAACGACATCGATGGCCGCCTGAGTTGTATTCCCGGCGTGGTTTTCCAGAGTCTCGATGAAGATATGGAGTTGAAGACTCTGGTTCTTCTGGAAGCGCATCGCATGCGCGAAGCTGCGCGGCAAACACCGACCGCGAGTGGCTACGGACGGTACCTGAACATGATCGACGGCGTGGTGGATCGAGCCGCAGCAGACGGGGAGCTGAAACTCGTAGTGCCTCCGCTGGCGCTGCGGTCGGCTTTGGTCGGCATGATCGAGGGGAGTGTCCGTGAGCGCGTACTGGGGGCCAGGGCCAATTTTCCGGCGCACTACGATTCCGGGGATTATCGCAAACTTTTCAGTTCGTTTATCGGCACGGTGGCTGACGGTGGGTCGCGCGGACAGCACAAACACGTCGGCGGGTAGGGTTCGCTTTCGAGGCCGAATCGTTTTCTGTTACACCCCGGAAATAAAAACCCCTCATGCTGCAACCGTCAAGCGGAGGATAACGAGCGGTTTGGTTTGACCCCGGCTCCCGAAAGTCCGTTGTCGCGACCGTTATCCCTGAACGCCTGCGTGTTGCAGCAGAGGGCAGGTTGTGTACTTCTACCGATTCGGCATTAGAATAGCAAACGCAGGGCCACGGATCGATTGGCGCAAAGCGTTGATAACAAAAGAGGCCTCTGGACCGCTTCAATCGAGCCAGTGGAGGGGTGCGTCAGCGGTGTGTCAGGACGACACGCTACTCCCCAGCCCCTTTGGAACGCACTGCTTCCTCCTGGGTCATGGCAGGCGAGCGCCCGGTCTGGAACTGGACGAGATCCTTGGTGAAAAACAGATCGAGCGTCCAGTCGAGCGCCACGCGCACCTTCTTTTCAATCCGCGGCAGTTTGGAGAGGTAGATCCCTCGCCACAGGAACCAGGCGATGAAACCGGAAAACTGAACCCCAAGAATATTGGCTACGCCGGTGCGCCGTCCGATGGCCGCCAACAAGCCCAGGGTCGAGAACCGGAACGGCTTCTTCTCCGTTCCATCAATTGTAGCCAGAATGTTCCTCGCCAGAACCTTCCCCTGGCGGATAGCGTGTTGTGCGGTGGGTGGATAAGGCTTTCCCGTCGCCGGATCGGGCACCGCCGCACAATCTCCCAGCGCCCAGACGCCAGGCCAGCCCTCCAGTTCCATAAACTCATTGACTTTGAGCCGGCCCCGCTCGCTGGGGCAGGGAAGACATCCGGCCAGCGGATGCTGCGAAGTGCCGGCGGTCCAGATCAGGGTGCTGGTGCGGATTACGCTCCCGTCGGTGAGTTCCACATTG
>Ga0302320_10005349_pt1 | contig 28877 bp, 18 predicted proteins | sample Bog_T0_3_FD_202130 | JGI IMG/M metagenome (GOLD analysis project Ga0302320, IMG submission 202130) | Peat permafrost microbial communities from Stordalen Mire near Abisko, Sweden - Bog_T0_3 | ecosystem: Environmental > Terrestrial > Soil > Wetlands > Peat | place: Sweden: Abisko, Stordalen Mire...
GATCGAGTCGGAGCGGACCGGTTGGCGGAGGGAACACGAGGACACACTCCCCGGTCCCCAAAAGCGAGGGACCGGGGGCACCCTCATCTTGGTTGGCAGAGATCACCGGGACCGGGGCCACCCGCCGGTTGGATCGGAACAACGGCTTCACGGAGAATTCAAGGGTGGGTCACCCGGCTGACAGAAATCTGCTCTCCATTGTCTGAAAAAAACGCTACCGAATTTCCATTGAAACGGGGATGCTCTCTCTCGAGCTTACCGAATCCTATTCCATCTGGTGGCATTCTTTCTCCGATGATCGCTGGACCAAATATCACAAATCGAGATGAATCAAGCCGAGCAGCATCTTTGTCCTTGAAATCAATTATGTACGCCTCATACTGCCAGTTACGAAGTTGAACATAGACCATTTCTTGTGTGGAAAAGGTCCGTGCATCTTGGACTACCACGCCATTTTCCATGATGGAATATTGAGCAGTTCGCCACCAAAGATTATTCGCAAATACAAGCCCAAGTATGACAGCAAATAGCAGAGAAATCGTCAACAAAATTGTACGCTTTCTCATGGCTTATAGTCCCGATAATTTGGCGATGTTCCTTCTTGTTGTTGCACGTATTGCAATGTTTGAATTTTTCCACCATCTGGACCTGCATAAACAACAGCCCCACCTCCTATTGATAATGTTGTGTGTCCATCTGGATGTCGAATTCCCGATGGCGGAAATGAAACAACTGTTCCGAGTTGTGCACTTCCAGACAAAGGTAGATGAGCTAGGTATGCGTTTGACGAAAGCGTTTTTGCAGACAGCACATTGTATCTAAGACTAAAGCTTTCAAGCGATCCAATTGTACTCCGCGAACCAATCGGAAAACCAGCGCCACCATATCCAACACCTGCCCCAGTCCCATACGCGCTGGCCACAAATGAGCTGCATTTATAATTATTGATTCCTGGACCTATTCGTGCCGTTACGCCATTGTCAGGCATTGTGCCCCATGGCCCCCAGCTCTTATTCCCTTCCTGCAAAATTCCCCATTCCGTAGCGCGAAGTGAGGCCGGATCATTCTGACCTGATGGAACTGCGTCAATTGCGTCGGCAATCGCCGTTGCAGATTTTGTGAGGGCGCTCCTGAGTTCAGGCGCATTGTCACCTGTTGCTGCATCATATGTACTTTGGAGCTTCTCAAATACCTGCATGTCGTGATCATTCTTTTCCCGATGCCCATCTGAATCTATACCTAGCGTGGGATTGTTGCCAACGTAAGCATACAGATTCAACGATTGCGGGTTGTCCAATTTTGCATACGGTACGGGCATGATTTTCGCCGACCAGTCTGGCGACAACCACCGGCCCATGCTGCTGCTGTAGTACCTGGCTCCGAAGTAGTCATTGCCGGATTCGGTATCCCGTTCTTTGCCGGTGAAGTGGTGTTCGGTGGGGGCGGTGAGGGAGGCGATGTAGGGGGAGATGTTGCCGCCGGGGTCGGGCTGGGAGACGCAAGTGAGGGCGTCGCCGTAAGGCAGGCTCTGGCAGGTTTGCTCCAAAACTCCAGCGTAGTTGGTTTGGGCGCGGCGAGTGCCGAGGGGGTCGTCGAGGTAGAAGTGCAGGCCGTCGTTGTCGTAGGTGCCGAGCAGCTTGCCGCCGGACCAGATGTTGGCGTGCTGCCAGACGAGGCCGGTGGTGGTGGCGCCGCTGGGCACGGTGCCGCCCATGCCCATCTCGGTGAGCTGCTCGCCGCCCAGGCCGAGGATGTAGTCGTTGGTGGTTTGGAAGCCGTTTTGGGCTGGGTCGCAGGACCAGGCGCTGATGGAGCCTTTGGCGATGCGCGTGCCGTCGGCGTCATAGAGGTAGCCGGTCATGGTACTGATGCCGGCGACGGGGTTGGTATAGACGGCGCAGATGCGGCCCTCGGCGTCATAGAGATACTGGTGCGCGCCGTCGTTGGTTACGTCACCAGAGTTATCGTAGGTGGGCCCGCCGGGCGCCTGCGTGGAGGCGGTGATCTGGTTGCGGGAGTTGTAGTGGGCCCAGTTCATCGGCGTGGGGCCGCTGCTGCAGGGGGTGGTGGAGATGGACTGCGAGAGGCGGTTGCCGAAATCGTCGTAGCTCCAGCAGCCGAAGCTGCCGGCAAAGGGCGCGGCCAGACCCGCAGCCGTGTCTACAGATGCCGACGCGGCGGTCGCTGTTATCAGCCGGTTCAGATTATCGTAGGTGAAGCCCCACTGGCCCATGACGGAATCAGTATAGCCGAGCAGGTTTCCGGCCGGGTCGTAGCCGTTGTTCGCGACCGGGCAAGACTGTCCGACGCAATAGCTGTAGACCGTAGCGCCGGTGGTGTTCTGGGCTGCTCCGCCGTCGAGGTAGCCGATCTGCTCTGAGGTTCCCGGAGGAAGCGTGCCACTGACCTGGTTATAGACGAAGGATGGCTGGGGAAAATCGGTTGGATCGTTGGTGACCGCTTGAAGTGTGTAGTTTAGGTCGGATGCCGAGCCGCTCTGAATGGCCACGATATTCAGCGTATCGTCGACGGCTGTGAGAGTGACCAGGGAGCCGGAAGCGTGAGCAGCAAGCCCCTCTGCGACGGTGCTCGGCGTGTCAGATTGCCCGTAGGGATATTGGGCGACTGTGGCTCCGCCGACGGTCAGTGTGACGGTGCCGGTGTCGTACTTGGCGCCACCGGTGACCCTGATGGCAACCCTGGCGGTGGCGACGGCATAATCGGCAGTGTCCGTGGGAGTGAAAGTCACCGTCAGCAATTGCTCTCCGGGAGTGTTGAGGATGGAGCCGGCGGTGAGGATGGTTCCGCCAGCGCTCGTGTAGACGTTATTGCCGGATATGACGTTGCCGGTTGTGGGGTCGGTGACGACCGCATTCAGTTGGACGGCAGAGAGCGCCGCACTGTCGGAGATGCTAGCCGGCGTGGGCCAGGTGATAATCGGGATCGTCTTGTTGACGTTGAGAGTGACTGAATCCGTGACGGTGGTGTAGTCGGTAGTGTTTGATGGGGTATATGTGACCGTCAGTATCTCTGGACCGGCGTGCAGCACCGTATTGGCTGCCGGTGTGTAATAGCATGTGTTTGGCACGGACGGAGCAATTGATACTGGGCACGCAACGAGGTTGCTATTTGCGTCGTATATTTGTGCGTTCAACTGCGTCGCGCTGAGTGCCGTGCCATGGGCAATGGCTGCGGGCGGATTCCAGACGATGATAGGAGTGGCCTGAACCACGGTGACGGTGATCGTGCCAGAGACCGAGGAGAAGTCTACCCGATCGCTGGGCGTGAAGGTGAACGGCAGGGTCTGCAGTCCTATTTGGGTGAGCGGAGATGCTGATGCGAAGGTGAATGTACCGGCAACCCCGCCGGTGCTCGCATAGGTTGACAACACGCTCGATGCTGTATTGTAGGGGACGTTAAAAGGTTGTGCGGGCCAGGTGATTGTCGGGGTGACCTTGCCGACGGTCACCTTTCCGGCCACGTAGCTGATGTTGTAGTTTGCATCCACCGCACCGGAACAGCTTGTTGACGGCGAGGAACCCACCGCGCTCGTCGTTGTGTAAGCCGTGGTGCAGGTAGGCTGGGTTGTCAGTGAAGAAGCGCTCTGCCCATTCATCCAACCGCCGTAGATCGGAGTGATCGTGGGAACCGCGCCGCCATAGCTCACCGTCGGGCTGGACGCCGTGATCGTCAACGGCGCCTGAGTGACCGTCACCTTTCCGGCCACATAGCTGATGCTGTAGTTTGCATCCACTGCTCCAGAGCAGCTTGTCGACGGCGAGGAACCCACCGCGCTCGTCGTCGTATACGCCGTGGTGCAAGTCGGCTGGTTTGTAAGCGAAGAACTGCTCTGACCGTTCATCCAACCGCTGTAACTCGGAGTGATCGTGGGCACCGCGCCGCCATAGCCTACCGTAGGGCTGGATGCCGTAATCGTCAACGGCATTTGAGTAACGGTCACCGTTCCCGGCACGTAGCTGATGCTGTAGTTTGCGGCCACCGCCCCAGAGCAGCTTGTTGACGGCAAGGAACCCACCGCGCTCGTCGTCGTATATGCCGTGGTGCAAGTCGGCTGGGTGGTCAGCGAAGAGGCGCTCTGCCCATTCATCCAACCGCTGTAGATCGGAGTGATCGTGGGCACCGCGCCGCCATAGCCCACCGTCGGGCTGGACGCTGTGATCGTCAACGCCGCCTGAGTGACCGTCACTGTTCCGGCCACATAGCTGATGCTGTAGTTTGCGTCCACCGCCCCAGAGCAGCTTGTTGACGGCGAGGAACCCACCGCGCTCGTCGGCGTATAGGTCGTGGTGCAAGTCGGCTGGGTGGTCAGCGAAGAGGCGCTCTGCCCATTCATCCAACCGCTGTAGATCGGAGTGATCGTGGGAACCGCGCCGCCATAGCCCACCGTCGGGCTGGAAGCCGTGATCGTCAACGGCGCCTGAGTGACCGTCACTGTTCCGGCCACATAGCTGATGCTGTAGTTTGCGTCCACCGCACCGGAGCATCTTGTCGACGGCGAGGAACCCACTGCGCTCGTCGGCGTATAGGTCGTGGTGCAAGTCGGCTGGGTGGTCAGCGAAGAAGCGCTCTGCCCATTCATCCAACCGCTGTAGATCGGAGTGATCGTGGGCACCGCGCCGCCATAGCCCACCGTCGGGCTGGACGCCGTGATCGTCAACGCCGCCTGAGTGACCGTCACCTTTCCGGCCACATAGCTGATGCTGTAGTTTGCGTCCACCGCACCGGAGCAGCTTGTTGAGGGCGAGGAACCCACCGCGCTCGTCGTTGTGTAAGCAGTGGTGCAAGTCGGCTGGGTTGTAAGCGAAGAACTGCTTTGACCGTTCACCCAACCGCTGTAGGTCGGAGTGATCGTGGGCACCGCGCTGCCATAGCCCACCGTCGGGCTGGACGCCGTGATCGTCAACGCCGCCTGAGTGACCGTCACTGTTCCGGCCACATAGCTGATGCTGTAGTTTGCGTCCACCGCCCCAGAGCAGCTTGTTGACGGCGAGGAACCCACCGCGCTCGTCGGCGTATAGGTCGTGGTGCAAGTCGGCTGGGTGGTCAGCGAAGAGGCGCTCTGCCCATTCATCCAACCGCTGTAGATCGGAGTGATCGTGGGAACCGCGCCGCCATAGCCCACCGTCGGGCTGGAAGCCGTGATCGTCAACGGCGCCTGAGTGACCGTCACTGTTCCGGCCACATAGCTGATGCTGTAGTTTGCGTCCACCGCACCGGAGCATCTTGTCGACGGCGAGGAACCCACTGCGCTCGTCGGCGTATAGGTCGTGGTGCAAGTCGGCTGGGTGGTCAGCGAAGAACTGTTCTGTCCGTTTACCCAACCGCTGTAACTCGGAGTGATCGTGGGAATCCCACTGCCATAGCCCACCGTCGGGCTGGACGCCGTGATCGTCAACGCCGCTTGCGTAACCCTCTGGGTGATAGCCGCCGAAGTTACGGCACCGTAATTTGAATTGCCCGCCCAACTCGCAGTGATCGCGTGTGTGCCCGCCGTCAAGGCGCTGGTCGTGAACGTCGCGGTGGTGCCACCGGTCAGGATGTTGCCAGTACCGAGGACCGCGGTGCCATCGTAGAAGGTCACCGTGCCGGTCGGTCCGCTGGAGATGGTTGCCGTAAAGGTCACCGACCCACCATAGGTGGACGGATTACTCGATGACGCCACGCTCAGCGTCGGCGTCGGCAGGGTAACGTTCAGCATAACGCTTGCCGTTGCCGTGCTGTAATCTGTGTAATCTGTGGGGTTGAATGTGGCCGACAGCGTTTGTGAGCCACCTCCAAGCACAGTGCCCGCAACTGGCGTGTATACGAAGGTGCCCGGTATATTAGCTGTTGCATTGAGCTGCGTTGCACCGAGATTTTGGCTCGTTCCAACGGCACGAATGCTGCCGCTGTAATCCGCAATGTAGATGTTACCGTACGCATCTAACGCAACACCGTATGGAGATAACTCTGCGCTTGTAGCCAGCCCTCCGTCTCCGGAGTATCCGCCCGTACCGCCTCCGGCCACTGTGGTGATAATGCCGGTAGAGGCCGCTACCTTGCGGACACGGGTATTATAAGTATCCGCAATGTAGATGTTGCCGGAGGCGTCCAACGTAACATCGTCGGGGAGGTTTAATACAGCATTCGTGGCTGAACAACCGTCTCCTACGCTATCCGTCTGTTGGGAACAGCCAGATCCTCCTCCGGCTACCGTGGTAATAAAATGCGTGGAGGCCGTCACTTTGCGAATACGACTGTTATTTCTATCCGCAAAGTAAATATTGCCAGAAGGGTCAACCGCGACACCTTGCGATGTGGATATCTCCGCACGAGTAGCTTGCCCCCCATCCCCGGAGTAGCCGTAAGTGCCGTTACCTGCCACTGTGGTGATGATGCCCGTGGTGGCCGTCACCTCAAGAAGACGACCCATGGAAGATGTAATGTAAATATTGCCTGCCCCATCTATAGCCACATCTTGAAGAAACCCCAACGCAGTTCTAGTAGCCAGTCCGCCGTCCCCGGAGTAGCCGTACGCGCCGCTACCTGCCACTGTGGAAATGAGGCCCGTCGAAGCCGTCACCTTGCGAATACGGAAGTTAAAGTTGTCCGCAATGTAGATATTTCCTAACGTGTCTACGGCCACGCCGGAGGGGTTATCTAACTTTGCACTGGTAGCGGAACAACCGTCTCCCACGCTATCGGTCTGTTGGGAACAACCGGTTCCTCCTCCAGCTACCGTAGTAATGATGCCAGTATATGGATTTACCTTGCGAATGCGGCCGCTACAGGAGTCCGCAATGTAGAGGTTACCGGATGCATCTACCACTACCTTGCTTGGTTCGCATAGCACTGCATGGGTGGCTAAACCTCCGTCCCCTGGGTATACCCCGTATGGATTCCCTGCAACTCTCTCGATAATGCCGGCCGGAATAAGCGTTTCACTGAGGGCTGTGCCGTAAGAAATCGCCGCAGGCGTCGCCCATGTGACCGTCGGCGTCACCTGGTTGACCGTCAGCGTAACAGAGGCTGTGGAGTTGTTGTAATCGGTGGTATCGGTTGGGACAAATGTGACCGAAAGTGTTTGCGATCCGGCGCTCAGTACCGTGCCTGAAGTTGGATAGTATGTAAAGGTTCCTGGCACACTTGTCGTCGCGTTCAACTGAGTAGAACTCAGCGGTATACCGTAGGCAATCGCCGTGGGCGTCGGCCAAGTAATAGCCGGTGATGGTCCCGTGTTCATCACAATATAAATGTTAGTGGCGGTAAGAGTAACAGTATTATCATACCCAGGATCACTCTCATAGGTTGCAGCTGCATAGCCAAGGACGCATAACTGATTCAACCTTGTCACGCCAGCTGAGCTAAGTGAGGTTGCGGATATTGGACCAGTGTTGTCTGTCTCACTGGTATATTGATATGAGCTCATTAATATTTCAGCTAGCGTACTGACGCTGCATACGCCATTTGTTCCGAGTATTCCGAGCTGAAAATAGACTTCGCTATAATTATCATTAGGCCCGTAATAGTCTGTAGCCGAACTTGTTACATATATCGTAATCGAGCCACTTATTGGCACGTTGCCCCACCCAGATAATGTGAATTGCTCCCAATCTAGATCAACCCCATTGGCGTCATTTGTTTGCGCTGTTGCACTGCCCGAATGCGTCGTTGGCGAATATGTCGTCAAAGTCGCAGACGCGACTGTAGGCCAAACAAATAGCAGCATCATGCAAATACAAACATTAGCTAACCGTGCGAGCTTGGCTCCCATGAACGCTGCTCCTTCACCAAATCGTCCGAGATGTGCCTTCAGCAAGCCGTTACACAGCAAGTCAAACTCATATCTGCTGCTCATTTGCTCTGCTCCGATCCGGTGATGGTCACCGTCGTTGAGCCGCTGGTTGCGGTTCCCACAATGCCTCCCGTGTCGGTCTCGCCTGTGATCCGCAGCCGGTTGTCATAAGTCCGATTCAGTGTGAGTGCATTGTTATTGCCGAACGTAGCATTGGTCAGTCCGCCAAAGGCAGAATAGGATGGTTGTGCAACTGAGGGAGTTGTTGTAAACAGTGCTGTCGGGTGCGTAACATCGCTCCAATTGCTGGTTAGCATCTGCAGCCTTCCAGCACCATTAAAGAGACTTGTGAAGGCGAGTGTTGTATTCGCAGTCGAAGTTGGGGTAATGCCGTCCGTAGACGAGACAAGATCGCCAGCCAAATCGTACGAGTATGCCAATGTATAGGGTGTTCCACTCGCAATGTTCGCCAGAGTATACTGTGACTCGCTCGTAATGCGGCCCATTTGATCGTAGGAGCTAATGGTCCGCAATGAGAGAAACGATCCAGCTGTTGGCGCGGATGTTGGCGGATTCGTTGGACACGCTCCGGCAGAAGCGCCCTGGGTCCAAGCATTGATCACCCGCCCAACAAATCCAGTCTGTTGCGATGTTCCGTACTGATAAAGGGACATTGGTGTACTGCTAATATCGCCCGAATAGCTCTTGCAGTACAGCCTGTTCATTGTGTCGTATTGATATGCCGTTGACACGCCGCGCGCATCGGTCCTGTTTAGAACATTGCCATTGGCATCGTACGCAAACACGCTCATCCCGGTTTCTGGATTCGAGGAGCTCAGCAGTCTCGACAAGCTATCGTATTTGAATATCCGTGCCCGTCTCTCTCCCGTAGATCCGTTTGATCCGCCCCACTGGTCGACAGCGAGAAGATTGTTCAGGACATCATAGAAGTAGTCTGTTTCCATGGAGGGCGAATTGCTAGCACCACTCGGTTCAAATACGTGTGTCATTTGCCCGAGCGCATTTTGGGTCCGCTGCCAATCGTTTTGATTCTCGTCAGCGTCATCTTCCCATGCGCTAACACTTCCCAGAAGACTTGCACGGCAATTCGACTGGCCGTTTGTTCTAATTCCGTTGAAGCAGGCCTGCTTAGTGTTTCCATCCGGCTCTGAGACGACCGCCTTTCGGCTAAGCGCGTCGTATGTATACCTTGTAACCCCAGATGTTCCATCGCTAGGAAATCTGTAAGGGTTTGAAACGCTCGCAACTCTGCCAAGTGAATCATACTTAGTGTTTGTATAAACCGCTCCGTCCGGGTCGGAAGTGAGCTGCGTTTGTGTGAGGCGTCCAAGCCCGTCGGCAAACGCGGTTTTAACAAGAGAAGTCGATGCGGCGATTGCTTTCGTAAAGTTCACTGAAAGACTGCCAACTGTATCCACATACGAGAGCGTCTCGGAACCTCCATCCGGATAAACAACCCTTGTCAGCCTACGCATGGAATCGTAGGTATAGTGTGTTGACTGGCCGTTCACGTCAGTGTGCAGCATCAGAAGTCCTGTGTTGTCATCGTATTGAGGCGACTCAGATGAGCCATCCGGGTACTTCATATTACTCAGATATAAACCAGAACTGTCATAGGTCAGCTTCGTGATATTGCCATTTGCATCAATTTTCTGGATAGGCATCCCATGGCTTGTTGCGCTGTAGACGCTATGCGTAGTCGGATTGATCGGAGTAATGGGATGCCAGCGAATCACTGAGGTCAAAAGGCCGAGTGCCTCCGTATAACTATAAGGCGATCCCTCGTCGTACTTATAAGTTGTTTGCGCAACCTGGGTGCCGTTGGAGCTGCCGGCTAGTACCGTGTCCTGGCCGGGCAGATCGATCAAATTCTTCGCGTAGTAGTTCCAGTTCGACTGCCAAAGTTTTGAATGCAGCGTCGTGCGTAGCGGCGCGGTTGAACCAAAGTCCGACTCGCTGGAGGAAAGCACCTGTCCGAAGCTGAAATGGTGAGTGATTCCCGTGTAGTCCTCATAGCTGCCAAAAGAATCGTACTTGTATGTGTCCTGGCTAACCAGCGGCGAGCCATTGCTGGCAAGTGTCGTTGTTATTGTTTGCGGAAATACGCCAACTGCGATGTAGTTAGAGAAGTTTGTCGGATTGGCATAGTCAGTTCCCGCGTTGGAATATGCTGTATCAACTTCTTTAAGGAGTGCAGATGATCCCTGGTAGTATTGCGTCTTAGTCTCCCAGGGTCCGCAGGTAGATCCTCCGACAAGTGAAAAGGTATGGATTGTTATATTTCCCATAGGATCAGTAACCGTAACCGTCCCCTGGTTCGCCCCACCAGGCGACTCAATTCCTAATGTCCCTGCGGGCGGTGCGCCTATCCATCCCGACCCGATATTGTTGCCATATTGCCACACTTCGGTTGGTTCGGAATCCGTGGAATTCAGGTACACGTTTCTTTGCACTACCGTCCGGCTTGATAGAATATTCGAGTACGGCCAGATCGGCGTCCCTACTACCGGAATCTGGCCCGGCGGATTGCCACAAGCCAGCCGAGTGGCATATTGGTAAGTCACCATTGCGCCGGTCGGCATAATTACCGTTTCGACCTGACCATAGTTATCGTAGCCAAATTGCCAGAAGGTTTTATTCGGCAGCGTAACGCTTGTCAACGCCCACCACTTTTCATTGATTGTTTCATTTTCAAGATTTGCCCCATTTACTTGAGGAATGCTTCCGCTGACAGGAATCTGGGCATAGCAGAAGGTCAGAGGTACATTATTTGATCCGCCCTCACCAGGATAATTGAAGGTCTCTGCGAAGTATTCCGGCGTATAGTTCTCTTCCTGAAACGTCAGGGGACTACCAGTGGGGAATGTGTGGCATACGCCTTCCGAATCTGACGTGAGTGCGTGGTAGGATGCATCCACATCAACCAGGCAGCTGTAGCTCTCCAAGGGGGGCAGATAGCTTGGATTCGGAATGGTTCTTCCTATCGTATCGGCAATCTTTGTTGCCGAGGCAGTCCCGTGGGCATAGCCCTCCCAAGACGGCAAGCTGGCATCGAAGTAGTCTCCGCTGCCAGCTGCTGTGGCACATGGTCCCTTTAGCGTGATCGCATTTCCGTTAGGATCGGCCAAGCCGCCAGTATTGCCTTTGCGGTCTACCAGCACGGGGCCAGAGGCGGTGGTCCCCGGTTGCAGCATCAACCCACTGCCGTCCACGCTGTATTTAATGTTCGGCACATACCCCGCAGTTGAGTTTGATATCCCGCCGCCCAGGGAATGCGTCGCGCCGCTGTCATCGATGGCGACAAAGCGAACCAGATACTCTGGGCCAATTGCCGTTTTAGCGGATGTTACGATTCGCTCTTCCTTCCAGAAAAGACCACCAGGACTGATCAATACATGCGGCTGGCCCCATGGCGCTCCAATCACACCCGAAGCCACTTCATGTTGATTGGTATCCGCCGGCCCGCTGACTAACGGCGGCGTCGACTGAAATGTCGTGGAATTGCTGCGAATAGAAATCGTAACGGGAGGGACGCCGCCGCGCTGTTCATACGACAGCAGCGGAATGTTCAACACCAGATTTCCGTTGGCCAAGTTTACAGTATCGAAGTCTGATCCATGGTACGACTGAAATGCCTGATATCCCTTCTCGAAATCCGCTTGTGCGACGGCAATCGCACAGGGCAGCATCAGAGCGGAGATAAGTGAGATGGCTCGTAACGCTCGTGATGAAAGAGAAATGATCGGGCGAGCAGTTGAAGATGTCTGCACATTCAACGTCGCGGATACAATATTGGAATTCATCGTTTCCCTTTTCCTCAAGAAGAATTGCACGTGAAATGGAGATGTCCTGATATAGACGCCTCCGCCAAAGGGTGTGCGGGCAGGTCTCATCCCCTGCCCGTTATTCCCCGTTGACGGATCACTAGTTGGTTGTGGCGCTGAAAGATGGCGAGGCGAAGCCTGCCGAATCGATCACAGTCACCTGGATCGTGTTTGATGTCGTCGAAGTTGTCGCTTCTGTATTAGCGGCCGTCGATGCTGTCCGGGTGGCTTCCGGTGCTCTTCTGGCGGTAGCGCTCGCTTTCGCTTTGCTGGTAGCTGACCGGGAGCTTGTCGTAGCGCTTGTCGATGTGCTTGGAACGCTCGTCAGGTTAACTACACTACCGCTCGCGGTCGCGTTCCAGTATGCTCCTGCAACCTGGTTAATGGCAGCCGCCAGCGCAGTTGCTATCGATTCCGGCGTGCTCGTGCTTCCCCACGGCGCCGAGGCTGTAACGCCATTGGTTGTGACTTGCGCGGTCCCGCTGTCGTAGTTTGTAGTGGTGCCCCCGCTCTTGCCTCCGGTTAGGGCACTTCCAGACGGAGTGACTTTGTAATTACCGATTACAAAAGCTGACAGGGGTAAGTTCGCACCGCTCCCGGTTGCCCGACTGGTGAGAGTAATCACAGAGCCATTGGCTGCGGCTATTACGGGAGATCCCGCAGCGTTCAATTGCGCAGCGAGCGTTGCCGTAGCATCATTGATGGTTGTGCCCGCCGGAACATTTACCGCTTTCGTGAATCCGCCAACACCGACTGACAGAGTCGACTGGGTAAAAGTTGGGCTTACCGGTAGCAGACGGGCCGGAGTCCTTAGAGATGGCGATTCGCCGGTATTTCGCTTGCGCGATTCCGCGGCCGCAGTGCGGCTGCTCGATGCCGCAGATACTGCGCTGACCGTGAGAGTGCCGGTGGCGCTGGTCGCAGCTACCGTCTGAGTGCTGCTATGTTCCGTTCCAGAGATGACAATCGATCTCACACTGGGTTGCGGTAATGGCGTGGAATTCGCATTACAATGATCGTTGTCACAGATCTGCCCATCTATTTCAACTGGTATTTGCATAGTAAACGCAGGATTTCCAGAGATGCCCAACACTCCATTTAGAGGGATGCTAGCACTGAGCGGAAGGTTATAGTCGTTGATAAAGCTAGTGGCGTACTGCCCAGTCCCAGTCGCGCCATTGCCTGGATATCCCCACGGATGCTGTTCATAAGGAAGAAATGCAACTACAGCGGCAACACACGATGAATTCGCGGGGATCGGATTCGTGCAAGTTAGCTGTTGACTCGATATATACAGACCGAGAGTTTGAAGATGCGTTTGATATTTTGGAGATATCCCAGCAAGACAGTTGGAAAAGTAGTATGAATATTCATACTGACACGACATTCCTCGAGACTGCTCAGGAACTCCGTTTGTAGCTGGGGAACCGTCCCATGATGAATTATAGGAAATAGTAGGATCACCTGCGGTCGGGTCATCTACAAGATAGCCGTTCAATTGGCCAAAAATGTAACCTTGCGCCGCTGTAAGCATTGGCATGCCCAAATTCTCCGAATATATTGTGCAAGGTGAAAAATAGCTATTTCCATCACTCGACGCAGCATCCTGCTCACAAACCGCACCGGTGGAAAGCGTCTCGGTCGCTGTGTTCTTGTTAATCGTCACCGCGTAATTGGAGTTGTTGGTAATGGTAATTGGTACAGCCCAGTTATAAATCCATACTCCAGTCCACCCCGAATATTCGCTCTCATACATTGGCATAGTCACGTTGCTTGTGGTTGCGGAGACAGGAGTTACGGTAAAGAGCGGCCCGGTCGATCCAGTTGCTCCAGAAACAGCCAGGTTGGTCATGGTCGAGCAAGATGCTGGGCTAACTTGGCACACTGTTCCGTTCGCACTTATCTTGGTGGTAAACCCCGTCATGCTTGAACCCACGCTCGATGGGTTGAACTGTAGCGTAAAGGTGCAAGTGTTGGTCGATGTGCCAAGTGCAGTTATTGTCTTTCCGGAACAGTTGTCACTTCCAGGCTGCACGATAAAATCCGCACTGTCCGTAAGAATCATGTCATTTGTTGTCGGAAAGCTAACACTTGAATTGGAGTAGTTTGTGAATGTGAACGTTTCCTGTTCAGTATAAGATGAATAGATCGTAGGAAAGATGAAGATATTCGGCTCCGGGGTATTATTCTGGGTTGTTGGAAGCAAGGTAGCGCCAAACATGCTAGGGTCTGGCTGTGCCGTTCCAGAGACAATCGCATAGTTAGTAATCAAAGAATTCTGATAAGATCCGGTCGCACTGACATTCACTGTTCCAGCGGCAACAATATTGGCATACACAACTTGCGTTGATCCATAAATCATATTGGGAGCATCAGAAGTAACTGGGGCAAATTCGATGGTCAGCGTACACCCGCTAGCTCGTGAAAGTTGCTGATTGGAGCAAGTGTCGCTGCCATCTTCGACAATTTGAAAACCAGGATCGCTGAAGGTGACGGCTGGACCGGCCAGTGTGATCTGGTCTTTGGAGTTGTTCGTAAGGGTTACTGTTGCAACCGCATTACTATAATCACCTTCAGGCCACGAAGGTTGTACCGGCACGCTTGGTGTGAAGTTGATGCACGGAGTAGCGCTCGCTACGGCGCATACGACGGCAGCGGGATTTTCGTTTGATGTTGTGGGAGACGGAGTGATACTGATTCCGATATTACCAATTTCGATTGGGGTAACAGTAGGTTCCACATCCGAATAGAAGGCGTAGGTTCCGTATACATTATCCAGATAGACATTATAGGTCGCAGGTCCAACATAGTTATCGCTCAATTGCGGCCCTGTAATGGAGTACGCCGCCGAGGCAGTGCTTCCAGTCGTGCTCGCAGTACTGCTCTGTTGTTGCCAGGTAGTTGATTTGCTGGTGCCGACAGACACTGAAGCGTTAAAGACCATATTCCCGCCCTGGGCCCCTATAGTTACACTTTGAGAAACTGTATGCGAGTCGGTTGCAACATTAGCATTAGTCTGTGTTTGGGAATATTGAAAGGTTCCAGCGTACGTTGAAGGCAAGCCATTGGGTCCAGGAACTGGATACTCGACGGTCCCATAAGGCTGAAACCTATTCATATTCGATCCGACGGTTCCGCACGTAACAGGCCAGAAACCAGTGCCTTCATTTGGAAGGTTGGGATTGAGTTGAAAGGGATTCGGATCCGTGGGATCTGCATAGTTAATGCGAGGGCCTGCAGCGCCGTTAAGGCCGACGTGGGGCAGGGCAGCCACTTGAATAGGGGTGAGTGGGGCTGCGATTGCTTCCGGCAAATTGGGGTCCAATCCCGGTCCATAGTTTGGATGACAGACATTTACGTCGTTTCCGTTTAGAACAACGAACGGGTCGGAACGAAGAATATCTGCGTAGTCTCGCATGGTCAGCCCTGGACCAAGGGGAAGATGTGTGCTCGGGTCAGTTCCCCAAGGGGAGGTATCCCAGGACCGAGAGGTGTACCGACGCCATTGCGCGCAGCCTTGCGCTGGGCTGTATGGATTTTTCAGGCACCAGACCGGAATCCCTACGATGTCCGGGTACGGATACTGATTAGGATCACACCCGTTCATGGTCTGGTTGAAATCTAGGGAATTCACAGGATTGTTGGGGTCGCAAGAGTTCGATGCCAAACCAGTCCAGTTGAGGTTTATAACGGATGTGGTACCAGATGTCGAAGTCGAGGCGGTCCCCAATAGAACTGGATTCAACCAGATATAGATTACGTCGTTGTCGTGGTCGACGCCTAAGGAAGAGCTGATTGGCCCCATAGTAGCAACTGAATTCCCGGTCGTTGTCTGAACAGAAACGGAATTACTGTTCTCGCTGGATGTGGTCCAGCCATCGCTGGTGCTGTAATCGATTGAAACACCAAAATTAGCAATCCCCGATTCCGCATGGATGGATGTGGTAGTAACCTTTGTATTCGAGTTCGTGGTGGCCATGGTATCGGTGGATCCGACTAAGTTGCTATTTCCATATGTGACGGAGCTGGCTGATCCCGGCGGGGCATAGACGACGCCCATAACCTTATATTTAGGAAAAGCAGGTCCAGACTCAGCAGTTTGCGCGCAGGTAATCGCGGACGCGAACAGGAGACAGAAACCTGTCATACAGAGGAGGAAGAGAGACCGGTAAGCGTATTTCAAGAACATTCTCCTTTTCTTGGTTACCTGTGGAGTGAAGTCGCTTGCCGCTCCTGGAGGGACTGGCAAACTTCGAACGTTGCCGCGTGAGCTGGCTATACCTGCAATCCGGCCATTGGCCGCGATGCCGTGCACAAAATGCTTGTGACAAAAGACGAAAAATGCACACACTTTCACCATCTCGTTTTCAAGCAAAAGGAGAAGAAGAGATTTCCTGTTACTTAAACACGAAAGTGTTTCGTTTTAGCGGTGACATTAGTTTGAACCATATTCAGAGAGGTAGGGGAGTGTCAAGCACAATATAAATAAGATTCGATAAAGATGTGTGGATAACTGGTCACATATATGCCTCTAACTTCTCCATCCGGTTCGACGACTGCGGCAAGAGTACGCTCATTCAGATCGGCAGCGCGGTTGCCGTACACAACAATAAGCTAACCTTCAAGCCGACGATGCCCCTGCTCACACAAGCCATCACTTCACCAGCGACTGACGGCAGCCTCCTGCCAAACACGCCCAAGGAAGAACATTTCGCTCCAGAAAACGATCCAGTTGCCAGCAATCTCACCACGACCGAACGCTCGTAACCGAGGAGGCGAATTGAGACTGTGCTGAAACGAACGCCGAACAGAAAATGGCAGAGCAGGAATTCAGTATGCAATTCCATGCTCTTACGGTATCTTGCAGACCGTCAATGCGACGTTGTGCCAGCGGCAATCGAGCCCTGCTGGAGCGGGATAGCTAGCCAGCACCCAGTCCACGGCGAACTCTGTTTTCAGTCGCTCGAAGTCGGCGAGCTGGAAGTGCGTCCATCCCTTCTGTGCCGTCACTTGCTGGGCCCACACATCGCCCAACTCTGGAACCTGCGACACCACAGCAGTGTCTTTGATGTTGTCGGCTAACTGGCTGCGCTCAGCCAGCGCACGGAAGCTGTGATAGTCCTCTGCTGGCGCGGCCATGTAGTTTGGATCCAGGGCAAAATAGGCGTCCGTCGGCGTGTTTTGGCGAACCCACGCGAAGGCTTGAAGCCAGGGATTGGCCGACGTGCGTCCGGGCAGTTCCAGATGATCGCTGTTGCTGAATTCCATTCGCTGCGATATGAACATTCCCGAGTTGATGGCCACGAGGAAGAGCGCCCAGCGCCAAAGGCTGGCCTTAAGCAGATATTTCCCAAACAGACAGCCACCCATCAGAAGCAGAAAGAAATAGATCAGATGCAGAAAGCGCATGGGCTGCAAGGGAGCGAGGCGAATCAGGGACGGAATTCCCAGCAGGATCATCGCCACGGCCATTTGAAAGACGCCATAGAGCAAGACAGCCAGTGCAAAGCGTGCGAGCAGTCGCTCGCCCCGCTTATCCGCAAAGCGCCAGAGCAGCCAGAAGAGAACGAGAGGCGCCAGCGCGCCCAGCCACTCGTACCATTCCCAGTGGTATAGAAACAAGTAGCTCCTCGTCTTCGCTGCTTCCAGCCAGGAGGCGGTGGGCGGCGAGAAGACCCAGCCCAGTGGAACAAAGGCGACAGCGACACTGGCTTTGGCCCGATGATCGGTTCCGCGCCATTCTAGCAGCCGTGCGTACAACGGTTCCCATGTGGTCAAGGCCAGAAATGCGCAGAAGGAGATGCCGAGCACACCCATGATAGGATGCATGGTGAAGGCAAACATCAGCAAGGGAAGCGCCTGCCATCGCCTGCCCGCCAGTATGCGTGAGACTGCCAGCAGAACGAAGGCCGTGGCCATGGCGCGCGGGTGGAGATGCTGGTCCACCAGAAAAAGCGCCGTGCCGGCCACAGGCAGCGTGAACATGGCCACAACCAGAGCCACGCCGGCCCATTGCGCCCGCGCCTCGGAGAAGAGCTTGCGCGCAATACTCCAACAACTGAAGACGATCAACATGATGGTTGCAAATTGAAAGAGAAACTCCGCAACAGCCACCGGAGCCGAACTCCAGCGCGCGAATCCGGCAACCACATTGTCGAAGAGAGTGGCTTGCATTTGGAACCGGAAAAAACCTGAGTCGTGCGGATAGAGTGCCGGATTCAGCCGATATTTCACCGCTGACAGATAGATGCCGTCGTCTTCAGCGCCGGGATGGTAGCCCATCACGGCCAGAGCCAGCGTCGAGAACAATAGGGTCAGCAAGGAATTGACAGTGAAGAAGCGCTTCATCCAGATAAACCTCGTATACTCGTGTGCAGAATGTCTTCAATAATACCCTCTTCGTACACGCCGCCCTGTGAAAAACGAGGTAGTCTGTCACCGTAACAACGGGATTTCGGCGTACTCTTCAGACCGCATGAGCACCGTGAAATTCCGCTCAGACGCTTCCACATGCCATTGTTTCATCCACAGAACCAGCGTCAGCAAGCCCCACAGGTGATCGTCCCAATTCGCCTTCCGGTCGAGGTGCTCGTTGAGAATCCGGTTCACCGCGGACCAGCGAAAGAGTCCGCTGTTTTCTACGGCGCTTTCGCTGAGCGTGTCCAGCAACGAGACCGGAAGAATCCGGGTGTTTGGTGGTGCTGGTTTCAGGAAATATCCGGCAAGCTGCTCAAATGGCAGAACTTTATCAACTCAGAGTGGTGCTTCGGGATGTGAGCGCGCTGGTTTGGCGGTGCCGCTTGATTCGCGCAAAACCAGCCTCGGCCAGCTCCATGAACTTCTTCTGCGGGCCTTCGCCTGGAATGGTGAACGCCTCCACCTCTTCCACATTCATGGACGGGACTACGGGGTTTCGCAGTATGGCGGAATTGCTTTCAGTGAAGATGCCCGTCAGGTCCGGCTTTCCCGATTCCGGCTGCATGATGGCGAGCGGTTCAGATATGAATACGACTTCACGGTCGGTTGGGTTCTGGATGTGCGGTTGGAACGGGCATGTCCTTGGGATGCGAAGCGCACCTTGCCGGTATGCACTGGCGGAAATCGGGCGGCGCCGCCAGATGACTGTGGCGGAGCCATGGACTATCTGGAGAGAATGGACTCGCACCGTCGGGGTGTGCCGATTGAGGATTGTGTGCTCATGACGAATACCATGCATCGCCTTCTCGACTCCGGCGGCGATCGCAACGCAATGGGCAATCTCGAAGAACTGCGCGAAGCGATTGATCGCGTGACCGCCCATCAGACTTTCCGACCTGAGCGGTTTGACCGGCGGGAAGCAAATCACCAGATCCAGACACTCTGGCAGGACCGGAGCGTGCAGCCTTGATCTTCGAACTGCAAGTAGTCGTGATGGGCGACGGTGACCAACAGGAGACTTGCGAGATCACTGCCGTGGAGCGCAAATATCTGAAGCCAGCAACGCGCGGCCTGACTCTGGCCGAAAGCAAGACAATTCTCAAGGGCATTCAGGAAGTTGTGATAGAGCGGTAGCCCGCACGATGCTTGGCGACTTTCCGGCAATGTCCTGATTGCAGCGACCTGCGCACTGGCAATGGCTATCATGACCCATCGATCCTAACCGTGTTCGGCTACCAGAAAGTGAAGAGTGCGCGCCTGCACCACTGTGGCTGACGACCGCATGAATCCAAGACGTTCAACCCTTCGGCGGACCTACTTCCAGAGCATACTACGCCCGAACTGCTGTTTCTGAAAACCAAATGGGCTTCGCTGATGAGCTATGGGATGACGACGCAATTGATGGAAGATGTGCTGCCCACGGATGAGCCGCTGAATGCATTCACTATTCGCAGTCACGTCCTGGATGTGGCCGAGCGATTAGAGAAGGAGCTGGGCGATGAACAACATTGCTTCATCGAAGGGTGCCCGCGAGACTGGGCCAACCTGCCGGCCCCGGACGGCCCGCTCACGGTGGGCATTGATGGCGGCTATGTGCGCGGCAACCACAAACAGGAGAATTTCGAGGTGATTGCCGGCAAGAGCATCCTGGCATTTAGACGGGAGCTAAAAGAGAAGCCTGAACTTCCCGGTAGGTGCTTCGCCTTCGTGCAGACTTACCATGGAAAGCCCAAACGTTGTCTGTTTGAGTCGCTGCAAGCGCACGGTCCACAGCCAAACCGGCGGGTGGCATTTCTCTCAGACGGCGGTGAGGACGTGTGCGGCGTCCAAATGTACCTGCACCCAAAAGCCGAGCACCTGTTGGACTGGTTTCACGTGACCATGCGCCTCACCGTGCTGAAGCAGATTGCCAAGGGGCCGCCTGAGAAGTTCGACGATGCTGACAGTCAATGTGAGTTGCGCCCGCACGTGCTCGAAGACCTGGAATGCATCAAATGGCATTTATGGCACGGCAACGTATTTAAGGCCTTGGATGAGTTGCAACGCCTGGAAATGGACCTGGACGCGGCGACATTCGAGACCAAGAATGAAGCGGCCAGGACACTTCCGGAGGGCGTGGAGGCGCTGGACATCTATGTGGCGTGCTGCGCTAAAGTTGCGGGAAGTTTTGTCCGGCGATCACGGAGAGTCTGTCCATATTTTGCTGGTACCTTTGTTACCTTGGCTGTCCTAGCTGCGGCTGCCTTGGCCTTCGGTGCAACAGCCTCACCTTTCAAACACAAGACACGTGCCTTCTGCAAGGCGTTGAGCTGAAAGAAGATATGCTTCTTACCCGCAGGCGACAAGAGGCAATCCAGAATATTGGCCGGTTATCGTAGTGATGTACAGAGCTTTCTGCTACTTCTGATTGCAGAGCAGATAATTTCCGCTGTTCATCGCTACGACGTGAAGTTTCTCTTTGCCGACCAGTATTTGCAAATGCGGAAGGTCCTCCCCATATGCCAACAGATAATGGCGCTCCGGGCTGCACCAGCGCGCGGCTAATCCGGCGTCGTCAATAAAAACGCGGGGCGCATTTGGCGCGTAGGAGCCGTACTCCAGGTTGTTGTTGCGTCCGTTTAGCAATAGCGCGGTGCGATTGGTGTAGAAGAAGACCGAGGAAAAAGCATAGTAGGAGTCCGCCTCAATGAGTTGCCCCGGCCGGCTGACCAACAACTTCTGTGCGAGTGGATACGAGCCAAGATACGTGTCGAAACGGACCAGCGCCAGACGCGATGCCTGGAAGAAGATGATCATGGCTAAAGTGAGCACGACCACGGTCCATCCCTTGCTGCGACGGCTGAACCACATCCCCAGGGCGCAAAAGCCAAATGCCGCTACAGCCACCGCCAGCGGCGTGCGCAGAAAGGCGAAGGCCGGCAGGGTCAGATCGGTCATGTGCCCCAGCGAGAGGGTATACATCTCCGGATTCTGATTAAGCGCTTGGGAGAGTTCACCCCTTGTTGGCAGGTGCAAGACAAACGCCAGAATCGTTCCCAGTGTCGCAAAGAGCACCGCAAAGATGCCCATCAGCAATCGCGAGCTGAATCTAAAAAAGCGTCCCTCGGCAATAGACGAACCGATCAGTATCGCCAAGGCGGGGTAGATCGGCATTGAGTAGTACTCCTGCGTGGTAGAGAAGGTAAAGAAAAGCATCACCACTGCAATCCAGCAGACGGCCATCAAACGCACCCGGCTAGCCCGCGTGGCGCGGCCATAGCTGAGGCGGGCAGCACCAGCCAGATACGCCGACCAGGGAAAGAGCCACACCAGGTTGAAGAGCCAGAAAAGAGCACGGGGAACCGTGTTGTAGTCGCGTGGATAGCGCAGGTTCAGAAAGCGCAACAAATGCTCATTGAAGAAGTAGAACCAGAAAAAGCCGCGATATTCGCCCGGTCCGCTATCCATGGAGAAAGCAAAGTAGGGCGGATTGCGCAGCATGGCCAGGATGTGCCAGGGCGCGGTGATGAGCAACATGACCGCAATCACGAGTCCCAGATGGAGCCTCCGCCACGCTGCACGCGCCAGCAACTGTCCGCTCAGGCCCATGTAGGCCAGTGCTGCCAGCACCGGAAATATGCCCGCGATCAGTCCCTTGAGCAACAAGCCGCAGCCCAGTGAAACGCCGAGAAGAATGGCCCATATCCAATGCCGTTTGTCCTCCGGTTCCGGCTCCAGAAGGCGCATCCAGGCCCAGATGGACGCGGTGATGGTCAAGGTGAGCGTTGCATCGGGAATGAGGATGCGGGTGAACAAATAGAGGCCGACCGAAGTAGCCAAAGTAATGCCTGCGAAAATTCCAGCCTTCTCTCCCAATCCTCAACGCGCGAAGCGATAGGTGACCCAGCAAAGCAGTACCACCGCCAGCGATAGAGGCAACCGCGCCGCCCAATCGTGGATGCCAAATACGCGATACGAAGCCGCCATCATCCAATAGATCATCGGAGATTTTTCCAGGTAGGCGACGCCATCCAGCCGTGCAGTCACCCAGTCGCCGCTTTCCAGCATGGTGCGGGCGATCTGAGCCTGCACTGCGTCCACGTCGTCCATCAGGCGTGGGGGACTGCCAACATTGACGCAGGCTACCAGAGCAGCCACCAAAACGACGAATATGCCTCCAAAAAGCGGGGCGCATGCTCCTGGGACGGCTTGGCCGGAGTCATTCTTTTCCACGTCTCCACGGCCTCCATCCAAATTGATAAATCCCACTCGTATCTCCTCTAATGTGCCTTGAAGGCGGCGTAATCCTGATCCGCAGCGAAAAGTGCGGCTCGTAAATCCTGGGATGAGGGCACCTCCTCCTCGCTGCGTTGTGTGCGGAAAAGAAGGACATTAAATCAAAGCGAGACCGCCATTTGGTAAGCGATGTCTTCGGATTGCTCGGCGTACTGCGTCGCACTGGGAGCCTGAATGTTCCAGTGCTTCATCCAAGTAAACAGAAGAACCATCCCCCAAAGGTGATAGCCAAAATTTTCTTCGCGGCGCAGGTGTTTGCCGATCATGCGCTCTACCGCGGGCCAGGCAAAGATGCCGGATTGTGTGATCGTCTCGCGGCAGAGCGTGTCCAGCAGAATGCCGCGCATCAGACCACGGAACCACTCATGAATCGGAATATCGAGACCGATCTTGGGGCGATAGAGCACGGAGTGGGGAAGCTTGTCGCGCATCATGTGGCGCAGAACCAGCTTCGACGTGGAACCGCGTAGCTTGTATCGTTCCGGCAGCCGGGCCGCAAAGTCGACAATTCGTGAATCGAGGAACGGGGGGCGAACTTCGATAGCATGTGCCATGCTCATGCGGTCCACTTTGGAGAGGATGTCGTCGGGCAGGTAATAGCGCTGGTCGAATTGGAGAAAGCGCTCCAGGCCATGATTGCCATTCATCACGTTCACGATTCCCCCCACTGGCTGCGGGGATGCATGGTGAAACAAAGATGCCTTCTCCGCCTCCGAGAAGGTTCCGTTCCAGAAGATGTGCGCGTACTCGGGAGAGAGCAGCGACCCTTCCAGGAAGCGCTTGACCTTGTATTCCAGACCGATCTTGTCGTCGGAGACCGGCAAGTGTCTAGCGCAAGCCAGAGCCGACTTGCGCATCCAGGCGGGAATTCTGCGCGCGGTGGCGGCATAGCGGTCCGCCTTGTGCGTCAGATAGCCGGCGAAGAGTTCATCCGCCCCCTCGCCGCTCAGGCTGACCGTCACATGGCGTCGGGTCATCTCTGAGAGAAACCAGATCGGCACGGCGCCGGCGTCCGCATTCGGATCATCCGCGTGGTGGACAATTCTTTCCAGAACACTTCCCAGGTCGCACTCACCATTCAGATCTAGTTCGGTATGCTGGCTACCGTATTTCTGAACCACTTCTTGAATGAATTTCCCGTCGTTGAAGGAGCGTCCATTGAAGGTAATAGAGAAGGTGTGCAGCGGTTTGGTGCTGGCTGCGCTGGCGTAATGCAGAATGGTCGACGAGTCCAAACCGCCGCTTAGCCATATCCCCAGAGGTGCGTCCGCATCCAACTGTTCGGTGACGGACTGGCGTATCAGCGTGTCCAATTCCTCGGTGGCTTCGTCGAGCGAACGCGGCGCCGGGGTGGCGACATGAGGCGTCAGATAGGAATGGATCTCCGTCTTGCCGTTCTTCCACTCCAACAGGTGCCCCGGCATGAGCTTGAAGATGCCCTCGACCATGGTGAAAGGGCCAGGAACGTAGTTGAGGCTGAGGTAGCAGTTCAATCCATCGACGCTCAGGCGGCGTTCCACATTAGGATGGGCGAAGAGACACTTCATCTCCGACCCAAAGTAGATTTCGTTCTCCTGCTGGCAATAGTAAAGCGGCTTGATGCCCATGCGGTCGCGGGCCAGGACCAGGCGGCGTTCGGAGCGAATCCATAACGCGGCGGCAAACATGCCGCGCAGTCGCAGAAATACGCCATTACCCCAATGGCGGAAGGCATGGAGCACTACTTCGGTATCGCAATGGGACCGAAAGCTGTAGCCGGCGGCAATCAATTCGGCGCGCAGTTCGCGGTGATTGAAGATCTCTCCGTTGAAGACCAGGTTGATCTCGCCGTCCAGGCTGGAAAAGGGCTGATCGCCCGATTCGATGTCCATCACCCGCAGCCGACGCGCGCCCATCGTGAGAGTACCCGAAGTGAAGACGCCTTGCTGATCGGGACCCCGATGGGCGATAGCAGTAATGGATCGCTGGAACGCCACAAGTTCCTGCGGCTTATGAAGATGAGAATAGCCTGCGATTCCACACATAACGAATCGTTCCTTTCCTGTGGGCTCGTACTTGTAAATAGATCAATCCGCCGCAAGTCTCCGTGCTGCCTGATGTTGGCCACCTCCGGGAAATGCTCCAGCGGGAGCGGAATCCACCGGAGTAGTTGCTTCTCAGACCTGGCGAATGCGAGAACGTTTCCTTCACAAATGGCAAGCAATCGTCGTTTTTGATACATCGAGAGTCTTCTAGGGTGAGAAACGTGCCCATGCAGGCAGGTGGAGAGCCGCGTTGCCTCCCGTGAGGAGGAGATGGAAACGATTTATCCGTCCCAGGAGCCTCTTGCAAAATTCCCGCGATAATCGCATTTAAGTGTGGGGATTCCGAACATTAGAATTGGGTTACGAGACCAACCCTAACGCGAAGGAACCGCACTCAATGCAGCTTACCCTCTCTGGCCAGTTGAAGCAATTTCTTCGCGCGATGCAAAGCTGTTTGTTCCCGAAACGGGAGGAGCAGTTGGGGCTGTTGACCGACAGACTTCAGCAACTGATCGCAGTGCTGGAGTTGGTTCAGATCGAGGCTAAGGTTGGCCCCTGGCGCGGCGGCGTGGGCCGGCCACCCCGTATGAGCGGGCGATCGCGTGCGCCTTTGTCGCCAAAGCCGTCTACAACCTGAGCGGCACCCGGCAGTTTCAGGACCGCCTGGGCGACAATGTTTCCTTGCAACGCATCTGCGGTTGGTCGCGGCGAGGCGAAATCCCCCACGAGTCACATCTCGCGCGCGCCTTTGCCGGTTTCGCCGCGCAGGAGTTACCGCAGCAGTTACACGCCGAGCTGATCGAAGCTACCGAGAACGAGCGCTTGGTAGGCCAGATCTCGCGGGACTCGACCGAGATCGAAGCCCGTGAAAAGCCGCGGGACACGCCCACTGCGACCGCATCGGCCAAGCCCAAGCAGGGCCGGCCCAAGAAGGGCGAGTTGCCCGCACGCCGCCCAGATGCTCATGAACAACTTGCCCACCGTCGCCATGAACCGCATCGACATTCTCCGCGCCCTACACGACAGCCGGAATTTGGACAGTCATGTCCCCTGCGACTGGGGTAAGAAGTAGTGTCTAAAAAACAGTTGCATAGCGACCTTCGAGGTAGGGCACAAGTTTCTCGGGCGAAGTATGGAGGTGTGCGGGCGCGGATGGGCGCAGATCATGGCATTCCAACCATGGCAAGGAGACGGGGCGCGTACCCGCTCCGTGTCAAGGCTGTAAAAACGAGAGTTCAGATCGACGTTCGCCTTGAGGCGGAGCGGGTACGCGAACAAACTGATTCGCAGGTTGGAATGCCAGAGGATTCTTTCTGCCAGCTTTATATATGAACCATCGGTTCGGCCGACGTTGCCAGATCAGAGGATCGCTTCTGCGCGATCCTCTGATGAACCCGGTTCAATCTTGCACCAGCTTCGATGTAATACTTTTCGTCTAATTCGATTCCGATGTATCCGCGATGCGTGAGCGCCGCCGCTGCGCAAGAGCTTCCGCTGCCCGCAAACGGATCGAGCAAAACTTCTCCCTGCAACAAGAAACTGCGGATCAGAGGAACGAGCGCCGAGAGCGGCTTCTGAGTCGGATGCAGTTTGTTGCCGCTGTAATCGACATCGATCACGTCCGCGATTGGATTCTTCGGCAGCGGAGGCGTTCCCTTTGCCAGCAGGTACGCCTGTTCATGTTGATAGCGAACCAGCCTGCTCTTCGACGCGTAATCCTTGCGAAAGACGATATGGCCGACCGGATAGAATCCTGCTTGGCGCCATGCTGCAAAGAACTTATCGACAGCGTTCCACCCGTAGAACATCACTGCGACCCGATCCTGCTTGAGAACTCTGTAGGCTTCTCTCATCGCTGGTATCAGCCAATCGCTATTCGAGTCATTCTGGATAGAGCGGCCAGTGCGATCCTTGTAGTTCACCAGGTACGGCGGATCGGTGAGTATGAAATCGACGCTGTTTGCTGGCATCTGGCGCATGACATGAATGCAGTCCCCATGCGTAATGCTGTTGATGAGCCGGTTCTGAATTGTAGGTTGTGCCTGTATGTTTTTGATCTCCTTTGTGGTCCCGGAGTGATCTCTCAGGACACACACCCGGAGGGCGCGAGAGATGGCTGCTCCCAAGGCGAACGGGATGCTTTTTCGGGGGGACCTTCAGGGGGAGCCGAAACCCGCAGGGCGTTTGCCGTGCAGCATCGCCTTTGTCAGGAACCAGACTGGCACGGCAGACAAAGCAGAATCCCGGCCGCCGCCGGGCGCAGCCTGTCTTCCTCTCGCGGTGCCTGAGAGTCCGTAGGGCGCAAAGAGATCAGCGTGCGGTGTGGAACAGCACACAAGCAGTTTTAGGCGTCCACCATGAAAGCATTGAAAACGATGCCATAATGCTGCTATCGGCTAGGCGCGCAGTGGCCCTGAGTCCCTGAAGGTTGTCTCAGCATCTACACACCAAAGCAACTCGACGAACGTGATTCAATCTGTGGTGGGATTCCTTGGAGCCCTCTCGCCAGCAGGTGGATCAAAATTAAACAGTTGATCTGTACGTGAATGTCCCTCTCTGCCCAGGTGCAGCTGTCATGTTGAGACCCTTTTGAGGAGGATACCCGGCAGTGTATAGACATATCCCTCACGGTGACATCATTGACGCCTTGATACACATTCGCGATGTGTTTCGAAGAATCAGGCCATCCAGCGAACACGCCCTTCGAGCGCACGAACGTCGCGAGGCAACAATAAGGGATCTGCTGTCGAATCTACCGCGCACGAACCAACACCCAACTTTGAAGACGGTACTGGAGATAGCAGAAACCTGCTGTTTGACGCTCGATGGCGCGCATCGGCTCTTTGGCTACAATCTCGGAGAGATTCGTGAATACGATCTTCGACTGAATGGCGGACGGACCCACATCTTTGAGTCTTATCCGTTCGAGCGCGATCTCTTGATCGATCTGCCGCTGCGCGTCGCACAGCGCGAAGTGTTCTTTAGCGACGCTTTCTTGCGGAATCTGGTACCCGAGTGGCAAACAGAGATTCCTATCAAGGCGTTGGAGGATGAAAACTGGAGCCGGCCGGGCACATTCTACATTCATGTGGGAACGGAGGACAGCCTCGGGTCCAGCATTCCTCCAGGGTCCATGGCCCTTGTAGAGCCAATCGACTCCCATGAAGCATTGCATCCCAATCCGCGGAGGATCTACTTGCTGCAGTTTGGCAACGGATACCGTTGCAGTCACTGCGTGGCGACGGGGAACAAACTCCGGTTGTTCAGTTCAGGGAGGGCGTACCTGGGGCGCGAGGAGTTTCTCTACCCCGGCTCCGTGAGAATCGCGGGCCGCATCCGGATGTTCGCGATGGACCTGCCTGCTCCAGAGTACCCACTCCTGCGCTTGCTTCCCCATTGCCAGCAAGGCGCCGACCTGATCTTGCCATGGGAACACCACTCCAGAGATAGATTACTTGCGACTGGGCACAGACGCTTCAAAAGGTCGAAAGAGCAAGAACATTTTATCCGGGATGCCTTGGCGGCGGAACTTCACGCGAGCCTGAGCGAGAGATCCGAGAGACGCTATCGCAGCCCGACGCGATCGGAACCGCATGTCAATGCGCTCATCCACCTCACCGTGGCCCATACAGCGCGCTACACCGATGTCCTCCGGGCAGGTGGATTATTACGTTCGGACAAGGGCAAGTTCTCACTTGAGTCGCTTCTCAATGCGAAGCGGATTGAGGATTTGTTGGCTCAACCGCGCAGCGCCCATTCCCCGGAACCGGGCGACGTTTGGGAAGGACTGCGCAAGGAGTGGGTTGAGTGGCCGCCGCTCTTGTCGATGAAGTTTCCGCATTTGCAGCAATGGGACGAAAGAATCATACGGCTAGCGGAGGGCTGCAACATTAGCGGTCTTGATCCCTTGATTCGGCCCGGCTCGTGTGTGCTGCTTGAAAAGGCTACTGCGATTCCCGAAAGGCGCAGTGAGGTTACAAAGACCGGATGGTCACGGCAGCTCTACCTGCTTCGCAAGGGGATGAAGCATTTCCGCGGCTATCTCGAGAGAGAGGGCAATCAGTATGTTCTGCTTTCGGATGCCGGCATTGAAGCGAAGATTGCGTTCCGTGCGGACGAACTCCCGTCTCTGAGCCGTGTCGCAGGCATTGCTGTGCCGGTGTAGCGGACTCGCGAGACTAGGATCGAAGAACCGCTTCAAGTTCGATCGGAGTGCCTGTGCCCTCTTCCTCCAGATGTAGCGCGAAGCCTGCCTAAGTTCAATTAGGGCGTGTTAACACTATCTGAGAGCTTCGACGATTAAGACAAAGTTGATAAAGGCGAGAAAGACGACATCGAGCTTTTCGAATCTTGAGAAGATGCGGCGGAAGCCCTTCAGTCTGCGAAACAGCCGTTCGGGTGTGCGACCTGAAAATGACGGACGAGCGCAGATCTTTTTTTGTGGCCCATAACCGAGCGTATATGATACGCTCGGTTATGGGGGAACTCATGCCTGATTCACTCGCCGATCTCGAACAACAA
>Ga0302320_10005352_pt1 | contig 28862 bp, 21 predicted proteins | sample Bog_T0_3_FD_202130 | JGI IMG/M metagenome (GOLD analysis project Ga0302320, IMG submission 202130) | Peat permafrost microbial communities from Stordalen Mire near Abisko, Sweden - Bog_T0_3 | ecosystem: Environmental > Terrestrial > Soil > Wetlands > Peat | place: Sweden: Abisko, Stordalen Mire...
TTCCGCTCAACGAGGGCGTTTACAACATTTGTCGCGCCATTGCTGTTCACCACTTGAGCCATGACGGTTGCCGTCGGGTCACCCAACTGGCCAAAGCCGCTGTCGCCCATGGCCCATAGACTGCCATCGCTCTTGAGGAACAAGCTGTGCTGGCTTGTGCTACCTGCGGAGATCGCGGTCACCGGCTGCGCGCCACTGGTGAGCACTTGCAGCACCGCCGCACATATGAATAATCGCAAAAGTTCGCACACAACTAACTTGTGGCGGGCTTGAGAAACCTCACTTGTCCCAGTGTTCATTTTCGATGGCACACGCGTGCTATGGTTGGCGTGTTGAGTTCGCTTCTGCCGTAATTATCATTCCTTGACGATTTTGACACGAACGGAAGGAGATTCGATTACACCACAATTCGTGGCAGCATAAGCCTTTCGGAAATCGAGCATCGCATTTGTATCTGGCATCCCATTTGTCATTGGCACGCAAATCCGCATTTGAACTTCCAATTGATAAACACCTTTGTCTTTAATCACAAACATTTCATTCGGACAAAATAAGTCATGAAGGACACCTCTTCGTATACCGTCGTTTTTGAAATATCGTATCAGGTCTTCCTCGTCCTTGGGCTGTCTTGGCGGCTTGCTGTAAGTGAATCCTTTATTTGTCTTTGGCATTTCCCTGCCATTTTCGTTGAACAGTTTGAAGGCAAATTCCTCCCCCAAACTCGGCGTATTGCGAAAATAAACAATGTTGGTGCCATTGCCATGGGCGACGAGCGCCCAGCAAATCATCTCATCCGAATTAAATTGGTTCGCAGGGCCGAAACCGTTCCATTTTTTTTCCAAGTCGAATATCAGATTGGCCGTGAGCGGAACGGCATTTGATAGTGAACCCGCAACGGTGTGCAGAGAAAACGCGGTGAAGAACAATGCCGATAACAGAAGAGGCTTGATTTTCATATTAAAATAACTCTTATCGTCGAATATCATCCCAAGTTGGAAAAGCATCACTACTATCTGGATCGTCGATATTTATATTGTCGGGCGAAACTGCATCCGAACCGTAACACGCATGGCCGTTCATTTGCCAATTAACAGTCCCAATAGTCACATAAATCCCACCACTGGGTGCAAAGCGTATGTAGTCCGTGAAGTTTGCAATCATAGTTGAACAGCCAGACGGATGAATCAAAAACGGATCGTAAGGATCATCGGAGAGATATATGTAATGCGAATTTACGTTGGCAACCTGAAAATCAAATGGCTGGCCATCCAAGTTGCCACTGCCGTCGAGTTTTCCATATATTTCCGTATCACCATCTAGTAGATTAAGTCCCAGCGTATAGTAATCACTGGTGGAATCGTTGCAGTTGATAATTTGCGTAACACCGACAGAACCGTCAAATGTGGAGTTAAAAGTTGCATCCCACCGCATATGTCCTTCCAAAGTATAGGTATGTTTCTGAAAGTAATGAATACTTTTCTGGAAATCCGAAATGCTTGGCCTCACGATTGTAAATTGTCCAGCCGACGCGATGCTCACGGACTGACCGTTGTCAAATTGCAGTGACATCCCCACACTGCACGCGCTGGCTTGCAGAGCATCCACATACCAGCATTGAGTTGTCGGATAAGCAAGCCAAGCATCATTTCGACGGTAGCTTTCACAGGAAGCTGAATAACGATATGGCTCATTTACATAGTTTCCCGGCAAATGCCAGTGGAAAGACGAACTCCCACTGACGTAAGGTGGTGCCCCCGGCAGCCAGTCCACCGAAAAGTTGACATTCTGTCCCACACAAAACGTCGCATTTGGCGCAATACCATCTGGCAGTAGAATCGCATTATTCGCCCGAATCCGAGGCGTATATTTAGTCGGCAAGCCTTCGGCGTTATAGTGTTTGACACCGAGGGCGGCTACTGTCATGTCCGACTGCGAATTATCCGGCAGCACCACCCACAAATTGCCATCGCTGCCAACCGGCATACCCATCACCTGTATTCTGGACTTGTCAATATCCTTGCATGGAACGGAATACCAGCCACCGACAAGACTCTTGCCATACCATGTCGCCCCGGCTTGGATGCACCACAGACTCTGCCGGTTGACACTCGACTTCCCGCCTGTAAACAGTTTCACAGTCGTTGCCGCGCCTACCGTCGCATCCATATCCCTATAAGCCCCACCGCCGTAATCCCAATGCCAGTGCTCATGCGCACCGTTCGCAGTGTAATGATAACTATATATAGGCTCGGTCCCGTTGTTATCGCCAACACACCACAAATCTTCATCCGGCAGGCCTGTGACTTCGGAAAACAAGTCCCAACTTGCAGGCAAATAGGGACCAGACGACGAGTTGCCAGAGCTATCTTGCTGGGAGAACGAGGAACCTGCATCCGACCACATCGCTGTTTGCAATATCCAATCTGAGTCAGTCACCCTATAATCAAATAGGCCGCCTAAATAGGAAAACAGCCCCGAACTGGAATCATAAGATGAATCAAAGTCCTTGATCCGCACCTCGCTCGAGTGAGTGGTATTATGGCCATCACTGACCGTTTCGTAGCCAATTTTGCTGTCGGCATAGCTGCTGTAGAACCAAAATGGCCCCATCTCCACACTGGCATTCGCCGCCGCCGTCTGGTCGTTCGCCGCCACGGCGCTGGCATCATATGTCGCCGTACCCTGGCCGCGATTCGGCACATTGCTCGCGCTCCAACTGTTGCCGCTCACGGTGGCAGTCACCCCGTTCACCGTCACCACCGCGCTGGAATCGCTCACGGTGCCGCTCACAGTACCCGGCCCCTGCCACAGGGCATCCCCTGTCGGCGTGCTGCCTATCGTCAATGTGAAACTGCTAGGGTACACGGTAAAATTGGTTGTTGTCACATTTTTACCAGAGCCGTCCGTAGCTTGGATGCAAATCTGGTTCGTTCCGTTCAATGGCACATTCTCCAGCCAGAACATTCCGTTCCGCTCCACCAAACCGTTGATGGTGTTCGTGGTGCCATTGCCATTCACCACCTGCGCCACGATCGTCCCCGTCTCGTCTCTCATGGTCCCGCGAATTGTGATGTTCGCCCCGCTCACCGCCATGCCGTTCTGCGGCCAGATGAGCGTGGTCACCGGTGGGTTTGTCGCCGTGGTGTAATCCAGGGTCACGATGAAATTGGTCGTTGTGGTGTTGCCCGCGCGGTCGGTCACGCGCAATGTGATGGCGTTCTGATTTGTTGCCAGCGGTATGTCGTAGGCTTGGAAGCAATTTGTCGTGAAATTGTATGTATTGGTGTCAATCCACCGGTCGGTCACGAAGACGTTAAGATTGGTCGCCATACCCATTGCATTGCTGATGTCGTAGGACAGGCTGGACAGTTGTTCGGTGGCGAATCCCTGCAATTGCAGATACGGCTTGATGACCGTGGCAGAGCCAACGCCGGCGACACTGGTAATCACGGGATTGGTGATGGAAACGACCGGTGCGACACGGTCAAGCGTGAAAGTATAATCGCTCCATGTCGGGGAATTTGTCAGAAAGCCGCTCAAGCCGACAATCACATCATAAACACCATCCGTCGCGCCAAGATTCACGGTGAGGTTGGAGGAAACGAACGGCAGCCAGTTGGTCACCGTCGCGCCCTTCACAAACACGGCGTAATTACAATACGACATATAGTACGGCATACCGCCGATAAAGTTCAGTTGCACCGTGACGTTGGTGTAGTTGACGTAATCATTCGTGGATTCGACAGTGAACAGAATGGCAGCATCCAAATTCATGCTGTTTGTATAATCGTACAGCAACGTCTTGCCCAAGGGGTCCAAGTCACTGCCAAAATGGTTCAGATTGCCAAAGTATTCCATCTGCCACGCATCCGGCAAACCGTTGCCGCTGGGGTCGGAAAGATAATCCGGAACACCGGGTATGAGTGTGGAAACAGGATTGCCATTTCCATCCACCGCCGGGGTGTGATAGCCGAGGTCAACGATGGTGGTGCCTTCGATTGGCCCAACAGTTTTCCACCAATACAGCCCCACCCTGTCTGCCGTCGTGTTCCCGGCGTCAACGATGCCACCCGTTACCACGTTGTCGCCAAAAGCCAGATCGGAGTTGTCGAACGCATTGTTGCTGCCATTGGCGGTGGCCCCATAACCGTATAAATCATAAACAATGTTGCCCATGCTTGTGAAAGTGCAGTTGGTAAAATAAGAATCGCCACAGTCTGCCGCGCTGAAGCAAGTGTCGAAGGAGACATTCTCACAGTTCACGCTTCCATCGCAAAAAATATAGCAACTGCTGACTAGCGCATTGTTTATGGTAACATCACTGCAAGGCACGATGCCCAGGTAACAATTTGAGAATTGGACATCATTGAAAACGGCGCTGCCCAAAGTTGTCACCGCTGTCCCGAAATAGCTGAACTGGCAGTGGTCCAGTTCAAGGGAATCAAGAAATTCAACACCGTTGCAACTTTCCGTCGGACTGCCATTGCTCCAAGGCAGGATATCACCCACGTTGTCATTATTTTCGGAAGTAAACATCGCATTGCTATATGCCGTGGTGTCGCACACTACATTGCGACATTCCATTGTTCCCGAACCGTCCTCCGGGAACTTCAAAACCGTCCCGCCCTCAAAGGTTGCCGTGCCACTGATATATACTCCTCCGCTGATGAAATAAGTCGTGCCGCTCTGGAACGTGTAATCGCTCGTGCCGGAATCCATCTCTACGTAATCCAGCACCACACCGGGGCGTTTGTTCAAATCGGCGAAGGCAATTTGAATCCTGTTGGTGTCCGTGACGAATCCGGGTGCGGGCGGCATCTGCCGATGATTGGAAGCCATTCGCAGTGCACCCGTGATGCTTGAAGTCACTGCGTTAGTTGAGTCCGGCAATTGTTGCAGATCATCGGCCAGATAAACCAATGGCACTTGCTCAATCAAAAATGTCCGGCCCTGCAAATGCAGCCAGCTTTTATAAACAGGAGTTTGGGAACTTGTCGCCGGCAGCTTGGAGCCGGGGGATCTAACGGCAAAGGCTTTCCCAGGCGTCATGGTGAGCGAGCCGAAATTCAGGGTCGTGTCCTGCAAGCCGAACCAGTCGTCGCTGGCGGCGGGGATTTGCTGCGGGTCCTGCGTGTTGAAAAACTCCGTGATCAATTGCAGAGTGCTGTTTTCGGCGTCCAGCCCAAAGGTATCGGGAGTGGGCGGCTGTTCGCGGAACACGAGGTCTGATTCAAACCCGCCACGCCTGTAGGTAAAGACGAGGTCTGCCTTGATTCCGTTGAAAGCGTCCGGGTAGGTCACCTGATTGGAAGCCGTCAACACACCGGAGGAATGCTTGAGCGTGGCAATCATCACCGTGTTTCTGGCGTCATCGTAGCTTACGCCCAGCGGACGGCTGTTTAAATGCCTGCCATCGGGCGTCACCACCTCCAGAACGCCGTTGTAGATGTCCGCCGGGAAATAAACCTGATGCTGGCCTTGCGTGGCCGCTGCACCGCCTTGTGGTAAAACGGTGATTTGCTCCACCGATGGCGTCCACTGGCCAGTGGTTGGATTCTGGAAATTCAATCCAGTCGCCAACTCCGTGTAGCGGGAAATGGTGTTGGTGCCGTTCTCGGTGGTGGTCGTTTGCAGGACACGGTAGTTCGTGCCCTGATCCACCACCTGATACTGGGCTTGAATGGACGACAGCCCGGATGCCAGCAGCGCAATGACAATGATAGAAGTTTTCATAATTGCCTTTCAATTGATTCCGAGGACGAGGAGGAAGACGACGATTCATCCGCTGGAAGCTGATGAGGGAGCGGGATCGCCAAGAAGTCCGCCGGTGGAAGTGCGTTTCTTCCCTGCCGACCTAAGAAACGCATCAGTCGTTTGCCCAAAACGTCCCGCCTGTCTGCTTTCATAAGCCCCAAACCCCGCGCCAACAGACTTACTTGAGAATCTGGACTTTTATACATCCATATCGAAATCGTTGCAACAATTTTTCTGTTACGGTTACGTGTCATGGATGTCATTAGACAGTGCTGGATATTCGAGCTATTTGTTCACTCTTTCCGCCTTCCCCTTCATTGGATGTTCGGCGTTCGATGTTTCCTGCACCAGCCTCGCCCCCTGTCCTCCGTAGCTTTGGCGAAGGAGGATTTGCGTTCAAATCCGCGTCCAAAATGACAAAAATCATCAAAGATTTGCCAAATTAGGTTGAGCCAGAAAATTGTCAGTGCGCCCAAATTAGCTCTGGATAATTTGCCATGAAAGCTTTCAAGCATGCGCGCTTGAATCGCGGTTTTGGTTTCAGTGGGCTTCCGGCCCTGGTCTCTTTAATGCACCATAGAAGTAAAATACATTTTATGCTTGCGCTCCCCGCCGGGTTGGCGCGTGCGAAGAACAAAATGTCTCGTCCTCGATTTTCGATGTTTCCCAATTTCTGTTTTCTGCTTTTCCCCCTCTCCGCAGCCTCTGCATGCTCCTGTAAAAAGTCCGGGGTCCCGTTGTCCGTGGTCGGTAGTCCATCGTCTGCCTCTCGTGTCAAAAGCTGTGCGTTCTTTGCGGTTAATCCGTTCGTGTCTTTTGTGTATTTCGTGGTTAACAGCATCCTTGCATGGCGGCGGGCATGCGAAATTAAAAATCAGTCAAATAATATTTTGCGCAAAAATGTTCGCGTCTGTTCGTGGTTAAGGGGGGTGTATTCGTGAGTATGCGCGAGTCATTTCGTGGCTGAAATAATTCCTAAAAAGCCCGTGCTAAGGTTCGCCGCAGCGCAAAGAACAAAAATTTGAAAATCTATGAATGAAAATACGAAAACCGAAAATCAAGACGTCGCGCAGGCGGTTGCTCTCCCCTCCACGGGCGGGGCAAACGCCGGCCCTCAACAACCGTCAGTCGTCAGCCAGCAGCCGCTTGTCCCGTCGTTCTCCCCCGCCAGGGGAGAATCTGACCACGCCTTTGAGGCCTTCCGCGCTTACCTCGAACTCGGCCCCAAACGCCGCCTCGCAGCCGTCAGCCGGAAGGTCGGCGCCTCCCTCCGCACCGTCCAGCGATGGGCCTGCAATTTCGATTGGCGCGGACGTATAAAAACCCACGCCGCCCGCTGCGCGGAACTGTCCGTCCAATCCGAAAATAACCTGCATCACGAGGAACTCCTCGATGCCTCGGCCCGCGCCAGGGTCTTTCAAGACCGTCAATTCATTATGGCCGAAGCCATCCTCGACGTCGCCGAACGCTATCTCGAACGCGTTGAGGACGAAGACTTGGACCGGTTGAGTCTTGCCGATGCCTGTAGAGCCTTGGACTTCGCGTCGCGGATCGCCCGGCACGCACGCGAAACCGATGCCGCCACCTCCCCGGATAACAGCCTGCGCGACCAGCTCGCCACCCTGCTCGACCAAGCCTGCAGTGAAAACTCAAAACCTGCCTGAATATGAAACATTACAACATTGGCGTTTATTGGCGGAAATTAGCGGTTAAAAACCCGTGTTCATCTGGGTTCACTCGCCATGCATGCGCCCGCCGCGGCAGGTCCGGGGTTGAAAATTTCATTTTTTCAGCTTTTTCCCATCTCCTCGCGTGGCGCGCGCAAAAAGGGGGTGACAAAAACGTCAAAACGCGCCAAAACGCGACATCGGCGCAGGTTCAGCAACTACCTGCTGCAATCTCCAATCTACAATCTCCTAACTACTACTACCTATGTCCACCACACCTGCCGATTCCGCAACCGAGCCGCTTTCTGCTGCTTCTCAAAAGCAGCTCAAATCCTTTTTCCAGCTCGGCTTGGAACAAGGTTGTCCACGGGATCAGCTTCTCAACTACTCAAACGTCGGGGTCATTCTTCAACCCCGGCAGCTCGCCGCCAGCGCCGCCGCGCGCCTCTGCGACAAACCGGATGGCCCCAAAGCTATTGGCTACGGCGGCGCACGCGGTGGCGGCAAATCCCATTGGCTCGTCGCCCAGCTTGGTGCCGACGATTGCCAGCGCGTGCCGGGCTTGAAATGCCTCCTCCTCCGCAAGGTCGGCAAGTCCAACCTCGAAAGCTTCGAGCACCTTCGTCAGCGCGTCTTCGCCGGCCTCAAACATTCCTTCAGCGCCTCGCGCGGCTTCCTCACCTTCGATAACGGCTCGGAGATCTGGCTCGGCCATTTCCAATGCGATAAGGACATAGATTCCTATCTCGGACTTGGATACGACGTCATCGGCATCGAGGAGGCCACCCAGCTTACTCTCCGCAAGTATGTGGATATTTCCACCTGCTGCCGCACCTCCAAACCGGATTGGCGGCCGCGCATCTATTCCACCACCAACCCCGGTGGTATCGGCCATCAATGGTATTACGAAAAATTCATCGTCCCGTACCAGACCGGCCAGGAATCTGTCACTCGCTTCATCCCGGCTCGCGTGGACGACAACGCGTTCATCAACCCGGAATACAAATCCGAGCTGTCCAACCTCACCGGCTGGAAGCGTGACGCTTGGCGTGATGGCCTTTGGACCATTTCGGCCGGCCAGTATTTCAGGACTTTTAACCCCGCAATTCATGTCCTCCCCGACGATTTTAAGCCGCCCGGCGACGTCGAATGGCTCGCCGCCTTGGATTATGGCTATACCCATCCCACTGCAGTGTTGCTGGCCTGCCAGGATCAGGCCGGCAATATCTATGTCGTGGATGAACACGCGGAGCGCTTTTTGATTCCCCAGAGCCACGCTCAAGCCATCAAGGCCATGCTCGCACGCCACTCCATCTATTCTACTACGGAGCACCTGCGCGAAAACCTCCGGGCACGGTTCCCCGACTCCTGCAAGGAACGGGATTTCCTTTGGCATCAGCACCAGCGACGGATACTCTCCCGGTTCGTCGCCGGCGCGGACATCTTCAAAAAAGAAAGCGGCGGTGAATCCATCTCTAAGCAATACCGCGCCCACGGTGTCAATCTGACTCCTGCCAACATGGACCGCGAGTCTGGCTGGTCTGCCATCTTGCAACGGTTGGGCGATCCCGACGCCGGCATCAAACCGACTCTCTTCATCCACCCGCGCTGTCGCAAGTTGATCGCCTGCCTGCCGTTTCTGCAGCACGACCTCGACCGTCCCGGCGATGTCCTGAAATCAAACATTAACGAAGAGGGCCTGGGCGGCGATGACCTCGCCGACGCCCTCCGCTATCTGGTCGCCACCCCCGCCAACAGAATTTATGAAAGAAAACTCAGTGGCCTTTAAAAAATCAGTTGGTGGTGGGGCGAGCGTCCCCGCGAGCCGTACCGATCCGACATCTTTGGATGTTCGATTTTCGACACTCGATGTTCCCAATTTCGGCTTTCCATAATCCAACGAGGGCGCACGACCAGGCACCGGCCCCCGGGGTTTCGCAATAACAAAAATTGACTCATTCCTGTTATTCACGATAAATGGCTGGCAACGAAGAAAGTGATGGAGTTTCAATTATGAATGTGTCCCTGACGCCGGAATTGGAAAAGTTTGTAGCGAAGGAAGTGGGCAGCGGCCTTTACCAGACCGCCAGCGAAGTCGTCCGCGCCGGTTTGCGCCGTCTCAAGGAAGACCGCATGCATCGGCTAGGCGTGCCGGAAACACTTGCCAAACTGGAAACGCAATTGCTTGAGTCGGTCGCATCGTTGGATGCCGGTAAAGGCGCAAATGGCGAAGACGTGTTTAGGCTACTCCGCAAGCGCATAAAGGAAGCGGGGGAAAGAGCTGAAATTCGGGAACATCGAACATCGAAGCTGAAATAGCCCGGATGATTTCTGTTGCCAGCGCGACGGGGAAGGTGTATTTTAATTGGAAATACAGTTTAGGGCGGAAGAGACGAAACGAACAATTCAATCCATTCCATGACATGAGAGTGAAACCATACCATCCGATTCGCGCGATGCGAACGATTCTGGACCAGAACCAGGCGGAGTTTGCGGCGATGATCGGCGCCTCGAAAGACACGGTTGTGAGCTGGGAAAACGGGCGGAATCCGCTATCGCGGACGCTGGCGCGGCGGATTGCGCTGGTGACGGGAGTGTCTGAACAGTCGCTGATGAAAACAACGGGACCGCTGCTGACCCAATACACGGGTACCAAACAGCATTTCACCGTGGAAACGTTTCATCGTTACCGGAAGGTTTTCTGGGGGCAAACGCCGGAGGAGAGCGTGCGGCTACGGCTGCGTCCGTGTGTAGACACGCTGGAGCTGCTCTTCGTGGCGGCGTCGACGTCGAGCGAGCGCGAAGGATGCAGCCGGCTGCCCGAGTTAATGGATTCATTCATCCAATGGTGCCATCAGGCGCGGGAGGATTATGAGCTGGGCGCGGAGATTGACGCCGAACTGGCAACGCGGAAGGGGCCATTCACCCTGAACAAGAGCTACACCGAGTGGCGCGAAATGGCGAAGACGGACCCGACCATGGCGCGGTCTTTTAGATTCAAGGAAAACGCCAAAAAGGAGGGCCAGGAGATGCTGGAATTGACAATCAAAAAAATGGTGCCGGTGTGGGCGCCGGGCCATAGCATGAGGGCAAGGAGGGTGAAGAGGGGATGATGGATGATGGCGGAAAATATCGAACATCGAACGCTGAACGTCGAACTTCCAATGAAGGGGAAGACGTAAAGCTGAAATACTGCCACAAGAGAGCATAGAGGGCACAGAGGATTTAACGCAAAGACGCAAGGGGAAAACAAAGCGAAAGATGGTAGATTGAAGATTGAAGATTGAAGATAGCAGTCAGCAGTCAGTAGTTGGTAGTTATCTCCCCACGCCGGGCCATATCGTTCTGAAGGAGAACATGCCGATCCGGGTGTTATGGTCTGGGGATGGGGGTGGACTGGAGAAAGCAGAAATATTTGGATTTGTTGGATGGACGAACCGCCGACAAATCAAATTCCAACTTTGGACGGTTACCACGGTGGACAAGAAGAAGTAGCTTTTAAGCGAATTGATCAGAATTGGTATTTAGCAACGGACCAGTAACTTCAAACAATTTCCACCGGGCATTTCGGCAGGGCGTCGAGAAAGGACTGGCCGTATTGCTTCGTCAAAACCCGGTTGTCCAAAACCACGATGATGCCGGTGTCGGTCTTGGTGCGGATCAGGCGGCCGACGCCCTGGCGGAATTTCAGGATGGCCTCGGGCAGGGAAAATTCACCAAAGGAATTGCCGCCGCGCGCCTCTATCGCCTCGAGTCGCGCCTCGATGAGTGGATGGTCGGGCACGGCGAACGGCAGGCGCGTGATGATGACGTTGCTCAACGCCTCGCCCGGCACGTCCACGCCCTGCCAGAAGCTGTCCGTGCCGAAAAGCACCGAGTCGGTGTCGTCCTTGAACTTCTCCAGCATCGTGGAGCGCGGTGTGCCGGTGCCCTGCACGAAACATGCGACGCCCAGCTCGTTGAAAAACGGTTCCATGCGTTCGCCGAGTTCCCGCATGAGCTTGTAATTGGTGAACAGCACGAACGCCTTGCCGTGGGTCTGCTTGACGAAATGCCCGATCCAATGCTCCAGCGCGTCGGCGTAACCGGTCTCGCGCGGGTCGGGCATTTTCTTGGCGACGAACAGTTTCATCTGCCGCTCGTAATCGAATGGAGTGCCGACTTGCAATTGTGTGGCGGATTCCGCCCCGACGCGTTTTGAAAAATAGGCGAGCGCATCTTTGCGTAGGACAGGCGTCGCGCCTGTCTCTGACTTTTTTGACATTTCTTTTTTAGTTTGAGACGGGCTGGAAGCCTGTCCTACGGCTGGGCCTCCAACACTGCTACCATGTCCGATACGAAACTCCCCTTCGGGCAATTTTGCTTTGGTGGGATTTTCTTGGACGTAAGCCGAGAATTTATCAAGCGCCGCCTCGTCGCGCACGATGTTGTCGAACGATTCATCCTGCCACACTTTGCCTTCACGTCCGAGTACGGCGTTGATTTGCTTGGCGGTGAACGATTTCCAAGAATGAAGGATTTCTGAAAGCGTATTTTTGCCCAGCGGTCGCACCAAGACATGAACGTGGTTTGGCATGACGGAAAAATGGCCAAGCCAGTAACGCTGGCCGTCGAAAAATCGCAACGCCTCTTCGACGATAGCTGAAATTTTTGATTGGCGCAGCCAGCACTCGCCCTGGCCCTCATCCAGCCAGCGATGAAATCTTTCCGCGAACAACTCGGCATATTCCAGTCCCTGTTCTGCCGATCTCGGTTCGGGATGGCGTTGCAGCCATTCGCGCAATTCGGCCTGCCACTGGGTGAGTTTGTCCGCAGGAATGGAATCTCCAAGGCGGAAGGTGACAAAATATGTGCAGCCATCCTGCCGCCAATGCGGAAGATGACGTCCGGTTTTGCCAACGGGTGCATCGGGATTAAACGGCACGAACGGAAGAACCGGAACTGTCAGAGTTGGCGGCTTCCTTGGTCGTAGGACAACCGTCGCGGCTATCTCTGACTTTTCTTTTATAGATGGAGACAGGCGCGACGCCTGTCCTACGGTGGCGAGCGTTGCGCTGGTCATGATGATGCTGGTGTCGCTTTCGAACAACCGGCGGCGCAAGAAATCGGCCACGTCCACCGGAGCGGCGTTGAGCGCCAGATTTTTGTGCGCCTTGCCGCCACGCTCGACCCAGTAAACGTGGTCACCGGCGCTTTGTTCGAGGAATGCCTTCACCTCTTCGCGCAATTCGGCCAGCCGTCGGTTGCATTCCACCAGTTCCTGCCCGATGTCCTTGTCCTCGATCAATTTTATCAACTCGCTGACGGCCTCGCGCAGGCGTTGAATTGGCAGTGTGACGTTGTCCTTCACCAGTTCGGCGCGGCGGATGCGAAGTTCGGTCCACGCGCGGCGACGTTCGCTGGATTCGCCGCCGCCGAATCTGGTTTTACCGGCGGATTTTTGGATTTCCTCGCACGCGGCCTCGACGTTCTCAAAAAATTTGTCGGCTTCGCTCAAGATGTCGGCGACCAGTTTCACCGCGCCGCCCTTGTGCAATGTCGCAAGCAGGCCCTTTTCCGTGCGCGGATTCCAGAGCCGGTTCAGCGCGTAACGCACCTGCCCGCTCGAAACGCTCAAGCCGATGTGCCGCGCCGCGACCTGCTCCATCTGGTGCGCCTCGTCGAAAATCACGAAGTCGTTCTTGAACAAGATGCCGCCCTCCTGCTCTTCCTCGATTCCGCCAAGCAGCGTGAAAAACAAGGTGTGGTTCAACACCAGCACGTCGGATGAAAGGAATTTGTTCCGCGCGCGCTGAAAGGAGCAGACGCCGTGGTCCCTGGCAAAATCGGACGGAAAGCCGCAAATTTTCGGCGAGCACAGCCCGCGTTCGGAACAGACCTGCGCCCATACTTTCGGATCGGGTTCGATGTCAAAATCCGACAGGCTGCCGTCCGTGGTTTCCTTCGACCATTCGTAGATGCGCTGCAATTCCTCGGCCTCGGACGACGTGAACAGGTTGCCGCTTTGCTGCATCGCCTTTTGGAGCCGGCGCGTGCAGAGATAATTCGCGCGGCCCTTCAGCATCGAGAAACTGAATTTCACCGGCACGGCGAGCGCCCCGAGCACATCGGCGAGCATCGGCAGGTCCTTTTCCGTAAGCTGCTCCTGCAAATTGATGGTGTGGGTGGAGACGACTGCCTTTTTCTTCTGCGCGACGGCGAACAAAATCGCCGGAACCAGGTACGCCAGCGATTTGCCGACGCCTGTGCCGGCTTCGACGGCGAGGTGTTCGCGGTTTTGCAACGCGCGGGCCACCGCCACGGCCATTTCCTGCTGCTGCGGGCGGAACTCGAAGTTCTTGGCGCGTGACAAAACGCCCGTCGGCGAAAAGATTTCTTCTACCCGGGAAATCAAATCGGCGCCGATGGGCTGGTTTTCAACGACTGAAATCATTTCAGCGAAGAGCTGCCCAGGACGACTTTTAACGCCGTCGTTTTTCCGGGCGCGAGGGGAATTTTGTTCTGTTTCACGTTGCCGGATTCCACGCAGACCATGTGTTTGTGCTCCGCCGGGTCGAAATCGTCCGGCAATTTCTGCGTCGTCCACGGATTCCAAATGACGGTGGATTTGGAGCCGGTTTTTTCCACGCGAATCGTCCGCTTCAGGTTTTCGTCGCGGATTTCCACGGCGGCGGTGGTGTCGGGATAAGCGCGGTTTGTCTCTTTCGCAATGCGCAGCATGGGATCATTTTCAACCTTGCGCGCGCCGTTGGCGCCGGCGGCAAAATCGTCAAACGGTGCGCCTTGCAAACCGGTGATCGAAACGGCGCCGATGTCGCCGACGTGAAAATAGGAGTGCAGGCAGCTTTCGATTTCCAGCGTCCCGTCACAGGATTCGTTCGCGACGGTCAGTTCCATCGTCAACGTGTCGGAAACCGTCACGCGAAAATCTGTGCGCAACGAGTTCCATGTCGAGCTGCCGGCGATGCCGGGCAGTGCGAGTTGCAGCGTCACCGTTCCGTCCGGCGCGACGGTGGTTTTGACGAGTTGCCATTCAGTGATTCGCGCGAAACCGTGCGACGGTTCGCCATCGCGGTTGCCGAACCACGGAAAACAGATCGGCACGCCGCCGCGAATCGGCTGGCCGGTCGCGAAATGGCTCCTGGCACTTATGAACAGCAGCGGTGGCTCGCCGTTTTTCTGGAAGTGTGTGATGTGCGCGCCGTGCAGATAAATTTCGGCAGTGCTCCACAGCGTGTGGATTTTTAACAGCGGCAAACCACCGTTGCCGGTGGTCAATTCAACGGATTTCGTGTTCATAAATTCATTTTCCAAACAAATCCATCTGTGGCGCGGGTGCCAGTGACTTCAATTTTTCGCGGTCCTGCTGGCGGCGAGGTTGGCGCACGTTGCCTTCCGGCGTCAGTTCGGATTCTTCCAAGTTTACCAGAATTTGTTTCGCGCGCTCCAACACTTCCTTCGGCACGCCGGCCAGTCGCGCGACCTGGATGCCGTAGCTTTTGTCCGTGCCGCCCTCGACAATTTTGCGGAGAAACACAATCTGGTCGCGCCATTCGCGCACGGCGACGTTGAAATTTTTCAATCGCGGTAGCCGTGCTGACAGTTCCGTCAATTCGTGATAATGCGTGGCGAACAAGGTCTTTGCGCCGACTTGATTGTGCAAATGCTCGACAATGCTCCACGCGAGTGAAAGGCCGTCGAACGTGCTGGTGCCGCGGCCGATTTCGTCCAGCACGATGAGGCTGCGCGGCGTGGCGTTGTTCAAAATGTTCGCCGTCTCGGTCATCTCCACCATGAATGTGCTTTGTCCCCGTGACAAATCATCGCTTGCGCCGATACGAGTAAAGATGCGGTCAACAAGATCGATGCGCGATTCCGTCGCTGGCACAAAGCTGCCTGTGTGCGCGAGCAACGTGAGCAATGCGACCTGCCGGATGTAAGTGGATTTGCCCGCCATGTTCGGCCCGGTGATGAGAGCGATTTGGGCAAATTGTTCTCCCATAGCAGCCGACGTGAGTCGGCTCTGGTTTTCGAGAGGAGAAGTTTGAGCGGACTCACGTCCGCTGCTACCTAATGAAGTGTCATTCGGCACGAAGCGTTCGTCTTGCAAACTTTGCTCTAAAACCGGATGCCGACCGTCGCGGATTTGCAACACGCCTTCGTCGCCGACTTGCGGACGGATGTAATTATGCAATCGCGCTGTTTCGGCAAACGATGACAGCACGTCCAGTTGCGCCAGTGCCGAAGCCGTCTGCTGGATTTTGGGCAACTGTCCCAGCACTTCCTCACGGACACGCTGGAATAGTTCGTATTCCAGTTTCACACTGCGCTCTTCCGCACCGAGAATCTTCCCCTCCATTTCCTTCAGCTCCGGCGTGATGAAACGCTCGCCATTGGCGACGGTCTGTTTGCGGTGATAATGCGCCGGAACCTTGTCGAGATTCGATCTGGTGACTTCGATGTAATAACCGAAAACGGAGTTGAACCGGACTTTCAGCGAGGAAATTCCCGTGCTCGCGATTTCATCCGCTTGAAGTCTGGCGATCCAATCCTTGCCGCCGCGCTGGGCGGTGCGGAGTTCGTCGAGCGCCGCATCGAAGCCGTCCCGGATCATGCCACCTTCCTTGATGGGCAACGGCGGCTCATCCACGATGGCACGGGTAATCAAATCAACGAGATCGGGAGATTCGGAGATTTGCAAATCCAATTCTGAAATCATGCTGTTGGGGCGAGCGTCCTCGCGAGCCGCTGGAACGTCATTCACCAAAGATTCGGCTCGCGGGGACGCTCGCCCCACCGAATCCAAAGTTCGTTTCAGCGTTGGAAGCTGCTCCAGCGCGACTCGAAGCGCGACAAGGTCGCGCGCGTTGCCGCTGCCGGAACTCAAGCGGCCCAGCGTCCGTTCGAGATCGCGCACGTTTGCAAGTTGCTGGCGGAAGGCATCGAGGCCGAAGGAGTTTTCGATGAACGTTTGAACCGCGTCCTGGCGCCGGCGAATCGGATCCGTTTTTGCGAGCGGTTGCGAAAGCCATTGGCGCAGGAGCCGCGCGCCCATCGGCGTGACGGTGCGGTTGAGCGCGCCGTAAAGACTGGCATTGCGCGGTGCGTCGTGGCGTTGCGGTTCAAGAATCTCCAGATGCCGCAGCGTCGTGTAATCGAGCGTGAGAAAATCGCTGCGCTGATAAAACTGGATGCGAGTCAGATGTTTCACGTCGCGCCGCAAATGCTGTGTCAAATAATGCAGCGCGCCGCCCGCCGCGCCGATGGCGGCGGTATTGTCCTTCAGGCCAAAGCCGTCGAGCGAGGCGACCTTGAAATGTTCCCTCACGGTGAAAACGGCGGTTTCCGGCGCGAACGTCCAGTCGTCGTAACCGTTCAAGATTTTGAACGAATCACGCAGCAAATCGCGGAGCGAAATCGCTTCGGCCGGAAAAATGATTTCCGCCGGGCGCAGGCGTTCCAGTTCTGTAAGGAGGGCCGGCTCGGCCTCAAGTTCGGTCGTCAGGAAATCGCCCGTCGTCAAATCCACGAGCGCAAGGCCGAACGTTTTTCCGCGCGGGCAGACGGCGGCCAGAAAATTGTTCCGTTCCGCGACGAGCATCCGTTCGTCGAAATGCGTGCCCGGAGAAAGGATTTGTGTGACCTCGCGTTTGACGAGTTTGCCGGGCCGGGCATCTTCGAGCTGGTCGCAGATGGCGACTTTTCGTCCCGCCTTGAGCAGCCGGCCGATGTAGGCATTCGACGCATGATGCGGCAGGCCGCACATCGGCACGCCGTTGCGCGCGGTGAGCGCCAGATTGAGGATTTGGGCGCCGGCCTGGGCGTCCTCGAAAAACATCTCATAAAAATCGCCAAGCCGGAACAGCAGCAGCGCATCCTTGGGCAGTTCGCCTTTGATGCGGCGATACTGCGTCATCATGGGGGTCAATTGTGCTTCAGCGGCCATCGGCGGGAAATTTAGGCTGAAAATTTAGCAAGGTCGAAATGAAATTTCGACAGTAGAGCAGCCTGACGGCAAATCGCTGCTAATTGGGGTTTGACAGCCGGGCAAATTGGGTTAAAGAACTGAACCATGAAATCCCAATTGCCACGGCGGCGCGGGGACCGGGTGCTCTTAACCGGAGGACAAAATGACTAACACCATTTCTTTCAAACTCAACGACAAGCCGGTCCATCTGGATGTGGACGGCGAGCGCACCCTGTTGTGGGTGCTGCGCACCGATCTCGGGCTGACCGGCACCAAGTTCGGCTGCGGCGAAGGCTATTGCGGCTGCTGCACGATCCTGCTGAACCAGCGCGCGGCGCGATCTTGCCAATTGCAGGCCAAGGACGTGGCCGGCAAGGAAGTGGTGACCATCGAGGGTCTGGCGAAGGGCGGGCAACTGCACCCGCTGCAAAAGGCGTTCATGGATCACGACGGGATGCAATGCGGGTTCTGCACGCCGGGCATGATCATGACGGGCGTGAGCCTGCTGCGGCTGAACCTACAGCCGACGGAAAACCAGATTGTCACGGGCATGAACAAAAATTTCTGCCGCTGCGGCGCGCAAGTCCGCATCATCGCCGCAATCCAGCAGGCCGCCGCTGAATTGAAAGGAACGCAAAAATGAAAACGGAAGATTACCTCCAGCATAATTTTCGAGACCTCGGCGGCATCGAGGACATATTCGCCGGCAACCGCCGGGATTTCCTGAAGCGTGTCGGCGGCGGCATCGTCATTTTCATGGCGATACAGGACGCGCTGTTCGGCCAGGAGGGCGCGCCGGCGCGCAACCGGATGCGCGCGCCGAGCGACTTCAATGCGTATCTACGGATCGGCGAGGACGGCCGCGTGACGTGCCTCACCGGAAAGATTGAAATGGGCCAGGGCATCATCACGTCGCTGCCGCAGATGCTTGCGGAAGAATTGGAAGTGCCGCTTGCGCAGGTGGACATCAAGCTCGGCGACACCGCCGAATGCCCGTATGACATGGGCACGTGGGGTTCGATGAGCACGCGCGGCTACGGCCCGGCATTGCGCGCTGCGGCGGCGGAAGCGAAGGGAGTCCTGCTTTCGCTCGCGGCGGAAAAATTGAAAGTGCCGCAGGAAAATCTCATTGCGAAGGACGGGATCATTTTTGAAAAGGGCAACGAAAAAAATCGCGTCACTTACGGGGAACTCGCGAAGGGCCAGACCATTGAAAGGCACCTCGACACGAAGCCGGCGTTGAAGGAAGTGGCGCAGTTCAAGGTTTCCGGCCAGTCGCACACGCGGCGTGACGGCGAGGCAAAGGTCACGGGCGCGGCGCATTACGCGGCAGACGTCCGCGTGCCGGGGATGCTATACGCGAAGATTCTGCGGCCGCCCGCGCACGGAGCCACGTTGAAGAGCGTTGACACGTCAGCCGCCAAGGCTGTCGCCGGCGTGCAGGTGGTTCAAGACGGCGATTTCGTCGCGGTGCTGCACGAATTTCCCGACGTGGCGGACGATGCGCTTGGAAAAATCAAGGCCGAGTTCGACAAGCCGGTGGCGACGTTCGACGACAAAACAGTTTTTGACCATTTGATCAACGTTGCCCCGGATCCGCGCGTGCTGAAGCAAGGCGGCGATCTGGACGAAGGCCAGAAGGAAGCCGCGAAAAAATTCGAGTCCACCTATCTCAATGCCTACGTCGCCCATTCTCCCATGGAACCCCACGCCGCGCTCTGCCAGATCGAAGGCGACAAGGCGACGGCCTGGGTCTCCACGCAAAATCCGTTCGGCGCGCGTGACAGAATCGCGGGCGCGCTGGGTTTCCCCGTCGAAAATGTCCGCGTCATCACGCCGTATGTCGGCGGCGGTTTCGGCGGCAAGACGGACAACCAGGAAGCAAGCGAGGCCGCGCGCCTGGCCAAGGCCACCGGCAAACCCGTGCAGGTGATGTGGAGCCGCGAGGAGGAATTTTTCTACGATACGTTTCGCCCCGCCGCCGTCGTGAAAATCAATTCCGGCGTGGATGCCGCGGGCAAGATGGCGTTCTGGGATTACGACGTCTTTTTCGCCGGCGACCGCGGCGCCCAACAATTTTACACCGTGCCGAACCATCGCACCGCGTCGCGCGGCGGCGGATTTGGCTCGGCGCGGGAAGTGCATCCGTTCGCGACCGGCTCGTGGCGCGCGCCTGGCAACAACACCAACACCTTCGCCCGCGAATCGCAGATTGACATCATGGCCACCGGTGCGGGGATTGACCCGGTGGAATTCCGCCTGAATAATTTGAGCGACGCCCGGATGATCCGCGTGCTCAAGGCCGCCGCCGATAAGTTCGGCTGGACGCCCGCCAAATCGCCGAGCAAGCGCGGTTACGGCGTGGCCTGCGGCATTGACGCCGGCAGCTATGTGGCCGGCATCGCCGAAGTGGAAGTGGATGCGGTCATGGGAACGGTTCAAGTGAAGCGCGTTGTTTGCGCGCAGGACATGGGAGTGGTCATCAATCCCGAAGGCGCAACGATTCAACTTGAAGGCTGCGTCACGATGGGCCTCGGCTATGCGCTCACGGAGGAAGTCCACTTCAATGGCGGGGAGGTGCTGGATACAAACTACGACACCTACGAACTGCCGCGCTTCGCTTGGGTGCCGAAAATTGAAACCGTGCTCATCGAAAACAATGAAATCCCGCCGCAGGGCGGCGGCGAACCGGCGATTATCTTGATGGGCGCGCTGGTGGCCAACGCGATTTGCGATGCGACGGGTGCGCGGTTGTTCCAACTGCCCATGACGCCCGACCGGGTCAAGGCTGCGCTCCAGAAGGCTTGATTATTATGCGTCCTGAATGGCGCGTGATTCACCGACGTGTGTCAGCCGCAAAATTTCCGCACCGTAGCCGCTGCGGAAATCCGGATACTTTAACTGATAGCCAAGGTCCACCTTTAGTTTGCGGTTTGAAACCCGCTTGTTGGTCACGCCGCGTTTGCGGATGGTTTCGGCACTTTCGGAAACCGACGATGGCAGGGGCTTGCCGAGCGTAGTCGCAAGCCACTTAAAAAAATCAATCTGGCTCACCGGTTCGTCGTCCACGGCATTGTAAACATCGCCTGTGCGTCCGCTTTTCAGAGCCGCGATGATGCAGCCGACCACGTCGTCACGGTGGATCATGTTCAGATAACGCGAACCGTCGCCTTCAATGCGCGCCTCGTCTTTGAGGAATTGCCTGAACCAGTGGCCGCGTTCCGGCCCATAAATGCCGGCCACGCGCAAAATGACGGCTGGGAACTTGCGTTCTGCCACCGCAGCCAAAAGCAATTTCTCCGTCTCCACCAGAATTTTCGATGTTTCTCCGGCAGGTTCTGCCGGAGTGTCTTCCGTCACGACCGAGCCGTCGTTCTGCCCATAAACGCTGGTGCTGCTGGTATAGACAAACTTTTTAGGCGGCGAATCCGCAAGCCATGAAACCAAGTTCCGATTGCCCTCCAGATAGGTTTGCCGGTAATTTTCCGCGCTGCCGCCGGCGGCGACGCAGTTCACGACCCAATCAAATGGGCGCGGCAGTTTCGCCAGCGTTTCCGGTTTGGTCACATCAGCGATTAGCGGAAGGACACCCGCCGCTTTCAATGCGTTTTCAGCCGCCGCGCTCCGCCGCAGTCCAAAAACCTCATGGCCCTTGCCGGCCAGTTCCGCCCCGAGCGGCAGGCCGATGTAACCGCAGCCGACAATCAGGCATTTCATTTATGATTTTGATTGATGATTTGTGATTGCTCCGCGCGTCGAAGCGTTGTTCAAATCGTAAATCTTCAATCATCAAACGTAAATGACTACTCCATCACGGCCGCGAAGCGCAGTCCGCGGGTGCTGACCCGAAGTTGTTTAAAGCCGAATTCCTCCATCACCATTTCGTAAATCAGCACGCCGGTCAGCACCACGTCCGCCCGCAATTTAGGCAGACCCGGAATCTCCTTGCGCTCGGCCAGCGGCAGGTGCCAGAGCTTTTTCCGGTGCGCGACGATCCGGTCAAAATCCAGCACCGTCCGCTCGATTTTTTCGCGGTCAAAGCGGTCCATCTTGTTCTCGATGCGCGCCAGGATGCTCGTCGTGCCGCCGGTGCCAACGAGCAGGATTTTGCCGGGTTCATTTTTTAATGTGGGTGCAAGCTGCGGCCGGACTTCGGCGTGCAGCAGATTTTTCAGCCAGTCGCGACAGGCGTTGAACTCCCCGCGCGTCGGCGGGTCGCTGTGCGGGAATTTTTCCATCAGCCGCACCGTGCCGAGCGGAAAGCTGTGCGCAAAATGTTTTTTCCCGCCGCCGCCCACGATGAATTCCGTGCTGCCGCCGCCCACATCCAGCAGTAGCAACGGGTGCCGCGCCAGCTCCGCGTCGGTCGTCACGCCTTGAAAGACCCACTCGGCCTCGCGCGCGCCGGAGATGATTTCGGTTTTGAGGCCGGACGCGCGGAAGATGGTGTCCGTCAAATCCGCGGGGTTCATCGCATCGCGCGCGGCGCTGGTGGCGAACACGCGGATGGAGGTGGAATATTTTTCACGCGCGGTCTGGGCGAATTCCCAGACAGCCTCGGCGGTGCAGGCGACCGCCTCCGGCTGGAGCCGGCGCGTTTGATAAAATCCCCGGCCCAGCCGCGTCTGCCGGCTTTCTTCATGGACGGGATGCACTTCGCGCCCTGCCACGTCGGCCACCAACAATTTGATCGAGTTGGTGCCGACATCAATGACAGCGCGGCGAACGGTTCCCATGAGGCGACAAAGCTACGAAGCAACCTCATCCAAACCCAAGCCAAAAAATGTTACATTTCGCGGGCGTTGCTTTTGGCGCGCGCCGTATTAGATTTTCCGCATGAATCTATATCTATTGCGGCATGGCATCGCGGTGGAACCCGGCACATACGGTTACGAAAACGATTCCGAACGACCCTTGATTCCCAAGGGCGAACGCCGCCTGCGTGCCGCAGTCGCCGCGATGAAGGAACTAGAGTTGTCCTTCGACCTGATTCTTTCCAGTCCGTTTGTTCGCGCCCGGCAAACCGCCGAAATCGTGGCTGACGGGATGAAGCTGAAGAAGGATCTCAAATTATCCGACGACCTGATTCCCGGCGGCAGTTCCAAGGCGCTGATTTGCGCGCTGAAGGAATTGAAGCCCGAACCTGAAAACGTTTTGCTGGTGGGGCACGAACCGTATTTGAGCCGGCTCATTTCCCTGCTCATCGCGAACGATGAATACGCGGCGATAGAAATGAAAAAGGGCGGCCTTTGCAAACTGGAGATCGGCGAATTGTGCCACGGACGCTGCGCCCAGATGTCCTGGCTCCTCACGCCGTCGCAAATGGAGTTAATGGGCTGACTGTTTGAACAAGAGGGAACTGAGAAAACAGAGGAATTATTTTGGAATCTCTGTTCCCTCCGTTTTCTCTTGTGAAAATCAGCCGACGCGGTAGGAAATTTTCTGAATCATATTTTTCCCGAAGCTGTGCTGCAAACGGTCGAGGATTTCCTTGCGGCGGTAGCGGACGATTTCCGAGAGCCACACGCTGCTGTCCACGTTCACGAACAACGTGCCCTTGCGCAGATTCGCCGGTTGCGCGTGCGCCACGATGTTCGGATCAATCAGCGAGTTCCAGACCTTGACCAGTTCCGCCTCGGCCTGACGCGCTTCGATCCGCAAATCCTTCAGCACATTCGGCAGCACGTCGCCCGCCTTGCGGGCGGGAACGGCACGCGCCTTTTCCAGCGGCGCGAAATCCACACCACGCCACTGTGCGAGCACGCGCTGGCGGGCCGAGCGTTTGCCCGCGCCCAGCGGCGGAATCCTTTTCTGCGGCGGTCTCAATCAAAAACACAATAACCACAAAGGCACAAAGGCACGAAGAATTAAATTCATCTTTGTGTCGTGGCATTCCGGCAACAGGTCTGACGGCATTATGCGCTTGCCATCATTGACTTTGCATTGCAAAGTGTTTTACATGAATCCAAATTGGGCTGAAGAAAACCTGCAAACCATCCGCACGTTGATGGAGCGCTCCGCCGTATATCGCCGCGCTCTCGCGCCGATCATGCTTTTTGTTGGATTCGTGGGCGTACTCGCAGCGATTATTGGATATGAGTTTCACTACGATTCGTTAAGGGCTTTCGGTGAACTCTGGTTGTGCGCCGCGCTTGTGGCTGTAACAGGCGCGTTTGCCATCGCAAGACGACAGGCGCTTAAAGATCGAGAGCCTTTTTGGTCCGCGCCGACAAGGCGTGTTGCTCAAGCGTTATGTCCGCCTTTGGTTGCGGGAATGTGCTTCGGCTTAGTTTTTCTTGTGCCAAGCGTAAAAGATGAATTTATCTTGCTGCTCGTCGTTCTTTGGTTGTTTTTCTACGGTTGTGCAATACATGCCGCCGGTTTTTTTATGCCTAGCGGGGTTAAAATTCTTGCTTGGTTTTTTATTGTAGGGGCAAGCGGTTTATTAATCGGCATGTCGCCCCTAGTCAACGTGGAGGACGTTATGAAGATCAATCTTAATGCCCACTGCTTGATGGGCTTTTTCTTTGGCATTCTACACCTTGCTTGTGGCGCGTATTTGTATCTGACCGAGAAACGAAAGAATGCGGCGTGAACCCGGAACCGTTTTTACAGCTCGACCGTGTGATCCACGAGAAAGGGCGGCTGGGCATCATGTCCATGCTCGCCGCCTCGCCGGAATTGTCCTTCACCGAACTGCGCGACGCGCTGGGGATGACCGATGGCAATTTGACCACGCATATCCGCGCGCTACAGGAGGCCGGCTATGTGTCCGTGGCGAAGTCGTATCAGAACAACCGTCCGCTCACGACGTGCTCGCTGACGTCACCGGGCCGCAAGGCGTTTGCTGAATACATCAATTTGCTGGAGCAAATCGTCCGGCAAAACAAACCCAAGTAAAAATGTTTGAACAAATATGAACAGGCGTGGTCTTTTACTTTGTATCACAAAGTATAAAAGTCAAACATAACAACAAAGCAGAACAAATATGAAAGAGATCATCAATGACAGCATTCGCTATTGGGAGCCCCGCCGGATTATCTACAACGGCGCGCTCGGGTTGGTTGTCGCCGGTTCATGTTTCCTCCACCTGCCGGAGGCGGGCGGCGGGCTGACGTGGCAAACGGCCCTCGGCCTGTTGATCGCGGCGGTTCTGGCAAACGTGCTGTATTGCACGGCCTACATCGCTGATATTTTTTTTCAATTGTCCGATTTTCGACCGGCATGGAGACGGAGCCGCTGGGCATTGTTTGCCACTGGAACCGCGCTCGCCGCCGCTCTTTTTTTGCTGCATGAGTGAAAAGACAATCACTGGAATGAAAATCATCCGGGCAGAACATCTGGGAATGTGTTTTGGAGTGAAGGACGCCATCGCGTTAGCCTTGGAAGCGGCGCGGCGCGAACCGCTGACGATTCTGGGCGACCTCGTACACAACGAAACCGTTCTGACGGACTTGCGTGCGGAGGGAATCCGCATCGAGCAAAACCCCGCAGCAATCGGAACACAGACCGTGATGATTACCGCCCACGGTGCGTCGGAGAGCAGGATGGGAGAAACCCGCAGGATGGGCTTAAACGTGCTGGAGGCTACCTGCCCGCTGGTCCTTGTCGCGCATCGCAGCCTGGCGAAGCTGGTGCGCGAAGGATTTCATCCTGTCATCATCGGCAAACGCGACCATGTCGAGGTGCGGGGTATGACGGAAGATTTGAATGAATTCGACGTTGTTCTTTCTGAAAATGACGTGGCGAATTTGCTCGAGCGCCCACGTTTTGGTGTTATTTCGCAAACGACCCAGCCGATTGATAGTGTCCGACAGCTTGTCGGCCTGATGCAGGAGCGATTTCCCAATTCCGAAGTGCGCTTCATTGACACGGTTTGCCAGCCAACGAAGCAGCGCCAGAACGCGGCGGTTGAACTCGCGCAAAAGTGTGACGTTGTCGTCGTCATCGGCGGCGCGCATAGCAACAACACGCACGAACTGGTCAAAACCTGTTCTCGGTTTTGTCCGCGTGTTCATCACGTACAGACTGCCGCCGATTTACGAGCGGAATGGTTTTCTGCGAACGACACCGTCGGAATCACGGCGGGAACTTCCACGCCGGATGCGGTGATTAATGCGGTTGAGCAAAGGCTTCACCAGATTGTTTCCATTTCAAACGAAACATCTAACACCGGAAGGAAATATGAACTACGCCAGATGGATTGAACACTTTTCGCGCAATAAACAAAGCCGGCTTGAACCGGACTGGTCTGCGCCGAGTAACGTGTCACCCGAAATGCTCGCGCCAATGTTGAAATCAATCGAACAATTTCGCCTCGGCGATGGCGGCGGGCCAGCTTCACTCCTCGCGTTTGACAGGGAAAGCTTTCGCAGCCGCACCAATGAGATGCGGCAGATTGTGGACTTGTGGTTCGCGGAAGAAGCGGAGCACGCGCGGCTGCTAGGCTGTGCGGTGCGAAGATTTGGCGGACGCATCATCACATCGCATTGGAGCTTCACTGCGTTTTGTCTTTGCCGGCGTGTGCTAGGAGTGCGGTTTGAATTGCAGGTACTCACCCTTACTGAACTCGTCAGCACGGCTTACTATAGGATGCTGCGGGCACATTCGCCGGACGGTCCGCTCGCGGCGATGTGTGAGTTGATTTTGCGCGACGAAGCAGGCCATGTGGCATTTCAACGAGATCGGCTGGCGGACTCTGGTTGTCCAAAGCCTGGACTGCGCGGCTTGATGTGGCGGATTCAATTTTTAATTTGCGGTTACGCGGCGGGCACTGTGCTTTGGATCAGCCACGCACCGTGCTTGAAAGCGATTGGTGGAACGCGCGGAGAATTTTATTCGGGAATCACGCGGCAAATGACGCGCTTCATCCGTTCGTTGCGAAGAATGGCAAAACCCCCTTGCATTCCAGCGTTATGGGCAAAGCCATCAACCGGCCAACTTCAACTCGCGAAATGAAAACAGTTTTCAGAAAGTCGGATTGGAGTCGCTGGTGGATGGTCGTGATTTATGCCTGCGCTATGGCGTGGGTGGAATCGGCTGCTGTATTTTATCTACGCTCGATGCTGGGTCGCATCGAGCCGCATCAACCCGACCCGCTACCTATCGTCGGCGGGTTTGCTCTGGTGGAACTGCCGCGCGAATTCGCAACGATGGTCATGCTTTTTGCAGTGGGCTTTCTTGCGGGACGAACTTGGCGGGCGCGCATCGGTTACGCTGTCATCGCGTTCGGCGTGTGGGACATGTTGTATTATGTGTTCCTTAAAATGATTTGCGGCTGGCCGCATTCATTGTTGGATTGGGACATTCTGTTTCTGCTTCCAATGCCATGGTGGGGGCCTGTGCTCTCGCCGGTCTTGATTTCACTGCTGATGATTCTGTGGGGCACATTCGTCACCCAGTTTGAACGAACACATATCCTTGAGCTGTCAAACTGGCGCGTATGGGCTTTGAATCTCATAGGGATTGCACTTGCGCTTTATGTTTTCATGGCGAATTCAATCACTGCCGCGCTTAGCGGCTTGGATGCGGTTCGCACCGTGTTACCTGAACGATTTAATTGGCCGTTATTTTGCGTAGCACTGACGTTGATATCCGCACCTGTAATACAGATTGGCAGTCAGGTTTTGATGAGGCGACAGGCAGAGTCTGAGAATACTGGAGCGACTGAAGAATTTTCATGCGCGAACAATCCAAAACACTAAATCAGGATGAAATAAGCACGCTCCTGCGCGGCGAGCTGGCAACCTTTTCCCTGCTGGCGCAACATCCATTCGCGAAAGCGCTCCGGTTCGGCGTGCAGAAAATCTTTTTCTCGGCAGCCAGATTTGCTGGGTGCTGCGGCCATTCATCTGGGAGGCGAACAGTCCGATGGAATTCATCGGGCAAAATTGATTTCAAGGCAGTTTTTTCGAGACAATTTTCAGGGCAACGTTCAGACTGATATTTTCATGAAGGTTACGACAGTTATTAAATCAACTCCCGCGCCTATACTAATTGGCATCTGCAAATATTCCAATGCCGTTGTTCTAGTTTTTGTTTCGTTGTTCTTCTTTCTGTTGCCAGGAGGTATCGTCGTCCACGAATTGTCGGATTCGAACATTCGTTCCGCCGGCATCCCTCAATCTGCGTGGAACCTCCATCGGACTTTATCGCCACAATTTGAGCGTTGGGCCACGGTACGTCTCAATTCCAAGCGCGCGACTGAACTTTCCACCAGTGATATTTCGGGAACCGAATGGCCGCTCTTCGGCGCGGTCTTTTATCTCTGGTCAACGGAATCGCTACAAGACGCATGGGAAAAGGATCACTCTTCCGGCGTGGTTGCTCCAAGTGTTTATGCAAAAGGTGCAATCGAAGCCGCGACCAGCCTAGTCATTGACCCTGCGCAAGCAAACTGGGTCAAAATTCACTGGGGCACAAATTATCTGAAAACCGAAAATGTTTTCTACAGGATGCTCGTCATTTCCGCGCTCAACAGCCACGCCCGACTTACCGGAGACAAAAAATATTTGACCCTGTTAAAAGACCAAGTTGACAGTTTGTCCGCCGAACTCGACGCGAGCCAGCATGGCCTGCTTGATGACTATCCGGGTGAATGCTATCCGGGCGATGTGCTGACTTCGATTGCGATGATCCATAGGGCGGACAAGGTTCTCGGTACTGACCATTTGGCATTTGTCAACCGCGCCATACGAGGTTTTCAAAACCGGGCGTTGGATCCCCATGGGCTGGTTCCATATTTTGCCAGCGCCCGGATGGGTGAGCCCGTCGGGCCGAGTCGCGGTTGTGATAACTCCTACGTCTCGCTATTTTCCCCTGAAATCTGGCCTGAACAGGCACAAAAATGGTATGAACTTTATTCGCAGTATTACTGGCAGGAAACTTGGACCTGTGCAGGCTTCCGCGAGTTTCCGAATGATTCACCCGGCAACGACTGGTATCTCGATGTGGATTCCGGGCTGGTCCTCAAAGGGTTCGGTTGCGCCGCCTGCGCGTTTGGCGTGGGCGCTGCCCGCGTGAACGGACATTTTGAACAAGCCTATCCTCTCACCGCCGAGATGTTGGTCACCTCGTGGCCTCTTCCGAATGGCAAGCTGCTTTTGCCCAAGCTGCTTTCCAATGCGACTGATGCACCTTATCTCGGTGAGGCTGCGATTCTATTCAACCTCACTCGTTTGCCGGCTGAAGGAGTTTCTGTGAAGACCGGCGGTTCAACGCCGGGGTTTGTTCTGATTTGTCTGGCACTGCAGTTCGGATTTGGACTGATTCTGCTCGCAGCCGCAATCAGGTTGCTCCGTCAGTGGCGGAAGCACCGCGCCTCGATGGTTTTTCTCCGACCTCAAACACAATTTGGAATCTGGATCGGGCTATTGGTCGCCTGCACCTTCTGTCTGTTCCTTGACCAAACTCTCATCGCGCTGCTTTTTCTGGTCTGTGCCCAACTTTTCCCCAGGAATCAACGAAAGAAAGCG
>Ga0302320_10005353_pt1 | contig 28858 bp, 25 predicted proteins | sample Bog_T0_3_FD_202130 | JGI IMG/M metagenome (GOLD analysis project Ga0302320, IMG submission 202130) | Peat permafrost microbial communities from Stordalen Mire near Abisko, Sweden - Bog_T0_3 | ecosystem: Environmental > Terrestrial > Soil > Wetlands > Peat | place: Sweden: Abisko, Stordalen Mire...
CAGTACCACAGCCCGGTGTAACCGGTCCGCCTCCTGCCGGAACATTTCTGCCTCCTGGCGGCACAATTCAACCCGGCGGCACAATCCCGCAGCCCGGTGTAACCGGTCCGCCTCCTGCTGGAACATTTCTGCCTCCCGGCGGCACAGTCCCGCAGCCCGGTGCAACGAATTCACCTCCTGCCGGCACGCCGGCTCAACCACCGGATTAAGCCGCCTCGTCGTGCCATAAGGCAGGACTTCTGCCTTGACCGCTGAGATCAGGACACCACAAAACGCCCGGAAGAAATTCCGGGCCTTTTTCTATTCGCCAAGGGGTCACCCAGGGGTCAGTTCTCACTTTTTAAAGTGAAGGGGCAAGGCCCGGAATCCTGAATTACAATTCCTGCAAACCGCAAAAGGGCAGGTGAATTTCAGCAAACGTTCGAGCCACAACTCGAAGCTGCAACCCTCGTAGGCCGCAAAATATCTCGCCCATAGTGGGGTTACCAAGGCAAAAACTGAAATTTGAAATCGGGAAATGGGGGATTCTGCCCGGCGAAGGCATCACGCTTCGCCAAGCTGGCTGCCTGGGTTGGCTGGCGGCGCCGACAGCTTGCGATTCTTCCGCTGGCAGCCGGCCAAAATCAGGCCGCGGCGCGCGACCACAGCGCCTTGCCAGACAGCTACGCCCCGCAAGACGGGGGTCTTTGTCACGATTCCCCAGCCCCGCGAATTATTTATCAAGGGGCCTTGACAAAAATTAGAACCTATGGTTAAATTGTCCGCGTGAGAGAGAAAGGCACAGGCCGTCGTCGCAGACGGGAAGTTGTGGCCGGCGCGGGCGCGGCGGCCGGCGAGTCATCCCCGGCAGGGTCCCGGGCGGTCATTCCGCACCCAGTCAGCCCATTGGTCAGTTCCGCCATGCCGCCTTCATCCCCCATTCCAACGCCCCATTTCACGCCCTTTCCAATAAAGGTGGATAAAGGTCAATGAAGGTCAATGAAGGTCAATGAAGGTTAATGAAGCAAGTTTTTATGAGTCGAAATGGCATTTCTGGCAAAAAGCCACCGGGGTATCGGAGTCTTGCGAAGACGGGCAAATTTTGCCGCCCATCATCCTGTCCGCCGACCTTTCCGCCGAAGCCCAGCGAAAGCGGAAGCCTTGGCGAAAGCCGATCCATCGTCTCCTCGCCCCAAGCCAATCCAGCCCTATCGTGCCTAATCGTGCCTAATCGTGCTATTTTGTCGGTTGGCTTGGGGTTTCAAGACGGCACAGAATAGCCAAATCAATACTAAACAAGTAGAAATTCCACACGCAACAATGCTGTCTCCCCGCCAATCCACATCTCCCCCACTCCATCATCCCGCCGGGGCCGCAGCCGGGTTTGACAACCCGCCCGTCTGGCTTATGGTGTAGCGGACTTGAGTTTGTCTGATTATGGATGCAACGACCGATACCATTGAGAGCTTTGTCAATTCGGAGTACAAGTATGGCTTTGTCAGCGATATTGAAACCGATGCCTTCGCGCCCGGCTTGAGCGAGGACACGGTGCGCCGCATTTCCAAGATCAAGGGCGAACCGGATTTCCTGATGGAATGGCGCCTGAAGGCTTACCGGCACTGGAAAACGATGACTGAGCCGCACTGGCCGAACGTCCAATATCCGCCGATTGATTATCAGGCCTATATCTATTACGCGGCGGCCAAGGAGAAGAAGAAGCTCGGCAGCCTGGACGAGGTGGACCCGGAAATCCGCCGGGAATTTGAGAAACTCGGCATTTCGCTGGACGAGCAAAAGCGCCTTTCCAACGTGGCGGTGGACGCGGTGCTGGACAGCGTTTCGGTGGCCACAACGTTCCGGGAGGAACTGGGGAGGCAGGGGATTATTTTCTGCTCGTTCTCGGAGGCGGTGAAGAATCATCCCGACCTGGTGCGCAAGTATCTGGGCACGGTGGTGCCGGCGAATGACAATTACTTCGCGGCGCTCAATTCCGCCGTGTTCAGCGACGGCTCGTTCTGCTACATTCCCAAAGGGGTGCGGTGCCCGATGGAGCTGTCCACTTATTTCCGCATCAACACGGCGGGGAGCGGGCAGTTCGAGCGTACGCTTCTGATTGCCGACGAGGGCAGCCAGGTGAGCTATCTGGAAGGCTGCACGGCCCCAATGCGCGACACCAACCAGCTGCACGCGGCGGTCGTGGAACTGATCGCGATGGAGAATGCCAGCATCAAGTACTCCACCGTGCAGAACTGGTATCCGGGCGACAAGGACGGCAAGGGCGGCATATACAATTTCGTGACCAAGCGGGGCAAGTGCGCCGGGGCAAATTCCAAAATATCCTGGACACAGGTGGAGACCGGTTCGGCCATCACGTGGAAATATCCCAGCTGCATCCTGCTGGGCGACAATTCATCGGGCGAGTTTTATTCCGTTGCGGTGACGAATCACAAGCAGCAGGCGGATACGGGGACGAAAATGGTGCATATCGGCAAGAACACCCGCAGCACAATAGTGTCCAAGGGGATTTCGGCGGGCCGCGGGCAGAACAGCTATCGGGGGCAGGTGAAAATCCTCAAGAGCGCGACCAACGCGCGCAATTATTCGCAGTGCGATTCGCTGCTAATGGGGGACCGCTGCGGGGCGCACACTTTTCCGTATGTGGAGGTCAGGAACAGTACGTCCACGGTCGAGCACGAGGCCTGCACTTCCAAGATTGGCGAGGACCAGATTTTCTATTGCAACCAGCGGGGCATTTCCACGCAGGACGCCGTCAACATGATTGTCAACGGATACTGCAAGGAGGTGTTCAAGCAGTTGCCCATGGAATTCGCCGTGGAAGCGCAGAAACTGCTGGGGGTGAGCCTTGAAGGCAGCGTGGGATGAGCCGGGCGTTTTTATCCAGCGTAGTGCAGACTTCCAAGTCTGCCGTGTCGCGGGTTTCCAAACCCGCCACCGTTGCATTGGCGAATTCGCGGTTAATGAAAACCATTGGACAATAGATTATTACAAGACATGGCACTATTAGACATTCGCAATTTGTCGGCGCGCGTGGAAGGCAGGCAGATACTCAAAGATCTCAGTCTGTCGCTCAACGCCGGGGAGGTCCACGCCATCATGGGCCCCAACGGCAGCGGCAAAAGCACGCTCGCCTCGGTCCTCGCCGGGCGCAGTGAATATGAGGTCACCGCCGGCACCGTGGTGTTCCAGGGCGCCGATCTGCTGGCCATGCAGCCCGAGGAGCGCGCTCGCGCGGGAGTGTTCCTGGCTTTCCAGTATCCGGTCGAGATTCCCGGTGTCAACAGCACTTACTTTCTCCGCGCCGCCCTCAACGAATGCCGTAAGTCGCGCGGCGAGCCGGAACTGGCCCCCATGGAGTTTCTCAAGCTGGTCAAGGCGAAGAGCAAAATCCTCGAACTGGACCCCGCCCTGCTGAACCGCCCGGTCAACGAGGGCTTTTCCGGCGGCGAAAAGAAGCGCAACGAGATTTTCCAGATGGCCGTGCTCGAACCCAGGCTGGCGATCCTGGATGAAACCGATTCGGGGCTGGACATTGACGCGTTGCAAGCGGTCGCCGCCGGTGTCAATAAATTGCGCCGCCCGGACAACGCCGCGCTGGTCATCACCCATTATCAGCGGCTCCTCAATTACATCGTGCCCGACTTCGTCCATGTGCTCGTGGATGGTCGGATCGTGCTCTCCGGCGGCAAGGAACTCGCCCTGACCCTGGAAGCGCGCGGCTATGATTGGGTGACGGATCAAACCGCGGCCGTGGCGGATGTGAAATCATGACTGCCGCCGTGGACCCATCCAAAGACGTCGCAGCTCCCGCGTTGCGCGCCGATCCCGCAGACGCGCATCAACCGCGCCCGACGATGAGCATGGCCCAGATGCTGGCGGCTTTCCGTGATGCCGGGACGGACGCGGTTCCGGGCTGGCTCAAACAAAGGCGGGTGGCCGCCCTGGCTCGCGCCGTGGAGGTTGGTTTTCCGACAACGTCGGACGAGGAGTGGCGCTTCACGCCCATCACCCCGCTGTTGGAACTTCCGCTGCACCCCGCCCAGCCGCCGGCGCACCGGTTGACTGCCGGGGAGATTGCGCCTCTGACTTTCGGTCTGGAAGCCTGCCGCCTTGTTTTTGTGGACGGTTATTTTTGCGGGGAACTTTCCTCGCTGCCCGCGCCGGGCGGGGATCTTCGGGCCGTGAGCCTGCGGGCGGCGCTGGCCGGCGGCGCGCCGGAACTCGAAGCGCACCTGACCCGGGTTGCCGGCGACGAGGCGCTGGTTTTTACGGCCTTGAACACAGCGTTCTTCCGGGACGGCGCGCTGGTCGTCGCGGCCCCTGGGAAAGCCATCGCGCAGCCGGTGCATTTGCTTTTCATCGCGACCGCGGGCGAAACGGGAGCGGCGGCTCACGTGCGCAATTTGATTGTGGCCGGAGCGGGCAGCGAAGTGAAAATTCTGGAGACTTACGTGAGCCTTTCCGACGCTCCGCATTTTACCAACACAGTCACCGAACTGGTGCTGGGCGCGGAGGCGCGGGTGGAACACTGCAAAATCCAAGAGGAGAATCATCGCGCCGTTCACATCGCCGACGTGCAGGCGCGGCAGGATCGGGGCAGCCATTGGACTTCGCATTCGGTTTCGACCGGCGCGAAACTGGCCCGGCATCAGATTCAGACGCTTTTCGACGGTGAAGCCGGCGTCTGCATTCTCAACGGCCTCTATCTGGCGCGGGGCGGGCAACTGGCCGATTACCACACGGTGGTGGATCACGCCAAGCCGCGTTGCGAAAGCCACGAATTCTACCACGGCATTTTGTCCGGGAACGCCCACGGCGTTTTCAATGGCAAAATCTTCGTCCGCCAGGACGCCCAGAAAACCAACGCCAAGCAGAACAACCGCAACCTCCTCCTCTCCGACGACGCGGTTGTCAATACTAAACCACAACTGGAGATTTTCGCCGACGACGTCAAATGCACCCACGGCGCCACCGTCGGCCAGATGGACGGCGAGGCGCTGTTTTATCTGCGTTCGCGCGGGATCGGGCTGGAGCAGGCACGGCAAATGATGATCCGCGCCTTCGCTAGCGATGTGGTGGACCGCATCCCCCTGGAACCGGTGCGCGCGCACCTCAACCATAAGTTGACAGAGCGATTCAAGGACAAACCGTGAGCGACGACTTGGACGATCTTTACCAGGAAGTGATTCTGGATCACAACCGGAATCCACGCAATTTCCGCGCCCTGCCGGACGCCAACCGCTTGGCCGAAGGCGACAATCCCCTTTGTGGCGATCATTACACCGTCTTTCTCAAGCTGGACAACGGCGTGATCCGGGACGTGAGTTTTCAGGGCGCGGGCTGCGCGATTTCCAAGGCCTCGGCCTCGCTGATGACCGAGCAACTCAAAGGCAAAACCGCGGCCGAGGCGCGGAGTTTTTTTTCTCAATTCCAGCGGATGCTCGCCAACGGCACGGCGGGCGAAGACGAGGACGCGATGGGCAGCCTGTGCGCGCTGGGCGGCGTGCATAAATTCCCCATGCGCGTCAAATGCGCGGTTCTTTCTTGGCACGCCATGCTGGCTGCGCTGGACGGCGAAGCCGTCGTATCCACCGAACAATCCCCAAGGGATTGAATCATCCAGCCCAGGGTTGGCCGATTCAAAGAGGCCTACCCTGGGTGGCTGCGTTGAAGTATCCCAACCCTGAAAGGGTTGAATCTCAACGCCTTATGAATCCTCGCTCCATAGCACGAAAAGCGCCGAAGAGTCTATTTCGCGGAATAGGTGTACAGCGTCTCGCTTTTGAATGTCTCGCCCGGTCTCAGAACTATCGAGGGGAAATTAGTGTGATGGATGGAGTCGGGGAAATGCTGCGTCTCCAGGCAAAAGGCGTTGCGGCCCCCGGTGTACAGTTGCACCCCCGGCTGGGTCGTGCGCAATTCCAGGATCCGCCCGCTCTTGGTATCCGTTACCCGGGCTGCCAGCACCAGCGAGTTGCCACCGCCGTTGATGACAAAGTTATGGTCGTAAGTGCGCAACTGGCTCGTGCGCGCCGTCAGCGACGTCGGCGTCGTGAAATCCAACGGTGTGTTGGTGACGCTGGCAATCTCGCCAGTCGGGAGCAGCGACGCGTCCGCCGCCGTGTAGTGATCGGCCGCCAGCCACAACTGCTGCGCCGACAAATCGCCCCCCCCGGAAAGATTATAATATCCGTGATTGGTCAGATTCACAATCGTCGCCTTGTCGGTGGTCGCTTCGTAGTCCAGACGCAGTTCGTTGTCATCCGTCACGGTGAAAGTGACGTGAACCGTCAATGTTCCAGGGAACCCGTTCTCGCCGTCCTTGCTGACATAAGTGAAACGAACGGAAGCCGAATTCGTCTGGACCGGGAGCGCCTCTCCCTGCCAGACCTTGGAGGAGAAACTCGAGTTGCCGCCGTGAAGCGTGTTGGCTCCGTTGTTTGCCTCAAGTTTGTATTCCACCCCATCCAGGGTGAACCGGGCGCCGGCGATCCGGTTGGCCACGCGGCCAATGGTGGCCGCCGCGGTCTGGAACCTCTGAATCTGGTCAAACGTCTTGACGCCGAGCACCACGTTGGTCACCGCGCCGTTCCGGTCGGGAACATCCACCTCGGTGATCGTCGCGCCATAGCTCATGACCTTGACGGTCATTCCATGGGCGTTGCGGAGGGTGAACTGTTTGACAGTCGCGCCGTCGGCCGCTTTGCCGAATTCGCTTTCTTCAATACGGGTCAGTGTTTGGGCGCGCGCGCAAGCGGGCGCGGCGAGCATGGCCACGAGGGCGCAAATCGAATACAATTTTTGCGGTTTCATTGCCCGCTTGATAAATGCCCGGCGGATAGGATGCAAGCCAAAACTCGACCGGCCAGAATCCTACCACGCCACCGCGACGGTGAGTTTCTTGCCGTATTTGTTGGTGTAGTGGAGATGCTTGTGGGCGGCGCCGTATTCGTGGACGAGACGGGTGATCTTCACGTCGAAGCAGCAGTATTCGGCGATTTCCAGCATCTTGCCTTCGCGGAACCAGCGGATAGCCTGCAAGCCCTCGCTGGTTTTTTCCACCCCCAGGGTGCTCTGCGCGATGGAGTCCAGGGAAAGCCGGTGCCGCAGAGTCTTCTCCAGCTCCACCAGCATGTCCAGCGAGCGGAGCTGGCTGGGATCGAAGAGGGGATTGTGTCCGGACAGCACCTCATAATCGAAGCGGATGGAGTTGAAGCCGACGACCAGATCGGCCCGGCGCAATTCCTCGATCAGGGCGTTGACCTGGGGTTCGCCGTAGATTTTGTATTCGGAGCGGGCGGTGCTGAAGGTCACGCCGACGCTCATGCGCATGTCGCGGATGTTGTTCCAGCCGCCCACCTCGTCGGCGGACTTCTGCGTTTCCAAATCAAAATAGACGATGTTGTTGCTCATCAAGCAGAACGATGGCCGGGTACATACCCGATCGGATTTCCATTAGCCAGCGCGAAGTCCTGGTTGGTAGGATCCCGACAAGTCGGGACCCTGCCGGCGATGAGGTTTTCGCTTTTGCCGGGGCGGCAATGGCGCTATCCTCCGGGCATGTTCAAGAAAGCGATCTCGGTGTTCGGCCCGGTGGCGATGGTTATCGCGCTGGTTCTGTTTTTTGGGGCGTTTTCGCGCACGGGCGGTCTTTTCAGGCGGCCTGTCATGCCCGGGGGAGGCGTTCTTTTGCGGCAGGTGCAGACCAATTCGGAGTTGGTGACTGTCAAGTATGTCCTGGAGAAGATCGTGGATGTGAAGGATGTCAAATGGAACGGGGGAAACCGCGTGCTCCTGGTCGTCCGCGGGGAAGTCAAGGCGGGGGTTGATTTCGACAAGCTGGAGTCCACCGACATCCAGATCGCCGGCAGGAAGATCGCGGTCAATCTGCCTGTACCCACCGTCACGGGCACCCATCTGGATGACCGGCAAACCAGAATCTACGAGGCTGCCACCGGGAGCTTTCGGGCGTTCGACAAGGACTTGGAGCAGTCGGTCCGGCAGCAGGCTGTGGATGAGTTGCGCCAACTCGCCCTGGACAGCGAGATTCTGATGGATGCCCAAGACCGCGCGAAGGCGCAATTGACGGCGCTTTTCATGCAGGCGGGCTTCACGGAGGTTGAGATTCATACGCGGTAAGCCGCAAATGCCGCTTGGCAACGGGGCTTGGTTTTGATTAGCTGTGGCGCGTTTGATGAAGTTCCCTTTTCCGAATGTGGTTGTTCTGCCGGCTCTTCTTGCGAGCCTGGCATGTCAAGCACAACAAGGACCGCCCGATATGATCGGCGCCAACGCGGACTCCTCCTCGCACACGGTGGGCGATAATACATACTTCAGCAACGGCATCCTCGCCAGCAACCAAAACTACCTCGTCTCCGCCGACTCGGCCGTGGCGAACAATCTGACGGGCGAAATCGAGGCCGAGGGCGACGTGGTAATAGTGGATCACGGCCTGCTTTGGCGCGGCACCAATGCCGTGTATAATTTCAATACCGGCGAGGTCCGCGCCCGCGGGTTCAAAACCGCCGAACTGCCCTTCGACATTTCCGGCGATTCCATGATCGGCAATGCCACAAACGACGTCTATGTGACCTTCCATTCCACTGTCACCACTGACGACGTGGACAAACCGGTCTATAAAATCCGCGCCCGCTCCATCGTGATCGTGCCCGGCAAGTACTTCGAGGCGCACGACGCGACGCTCTATTTGGGGCCGGTGCCGGTTTTTTATTGGCCTTACTACCACCGCACCCTGGGAAAGCATCCCGACAATTTTGAGTTCGTGCCCGGAGACCGCGGCAGCTATGGCGCGTTCATTTTGGGCGCCTTCAATTGGTACGGGAACAGCAACGTGGACGGGACGATTCATCTGGATGAACGGTCCAAGCGCGGCCTGGCGGCCGGACCGGATCTGGTGTTCCATCTGGGCGATTACGGCCACGCGACGTTCCGCTATTACTACGCTGACGACCATGACCCGGAAGCGGACGGGATTCCGGTGCCGCACCTGGGCGAGAGCCGACAGCGGATGAGTTTTGCCTACCTCAGCCCGCCGGAGACCAATTTTTCGGCCAAGATCATCGCCAATTACCAGAGCGATCCGCTCGTCATCCGCGACTTCTTCGAGGGCGAATACCGCGGCAATGTCGAACCGGCCTCGTTCGCGGAAGCCAATCAACTTTGGCCCAACTTCACTCTGGACGTGATGGCCCAGCCGCGGCTGGTGAACTTCTTTGAGACCACCGAACGGCTGCCCGACGTGCGGCTCACCGGCTTGGACCAGCAGGTCGGCGCCACGCCCTTGTTTTATCAGAGCGAATCCTCCATCGGCTATTTCCGGCGCGATTTTTCCGACACGAACATCCCCCCCAATACCAACTACTCCGCCACCCGCGCCGACACCTTTCAGCAACTCACCCTGCCGGAGACTTTCTTCGGTTGGCTCACCGTCACCCCCCGTGTGGGCGGGCGTTTTACCTGGTACAGCGCCGTCGAAGGCGTGACCACGCCAACCAACGCGCAAAGCCGGGGCGTCTTCAACACGGGCGTGGATTTCTCGCTGAAGGCCTCCCGGCTTTACGCGGACACGGACAGTTCATTTTGGGATTTGCATGGAGTGCGCCACATCGTTGAGCCGGACATCAACTATGCCTACGTTCCGGCCCCCTCGCGTTCCCCGTCGCAACTGCCGCAATTCGACACCGAACTGCCCGGCCTTCGCCTGTTGCCGATGGAATACCCGGATTACAATTCGATTGATTCGATTGGCAAGCAGAACTTCATCCGCCTCACCCTGCGCAACATTCTCCAGACCCGGCGCGAGGCCGGCCTGTCGGATTTTGTCAACTGGGCGGTCTATACGGATTGGAACCTCACCCCCGGCACCAACCACACGGTGTCCGATCTTTATTCCGACTTGAACCTGCGGCCCCGCAATTGGATCGCCTTCAATTCCTCCACCCGTTATGACATGCCCGACCATCGCTGGCGGGACACGATCAACAGCCTGACCATCACCCCCAACAGCACGTGGAGCGTCGCCCTGAGCTACCGTTACCTGATAAACAACGACCCTGAATTCCTGACCGCTCCCGGCCAGACATTGCCCGGTCATAATTTGGTCGGCTTCAGCGCGCGCTACCGGCTGAACGAAAACTGGGGCGTTCACATCGCCGAGCGTTACGAAGCCGCGAACGGCAGCCTCCAGGAGCAGGACTACGTCCTCTATCGCGACCTGCGCAGTTGGACAGCGGCCCTGAATTTCAGCGTCATTGAAGGCCCGGCGCAGCCCACCGACTTCACCGTGGGTATCACCCTCTCCCTCAAGGCATTCCCCCGGTTCCCGCTCAACTCCGACACCGACCGTCCCCGGAGCCTTGTCCGCACCTCATCGGTCGCGGATTCCGAATATTATTGACGCGGATATGCGCCTCGCTCGCGCGTTGCCAGGCGCCAAAATCCCTTCGCCATATTGCGATTGTTATTTCGTAACGACCCCTTAGGGTGTTGCCATGTTCAGGCCCTGCATTGATCTGCATGAGGGGAATGTCAAACAAATTGTCGGCGGCACGCTTAGCGGCGATCCGGCGGCGCTGCGGACGAATTTTGTCTCAGACCGGCCCGCGCGCTGGTTCGCGGAGCTGTACCGGCGGGATGATCTGCGCGGCGGGCACGTCATCATGCTCGGACCGGGCAATGAAGCGGCGGCGCGGGAGGCGCTGGCGGCGTTTCCCGGCGGATTGCAGATTGGCGGCGGCATCACTGCCGCGAACGCCCGGTCTTTCCTGGAGGCGGGGGCATCGCATGTGCTGGTAACATCGTGGATTTTTCGGGAAGGCCGGCTGGACGGGCAGCGGTTGCGGGAGTTGTCGGCGGCGGTGGGAAAAGAAAGGCTGGCGTTGGATTTGAGCTGCCGGCGCAGGGATGGGGATTATTTTGTGGTGACGGACCGCTGGCAGAAATTCACCGAATTGAAAGTGGAGGAGGGGACGTTGCGGGAGATGGCGCGGTGGTGCGACGAATTCCTGGTCCATGCGGCGGACGTGGAAGGGCTTTGCCGCGGTGTGGACTTGGAGCTGGTGGAACGACTGGGCCGGGGGTCGCCGATTCCGGTGACTTACGCGGGCGGGGCCAAGGCGTTGCGGGATTTGGAGGACGTGGAACGGGCGGGCGCGGGCCGGGTGGACCTGACCATCGGCTCCGCGCTGGATATTTTTGGGGGGAGCGGCGTGCGGTATGAGGATGCGGTGGCGTTCAACCGGGCGCGGCGGAAAGTGATGTGAGTCTATAATTGGATAATCAACAATCGTCATGAGCTTCAACGTTTTGATCGCACCGGATAAATTCAAAGGCACGCTTTCCGCGCGCGCCGCCGCCAACGCGATGGCCCGGGGGTGGCGGCAGGCGCGCCCGGCGGACCGGGTGATGCCGTTTCCCATCAGCGACGGTGGAGACGGTTTTGGCGAATTGGTGGGGGCCAGCCTCGGCGCCGAAATCGAAACAGTCCGCACGGTGGACGCCGCGCACCAGCCATGTGCGGCCGAGTGGTGGTGGGAACCCAAGTCGCGCACGGCGATCCTTGAAGCCGCCCGGGTGAACGGCCTGTCCCGGTTGCCGGCGGGCAGGCACCACCCGTTTGAACTGGACACTTTTGGTTTGGGGGCGGTGTTGACTGCGGCGTGCGAGACGGGCGCCCGCCTTTGCCTCATCGGCATCGGAGGCAGCGCGACGAATGACGGGGGATTCGGCATGGCCCGCGCGCTGGGCTGGAGTTTTTTCGATGAGCGCGGGGCAACGATCCAGCGCTGGACTGAATTGCATTCGCTGTCCCGCGTCCAGCCGCCGCAAACTGCCGCATGGCCGAAGGAAATTCTGGTCGCAGTGGACGTGCGGAATCCGCTTCTGGGGCCATCTGGCTGCTGTCGTGTTTACGGACCTCAAAAAGGTCTGCGCGAAGAGGATTTCGATTTGGCGGAACGGTGTCTTGCCCGATTGGCGGAGGTGGTGGAATGTCAATTACATTGCAAGACAGCGGAGGAGCCGGGCGCAGGCGCGTCCGGCGGACTCGGCTTCGGCCTGCGCAGCTTCTTGGGGGCGCGTCTGGCGCCGGGGTTTGGCCTGTTCGCCGGCCACACCGGACTGAAGGAACGTCTGTCGGCGGCGGACCTCGTTGTCACCGGCGAAGGCGCGATTGACAGTTCCACATTCATGGGCAAGGGAGTGGGTGAACTGGCGGTTTTGTGCCGCGAGTCAAAGACGCCCTGCCTGTGTTTGGGAGGCGCTGTGCTGGACCGCGCCGCTGCCGCCCAATTCTTCACTCGGGCCTATGCGCTGACACCCGATCTGACGGACCGGGAGAATGCTCTTGCCAATGCCGGGGAATGGCTTGCCCGTCTGGCAGCGCGCGCGGCCGGCGCATGGCAGGATTCGTAACCTTGGGACTCGAGACCCATCTTTCATTTTCGACCGGTTTTGGCCTTGCGGAAGGAGCCGGCAAAGTGTTTTATTCCCTTGTGCAGATTGGTTCGTGAAAACCGTGAGAGCAGAACTCAAAAGGCCGTGGATGCTGGCAGATTGGCTGCCCGACATGGATTTGAACCATGACAAACAGATCCAGAGTCTGTTGTGCTACCGTTACACCATCGGGCATGGCAACGGGGTGAGATTAAATCATCCAGCGATAGAGTCAAGGAATTGCGGAGTGCGGAGTGCGGATTGCGAGTTTTTTCGGAATGCGGCCTTCGCAACCATGCAATCCCCAATCCGCAATCCGCAATCCGCAATCCGCAATTGAATCATGCCCCAGGAATACCGTCTCATCTTAAAAAACGTGGATGTCCCAGGCTATACGCAGGACATGGACTGCTATTTGCGCCACGGCGGGTATGAGGCGCTGAAGAAGGCCTTCGCTCTGACCCCCAGGGTTTTGCCCGACGGCAAGAAGGTCTCCCCCCAGGAACAGATTCGCGAAGAGGTCAAGGCCGCCGGCTTGCGCGGGCGCGGCGGCGCGGGGTTTTCCTGCGGGATGAAGTGGTCGTTCGTGAACCTCAGCGGCGCCAAGCCCAATTACCTCATCTGCAACGCCGACGAGTCCGAACCGGGCACGTTCAAGGACCGGCAGATTCTGCACAAGGACCCGCACCAATTGTTGGAGGGGATGATCATTGGCTGTTATGCGAACAACGTTCATCTGGCCTACATTTATATCCGGGGCGAAATGCCTGCCGCCGCGCGTCTTCTCAAGACCGTGCTGGCGGAGGCGCGCGCCCGGAATTTCCTGGGCAAAAACATCCTCGGCAGCGGGTATGATTTGGAGATTTACGTTCATCGCGGGGCGGGGGCCTATATCTGCGGCGAGGAAACCGGCCTGATCGAGTCGCTCGAAGGCAAACGCGCCTACCCGCGCATCAAGCCGCCGTATTTCCCGGCGATCCTGGGTCTTTACCAGTGTCCGACCATCGTCAACAATGTCGAGACCCTCGCGGCGGTCAAACACATTATCCTGATGGGCGCCGCCGCATACGCCAAGCTCGGCACCCCCAACAACACCGGCACCCGCATCGTCAGCATCAGCGGCCATGTCCGGAAGCCCGGCTATTACGAAATCGAAGTCGGCAAAGCGACTCTGGGGGAATTGATTTTCCACGAAAATTTCGGCGGCGGGCTGCGCGAAGGGCGGAAGCTCAAGGCCGTCATTCCCGGCGGCTCCTCCGCCAAGGTCTTCAAGGCGGGCCAGAAATTCAAGCTCAAGAAACCGGCCGCCGGCGGCCCCGTGACGGCGGAGGTGGACTTGCTGGATTTGCCATACGATTTCGATTCGATACAAAGCGCCGGCAGCATGTCCGGCTCGGGCGCAATCATTGTGATGGACGACACGACGGACATAGTGGCCGCGCTGGCCAATTTGGCCGAATTCTACGCGCACGAAAGCTGCGGCCAATGCACGCCATGCCGGGAAGGTTCGCTTTGGTTGAGCAAGGCCCTGCACCGCCTGACGCACGGCGGGGGCCGGCCGGAGGACGCCGCGTATCTTTTGCACATCGCCCAGAACATCCAGGGCCGCACCATCTGCGCTTTGGGAGAAGCTTGCGCGTGGCCCGTGTTGAGTTTTGTCAGCCAATTCCGCGATGAATTTGAGGCCCGCGCGGCGGCAGGCCGACACGCGGCCTCCGGCGGAGGCGCGGCGGCGAACATGAAAATTGCCGCCAGCCTGCAATCGTGACAAGTTGATGAGTATTTATGAGCACAACCGCACAAAAGGTCTGCATTGAAGCGTTGAGCCTGCCGCAAAGGTCGCGCGCGGAAATAGCGGAGACACTTTTGTCGAGTCTCGACGAAGAAATGGACGCCGGTTCGGAGCGCGCCTGGAAACTGGAGATACGCCGCCGCCGGCGGGAAATCCGCGAAGGCAAAACCAAGCTGATCACGGCGGACGAGGTGATGCGCTCCGCGCTCCGCGCCCTCCTGGCAGGAGACGAGGACGAAATGTTGTACATGCTGAAAATAGGCATGAAAAGCCAGGAACACGGGACTTTCGGGCGGAAACGGAGGCCCAAATAACCCAGTGATATGCCTAAGCTCTATGAATATCTTGGCATTGTAATTTATTTTTATTCCAATGAACTCGAGCCAATACATGTCCATGGCCGCCATGCGGGGCGTCAAAGCCGCGCCGAAGTCTTTCTGGAAAACGGCCGCGTCGTTCGCGTTGAGATTGGAGACGTTCCTGGCAAGCGACCATTGGAAGCTAACAAGCTTAAGGACTTCCGGGAATTCGTTGAAGCGAAATCCGGAGAGATTGTGCAGCGATGGACAGACTTTTTTGAGCATAATGTGCGGGCCAAGCCCGAGATCATAACAAGGAGAATCAAATGAAAACGACGGTGACAGAGTACCTCGAAATCGTGGAAGCGACATTCGTTTCAGACTACAAAATCCGTCTTGTCTTCAACGATGAATCGCAGCGCGTGGTTGATTTCGGGCCGTTCCTCAAGAAGGCGCGCAACCCGGATACAACGGACTATCTTGACTTGAAGAAGTTCAGGGAATTCCGAATCGAGGATGGCGATCTCATCTGGGGTGATTTCCAAATGATATTCCCAATCACGGATTTGCATCGCGGGGCAATTTGAGATGTCAACTATAACTACAACCGAATCCAAACCCGCCCCGCCGCCGGTCGAGACGATCAAGATCAAGGTGGACGGCCGGGAGATCCAGGCACCGAAAACGATGCCGGACTGGCAGGGCAAACCGCAGCCCACCACAATGCTGCAGGCCTGCAAACTGGCCGGTGTGGACATCCCCCACTATTGCTATCATTCCAAACTCCCCATCGCCGGCAATTGCCGCATGTGCCTGGTCGAATTCGGCACTCCCGCCATCGGCCCGGACCGCAAGCCGGTGCTCAACCCGGACGGCACGCCCAAGATCATCCGCTCCGTGCTCCCCTACGAACCCGGCACCCCGCGCGGCGCCATCGCCTGCGCCACGCCCATTTCGCCCGGGATGGAGATTTTTCCCAGCTCGCCCGCCACCCGGCAAATGCGCGAGGCGGTGCTCGAATCGCTGCTCATCAACCATCCTCTGGACTGTCCGATATGCGACCAGGCTGGCGAATGCAAATTGCAGGAATATTCGGTGGAATACGGCCAGGCGGCCAGCCGGTTTGTGGAGGAAAAAGTCCACAAGCCAAAGCAGGTGGATCTCGGCCCGCGCATTGTGCTGGACGACGAGCGCTGTATCCTCTGCTCCCGCTGCATCCGGTTCACCCGTGACATTGCCGGCGACGACGCGCTTGGTTTCACGGAACGCGGCAGCCACACAACCCTCACCCGCTTTCCAGGCAAGAAATTCGACAACAATTACACGCTCAATACGGTGGATATTTGCCCTGTCGGCGCGCTGACCTCCAAGGATTTCCGCTTTCGAATGCGCGTCTGGTTCCTCAAGGAAACCAAGAGCCTCTGCGCCAGTTGCGCCACGGGCTGCAACATCGTCATCGGCTCGCGCGAAGAGACGGTGTATCGCTTCGAGCCGCGCGAGAACGACGCCGTCAACTCCTGCTGGATGTGCGACTACGGCCGGCTCAATTACAAATGGATCAACCGCGAAGACCGGCTTGACCGGGTGCAGGGCACCAAGATTACCGCTCAATCCTCCGAAGACGCCTGGGCCGGTGCGTTGGGCAAAATCGGCAGCCTTTTGGCCGGCGCGCCAGCCGGGTCCGCCGCCATCATCGCCTCCGCCCGCCAAACCAACGAAGAGCTGTATCTATTGAAAAAACTCGCCGCCAAACTCGGCGCTCTCACCGATTCGGTCCCGCGCCCCGGCGAATCGGACGCCCTCTTGCTCAATGCCGACCGCAATCCCAACAGCGCCGGGGCCAAGCTGACGGGCATCACGCCTCCGGCGATGGGTTCCAACCTCCCAAAAATCGCGGCAGCCATCCGCAGCGGGAGCATCAAGACGTTGATTGTTTTCGGCGAAGATGTTACCAAACACGGCATCGGCGGCGATTTGCTGGACCGGCTGGAGACGCTCATCGTGAGCGACATTCTGCCCAACGCCACGACCGGGCGGGCGCATTATTTATTGCCCGGCTGCGCGCCAGCGGAAAAGCGCGGCAGCTTCGTCAATGCCAAAGGGCGGGTGCAGCGGTTCACTCAGGCCATCCAGCCCAAAGGCCAGGCGCGCGCCGAATGGGAATTCTTACACGAACTGGCGCGCGGCCTGTGCGGTTTGGAAGCCGTGACCGGCATGGAAGGCCTTTTCAACCAAATGGCCGCCGAAGTCCCCGCCTTTCGCGGCCTGACTTGGGCGGCGTTGGGGGATTTGGGCGCGAACGCAGTTGTGTGACAAATTGAAATGACGTGTGACCGGCTGGATAAACAGTTTAATTGACAGCTCAAGCGCCTGGTTAGACCACTTGACGGCGGACCAGCAATTCGTCCTCTTTAGCGCCATCAAGGTGGTCGGCGCCTTTTGTGTCGTCATGCCCATCGTCGCCTACGCCGTCCTGGCGGAACGCAAGGTCTCCGCAGCCATCCAGGACCGGCACGGTCCCAATCGCGTCGGCTGGTTCGGCATCTGGCAACCGGTGGCCGACGGCGTGAAAGCCTTCCTGAAGGAGGATTTTACGCCGGGGCACGTCCGCAAGGCCTATTTCTGGCTCGCCCCGATGATTGTGATGATTCCCTCGCTGCTGGTCATGGCCGTGATCCCGTTCGGGTCGAAGATCGGCGGCCAAAGGATGGTCATCGCCAATCTGAACGTCGGCATTCTCTACACCTTCGGCATCGTTTCGCTCGGCGTCTATGGGATTGTCCTCGCCGGCTACGCTTCCAATTCCAAGTATCCGTTCCTGGGTGGAATCCGTTCCAGCGCCCAAATGATTTCCTACGAAATCGCGATGGGCATGTCGGTCATCCCGGTGTTTTTGTGGGTGGGCAACTTGAACTTGGGCCAGGTGGTTCTCTATCAGGCCGATAATGGCTGGCTGATCTGGCACGCCCCGGTGTCGTTCGTGATCTTCTTCATCGCCTCCTTCGCCGAAACCAACCGGCTGCCCTTCGACCTGCCGGAATCGGAGCAGGAACTGGTGGCCGGCTACAATACCGAGTACAGCTCGATGAAATTCGCGCTGTTCTTCATGGGCGAATATGCCAACATGATCGCTGTATCGGCCATGATGGTCACGCTGTTTTTGGGTGGCTGGACGCTGCCTTTCCCCGGCTTGCACTCGGTCGCCGGCGACTCGCAGATCCTTCTGGGCGTGTTCCACATCGTCGTGTTTTTGGCGAAGGTTATTTTCTTGATGGGGATATTCATCTGGGTGCGCTGGATCTGGCCGCGCTTCCGATACGATCAATTGATGGATTTGGGCTGGCGCGTCTTTATTCCGCTGGCGCTGGCCAACATTGTGGCAACCGCGGTCTGGCTCTGGATCATTCATTAGGAACGGCGCGAACTTGAAATGAAATGACTGTCAAACGAAACAAATTGAATTTTCTGGAGCGCCTCTACGTGCCGGCGGTCCTGGGCGGCTTCAAGGTGAGCATCAGTCACTTCTTCAGGAAGAAAGTGACGCTGCAGTATCCCGAGGAAAAATGGACCGTTCCCGAAGGCTACCGGGGCGCGCCCTACCTTGTGAAGGACCCGGACGGCCGCACCAAATGCGTCTCCTGCCAGCTTTGCGAATTTATTTGTCCCCCCAAGGCCATAAGCATCACGCCGCCCGGCCCAGCCGGTTCTCCGGAGGCGGGCAACGTTGAAAAAGCGCCCAAAGAATTCAAGATAGACATGCTCCGCTGTATTTTCTGCGGCTTTTGCCAGGAAGTTTGCCCCGAGGAGGCCATTTTCCTGATGAAAGACTATTCGCTGACCGGCCTAAGTCGCGAGGAGATGGTCTATGACGAGAAGAAGCTGCTGGCAATGGGCGGGGTCCAGCAGGACCAAATCTGGAAGTGGAAACACAAATAGGAATGCAAGACGTTTTCTTTTATATTTTTGCGGCAATGACGCTCTTGTGCGGCGCGCTGGTCGTCGCCAATCCGGTCAGCCGGAGCCCTGTTACCAGCGCCATGTTCCTGGTCCTGACCATTATTTCCCTGGCCGGCCTTTTTGTCTTGCTGCACGCCTTCTTTCTCGCGGCGGTGCAGGTGCTCGTCTATGCCGGCGCGGTCATCGTCCTATTCCTGTTTGTCATCATGCTGCTGGATTTGAAGGAAGAGGAGCGGCGCCGAATCCGGCTCGTGATGGCAGTGCCCGCGGTTCTGGCAGTCGGGACCATCGCGGCAATCATGGTCCGCACGATCCGGCTGGCTTACTCCGCTGGCGCGCCGGCTGCGGGGCCTGTGGAGGGTTCGCCCGTCGCTCTGGGCCGCTTGCTCTTCACCGGTTTCGCGCTGCCCTTTGAACTGGTTTCATTGCTCCTGCTGGTGGCGATGATCGGGGCCATTCTCCTCAGCAGAAAGGACCTCCGGTGAACACCATTGGCCTGTCCCATTATTTGATTGTCAGCGCGCTCCTGTTTTGCATCGGCCTGCTGGGAGTCATCGTTCGGCGCAACGTGCTGATCATCTATATGTCCCTGGAACTGATGCTCAACGCGGGCAATCTGGCCCTCGTCGCCGCTTCCCGTTTCAGCAACAATCTGAACACCGCCCTCAACGGCCAGATCATGGTCTTTTTTGTCATCACGGTCGCGGCGGCGGAAGTCGCAGTGGGCCTTGCTCTCATCGTCGCCCTTTACCGCCGCCGGCAAACGACCCATGTCGAGGATTTGACCACGCTGAAATTCTAACCATGAACGAATACCTGCCCTGGATCATTCTGTTCCTGCCGCTGCTCGCGGCGGTTATGATCTGGCTTTTCTGCCGCAAGGATCCCGCCGGCAGCGCCGCGATTTCCGTCACGGCGGTGGTGGCGGCTTTTTTCTGCTCCGTCATGCTGTTGGCCGCCGGTGCGATGCATTATATGGAGGGAGACGAGTTCGAGATGATGGCCAGGCGATCCGATTCCTTGTTTGAGTGGTTTGGACCGGATATGATGGCCCGGCATTTCGTGTGGTTTGGAAGCCAGTTCACCTGGCTGCAGGCGGGGACGCTCTACGTTCCGTTCGGGGTGTCGGTGGACCCGATGAGCATGTTCATGCTGCTGGTCGTGACGGGCGTCGGGAGCCTGATTCACATTTTTTCCATGGCCTATATGAAGGGCGACCGCGGCTATTCGCGGTTCTTCACCTGCATGAGTATTTTTGCGTTCTCGATGCTGGGGGTGGTATTGAGCAATAACTTCCTGCAACTGTTCATCTTTTGGGAATTGGTGGGCGTGTCCAGCTATATGCTCATCGGCTTCTGGTACGAGCGTCCGGCGGCGGCCGATGCCGCCAAGAAAGCCTTCCTCACCAACCGGGTCGGAGATTTCGGTTTTCTGGCCGGAATCATCATGATCTGGGCCGCGACCGGCACGCTGGAATTTGGCCCTTTGCAAGACGTATTTGTCAAACATCCATCCCTGGTGGGAACCATCGGCGGCCTGTTGATTTTCTGCGGAGCGGTTGGCAAGTCCGCGCAATTCCCGCTCCATGTCTGGCTGCCGGACGCCATGGAGGGGCCGACGCCCGTCAGCGCCCTGATCCACGCCGCCACGATGGTGGCTGCCGGCGTTTACATGATCTGCCGCGTTTTTTTCGTGTTCGATCCGACGGCGCAGACGGTGATCGCCTGGATTGGCGGAACGACGGCGCTTCTGGCCGCGCTGATCGCCATTCAGCAGAATGACATCAAGCGCATCCTGGCTTACTCGACGCTGTCGCAACTGGGCTACATGGTGATGGCGGCGGGTTTGAGCGCCCAGCCGGCGGCCATGTTCCATCTGGCCACACACGCCTGTTTCAAGGCGCTCCTGTTCCTCGGCGCCGGCTCCGTCATTCACGCCATGAGCAACGAGCAGGACATTTGGAAAATGGGGCGGTTGCGGGACAAAATGCCGGCCACGACGCGGACCTTTCTCATCGGCACGCTGGCCTTGTGCGGCCTTCCCCCGTTGAGCGGATTTTACAGCAAGGACGCCATTTTGGCCGCCGCCGCCGGGAAGAACCAGGTGTTGTTTTGCATCGGTGTCGCGGTTGCGGCGCTGACGACTTTTTACATGTTCCGGCTGGTGCTTGTGGTGTTTTGGGGCGGGGCAAAATCGGACCTCACGGCACACGCCCATGAATCGCCGCGCACAATGACCTGGCCGCTGATCGGCCTGGCCATCGCATCGGTGGTTGCCGGAGTTTTGGGCATCCAACAGGTCCTTGAACCGCAGTTTTCCATGGCGCCCGCAGACAGCTCGTTCGCGCCCTGGTGGCTGTGTCTTATGCTTCGTGATGGCGGACTGGCGATGAGCCAGTTGAAGGACGCGGTGCTGGAGCCGCTGCTCGTCGCGCCGGTGCCGATGCTTTGCGGTCTGGGGGCCATTGCGCTTGGATTCCTGGCTGCGTGGGGATTGTATCGCAACGCCGCCTCGGACCCGCTCCCGGAGAACCTCCCGACCATGTGCCGCGTACTGCGCAACAAGTTTTACTTTGACGAACTTTACGCCTGGCTCATTGCCTGCACCCTGGACGCGCTGGCCCAAGTTGCCGGCTTTGCCGACCGCTATATTCTGGCCCGCGGCATCCGTTTCATTTCCGGTGGCACAGACTTGTTCGGGCGCGGCCTGCGCCTGGTCCAAACCGGCAATTTGCAAGCCTACGCCCTCCTCACCGCGGCCGGGATTGCGCTGGCGCTCTGGCTGATGTTGCGTTCTTGAGTATGTCACCCCTCACCCTCATATTCGGTTTGCCGCTGCTCGCCGCGCTGCTCACGGCGCTGATCCCGCGCAATTTCCGCTTCGTCATCCGCTGCGTGGCCTTGCTGGCGACCTTCAGTTCGATGGTGATCGCGCTGGTGATGTTCTGTAAATGTCACCCGCTCGACCCGGGTGGGATGATCAGGCTCAAGTTTCTTTTCGAGGAAACCCACCAATGGTCGCCCGCAATCGGCTTCGGCTATCACGTCGGGGTGGATGGCATCAACCTGGGCCTGATTGTCATGGGTGCCATCGTGGCGTTTGCCGCGACGTTTGTTTCGCGGCGTATCGAAACGCGCGAAAAGGAGTTTTACATTCTCCTCATGCTCATGACCGGCGGCATCCTCGGCGCGTTCGCCTCGCTCGACCTGGTCTGCTTTTACGGCTTCCACGAACTGGCGCTTGTGCCCACTTTCATCATGATCGGCGTCTGGGGCCGGGGCGACAACAAGAATTTCGCGGCCTACCAGATCACCCTGTATCTGAGCGCGGGGGCGTTGCTGGTGCTCCTCGGGCTGCTGGCTCTTTATCTTCAATTGCCGCCGGGGAACCGTTCTTTTGACATCGTGGCCATTACCGCTTATTTCCAATCGCACCCCATCGGCGCGGAAGCGGAGCGATGGATCTTCCCGCTGCTGCTGTTTGGCTTCGGCATCCTAGTCTCGCTCTGGCCGTTCCACACCTGGGCGCCCCCGGGCTATGGCGCGGCCCCGACGGCCACCGCCATGTTGCACGCCGGCGTAATCAAGAAATTCGGACTCTATGGCCTCATCCGCATCGCCCTGCCGCTCATGCCCGCCGCGGCGGCCAGATGGGTCCCCATACTCGCTTTCCTCTGCCTGGGCAACATCATCTACTGCGGCCTGGTCGCCATGCGGCAGCGCAATTTGAACCTGCTCATCGGCAATTCCAGCGTCGCGCACATGGGCTTCGCCTTTCTAGGCCTCGCCAGCCTGTCAACCATTGGCATGAGCGGCACGGTCCTTATCATGGTCGCCCACGGTTTTCTGGCCGCGCTGACTTTCGCCCTGAGCGGATACCTGGACGAGGAACTCAAAACGCTCGAAATCGGCGAAATGGGCGGCTTGCTCCGCCACCTGCCGTTTATCGGGACGGCTATGATCATGGCCATGCTGGCCGGCTGCGGCCTGCCGGGCTTTGCCAATTTCCCCGGTGAAATGATGGTGCTTTTTGGAAGCTGGCACCGCTATCCGGTGGTGGTTGTCATCGCCCTGTGGGGGGCGCTGGTCATCGGCGGCGTTTACATGCTCCGGGCCATCCGAAATATCTGGCACGGGGCGAAGCCGTGGCCCGGCATTTCCGATCCCGCCAGCGCCTGGCGCAAACTCCCCTTCGCATTGCTGCTGGCCTGCCTCATCGCGCTCGGCTGCTACCCCCGCTTGCTGACCGATTGCATCCGGTCCAGTGTGGAACCAATCGCGCGCATGGCCTCCAGCGGGTCCGTGCTGAAAGACAACCCTGCCAACACAATTCCGCACCCGGCTGAAAATCCGCAACTTGCCGCGCCGAAGCCAGGCGAAGGCGGGTCCGCAATCCGCAATCCGCAATCGCCAGCCAACCCGGCTGCAACAATTCCGGACGCGGCAAATGTCTCTCCACAGCCTGTGCCTCCCATGCCGACCCGATGAACCTTCATTTGATCATTCCAGAAATGGAAATGGCCGCGCTGGCGCTGGCCATCCTGCTCATTGACCTCTGGACGCCGGCGGCCTCCAAGCCCCGGCTCGGCTGGCTGGCGGCGCTGGGGTTGGGGGCTATCCTGCTCATGAGTTTCACTTGTGATTCCATTGCAGATCCCGCCGTCCCGGCCTTCAGCCAACTTTTCATCGGCGACGGCCTGGGCCTTTACTTCAAACGCTTTTTCATCGGGGCGGCCATCCTCGTCGTGCTGATGGGCATCGAGTATTCCGACCGCCTGCCGGTGGGCTTCGCCGAATTTCACGCGCTGGTTTTGCTCGCGCTCGTTGGCATGATGTTCGCCGCCTCGGCCAACGATTTCATCCTGGTCTTTGTCTCCCTGGAATTGATCACCGTGACCTCTTACGTCCTGGTCAGTTTCCAACGGGCGCGTTTGGCCTCGCTGGAAGCGGGCGTGAAATACCTGGTTATGGGCGGCCTCTCCGCGGCCTTCCTCGTATTCGGCATCGCCCTGCTTTTCGCTGCATCCGGCAGCACCAATTTCACCGTCCTGAGCGGCGCTTCCGCAACGCTGGCCGGCAACCGCCTTTTCTGGCTCGGCTTGTTGCTGGTCTTGACAGGCGTGGCCTTCAAGATCGCCGTGTTCCCCATGCAAATGTGGGCGCCCGATGTCTATCAGGGCGCGCCGACCCCGGTGACGGCCTTTCTCGCCGTCGCTTCCAAGGGCGCCGGGTTCGTCCTGCTCCTGCGCGTGTTGTTCATGGCCGTCCCGTTCATTGCGCGCCAATGGCACACCCTCTTCATGGTTGTGGCCGCGATCAGCATCCTTTACGGCAACCTTTGCGCCCTGCCGCAACGCAGCCTCAAGCGCCTCCTCGGCTACTCCAGCATCGCTCACGCGGGCTACATGATGCTCGGCATCGCCGCCCTCAACAGCGATGGCACCCAGGCCGTTCTCTACTATCTCGCCGGCTACATGTTCACACTAGGCGCGGCCTTCGTCGTCGTCTGCCTGGTCTGCCGCGAAACCGACGATATCAGCGCGCTGTCGGGATTAAACGGCCGTTCCCCCGTCCTCGCCGCCGCGATGGCGATGGCGATGGCCTCGCTGGCGGGCGTGCCGCCGCTGGCGGGCTTTGCCGGAAAGTTCTTTCTGCTCCTCTCGGTGCTCGAACGCGCCGGCGCGAACCCCGCCTATTATTGGCTGGCTTTGGTGGCCATCGCCGGCGTGGTCATCTCCCTGGCCTACTATTTCGGCGTGATACGGGCCGTCTATTGGCCGAGCGACCGCGCCGAAACCGCGCCCATCCCCATCTCGCCCGCAATGAAAATCTCCCTCGCAGTCTGCATGGCCGGGATGCTCTGGCTGGGCCTTTTCCCCAACGCCCTCGTGCAAGCCGCCGCCGAAGCCGTCAAGGCGCTGCGGTTTTAGGCAAATCAAGAACGGGCGCGGGAAGAGTCTTGAATCACACGGCTTTTCGGGCACATTGTTCTCGTGAACAATCGCATATCCATTGACGCAAGGGTTTGCCACGGGCAAGCCTGTGTGACCGGCACCCGCATTCCAGTTCATCAGATCGTCCGCATGTTCGCGCATGGGGACAGCATCGAGAAGCTCCTTTCCGCTTACCCTTCCCTCACGCGGGCAGACATTCTCGCGTGCCTGGATTATGCCGCGTCCCTGGCCGAGGAGCAAATTACGCCCTTGGATGATGTGGCGCTCACCCGGTGACAATCCTTGTGGACGAGAATATTCCAAACGTCACGGTTTCCGAACTCCGGGCGCTGGGCCATGACGTGCTCGACATTCGCGGCACGCCCAGCCAGGGTTTCTTGGATGACCAATTGTGGGCGCTTGCCCAAAATGAGCAGCGCTTGTTAATTACAACGGACAAGGGGTTTTCTGAACACCAAGGGGAGGCGCATCATGGAATTCTGGTCGTGCGATTGCGTCAGCCCAATGAAGAGCGGATTCACCGGAGAATAATGACTGCGATCAGACAATTTGCCGTGGATGATCGGCCTGGCATGCTGGTTGTCACAAGGGATTCCGTCCAGAGTGTGCGCAAATGATCGGCTCGTTCCTGGCAGGCCGGTTCAGACTGTTTGTCATATCGCGGAAGAAAAGGGCAAAAAGGCAAAAAGAGGCTTGCGTCCAACGCCCGCCCCCGCCTATTATGCACTCCTAAAATTTATGGCTGACATAGCGAACAAATATCCCGACAACGTCGCAGGCAAGTATTACGTGGACAACCAGTGCATTGACTGCGACCTCTGCCGCGAAACCGCCCCCAACAATTTCAAGCGCAACGACGACGGCGGCTTTTCCTTCGTCTGCAAGCAACCCGGCTCGCCCGAAGAGGAAGCCCAGTGCAAGGAAGCCAAGGAAGGCTGCCCCGTCGAAGCCATTGGCGACAACGGCTGACCGGGACTTTGGTTGGGCAGCATAGGCGACCCGCCTGTGCCGGTCGGCGGCTCGCCGACTGGAATCGGCGGGACGAACTGCGCCGGGAGGCACACGTTTGCCAGGAGTCAGATGAGGCAGTTTGCCGGGCCAGCAGCCCGGCGGGACGTGTCCCGATGGAATCGGGATGCTACCTTGGAACTATTATGGCAACGACATCCAAAAACCTGGAAATTCCGGGCCGCGTGATCTTCACCGAGGGCAACGGTGAGATGTCCATGTTGGAAATCAACACCGCATGGAGCCGGGCCGAATTATACCTCCACGGCGCCCATCTCACCCATTTCCAGATCAAGGACCAGCCGCCCCTCCTCTTCATGAGCCGCCTGAGCCGCTTCAAGGAAGACGCTCCCATCCGCGGCGGCATCCCCGTCATTTTTCCCTGGTTCGGCCCGCGCGAAGGCGAGGCCGCGCACGGCTTCGCCCGCATCCAACCCTGGGAACTGCGCGAAATTTCCCAGTTGAACGACGGCGGCCTGGTTCTGCGCCTCGGCCTGCCCGATTCCCCGGCCGCCGCCTTGTTCCCCAAGTTCAGCGCCGAATACCGCCTGACCTTTAGCCGCGACCTCGGCGCCGAACTCATCGTCACAAACGATTCCCAGGACCGCGATTTCACTTTCGAAAATTGCCTCCACACCTATTTCCAGGTCGGCGACATCACCGCCGTTTCCGTCACCGGCCTCAAAGGCGCCGATTACATTGACAAAGCGGACAACTTCACCCGCAAAACCGAGCGCGCGGAGCATCTGAAAATTGCGCAGGAAGTCATTTCCATCTACCTCAACACGCCCGCCCCCGTCGAAATCCACGACTCCAAGCTCCAGCGCCGCATCCGCATCGAAAAATCCGGCTCCCTTTCCACCGTCGTCTGGAATCCCTGGGCCGACCAGGCCCAGGAAGTCCCCGATTTCGGCAACGAGGAATACAAGGACATGCTCTGCGTCGAGGCCGGCAACGTCGGCGAAAACAAAATCACCCTCCCCGCCGGCAAAACCGCCTCCCTCAAAATCCAAATCAGCTCGCTCCCCCTTTAAGCCAGATATGAGTCAGTCAATCAGTGAATCAATGAGTGGAGAAACTTCCCCAACTCACTGACTTACTGGTTCACTGATTCATAATTGTCTTCTTGAGCAGCTCGTCCGCCCTTTCCTTGTAATTGACCGCCTCCTCCATCCTGCCCTCGCTGACAAGAGCATCGTGCAGGTTCATGCAGACCTTCCACGAATTGGGATTCTTCGCCAGATTGTCCTCCCACAACCTCCTCCCGTCGGCCAGCACCCCTTCATGGCGGCACGTCAGAACCGCCAGCACCGCGACCGCCAGCACCGCGGCCAGCGCCTTCGCGACCCGCTGCTTCTGCCACGTCAGTCCGGCGATCAATGCGCAAATTCCCGGCAGCGCCAGATATTGAAAATGATCCGCGACCCTTGAACTGGAAAAAAACGCCAGGTCCACCAATCCCAGCGCCGGGGCCAGCGCCACAATAAAATAGCCGGACGCAAACAAAAACGGCCGCCCCCAGCTCCTCCGCCAGCGCCAAAAAACAAACATCAATCCCGCGAACAAGACTCCGGGCAGATAGGATATCGCCGCACGCGGATCAATCTCCCAGCGCGGGTAAATCATCGTCAACCCCGTGGGCGCGAAAATCTTTCCCAGATAAAACCACACAGCCCACGACCCGCCGATTAACCGGACCCACAGACCATCGTGGATCACCCCTACGCCCCCCCGCACCGCTCTGGCCTGGATCGCCGCCGCCGCCAGGGCCATGAGAACCGCCAGCACAAAAAATGGAATGCACCGCCGCAAGTCCCCCCGCGTCACGCGCCCGCGCCTCCACCACACGAAAAGCAGCAGCACCGCCGGGAGCACCGCCGCGGAACTTTTCGCCAGGAGCGCCAGCGCGAAAGCCCCCACTGACCACCACAGCACCCGCCGGGTTGCGCAACCAACATCCCGCGACGTCCCAATTCCCTCGCCCCGCAAAGCGGGGAGAGGGGTTCGTTCGCTCGAATGGTGGTTGTGGCAAGATGCGTCCCAAGCCGCCCGCAGCGCATCCCCATTCTTCACTGTCAAATGAACCATCTCATCATGACGCAAAAACCATCCCAGGCTCAGCAGATAGAACAACATCGAAAGCGTGTTCTTGCGCTCCGCGATCCACACCACCGACGACGCGCAGACCGGATGCACCGCGAACAGCAGCGCCGCCAGCCAGCTTCCCGGAACGCCCAGCCGCGCGAGCACCCGCCAGAGCAGCACCGCATTCGCCGCGTGCAGCAGGATGTTCACGATATGGTATCCCGCCGCGTGCATCCCCCACAAATGCCACTCCGCCCAAAACGTCGTCAGCGTCAGCGGGATGTAATCGCCCTGCCAGTTTCCAAACCAAATGGCAAACAGCCCGTTCAACGTCTTGACTGCCGGATTCTCCGTCACCAGGATGTCGTCGTCCCAGATAAACCCGCCCCTCATCGCCGGCAAATAAACCAGCACCGCGGCCGCCGCCAGAACCGCCGCCCCCGGCCAAAACCCCAACTCCGCGCGTCCGCCGCTCCCCTTGCGCGCTGCCATGAAAAACCGGCCTGCCTCAAAGCATTTCATTAACTGTTGTTCACGATTACCAATAGCAGACTTTCAACGACCATTTCGACAATCCCAAAGGGATTGCATCTTTCAGCCCAGGGTTGGCCCGATTCCGAGAGGGCCTACCTTGGGTAGCCTCATCAGCCATCCCCAACTCTGAAAGGGTTGAACAAGTTTGCAATTGCCAACAACCAATTCTCAATCCAACCCAGCCTTGTTTCGAGAGCAAAATCGGAGATTTTTTGCATGGAGCCTTCGGCCTTTCATTGCGCAGCCCGCACCGCCTTGCATTTCCCTCTTTCCGCGACTATCATCCCTTCATGTTCACAGCAGTCTATCGAAAGTGCGGCAAGTGGTGGGCGGCTTATGTGGAAGAAGTGCCCGGGGTCAACACCCAGGGAGCAACGATTGAGGAGGCGCGTGCCAACTTGAAGGAAGCGCTCGCCCTGATTTTGGAAACCAACCGCGAGCTGGCCCGCGAACAAGAGCGTGATCCAATGATGCAATTCGCGCCGCAACGATCAAATGGACAAGCAATGGGGAGGCACGCAGGCAGTTTATCAGCCCGATTGCCAAGGGACGGCAAAGGAAATGCGGCGACGGGGCGCGACGAGGAGGCGAAGGTGCAATTAAAGCGGGGCAATGCCGCCAAACTGGGCAAACGGGGCGAAAACACGAAAATCACCTAGCAGCCTGTCGGACTTGACGGGGAGCTTTTCCCCCCGGCTTTCACGGAATCCGCTATTGGGGCCTATACCACGGGGTTGACGAACTCGAAACGATCCGGTTGGTTTGGACCAATAGAATTCA
>Ga0302320_10005354_pt1 | contig 28856 bp, 18 predicted proteins | sample Bog_T0_3_FD_202130 | JGI IMG/M metagenome (GOLD analysis project Ga0302320, IMG submission 202130) | Peat permafrost microbial communities from Stordalen Mire near Abisko, Sweden - Bog_T0_3 | ecosystem: Environmental > Terrestrial > Soil > Wetlands > Peat | place: Sweden: Abisko, Stordalen Mire...
CGCCTCCCCGGTACGCGGCTCTACCAGTCCGGACCGCCGGCCAACGGCAGCTTCGATCCCGCGCAGATACCGCCCACACCCACAGCTGAGGCCGGGTTCAGCCGGATCCTGGACGCGCAGCACCTGATGGTGCGCGCGACGCGGGTATCCACCCACTCGGGCGACTACTGGCTGGAGACCGGCGTGTCGATCCTGGGGACCGACGATGCCCTCGTGCAGCTGCGCAACCTGCTCCTCGCGCTGCTCCCCGTGCTGCTGGCCTGCGCAACCGTCGGCGGCTACCTGCTGGTGAACCGCGCCCTGCGCGACGTCGACCGGATCGCGCAAACCGCGGCACAGATCAGCGTGCAGAACCATACGCTGCGCCTGCCGGTCGTACGCACGGGCGATGCGGTGGAGCGGCTGTCGAAGTCGCTGAACATGATGCTGAGCCGGCTCAGCGAGGCGGTACAGCAGTCGCGGCGCTTCGTCGCCGACGCCTCGCACGAACTGCGCACACCGCTGACGCTGATCAAGCTCGAGCTGCATGAGATCGTGGCTGCGGGACAACTGAACCCCGGCGAACTGCACGATCGCGTCGGCAGCGTTCTGGAGGAAGTCGCACGCCTGGAACAGCTGGTCGCCGGGCTGCTGGCGATCTCGCGTCTCGATGCCGGTGACAACAACGGCATCTGGATCGACGTGGACCTTGCGCCGCTGGCCACCAGCGTGGCGGAACAGATGCGCCTGCTCGCCGAGGAGAGCGGCATTGAAATCGACCTGTCGGGCCTCGCACCGGCGATCGTCAACGGCGATCCGGCGCGCCTGAAACAGGTCATCGTCAATCTCCTCGACAACGCGCTGCGCTATACGCCCCGCGGCGGCCGCGTCAGGATCAGCAGCGCGAGCAGCCCGCAGGGCAGCATCCTCGAAGTCACGGACACGGGGGTCGGCATCCCGGCAGCGGCGCTTCCCCATGTGTTCGACCGTTTCTTCCGTGTCGATACCGCCCGCGGCCGCGATCAGGGCGGCGGCGGACTCGGTCTCTCCATCGTCAAGTCGATCTGCCTGCTGTACGGCGCGACGATCGACGTGCGCAGCACCCCCGGACAGGGCACCAGCTTCCATATGCACTTTCCGCGACTGGGATCCGGCACCTCCGCCTCCATCGATTCCCTGCAGCCGCCGGCGGCCGCGGACTGACGGGCGCGGAATCCTCGGTCCCTCAGGCGCGCGGCGGGCCGGTCGTCGCCCAGCAGGCGACGTCCTCCATCAGGCCGTCCCGGAGCAGTCGCTTGCGCAGGATCCCTTCCTCGGACATGCCGCTGGCCGCGAGGATGCGCGCGACTCGCGGCTGACGTACGAGCTGCAGCGCGAACACCCGTTCGAAGTGCCGTCCCTCGAGTGCAAACCGGATGATCGCCCCGGCGCACTCGGCGGCCTCGCCGTGCATGGACTCGTCGCTGCCACGGATGATCCAGAACTGCGCCTGGGCGTGGCGGCAGGTATTGTCGACGGGATGCAGACAGCCGTAACCGACGACTCTGCCGTCATGCGCGCGACAGGTCGTCCATTCGATCGGTTCCACGCCCGCGGGCACTGCAGGCAGCCCGCGACGCAGCCAGTCGCACTGCAATGCATAGGGCGGCGGCAGTCCGGCAGTCGCGTCGCTGCCGCCGTACTCGCGCGCGCTGGCGACGAGATGGCCGACATCCGCCGGGGCAAACAGACGGAAGCGCAGGCGGCGCGATGCGAAGACCGACTGGCTGGCCGGCAGCGCCTCAGCCGCCATGGATTGCACGTGAGACCTCCATGGCCGACAGGCTGCCAGAGCGACATTAAATCAGCGCCAGCAGCGAATTAAATCCACGCCTGGCAGCGGCCGTCCTACCGCTGCCGCGCGACGGTCGCCGCTCGCGTCGGCGCAATGCTAACGTAGCGGCATCGACGGCCCAGCTCACAACCCGTTCCCGGCCCGCTCACGGCATGTCGTATGGCTGCTGGCGGCCGCCGTGTTCATCAATTACTTCGATCGCGGCACCCTGTCGACGGCAGGTCCATTGGTGCAGCGCGAGCTCGGGCTATCGAATGTCGAACTCGGCGTGCTGTTCTCGGCGTTCTTCTGGTCCTATGCGCCCGCGCAGCCGTTTGCCGGCTGGCTCGCGCAACGTTTCGACGTCCGCTACGTGCTGGGTTGCGGGCTCGCGCTCTGGGCACTGGCGACGGTGCTGACGGGACTGGTCAGCGGGTTCATCGCGCTGCTGTGCCTGCGGGTGCTGCTCGGCATCGGCGAGAGCGTCGCGTACCCGTGCAATGCGAAGTTCATGAGCCAGCGCATCGCGCTGGACGGCCGCAGCCGGGCGAATGCACTCGTTGCGGTCGGTCAGTCCCTCGGTCCCACCGGCGGGACTCTCGCGGGCGGCCTGATCATGGCGCATTTCGGCTGGCGCCCCGCCTTCTTAGTCTTCGGCATCCTCTCGCTCGTCTGGCTGTTGCCGTGGCGCGCGGTAACCCGCGGCGGCGTGACCCTGGGGTCCGGTGCCGGCGCAGAGCCTGTGGATTACGCGATCCTGCTGCGCGAGCGCTCGCTGTGGGGCACCAGCCTCGGACACTTCTGCGGCAACTATGCCTACTACTTCATGTTGACCTGGCTGCCGCTGGTGCTGGTCCGGGCGCAGGGACTGCGCGTCGACCAGATGGCGGTCCTCGGCGCAGGCGTCTACGCACTGCAGGCGGTCAGCGCCCCCGTGACGGGCTGGGCCTGCGACCGGCTGATCCGGCGTGGCTATGACGCCACGCGCGTGCTGAAATCCGCGATGATCGCCGGGCTCTGCGGCGTGGCGCTGTCGATGGCACTGTGCGCCATTGCCGATGCCGCATGGACTGTCGTGATGCTGCTGCTGTCAGGCGTGTTCTTCGGCGTGCAGAGCCCGCCGCTCGGCTCGATCACGCAGACGCTGGGCGGCCCGCGGGCGGCAGCCCAATGGATGGGCATCCAGAACCTGTGCGCGAACATGGCCGGCGTCCTCGCACCGCTGGTCACCGGCCTCTCGCTCGGTCAGGGCGAGGACTTCTCGCATGCCTTCCTGGTCGCGGCGGCTATCACCTCCTGCGGTGTGTTCGCCTATGCGTTCGTGGTTCGCCGGGTCGAGCCGGTGGCCTGGCCGCTCAGTGCCAGAGTCGCAGCCGGCGCGGTAGCGCCGCCGTGAATCCCGCATCCTGGTCCGCACGCAGCCCGGATGCGCCGCCTGCGCCCGCGCCGCCGTCGTCGTCATCGTCCAGCGCCGGCGGCGGCGGCAGCCCGATCGGCTGCAGGCCCCGGCCGCGCAGGAACTCATTGAGCGCCGGCAGTTGCGTCGTCGTGAGTTGCGCGAACTCGGCGCCGATCGCCGCGAGCTCCGCGCGCAGCGCAGCGGCGTTCGCGAGCTGGTACGCGGACGGCGGTCCATCCCAGGAGAGGATCGCGCCGTAGAGCTGGTCGGTGTGTTCCCGCAGGCGCTCCTCGCCGGTGATGGCGCCGCCCTCCTTGGTCGCAACGATTTTCCGGCGCACCGCATCGACGCTGGCATCGAAGGCAGCCAGCTGCACGGCGACAGGGTCCGTCGCGGGACGCGAGCCGCTCGCCTGCGCGAGCTCGGCGCGCAGCGCCGCGATCTGGCCGTACAGCCTGAACTCGTCGTCGAACAGGTCATGCACCTGCATGGCCGCGGCATATTCCGCCTGGCGATCGGCGAGCGACCACGTGACGCGCGGGTCGAGCCCGACGGCCAGGCGGGTCTCATAGCTCTTGCCGCCCTTCTGCATCCGGATCGTGTAGGTGCCCGGCGGCACGCGCGGACCCTGGGTGCCGGCCCCGGCGAGCTGGGCTGCAGGCGGCACGTGCGGCGCGGGCCGGTGCATGGACCAGAAGATACGGTTGAGCCCGCGGCGATTGCTCGCCTGCAGCTCATCGATGACCGCGCCGCTGGCGTCGAGTACCTCGATCTTCACCTTGCCGAACAGGTGACGGCTGCGCTGATAGTAGGTAATCGTTGCGCCGCCGGCCGGGTTGTCGCCGACGAACACGGCGGCGCCATTCGCCCCTCCGCCATTCGCCTCGATGCGCTGCTGGACGGGACGTCCCGGAAGGAAGGCCGCATCCTGCGCCAGCAGCAGGGGACTCAGGTGGCGCAGCGGCGTGATGTCATCGACGATCCAGATGCCGCGGCCATGGGTTGCCAGCACCAGGTCGTTGTCCCGCGGCTGGATGGCCAGGTCGCGGACCGCCACCGCCGGCAGATGGCCGCCCTTGAACGCGGCCCAGTGGGTTCCGGCATCCGTGGAGATCCACAGCCCGAACTCGGTGCCGAGGAACAGCAGTTGCGGGTCGACGGTATCTTCCTTGATCACATGCGCATAGCCGCGCACGCCCTTCAGGTCGGCGGCGCCGACGAGCCGGGTCCAGGTCGCCCCGTAATCATGGGTGACGTAGACATAAGGGGTCATGTCGCCCTCGGTATGCCGGTCGAAGGCCGCATACGCGGTGCCCGCGGAGAAGTTGCCGGCCTGGACCCAGCTCACCCAGGAACGGGCGGGGAGCCCGGGCACATGGGCGGAGAGGTTCTCCCAATGGGCACCGCCATCGCGGGTCAGCTGCAGATTGCCGTCATCGGTGCCGACCCAGATCTGTCCCGCGGCGAGCGGCGACTCGCTGATCGAGTAGATCGTCGTGTGCATTTCGGCCGCGGAATTGTCGACGGTGATGCCGCCCGACAGTTCCTGCAGCTGCTGGTCCGGATCGTTGGTCGTGAGGTCCGGGGAAATGCGTTCCCAGGACTGGCCACGGTCCGGCGAACGAAACAGGAACTGCGCGCCGATGTACAGCGCCTGCGGATCGTGCGGCGACAGCGCGATCGGCGTATTCCAGTTGAAGCGCAGCTTCGTATAGCGCTCGAGGTCCGCAGCGTCCAGCCGCGGCTGGATGTCCCGCGTCTCGTGCGTCAGCACATTGACGCGCACGATGGTGCCGCCCTGTGCCTCCGCATACACATGGTGGGAATCCGACGGATCGGGGAACATCCAGAAGCCGTCGCCGCCGAACATGGTTTCCCAGCGCTGGTTGGTGATGCCGCCCGGGTAGGCTGAGTCGCCGACCCAGGAGCCGTTGTCCTGCAGACCGCCGTAAACGTGGTACGGGTCCGCGCCATCGAGGCTGACGTGGTAGAACTGCGAAACCGGCAGGTTGCCGGCATGCCACCAGCGGTTCGCACCGTCGTACGAGATCCACAGGCCGCCGTCGTCGCCGGCGAAGACCTGCTGCGGGTTTGCCGGATTGATGAACACGTCATGCACATCGCCATGCATGCCGTTGAAGCCGCCGATCGTCGCGAAGCTCCGGCCGCCGTCGTCGCTGGCGATCAGCGCGCCGTCGGTCTTGAAGAGGTGCTGCGGATCCTTCGGGTCGACGATCAGGTTCGCAAAGTAGAACGGGCGCCAGACCATCCACTGGCTCTTGTCGCCTTGCTCCCAGGTGGCGCCGCCGTCGTGGGAGACGAGCAGCGCGGAGTCGACGGACTCGATGAACGCATAGACCGTCTTGGCGTCCGACGGCGCGACGCTGAGCGCGATGCGGCCATAGGGCTTTGCCGGCAGGCCCGCATTCGCGGCCGGCGTCAGCTCCTTCCAGGTCCTGCCGCCATCGGCGCTGCGGTACAGGGCACTGCCCGACGGGGCGTCGGGGCCGGCGCCGCCGGAGCGGAAGGTCCAGCCCCTGCGCCGGAAATCCCACAGGCTCGCGAACAGTACCTCTGGATCCTTCGGGTCCATCGCGACGCTCGCACAGCCGGTCGAGAGGTTGGGACCCTGCAGCACCAGCTGCCAGTTCGCCCCGCCGTCGGTGGTCTTGTACAGCCCGCGTGCCGCCGAGTCGCTCCACAGCTTGCCGGGCACGCAGGCGTAGACCGTATCCGCGGCACGCGGGTCGACGAGGATCTTCGCGATGCGCTCGGAATCCGGCAGCCCTGCGTGGGTCCAGGTCTCGCCGCCATCGGTTGACTTGTAGACGCCATCGCCGATCGAAACGCTGTTGCGGGTCCAGGCCTCGCCCGTGCCGACCCAGACATTCTGCGGATTCGACGGATCGATGGTGATGGCGCCGATCGACTGGACCGGCTGGTCATCGAACACCGGCGTGAAGGTCGTCGCACCGTCCGTCGACTTCCACACCCCACCGCTCGCTGCGCCGACGAACAGCGTGACCTTGCCGGACGGCGCGGCGTAGCCCGCGAGCGCGGAGATGCGCCCGCTCATCTCGGCCGAGCCGATGTTGCGGGCACCGAGTCCCGACACCGTAGCGCCATCGACGAGCGTCGCAGTGTCCGGGCTCGCCGCAGCGGCAACGCCCGCCATGCCGAGCAGGAACAAGGTCCCCAGCAGCGGCCGCGCGCTCATTTGCCCTCCGTGGCGCGGATCGTCGCGGCGGGGAGGTGAAACGGCGCGTCATCGGTGACGACATTGGCCTCGGCCTTGTCGTACTGCACCTTCTGCCGGTCACTGGATCCCCTGATGCCCGAACTCTGCGCGAACGGGAAGTAGACGCCGTTGACTCGCTCGTAGTCACCATAGTCGGTGACCGTCTCGCTCGGTACGCCGTGCTGGATGCGGCGGTTCACGATACGGATCTCCAGAAAATAGTCGGGATCGAGATACACCGTGGTGATGTCGCCGTTGCGGCGCGTCACGCGCAGCTTGTAGGCGGCGGTGCCATCGACATCCTCGGTGCCGAGATAGTCGACCGTGTAGCCCTTGGCGCGGTAATCGACGAGTACGCCATCGAAGTCGGCCGCATCCTCGGCAAGCCCCTTCGCATCGTCGGCGGAGAGCTTCTCCGGATCCTTGCGACCCTCGAAAGGATCAATCTGCCAGCCCTGCGTGCCGTCGAAGGCCTGTACCTGGGTCAGCCCCTGCAACTCGGCCTCGTAGCGGATCGATTGTGGACGCCGCACCAGCATGACGGTATGCAGCCGTGTCGTATCGCCACCGACCAGCATCCTGCCGGTCAGCCGCAGCGACTGTATCGCGTGGAGCTTGCCGATGCCGCCCTTCGCTGCGACATTCCGGTCGGCAAGCTCGACGGCGGTAAACCCAGAGACAGTGTGTGACCCAAGAACCAGCACCAAAGCCACGATCAGGCGCATGAAATCTCTCCCCGCGATTTTATTATAGGATACCAAAGACACCCGCCACGGACCGCCATGAAATCGCCACGAGCCCCCTGGGCAGTGATCCCGCTGCTTGCCCTGATCGCCCTCTACCCGGCAACGGGACGCGGTGCACCGGCCGCCGATGCCGACACCGCGCTCGAGGAAATCCTTGTGACGGCGCAGCGTCACAGCCAGGACGTCCAGGACATCGGCGTGGCGATCACGGCAGCCAGCGGCGAGGCGCTGCGCGCGCAGCGCATCCAGCAACCGCTCGCGCTCGAGGCACTGACGTCGAGCCTGTCGACGATGAATTCGACCACGGATGGGACGCCGTTGTTCCTCGTGCGCGGCATAGGACTGGATGATTTCAACAACAACAACAGCAGCGGCGTCGGCACTTACCTCGACGGCGTGTTCGCGAGCTTCCCCGGCTTCCTGACCGCAGCACTCTACGACGTCGACCGCGTCGAGATCCTGAAAGGCCCGCAGGGAACGCTCTATGGGAAGAACACCGCCGGCGGCGCGATCAACATCCTCTCGCGCGGCCCGACCGACAGGTTCGAAGGCTATGTCGATGCGGATTACAGCCGCTGGGAGACGACGGATCTCACCGCCGCGGTCAGCGGTCCCCTGAGCGACACGGTGCGTGCACGGCTTGCCGCGACGCTGACGCGCCAGGGCGAGGGTTACCAGACCGATATCGACACGGGCGTGAAATACGGCAAGCTGGATCGCGGCGGCGCACGCTCGACCGTCGACGTCCGTCTCAGCGACAGCGCCGACCTGCGGGTCATCGCGCACTACGTCTACGACCGCTCGACGCCCTCCTCGCCGTCGACGCCGAACGTCGAGGCGCTGGTGCCGCCGGATCTGCCGTTTCCGACGGCAGGACTCCTCGACAGTCCGCCCGGCGGCACGGCGGTCCGGGTCGGCGGTCTGCCGGTGTACAACAACCAGAACGGCGAGGGGGCGGTCGCGACGCTCGACGTACACCTCGGCGGACTGACGCTGACCTCAATCAGCGACTTCGACGACTTCTTCGCGCACAGCCTCGACAACTACGACGGCTATCCGGCCGCCGACAACAACTGGACCAAGAACTTCCAGCAGCAGCAATTCAGCGAGGAACTGCGCCTCGCCTCCGGCAGCGGCGGCTTCACCGACTGGATCGTCGGCGCCGGGTACAGCCAGAACCGCTACCACTGCCGCGACGCGCTCGACTGGACCTTTGTGTATGGACTCGCAGACTCGATCACCGACAGCGGCAAGGCGATCACCGCGACGAACTTCATCCAGACGCAGCGCTCTTCGGGCGTCTATGTCCATGCCGAGACGCACCTGGCGCCGCGCTGGACGCTGGTCACCGGGCTGCGCTACTCGCATGACGAGGCCGCCTTCAGCGGCAGGACGCTGGACCCCACGGGGCTGCTGACCTATGCGGCCAACAACTTCAGCGGACCTGTGGTCCCGAACACCGTTCTCGCCGCGCTCGACGAGTCGCGCTCCAGCCAGGACATCAGCTGGCGCATCGAGCCGGATTTCCACGTCACCGACAGGATATTGCTGTATGCGAGCGCCGCGACGGCCTACAAGGCCGGGATCTTCTACGGGCAGCCGGCGCAGGTCGCTGTAGACTGGGGTTACGTGAAGCCGGAGTACGTGCTGACCGGGGAGTTCGGCATCAAGAGCCGCTATTTCGGCGATTCGCTCGAGATCGACGCAGCCGTGTTCGATTCCGCGATCCGCGATCGCCAGTCGAGCCTGTCGCTGTGGGCGGGACCCGTGGGCACGCAACCGCTGATCGCCGGCCTCGGCAACGTGCCGCGCTCACGCATCGACGGCGTCGAGAGCGATATCGAGTGGCGGCCCCTGCCGGCGCTGGAACTGCACGTCGGCGCCACCTGGCTCGACGCGCGCGTCACCGGCACGCTGACCAGCGACAACGGCCTCGCGCTGTACACGCCGGTGCTGATCGGGCAGATGCTGCCCGACGCGCCGCGCTTCGCTGCGAACGGGTCGGCACGCTATGAGACCGCCGCGGGGCCGCAGCTGCGCCTCTACGCCGAGGCGCACGATCGCTACACCGGCGCGGAACATCCTTACCTTGCGGATCCGACGACCTTCGGCCGCGGCCACTCGCTGGAGGCGAGGCTCGGACTGAAGAGCCCTACGCGGCGCTGGGATGCGAGCCTGTGGGCGACGAACCTGACCGACGCGCGGCCGCTGACCTATGCATTCGCCGGCAGCGAGGGACAGCAGGTCTCGTTCTACCAGAAGCCGCGCAGCTTCGGCGTCGGACTGCACTACGAATTCTAGGCGGCGGCCTATCATAGATAGAATCGATCCGATCGATTACTTCAATTGTCTTGATCGATTGCCCGGCGGAACTCACACTCCTGCCGATGGTCGATGACAACAACCCCTCTCACCGGAGAATCCCATGTCAGCAGAAATGAAATGCCCTTTTGCCGGCGGCGAAGCTGCGCAGGCCCGGGCGGGCGCGCGGACCAATGCGGACTGGTGGCCGAACCAGCTGAACCTGAAGATCCTGAACCAGCGCTCGCCGCTGCCGCAGCCGATGGATGCCGCGTTCGACTACGCCGCGGAATTCCGCAGGCTCGACCTGTCCGCCGTGGTGCGCGACCTCGAGGCGCTGATGACGGCATCGCAGCAGTGGTGGCCGGCCGACTACGGTCATTACGGTCCCTTTTTCATCCGCATGGCCTGGCACAGCGCCGGCACCTATCGTATTGCGGACGGCCGCGGCGGCGCAGGCTCCGGTGCGCAGCGCTTTGCGCCGCTGAACAGCTGGCCGGACAACTGCAACCTGGACAAGGCGCGGCGGCTGCTGTGGCCGATCAAGCAGAAGTACGGCCGCCGGCTCTCCTGGGCGGACCTGATCGTCCTCGCCGGCAACGTCGCGCTCGAGTCGATGGGGTTGCGGACCTACGGCTTCGCGGGCGGGCGCGCGGACATCTGGGAGCCTGAGGAGGACACTTACTGGGGTCCCGAGGGCAAGTGGCTCGCCGATGAGCGCTACCGCGGCGATCGTGAACTCGAGAACCCGCTCGGCGCCGTGCAGATGGGCCTGATCTACGTCAACCCGGAAGGACCCAACGGCAACCCGGATCCGCTGGCCGCGGCGCGCGACATCCGCGAGACCTTCGCGCGCATGGCGATGGACGATGTCGAGACCGTCGCACTGATCGCCGGCGGCCACACCTTCGGCAAGGCGCATGGCGCGGCCGATCCGGGCAGGTACGTGGCAGCGGAGCCCGAGGGCGCCACGATCGGGGAACAGGGTTGCGGCTGGAAGAACAGCTTCGGCTCCGGCATGGGTGCCGATACGATCACCAGCGGTCTCGAGGGCGCGTGGACCGCCGACCCGGTGCGGTGGGACAACGATTACCTGAATAACCTGTTCACCTACGACTGGGAGCTGACGAGGAGTCCGGCCGGCGCACAGCAGTGGACGCCGCAGAACGACGCGGCCGCCGGCACCGTACCGGACGCCCACGATCCGTCGCGCAGACACGCACCGTTCATGCTGACGACCGACCTGGCGCTGAAGGTCGATCCGGCGTACGCGAAGATCGCGCGGCGCTTTCTCGACCACCCGCAGGAATTTGCCGACGCCTTCGCGAAGGCCTGGTTCAAGCTGACCCACCGTGACATGGGCCCGATCAACCGGTATCTCGGTCCGCTCGTGCCGCGCGAGCCGCTGATCTGGCAGGACCCGATCCCTGCCGTCGATCATCCGCTGATCGGCGCTGCGGAGATCGTAGCGCTGAAGGCCAGCATCCTCGCCTCCGGCCTGTCCATCGCGCAGCTGGTGAAGACCGCCTGGGCGTCTGCGTCGACGTTCCGCGGCAGCGACAAGCGCGGCGGCGCCAACGGCGCCCGCATCCGCCTTGAGCCGCAGAAGGACTGGGCGGTCAACGAGCCGGCGGAACTCGCGGCGGTCCTGCAGGCGCTGCAGACGATCCAGAAGACTTTCAACGCGTCGCAGGGGGGCGGCAGGAAGATCTCGCTCGCCGACCTGATCGTTCTCGGCGGCAGTGCCGCGATCGAGGCGGCAGCCCGCAAGGCCGGCCACGAGGTCACGGTGCCCTTCTCTCCCGGCCGCATGGATGCGTCGCAGGATCAGACCGACGTGCATTCGTTCGCTGTGCTCGAGCCCAGGGCGGATGGATTCCGCAACTTTCTGCACCAGGGACTGGAGGATGCCACGGCCGCGCGTCTCCTCGACCGGGCCAGTCTCCTGACACTCACCGCGCCCGAGATGACGGTGCTGATCGGCGGCCTGCGGGTCCTGGGCGCAAACACCGGTCTGTCGGCGCACGGCGTGTTCACGACGCGGCCGGGTGCGCTGACCAATGACTTTTTCGTGAACCTGCTCGACATGAATACGCAGTGGCAGCCCTCCGCCGCAGAACCCGGCGTACTCGAGGGACGGGAGCGCTCGAGCGGCACGCGGAAGTGGACCGGCACGGTGGTGGACCTCGTGTTCGGCTCCAATGCCCAGCTGCGCGCGATCGCCGAAGTCTACGCCTGCGACGACGCGCAGCAGTCCTTCGTGAAGGACTTCATCACAGCCTGGACCAAGGTGATGAACCTCGATCGCTACGACCTCAAATGACGGGCAAGCGGGTCATCACCGGATGGGTGATGACCCGCGCAGGCGCAGCGCGAGCAGCGCGCGCGAAATCAGTCCGCGCGCAATGCCGAGGTCGCCACCATCGCCGTCAACGACCAGCAGGTGTGCCAACCCGGTCTCCTCAAACATCTCGCTGACATCCTGAACTGTCATGCCGCGCAGCGACGCGTAGCGCGCCACGGCCAGCGCCTCGACCGGCGTCATCACCTCCGCAACACGCCTCTGCGCAGCGGCGCCCGCTGCCGGGCTGGGTTCCGCCTGGGGCGCGCCTCCGGCCTGCAACTCGTGCCGGGTGACGAGGCCGATGAAACGCGCCTCGCTGCCACCCGGCTCCTCGCGCGTCACGAACAGCGCATGCACACCGGGCCGGCGCAAGTCGCCCTGCGCCGCATCGAGCGGATAGCTGGCCGGTACCGTGATGGGACCGTCGTGCTGGAAATCCGTCACCGCACGATAAGCCGGATCATCCGGATACAGTTCGCTGGAGTCGTCGTGCGGCGAGTATTGACGCAGCGGGTTTGCCGCGCGTGCCCGGGCCGATGTCTGCAGCGTCCGCTCCATGTCAAACCCTCCTCCCGACTATGGACGACGCAGATGCCGGGTAAGTTCCGCGACACAGGGTGGCAGCTGTACAGAAATACCCGCATGGGTTCAATGCCAGCTTAACAAGAGCTGCCCCGCAGCTCGATGTGGGTCGAAACTGTCGCTGCGCGGCGACATGCCGGCAAGACGCTGCGACGCGCAGCGCGCCCGGCCCGTCAGGGCTGGATTTCGCCGGTGATCGCGACGAAGGAGGCCGCGCCATCGCGCACGACGCGGACCAGCACCGGATCCTGGGGCGAGGGCTTGCCCACCGTCGCGAGATCAGCGGCATGCAGCAACTGCGTCGTGACCAGGTGGGTGACCAGGTCGCCGACCCGCAGTCCCGCCAGCGCCCCTGGCCCGGTCGGCCGCAGCTGCGTGACGATCAGGCCGCTCGGCTCATCGGTGGCCTTGATGGCCCTGCGGTTCTCCGCGGTCGTGTCCGCGACTCCCATCCCGAGGGACGGTACCCAGGTGTCCTGTCCGCTCGCGAGTGCGGGTTCCGCGGGCGGATCCGGGAGCTCGCCGACCTTCAGCGCAACTGTATCCCGGACGCCGGCACGCAGAATGGTCAGCGTCACGAGCGCTCCCGGGATCAGGCGCGCCGTCGTCTTGCTCAGGCCTTTGAACGTCACCGGATCGGTGCCGGCACGCAGCAACACGTCCCCGATCATCAGCGTCCCGGCCGCGGGCCCCAGCGCATCGACTCCGGTGATCAGCGCACCGTCGGGCGCCTGCATGTGCAGCGCCGCGGCGAGCGCGGCGGTGACCTCCTGCGCCGCGATCCCGAGGTAGCCGCGCGCCACGCGCTGGTGCGCCTGCAGTTCGCTGACGATGGTCGCGACCGTTTCGGCAGGGATTGCAAAGCCGAGCCCGACGGATCCGCCGCTCGGGGAGAAGATCGCGGACGTGACGCCGACAACCGTTCCGTCCGGAGTCAATAACGGGCCGCCGGAATTGCCGCGGTTGATCGATGCATCCGTCTGCAGGAAATCGACGTAAGGATCGTTCTCCAGGGTCCTGGCACGCGCCGAGATGATGCCGGCGCTGACGGACTGGCCGAGGCCGTAGGGATTGCCGATGGCGATGACGGCGTCGCCGACCGACACCTTGTCGGAGGAGCCGAGTTGCAGCGGTGCCAGTTCACCGGCAGTGATGCTGAGCAGCGCAATGTCGGTCACGATATCGGAGCCGACGATCCGTGCGGGAAATTCGCGTCCGTCGGACAGGCGCGCCTTGACCGAGCGGGCGCCGACGATGACGTGCCGGTTGGTGACGATCAGTCCATCCTTGCGGATGACGAACCCGGACCCGAGGGAACCGGATATGCCTTCATCGCCGCTGCCGCGACCGCCCGGCGCCGACAGCAGTCGCCGCAGGATCTCGTTCACGGCCGTGGGGTCGGTGTCGTCTGCCGCGCGCCGCACCTCGCGCGCCGCGGCGCGGTCCGCTGCCCCGACGGGCTCGTCGACGACGAGAATGGTGACCACGCTCGGGGCCACCCTGCGCACGAGCGCTGCGTACCCCGTCGCTGCCGCGCAGGCGCTCCCGGTGCCGGACAGACAGATAAGCAGAGCGATGGCAGGCAGAATCTTCATCGGTACCTCTTGGTGCCGGGCGCAGGTACAGGCGGCGCCGGTTGCTTCGCAAGCATATTCTGCCCTATGGTGCAGGCTGCCTACAGGAAGACCCGACCGGACCTCAGGCCAAGGAGCGATCCCATGCTGGATGTCGCAGCGATCCGCCGTCAGGCATTGTCGTGGATCGGCTTGCTCGCGCTCTGTGCGGGTGCGCACCCCGCCCATGGCATCGACACCTATGGGCCGGCGGTGGACGAGCTGCAGATTCCCGCGCTGCGGATCGGCGCCGCGACCTACTCGAACGTCGTGCTGACGATCGGGTCGGTCGTCAGCGGTCCGGGCGGCTCGGCGCCGGACGCCGCGCAGGACTCCTACACTCCTGCCAACCAGCAGCTGACGGTGCCCGCGGTCAGGGTCGGGGCAACGACTTACTACAATGTCGTGGGCACGGTCGCCCAGCTGACGTCGATCGGCGGTGTCAGCGGTGCGGATACGTTCAACGGTACGCAGCTGACGATTCCCTACGTGCTGGTCGGCGCGGCGCCCTTCTACAACGTCGTGCTGGCCGTCGGGGTCGCGAACCTCGTCGCCGTCAACGGCGGCATGCCGGGCGCGGCTGCGGACCAGTACGACCCCGCGACCGGCCGGCTGACGATCCCCGCGGTGCAGGTCGGCCCCCGGGTCTACACCAACGTGGTCCTGCACATCGTGCCTGCCGACCTCGTTTCCGCCGGCGTCACCGAGTCCGTCCTGTATTCGTTTGGCGCGATTGCGAGCGGCGATGGCTATGACCCGGAGGGGAACCTCGTGCAGGCGAGCGACGGCAATTTCTACGGCATGACGCTGTTTGGCGGCGCGAACGGTTATGGGACGGTGGTCAGGATCACGCCGGCCGGCAACGAGGAAATCCTCTATTCGTTCGGGACCGTCGCGAGCGGCGATGGCCAGGTCCCCCACGGCGGCACGCTGATTCAGGCGAGCGACGGCAACCTGTACGGCACGACGACCGACGGCGGCGCGAACAAATCCGGTACCGTGTTCCGCATCTCCCTCGGCGGTACGGAGTCCGTGGTGTGGTCGTTCGGTTCCGATACCAGCGGTGACGGCACCTCGCCGATCGGCAGCCTGATCCAGGGCAGCGACGGCGCGCTCTATGGGATGACGCCGACCGGCGGCAAATACGGCGCCGGGGCGGTGGTGCGGATCACGCCTGCGGGCAGCGAGGAAGTCCTGTGTTCGTTCGATGGAACGCCGGGTGACGGGCGCAGTCCCAGTGGCGCCCTGGTGCAGGCCAGCGACGGAAACTTCTATGCCATGACCGGCTACGGCGGTGCCTACGACCATGGCGCGGTCGTCAGGATCACGCCGGCCGGCGATGAAGCCGTGATCTACTCGTTCGGGAGCAATCCCGGTGACGGCAGCTTCCCCGCAGGCACGCTGATCCAGGGCAGCGACGGGAACCTCTACGGCCTGACGCCGTCCGGCGGCGCCAAGGGCAACGGCGCGGTGATCCGGATCACGCCCGCTGGCACCGAATCGGTCCTGTACTCATTCGGAACCAACGGCAATGATGGTCTCTCGCCCAACGGCAGCCTGGTGCAGGCCGGCGACGGGAATTTCTACGGCATGAGCGAATATGGCGGCGCCAACGGCGCGGGAGCCGTATTCAGGATCACGCCCGCCGGCAACGCATCGACCGTATACTCGTTTGCTCCCGGAGGTGACGGGACAAGACCCCTGACGAGCCTGATCCAGGGCAGCGACTCAAACCTCTATGGGGTAACGCTGCAGGGCGGCGCGAACAATACCGGCGCAATCGTCAGGCTCAACTGGTGAGCGCAGCGGACGGTGAGCGCGGCGGCAGCGGCTCACGCCCGTCAATACCGATGCGCCGCGCATCGAGCCGCGCTCCTTATAATCAGGTCTGACGCAAGGGCAGTGTGATACATTTAGCCGGCCGATGGCGGCTCTAACAGGGCTAATTCACCTTTAATTTCAGGGACTTCCCATACGGGCGGAGGTCTTTACGTCACTGCGACAACACCCTTCAGGAACTTCATGAAACGTCTGTGTGCTTCGCTTCTCTCGGCCAGCCTGTTGCTGATGGTCGCCGCCTGTCATTCGAGTCATACCGGCATTCTGGTCCCGGATGTCCTGGGCCTCACCGTCTCTGCGGCCACGACGAAGCTGCAGACCTACAGCCTGAAGCTGGGCACCCAGACGACCGCCAGCAGTGCGACCGTGCCCGCAGGCGAGATCATCAGCCAGTCCCCCATAGGCGGGTCGACCGTGGCCTATTATTCATCCGTGGACGTCGAGGTCTCCACTGGCCCGGCCGCGGCGGCGGCCGCCGTCGCGACTGTCGCAACCACCAGGGCAGCGACCGAACCGGTCACCAGCGCAGCCGCGCTGGCCGTCACTGTCGCCGCCCCTGCGGTCGGCCTGACGCAGGGCGCGGACGGCAACCTCTACGGTGTATCCGCCAGCGGCGGCGCCAACCGGGGCCAGGGCATGTTCTACCGGGTCACGCCGGCCGGCGGCCGCACGGTTCTTTATTCCTTCGGTGCCGGCAACGATGACGCGGTGCAGCCGGATGCGGCATTGATCCAGGGTGCCGACGGCAACTTCTATGGTACGTCGGCGGCGGGCGGCGCCTACGGCGCAGGCACCGTTTTCCGGATCACGCCGGCGGGTGTGGAAACGGTGCTGTATGCATTTTCCGGCGGCGCATCCGGCGAGCCGGCCACTCCTGCGCCAGGCCTGATCCTGGGCGCCGACGGCAACCTCTATGGCACCACGCGCGCGGGCGGTGCGCATAGCATCGGCGTCGTCTTCAGGCTCACGCCGGCGGGCGCGCTGTCGGTCCTGGATTCGTTGGCGCCGGGCGCTGCAGGCAACGCCAGCGAGACCCTCCGCTGACGGCAGGCTGGATCAGGGATTGTCGCTGAGGGTGGGCCGCAGGACGTCCGGGCGGATACCCCAGAATCGCAGCGTGTCGTCGAAATCAATCTGCCACTCGCGCAGGTGCGGGAAGGTGCGCGCGTCGGAGGCCACCACGGCGCGCCTGTTCCTGAGCTCGTGGATGAAATACGACGGACTGCCGGGCACCATCGGCAGACTCTCCACGCGGTACGGGTAACATTCGCCCCCCTGCGCACTGAACACGACGAACACCCAGTCCGCGATCTGCATGATCAGCGCGTTGCTGTCCTCGGCAGCACGGGTCAGGCGCGCCAGCCGGTGCTGTCTGCGCTCGCGGAATCTGACGATTTCCGCATCCTCGCTGCGCTCGAGTGCAGGCCCGATGACGATCTGGCTGAAGCTGATCTGGTGCCTGAACCGCAGCCAGTAATTCAACCGGACCGTGTCGGCGCGGCCGTCGTCCTGGCACAGCCGGAAGAAGTCCTCGAGATCCTCGAAGGCGAGCCAGCCGCCGACCATCTGCCGCGTGGACTCGGCGACCAGATCCCATTTGAAGCTCGACTTGAGCTGCGGATTCTTCCAGTATTCCAGCGCGTAGTCACGCAACGGCTCCTGGCATGACTGATCTGCGCTGCGCGCGTAGCGCTCGAGGATCATCGCCAGCATTGCGTCGCGTCGCGGCACCAGTGCATCGAGTTCGACGACGCCGAGCAGCAATGGAATCCGGCTCCTGAAACCCTCATCGCCCAGCCGATCGGCCTGCCGGCCAATGGCCCGGACGAGTTCGTCCCAGAACCAGCTGCCGGCGGGCGGCGGAAATTCGCTCGTGAGTTCATCCAGCAATGCCCGACGGCCCTCCAGCAGTTCCGCAACATAGAGCCGGCAGGGACGCTCACCAAGCAGCCCCTGGTGTCGGTGCACGGTGCGCAGCCACGGCGGATTGCCGCGCGAGCGCGCGGTGATGCCCGGCAGCCCCTGCAGCAGCAGCTGGCGCAGCCGCATGGTGCCCTGCCCCGCCGGCATCCGCAGCCAGGACCTGTAGAGCCCGCGCCAGATCACGCCGCGCAGCGTCCCGGCATCGACCTCGCGCGACCAGCGATGCAGCAGAGCCTCGAGCAACGCCGGCTCGTCGCTGATCGCGCGACCGGCCAGTGCCCTGACCGGCGCTGCCAGGTTATAGGCGAGCACGAAGCGCTCGCTGCCGCCCAGGGCGCCGACACCCATGTCCTTGAGCTTCTCCACGGTCCGGTTGATCCGGTCCTGATCGACCACCACGCGCAGGCCGCCGCCGAAGCGCGTGCGCAGGCGCTCCACCGCCCCTTGCAGCGCCTGCGGCGCCGCGATCGCCTGCCGGCCGGATTTGAGGATGGCAAGCTGCCGTTGCGCCACGGCCTCGATTGCGGAACGCAGCGTCATTTGAGGGAACAGCTGTCCTGGGGTGGACTGGATATCGCCGGTCGCGCCGCGTTCGCGCCGCTCTGTTGTTCCTCGAGGGAGAGGAACTGCAGCCGCAGTTCCACCCGGCGGCTGGCCTGCAGCGATTCCTTCGCATCGTTGAACGACACGCCGCCGGCGAGGAAGATCTCGCGGATCCTTTGCATCTGGAGGTCGCTGAGGTGCAGGCTGGCGTTCATCTTCGGGTCGACCAGCGTGCACATCAACCAGTAGGAGCGCTGCAGGCTCAGGTACAGGTTGTACAGGTAGGACCCGCGGGTGTCCGTGTAGCCCTCGATGACCACCTGTTTGAGCCACTTCCTGCCGAGCTCGCCATCCGCGGCCGCGAGCACCGCCGGGACCAGCGCGGCGAGGTAGCCCTGCGCCTGCGGATGCAGCTTGTAGTCGTTGTCGCCGAAGTATCCCGCCTCGCCGAAATCGATGCGATAGTCGCGACAGTTGACGTTGATACCGCCCTGGTTGCCGACGCTCCTCTGCAGCTCCTCGCAGAGCTTCGTGATGTCCTCGGCGCGGCGGACCTCGTCGCTGATTTTATGCTCCAGCTTCTGGCTGATCACGACTATCGTGACCGCCATCACCACCAGGCACAGCGTCATCATCGCCGTCATCAGGTCGGCATAGGAGATCCAGAACGGACGCTCCGCCTCGGACCTCGGTTTCCGCAGTCTGATGCCTGCGCCGAACACGGACTATTTCTCGCCCCGAGTGGCGTACTCGGCGAGTTCCTCCAGCGCGCCTTTCAGCATATCGACCGCGCCACCCAGCTGCCGCTGGTAATCGAGCAGATGGGTGGACAGCACCTTGCCGATGCCGTTGCCGAACTGCTCGACGCCGACGGTGAGAGTCTCGCGGACTTCCCCGGCGAGCCGGCCGAACTCAGCGCCGGCGATGCGCGCGCTGTCCATGACCTCGCCGAGGTCCTTGAGCAGCGCACCGCGCGCATCCGCCTCGGATGCGGCCGACGCGGCGACGGATTGCAGCTGGCCGGAAATCTCCGCCAGCGTCTTTACGACATCGCCGAGCCCGAGCGCGCCGGCGGCGAGCTGCGACGAGGCCTCGGTCATCGCCTGCGCGACCTCGCGGTTCTGTCCCTGCAGCGTCGCAATTTCGGTGGCGACACGCCCCAGACTCTCGGCCGCCTGGTGCACGGATCCCACCGCGGCACCCACCGCGATCGCGCCGGACGAGAGCCGGTCGATCATTCCGGACGAGACCTCGCCCATCCGGTCCAGCGCGTCACGCGTGGCGGCCATCGTGCGGGTGTTCTCGGCGGACAGTGCGGCGACATGTCCGTTGACCGCCTGCAGCGTGGAGTCGCTGGCTTCCCGCGACCGGGCTTCCGCATCCTGCTGGGCGGCGACGATGCGGATCAGGGCCCGCTGCAGTTCGTCGATCATCGCCGTCGTGGCCTGGGTAACCACCGCGCCCTGCTGCTGCTGGTGCTCGGACAGGGATCGCATCAGGCCGCTTATCGTGGCCTGCACGCCGGCGCTGGACTGCTGGCCGGCCTGTCGCAGATCCTGGACCAGCGCCTGCAGCGACACTTCGGCACCGGCGATGGTCGCGGCGGCCTGTCCCATCACGCCGCCCAGCTCACCTTTCTGGGCACCCATGATGTCACGCAGCTGCGTGGTGTAGGAGTTCATCAGCTGCCGCATGATCGCGGCCGCCTGTTCGTTCTGGCGACCGGCCGCTTCCCTGACTGTCAGCGCAATGGCCGACAGCGGTTCCTGCAGGCTGTCGTGAATGCGGGCACCGAGATCCGCCGAGAGCTGCTGGGTCGCCTGGATCTGCCGGAACGTGAGGTTCGTCAACAGTTCCTTCAGTTCGCCAACCATTGCCTCCTTGAGCTCGCGCAGCTGCGCGGCGCTGTCCTGGCTCGACGCCACCAGGCTCGACAGGTACTCCTCACCGACGCCTGCGCGGAACAGGCTGTCGAGTTGCTGACCCAGGCGCCAGATCGCATTGGAACAGCTCGAGTAGAGCGCCTTCTCCAGCAGCGTGATCAGCATCGCCGAGGCGATCGCGATGCCTGAGAACGTGAACGCCTCCATGACATGGTGGAAGAGTTCCGCGAGGCTGCCGCGCAGCTCGCTCGGATCTCCGGCGGGATTGAATGCGATCAGCCCCTGGATCAGGCCGGTGAATGTCCCGATGATGCCGAGTCCCGTCAGGATCCCCGGCAGATGCTTGAAGTACTCGACCTGGATGCGCGGGTCGACGACATTGTCCAGGCTGACGAACGATCCGGCCGGTGCTGTCGCGCGGATCTCCACGATCTCGCGCTCGCCGGCGACCGTCGCGGCGCGCTCGTGCAGGGTCTCTTCGAATTCCCGCCAGGCCTTGTCAGCGCAGGTGCCGGAGAATGCCGCCTCGAGCGTCTGCTTGATCCGGCCGGGCACATCGCCGCGCGCCTTGCCGACGAGCCGCGCCAGGCGGCGCAGCTGGAAATTGATGCGCAGCCCCCGGATCAGGAAGCGCAGGGTGAAGTCCAGCAACAGCAGGGCGCCGACCAGCCCGAGACACAGAATGATGCGATTCGCGATCAGGCTGTTCAGGACGGTGGGCATCGGCGAAAAATCTCCGGGGGCGGGACATCGGCACTGCCGGGCACTATAAGTTAAATACCCTTCCGGACACACCGGTTGCCCTGAGGGGCGTCGCTACGCCGCGGCTAATCCCTTGATTTGGCTTGCTTCCCCTGCCGCAGGAGTCGCGGCGCAGTGGACCGGGCGCAGGCGCTCAGGTGGCGCGCAGCGCGTCGGTGACTGGAATGCGCGCAGCGCGCAGTGCAGGCAGCAGCCCGCCCACCAGGCCCATCGCAAGCGCCCAGCCGATACCGATCAGGGCCAGATCCGGCGTGACCGCGAGCTGGAAACTGAATCCCCAGGGGCTTGCGGACAGGCCATTGAACAGGACCCACCCGAGCGCGCAGCCGAGCAACGCACCGGGCACCGCGAGCACCACGGACTCGCACAGGATCGAGGCGACGATCGCGCCGGGACTGAAGCCGATCGCGCGCAGCGTCGCGAGCTCACGGCGACGCGAGTCGACGATTGCGTACAGCGAATTGACCGCGCCGAGCGTCGCACCGATCGCCATGATCGTACCGACGAAATAGCTGACGAAGTTCAGCAGTGCATTGAGCTGCCTGAACTCATGCTCCACGTGCTCCCGTTCGTGCATGACCTCGACGTGCAGGGTCGGATTGGCGAGCGCCGCCTTGCGCAGCGCCTCGTAGTCTGCCGGCGACGCGAGCATCAGCCGCACGCGTTCAAAGCTGTTGCGCCCGAAGGTCGAGTTCAGCGTATCGACATCGGCAAAAGCGACACACTGCTGCGAGGAACCGAGGTCAAAGTGACCCACGATGGGCCATTCGCTGCCATGAATGGATTGACGCGACCCGGCATCGAAGCCGCTGAACGCGCGCACGCAGGCGTTGCTGACGATCAGTTCATGCAGGCCGCGCTGGAACAGGCGTCCTTCCGTGAAGCGCAGCTCCGGCGTCAGCTGCACAAGGGCTCCCGAGACGCCGACGAGCGGGAAATAGATCCGCGCGCCGGTGACGCGCCGGCGGCCCTCGAGCGGCACATCGGACTCTACGACGACGATGGGCTCGCCGTCGGGACCCTTGCGGATGCCGGGCAGATTGCGGATCGCCGCCGCGGCGTCGAGCGGAATGTCCCGCTGGGCATTGGTGCCGCTGATCACGACACGATCGGGGCGCACGTCGGCCATCGCCTGCCGCTGCGCGCCCGTGCCCATCGCCAGCAGCGAGACGAGCGTACCGACGGCGCAGGTCACGCCGATCACGATGGTCAGCGCGGGGCCCAGTCGCTGCGTGATGCCCGACAGGTTCAGCCGTACCAGGGCCCTGAACTGCTTGAAGAATTTCACGGCGGGGCCTACCGGTTCGCGAGCGCCGCGGCGATTTCCATCCGCGCCGCGCGCCGCGCCGGGACGGCCGCACTGACGAGGCCCACGAGCACGGCGATGGCGAGCCCGGCGCCGATCACGCCCGGCTGCATCGCAAGGCCCGGCACGATCTTCGACGCGAACGGAAACACGATCATCGCGAGGATGAGTCCGCACAGCGCCGCGACGGTGCATACCGCCAGCGCCTCGGCGAGGATCAGGAAAAACACCGTCCGGTCGGTGAATCCGAGCGTCTTCAGGACAGCGAGTTCCGGGGTCCGCTCGCGCAGCGACTGCATCATCATTGTCGCGGTCGCGAACAGCAGCGCCGCGAGCACGGCGGCGACAATGGCGCGGATCAGGAAATTCAGGTCGCCGATCGCCTGCATATTCAGCTGCGCCAGCTCCCGCAGCGACTGGGTGCGGGTTTCATTGGCCGAATTCGCAAAGCGCCGGTCGATCTCATCGGCGACGAGGACCGCCGTCTGCGGGTTCGCGACGGCGAGGTTGATATGATTCAGAGTGCCCCTGTCCTTGAGCCGCGCCGCATCGACGTAAGGGTACTGCACGAGGATCTTGTCGCCGCCGCCGCCGATGTCGTTGTCGTGGAACAGTCCGACGAGCTCGAAGGTCCAGGTCGTGGAGCCGTCCAGCTGGGCGGACCGGGTTTCGAGCGGTATGCGATCGCCGACCTTCCAGCCATATTTTCTGGCGGTTCCCTCGAGCGCCAGCGCGCCGGTACGCGAACGCTCAAACGCAGTGCGGTAGGCCGGGGCGACGTCAAACGTGAACGCCGCCGTCCAGTCCCGGTCAGGCGTGATCGCAACGATGACCATTCCCTGGTCCGGCTTCTGGTAGGTACCCCACATCAGGTCGACCGGGACCGCAACCCGCACGCCGGGCACGGTGCGGATCTGATCGAGGCTCGCGAGGGGGATCGGCACGCCCATGCTCAGGCGGCTGAACACCAGCAGCACATCGGCCCGCGTCTCGCTGATCGCATGATCGACACCGGATTTCAGGCCCTGCAGCACACCGAACAGCGCGAACGCGACTGCCACCTGCAGGAATATCAGCACGGTGCGGCCCGGTTTGCGCCAGATGCCGAACCACACCAGGCGCAGGTACTTCACGCGGCCGCCGGCGCCGTGGCGTCGATCAGCTGTCCCTTGTCGATGTGCAGCTGCCGCGATGCGAATTCGGCGGCCTTCGGATCGTGCGTGACCATCACGATGGTCTTGCCGTGGTCCTGGTTGAGGCTGCGCAGCAGTTCCAGAATCTCCCCGGCGCTGTGCCGGTCCAGATCCCCGGTGGGCTCATCGCAGACGAGTATGGTGGGATCGGCAATGATGGCTCGCGCGATCGCGACCCGCTGTTGCTGCCCCCCCGACAGCTCGCCGGGTTTGTGTTTGCCGCGATCGAGCAGACCGACCAGCTCCAGTGCGGCGGCGACGCGCAGCATGCGCTCACGCGCCGACAGGGATGTCAGCAGCAGCGGCAGCTCGACGTTGCGTTCCGCCGAAATCGTCGGCATCAGGTTGTACAGCTGAAACACAAACCCCACGTGGCGTGCGCGCCAATGGGCAAGCTCGGTGCCCGAGAGCTGGTCGAGGCGCTCGCCGGCGACGATCAGTTGCCCTGTCGTCGGCCGGTCGAGGCCGCCGATCAGGTTCAGCAGCGTCGTCTTGCCGGATCCCGAAGGCCCCATGATCGCCACGAACTCCTTCGCGGCGATCTCCAGGCTGAAGTGATCCAGCACGGCCACCTCCTCGCGGCCGCGACGATAGAGCTTCGAGACATCGCTGAACGAGAGTACGGCTGCCATGGCTGATCTCCGCGAGACTATTGAATGACCCGGACCCTGGACCCATCGGACAGTTGACTCAGGTCCCCGGTCGCGAGCAGGCTGCCGGCATCGAGTCCCGCGAGGATCGTCTGCCCATCGGCATTGACTGCGCCGAGCTTGACCAGGCGTTTTCTGACCGTATCCCCATCGACGACGAATACCGTTCCGCGGTCACCATCTGCCTGCACCGCTTCCGCCGCAACGATCACGCCGGGTGCCGTCGGGGCCGCAGTTGTTGCGGCCGCGGGCGCATCGTCGAGAAAGGACACGTGCGCACCCATCTCCGGCACGAGGCGCGAGTCACGCTGATCCAGGCCGATACGGACCTTGACGGTCGCCTTGGATCGATCCGCCGTCGGAATGACCGCAATGACCTGCGCGGGAATCCGCAGGTCCGGGTAGGCATTCAGGGACACCGTGGCGCGTTGTCCGGGGTGTACGCGATTGATGAAATTCTCGCTGACGTCGACGTCCACTTCCAGTGAGTCCATGTCGACGATTTTGGCGATTCCGCCACCGCCGGAAAACTGCGGCGAGACGATCTCGCCCGGCTGCGCATTGCGGACCGTGACGACACCCGCAAAGGGCGCCCTGATGACCGTGTCATCGACGAGCCGCTCATTGACCCCTACCGCAGCTCTGGCGACGACGAGGTTGGCGGCCGCGACCTGCACGCCGATCTGTGCCGCATCAAAGGCCGCCTTCGCGGTCTCGAAGGTTTCCGCGCTGATCAGGCCCTCGCCGAACTGGGCCTTGTTGCGCGCGTAAATCGGTTGCGCATCGTCGGCGGCCAGCCTCGCGGCGCTCAAGGAGGCTTCGAGTTGCGTGGCCTGGGCGCGGGACTGATCCAGCGCGGCACGAGCGTTGGAGTCGTCGAGCCGGGCAATGACCTGACCCTGCTTGACCTGCTGCCCTTCCTGCACGAGAACCTCGTTGACCTTCAGGATGGCCTTGGCGGCCACGGTGGCCTGGCGGAAGGCCACGACGTAGCCCGATGCGTCCAGCAGCGACGCGCCCCCCGCACTGCCGCCGCCCGCGGCCAGCGGCCGGGCGATGACCGTGTGCACCGCAATGCCGCGCTGCGGAATCGCATACAGCCAGATTGCCGCCAGCGCCAGACCGACGACGACGAGCGCGATCGCGAGGCGCCAACGCCGGCCGGTCGCGGGCTTGGGCGTGCGCGGGCTCTCCGACCGGTCGAGACGGAGCTGTTCGAGCAGGACTGCCTTGCGATCCACGGCCTAACGGGGTGTTGAACGAGTCTGCATTTATTGCAGAGTAAGGCATATGGGTCGCACGCGGCTAGTCGGATGTCCGGCCCCGGCAATCTGCAACATGGACTGTGCGTTTAATGTAGAGGTGCTTTATTCTGACCGGGGGAGCTGCCTGTTTTTGCGAGGCCCGGCCCTCGCCATAACGACCAATCAGACTGGTTTCCAACTATCGGAGTAGGACAGCATGATGCGTGCAGAGATGCGAGTCGGGAATTCCGTGGCGATGATCTATGCGCGGCCAGGAACAACCCGGGCCTTGTCCGGCGTGCTCCTGCTGGTGCTCACCTTCATAAGCGGAAATCTCCATGCACTGAATCCGGATAACTACGAATTCTACGAGGACGGAACCTACGATCTTTACAACGACGCCGGAAAACTGATCGCTACGCAAATCCCCTGCCCGAATACCGAACCACTTGCGGCGGCTACAGATCTGCATCTCATCTGGGAACAATGCATTTACCAGGAGCGATTGGATTTTGGCTATTATTTTTTCTACAAGTCCGGAGCCTCAGGTCCGGTCGCGCCAAACGCCTGGTATGCCGGTGAAGCCAGGCCGGCTTCTGGAAATGGAGCGAACCTGGTGCTGGGCTCGGCGACCCCGGTACTGCCTTTCCTGGGCAATCAATTCGCCGTCATCAGTGCGGTGCCGAATGCCCCGACATTTGGCAATCTGACGGCCACATACTCAGTCGGGCTGCGACGCCAATCCGACTGCAGCCTGAATGAGGATTTTGTATTGCCGGGCCAGCCTGGGCCCAATGCCGGGATAATTTCCACGCTGCCGGGCGCGGAAATTTACTTCCACAACCTCGCCGGCCTGACCACCACTCCGGACGTATTCGCACATGGTTGCGCCTATCCCGTGCTTGGCCAGCCAAGTGACACGGGGCTGATTCTGCAACCGACGTCGGATGGCGGGACCATCTCGGCTGGAGTCAGTGGCAGCCTGTACGTCTTTGTTCTGGATCCGGTCGCAGACAGGATTACCAACACCATCCTGCTGTCGGGCAATGCGAATCCATCCCTCGGAGCGATCGCCGCGGCCCAGCTCACCAGCAGCGGAAATATGGACATTGTTGCAACGTTTGCGACGGATCCCGCCAACCAGCAGCTTGCGACAGCGGTCTTTCTCGGCAACGGGGATGGGACTTTCAAGCCCGCCACTTACTATGATGTTGCCGGGGACATCACCATTGCCGACGTGAACGGCGATGGGAAGCCCGATATTGTCATCTGCGGCCTTACCCCCGGGATAACCACACTAAAGGGAAACGGGAACGGGGGCTTTACAGCGTCCGCGCTGTCGGCGGCCTCCATACGTCCCTGCGGCGAAGCGGCTGGCCAGGTAATGACTGGCGCCTTTCACACCGGCGGGCACACGGATCTGCTGGTCGCCGGCACGGTGCTGGCGGGAAATGGTGACGGTACATTTTCGGTAGGTGCACCGGTAACCGCGGATGCGACATTTAATTTCAGCAGCAGCATTCCGGCCGTGGCGGTCGGGGATATCAACAACGACGGCAAGGCCGACGTCGTGATCTCACAGCCGGGGTTCGTCGCCTTGTTCTACGGAAACGGGAACGGCACCTTCAGCGCTGGCCCTCGCTACGCAGCGCCTGTGGACTACATGCCCGTGTCGATCACCGATCTGGATGGCGACGGAAACGCGGATATCGTCCTTGGCGTGAGCTCCGGCGGCATTTTCACGGCCGGTTGCTGCGTGGAATTGCAGCAACCGCCGTTCTTCCAGATCCTGATGGGACGGGGCGATGGCACCTTCGTAGACTCATTGGCCTATGACCAGGGCAGCTTCGGAAATGGGGGAAATTCGGTGGCCGGGCCGCAGATCGCCGTTGGCGATTTCAATGCCGATGGCAGGAATGACGTGCTGGTCTTCAATGGGAGTACTTTGCAGCTGTTGCCCGGCGACAATACGGGTGCATTGGGGAGCGCTGTCACGACTTCACTCAATGTCTCCCCAGGAATGATCATAGGCGCCGACATGAACAGGGATGGCAAGCCCGACGCGGTGCTCGCCGGGCGGAATTTGTCGGGGCCTGCTCTTGCGGTTCTGACAAATAAGGGCAACGGCACCTTTGCCGGCGAACAGGATTACTCGCTGCCGAATCCGGCAGTCAGCATTGTGACCGGAGACTTCAACGGTGACGGCCGCATGGATGTCGCCGTCGGGATTGCCGCAGGATTTGGCGGCAGCGGCCCGTCCGGGGTGTACGTACTGTTCGGTCAGAGCAATGGCACCCTGGGTTCGCCGGTAAAAATGGATTCATCACTGAACCCAACGGGCCTTGCAGCGGGGGATCTCGATGGCGATGGCCGCGCAGACCTGATTGTCGCCGATCAGGGGTTCTTCGATTACGCCGGGTCGCCCAACCAGATTAACGGCGCACTGCACGTATACCTTGGAAATGCGAATTCGACTTTTACCGCCAAGCCCGCACCGGCCACTGTGGCAACCAACTACAGTGTCGCTGTGCTCGGCGACCTGAATGGAGACGGCAAACTGGATTTGGTGGTTGGGGGAAATATAGTGGGACTCCAGGATACCAGCACGCCGGGTATCTATACGTTCCTGGGGAACGGCGATGGCACGTTTAAGGCCGCCAACTCGACGGCATTGCCGGGAAATTATGGCATCGGCACGACAGGGATTGCGCTTGCCGACTTCAACCATGACGGGCATCTGGATGTGGCTGCCGCGGATGCGACTGCCTTTACCAGTATCCTGCTGGGGAACGGCGATGGCTCCCTTAGCCCCGCCCTGCTGACGCTGGGACAACAGCCCGCAGCAATTGCGGCGACCGATCTCAATGGCGACAGTTTCCCGGAGTTACTTGTCGGAACGACTAGTGGTGGTGCGGGCGGCGTCAGTCTCGACGTGTTTCTCAATTCGAACCGCTGGCCGGCGCTGGCAACGGAGCCCGGCTACGGCGCCGGGCAGCTGACGCTGCCTATCGTCAGCGTCGGCGGCGCCAGTTTCACGGATATGGTTATCACTGTTGGAAAGATTGTGAGTGGCCCGACCGGCACTTCGGCCGAGAGCAGTGGCAATTCCTATGACCCATCGACAGGCCAGTTGAGCGTGTCTCAGGTGTCTTTTAACGGGACCACTTTCCACAACGTCGTCATTACCGTGGCAGGACTGGTGTCCGTCGCGCAGGTCGACGGAGCGGATACCTATGATGGTTCCTATCTGCAGATCTCGTCGGTGCAGGTCGGTGGAACCGTGTATGACAATGTGATTGTCACGCTTGGCCAGCTGATTCATGTGGCCGGTGGAATGCCGGGCGCGGTGCGCGATCAGTACAACGCGGCGACCCGTCAGCTGTTGATTCCGGCCGTCGAATTCAACGGTCATGTCTACACCAACGTGACCGTCACGGTCGGCTCGGTCATCTCCGTCGGCCCTTGAGCCGTTCAGACACTCACCTGGCAACACCCGAC